>ERZ761592.8-NODE-8-length-327924-cov-44.924522_pt1 | contig 327924 bp, 341 predicted proteins | sample MGYA00433095_ERZ761592 | MGnify/ENA primary metagenome ERZ761592 (study PRJEB28899, sample SAMN03785554) | bioreactor sludge metagenome | biome: EBPR Sludge; feature: EBPR Bioreactor; material: 0.22µm filtered reactor supernatant | place: Saint Lucia: Queensland... | reverse complement strand
AATATTTTTTCACATAACCATGTTAGCATAAATATGTTTTTTTGCTATTAAATTTATGATAAAGGTTATTTTTAGTACAGTATTAAAAATATTTGTTATTGAAATTATCTTGTAATAAAATATTTATATGATACTCGTACGTGATAAAGCACTCGAAGTATTTATGAGCAGAATCATTAATACAGTTCCATTAGCCTGGTAAAATGGATTAGGTAAATATCAGAGAGCGGTTTAAAATAAGAATTGTCCACCGCTCCAAAGAAAAGTTTATAACTATGATTTATATAGCAGGTGACAAACATGGTTTCCCCGTTATCCGATATGTCATTGAGTATCTCACGGGAAAAAATATGCTTTTTAAAAACCTCGGTGCCAGCAACGCTGAGTCAGATGAAAAGCTGGAAATTTTTTTACCAAAAATAGCAGCGAACGTTCTAATAAATCCAGAAAATATCGGAATTGTTTCGTGTGGAACAGGTGTTGGTGTTGAAGTTGGTATAAATAAATACAAAGGCATACGAGCTTGCCTCGCAAGCGAGCCAAAAATCGCCAAATGGGGGAAAATATATGATAAATGTAACGTTTTGTGTATTCCAGGCTGGGAAACCAACAAAGAAAAAGTATATGCAATATTAGACGAGTGGTTTACAAACTTCTACGATGGCAACATAGACAGGTTAAAAATGTTTGAAGTTTTTGATACTTGGAAATAACATGTTGAACGTTGTACACCCTCCTACACCTGCCGCATTCTGATTCAACAAACAACACTGCGACAATTTCACTCCCACTTCTTCGATGAAATAATTTGTTAATACTCCAAAATTTGCTACACTAAATTTGTATGCTGGGACACATCCTTATATATGCTGCCGCGTTTATTGGCATTTGGGTCGGTGCGGGTATGGCAATCACGTCCGTCGAAAAAATGGCGCACAAACTGCGGCTTTCTTCGTTTCTCGTTTCCTTCCTTGTTCTTGGTTTTTTTACATCCATAAGCGAAGTTTCGGTAGGCGTCAACGCGGTGCTCTCAAACGATCCTAGTATTTTTGTCGGTAATCTCATTGGCGCTTCTATTGTGCTATTTCTTATGGTCATACCGCTCCTCGCCATAACCGGGAGGGCAATCTCCATAAACAAAGAGGTGCGTGGGCAAAACCTCATACTACCGCTTGTCGTGGTAGCTATCCCGGTTCTTTTATCCTTTGACGGTGTCGTCAACCGGACGGACGCAATTATCGCAGTTACCCTGTTTGCCCTATCTGCCCTCGTGCTTGAGAAACGAAAAGGGTTTGTCAAAAGTGTCACGACGTTCGCACAGTTTAAAAATCTTTCGGTCGCCCGCGAATTTACCAAAATTGTGGTTGGTGCGCTCATTATTTACGGCGCCAGCTGGGTGGTGGTCAATCAAACAGAATACTTTTCGAAAGCACTGGGGTTAACCGAGTTTTTCATCAGCCTCATGGTGATTGGTATTGGCACGAATTTGCCGGAGCTATCGCTTATCGTACGCAGTCTTTTTATGAAAAGTAATCAGGTGGCATTCGGTGATTATCTGGGATCAGCGTCATTTAACTCCTTTTTGTACGGTATCCTTACCCTTTGGCATGGAAAACCAATAATGCTCAATAACAGCTATGCGGTAAGCTTGGGCTTTCTTATCGTTGGACTAATACTTTTTTATATATTCGCCAAAAGCAAACACACCATCTCCCGCTTTGAAGCTCTCGCGCTATTTTCGCTCTACATCGCGTTCTTTGCGATAGAAGTATTTACCCATCTGCCTACCTCGTAACTCAAATATCCCCTTACTGCAGATAGGTTTTTATATTCTCGAGGTGTTCCTCGTACGTTACCGAACAGTACATTTGCCGGTCAGGCGCGTGCAGATAAAATATGCAGTCGGTTTCCACCGGGTTGAGCACCGCATCTATCGTTGCAAGCCCCGGGTTACTGATGGGCCCCGGTGGCAACCCTTTGTTGCGGTAGGTGTTATACGGTGATTCCAAGTATTTATCAGCAGGAACCACCCTCGGCCACCAACCGATTTCACTATTCCCTTTGATATATTGCAGTGTGGCATCGATCTCGAGGCGCATATCTTTATCAAGCCGGTTCCAAATGATACCTGAAATAACCGGCATATCACTCAGTCCCCCTGCTTCACGCTCGATAAGGGAAGCGATTTTTAACGCTGTCGTCCATTTGATGTTTTTGGCGGCAAATTTATCGACATACGAGGCAAACTTCGTGTTAAAGTTGTCCAAAAACCGCTTGGCGACCAAGGGCACCGGTTCATCGGTGGGCAGGAGGTACGTATCCGGAAAATACACGCCTTCACGGTATTCATCCGAATCACTTTTAAAATCGTTCCACTCCCGCTCCTGCTCCGGCGTCCAACCCAAATGGGTGCCTACAATTTCTCCTATCTGTTCTTTCCGCAGTCCTTCTCGGATACTCACCCACACAAACTGTGGCGTATCCGTAATTTTGGTGACGATCGCCCATGAGGTCATGGAGGGATGAAGGCGGTATCCTCCCGGTACCACGGATTTTCCTGCTGCGAAAAAACTCATAAACCACCGGAAGGCTGTCTCGTTGCGGATGAGCTCCAACCGTTTTAACTCGCTCGGTACATCAAAGTCACTATCAAGCTGCGGCACGATAAGCACCAACCCATCGGTGCTTTTGCTGACAGGTCCCAACATATGCCAGATAGCCACAGAAATCGCTCCGAGTGAAATGACAAAGGCAAGAACAAATGAAATAAGGTGCTTCATGATGTTATGCGTAATTTCCCCATGATACAATCAACTCATGCAAAATTCCACGACAATTCAGGTGCCTTCGGACTGGAAAGACTACGAACTCATCGATAGCGGCAACGGCGAAAAGCTTGAGCGCTTCTCTTCGTATGTCATTGCCCGTCCGGATCCACGCGCCATATGGCGTCAGATGGCGCCGCCTGAAATATGGGAACGGGCGCATGCCCGCTACATCCGCGGCACAAAAGAAGAAGGGCATTGGGATATAAAGACGCCCCCACCTAACAACTGGCAAGTCAAATATCATGAGCTCGTGTTTACCCTCAAGCCTACGTCATTTAAACACGTCGGCATATTTCCGGAACAGGCAGTGAATTGGCAGTGGATGATGCAAACGATACAGGATCGGCCCGCCAAAATACTTAATTTGTTCGCTTACACCGGGGGCGCTACCATGGCAGCACTATCGGCAGGCGCCGAAGTAACCCATGTAGATAGCGCAAAAAGTGCTATTGAATGGGCAAAGGTAAATGTGGAAGCATCGCACCTCACCCATAAGCCGGTGCGTTGGATTACCGATGACGCCTATAAATTTGCCTTCCGCGAAACCAAACGGGGCAATACGTATGACGGCATTATCCTGGATCCGCCGCGTTTCGGCCGGGGCTCCAAAGGTGAAGTGTGGAAAATCGAAGACGATCTCCCGAAGCTGCTGGATGTGTGCGCGAAACTCCTATCCCCCCGACCGGCATTTATCCTGATCAACGCGTATACCGCGGATCTTTCTCCGCTCGTTATCTCGCACCTGCTACACGATATGACGATGAAACGAGGGGGAGTAGCATCGCACGGAGAGTTGGCCATTGCCGATTCAACGAGCGGCAGATTGCTTCCCAATGGGATTTTCGCCCGTTGGGCAGCATAATGCGTCTCGAGACAAAACCTACGGTTTTTTCTCGACGAACCGACCGGCAAAGCCGGATAAAAACCGGTTCTGCTCTTTTTCCGTTCTATAATGCACCAAAAATATTGCGGTTTGTTATAATAACGGATACGTAAGACTGCCCCCTTAGCTCAACGGCAGAGCAGCGGTATCGTAAACCGTAGATGTCAGTCCAATTCTGACAGGGGGCTCAGTACATTATGGTATCTTCACGACTCAGACGGTTTGAAGAAAAAAACGCAACACGAAGAATTGCGATAGCAATCTTTGGTTCTATCGCGATACTCGTTTTCCTTGCGCTCTTTGGCGTACGGATTCTCATCGGTTTTAGTCTGCTTATCGACCGGATCCGTGGGGGCACCCAACAACAGACTCCGCAACAAACACTCATCCTTGCACCCGTACTTGACCCGCTTCCTGAGGCGACCAAGAGTGCCATACTCACCGTTTATGGGCGGGGTGCTCCCAAAACCGAAGCCGCTCTTTACCTGAACGGCGAAGAATATAAAAAAGTAGGAGTCAATGAAGACGGCACATTTGAAATAAGCGGCATACCGGTAGAAGAAGGAAAGGTCACGTTAAATGCCAAACTCATCGATGAAAAAAACACTTCCAGTGACTTTTCCAACACTATCTCTACCCTTGTCGACCGCACCGCTCCCAAGCTAGTGGTCGATAAACCGGAAGACAATACCACGATTAACGACGGCACCCACAAAGTAACGGTAAATGGCATTACCGACGAAGACATGAAGGTCACCATAAATGACCGCATCGTGGTCGTAAAAGCAGATGGTTCATTTACGTACAGCATGCCGCTCAATGACGGAGAAAACAAACTCGCCATTATCGCGCGGGACCCTGCAGGAAATGAAACAAAGGTTGAGCGGAAAGTTATTTACCAGCCGTAAACCGCTGTTCCAAGGTACCGGTGGCAATCCACAGCCACATCATCACCCAAGGATAAAATAAGCTATTGATAAACAAGCTATGTACGATGGCGGCAGATAGTATGGCAATATACGTAGCGGCCTCCTCCTTTGTTTGTTCTTTCCCGCGTAAACCAACCAGCCCCAACTGAAATAGCCGCGCCAATAGCCACCCATAGACCGCCATGCCGATGACCCCGGTTGTCGCGCCGACAAAAAACAAACTGGTGTCGAGACCCGCTCCTGCTCTCGATGGGGCGACAGATTCATCTATCCAACTCCGGTCACGCGCTACAAACCGTAATATATTAAACCCGTGACCGGTCAATGGCTTTTCGTGAATAAGTGAAATCGCCCGCTCCATACTCCCGATTCTTGCGTAGGTCGAAACGGTACGGAACAAATTTCTTCCTTCCCCGGTGCCCGGCAATACCAACAGCGCGATAGCGACCAGCACCATCAGACCGCCGACCAATGCTTTCCGTTTCGTGTATATTCCCCAGACTACCAGCCCGACAAAAAATGCGATGAGACTGCTTCGTGAGTAGGTGAGTATGAGGGAGGTTAGTGTCACCATCACGCCACTCAGCCGCCACATATTCCATTTTTTTTGCGTGCACCAAGAAAGCAACGTGAGTGCGGTAAACGCCAAAATAATACCCGTAAAATTAGGATCAAGTAACGTACTGAATAGCCGCTGGTAATGCGGATCCCACCCGAGATAGGCAAGGTTACGCAAATCCGGATACCACATATACTGCACTAATCCGAGAAGCGCCATCACGACGCCCGAACCAACCAACAACGTTTGCCAGGTAGTAACGCGTATCAGTCTGCTCGCCGCTACCCAGTAGAGCGCCGCAAAGCTCACCCACCGGATGATATACAGCAAGCCGCCGCCCACCACGTACAACGGTACCGAACCGACGGTAACACCCAACGAAACCAATGCCACCACACTAAATCCGATAATCGGCATCCAAAGGCGCGGAATAAACCGTTTTTTTCCCGTTTGGCTCACACCGTACAACAATACGCCGATAACCGCGGCATCCAGAAGTGATAGCCGCGCGCCGGCAAACAATGGTAAAGCGGTAAGTTGTCCGCCTATAAACCCTGCTACCAATATCCACAAAGCAAACGGCATAAATATCAAAGGGTTAACACCCACAGCATGATAACCCCCACCGTGGCGTGTGACGCCACAAGCCACCCTAATGGCATAGTATCAAGAAACCCGAGAGTAGCAAAATTCCAACCTATCAGTACGAAACTCACGATAAGTGCGGCTCTGCGGACACGATCAGTAGTTCCCATCCACAACCAAAAAAGCGTTGGCAACAAAAACACCAAATGGTGCTGCCACGCAATTGGCTCAACGAGGATAAGGACAGGCAAACTACTCCACAGCAATGCCTCAAAGGGTAACGGCCGCTTTATCCGCGCGATCAAAGTGATAATAAGCACAAATACCGAAAGTATTCCATATACCCATGGTTGGATAAATCCAGCGCGGACCAATAAACCCGACAGTCCCTGGTTATAGTACACCCCGGCGCTTGCCCATCCGCGGATAAAACTTTCAAATAACGACTCAATTCCTATATATTGAGCACCCTCATACACCAGACCCCTCGCCACAAATTCGGTGATTATCAGCACCCCGCTGATGATAACGAGAAGCGGCCACTTCCGTGCCCATACCATCACCGGAAGCAACAACACTAGCTCCGGCTTGAGGAGCATGGCATACGCAAATAATATACCGGGCAACACCACCTGATTTTTTCTCACGAGGGAAACGGCGTACACGACAAACGCAAGGGCAATCAGATTTACCTGTCCCATACCCAACGTAAACCGTGTGGGAAACATTGCATACGCAAGTACGCCCATGAGGGAGAGGTGCTGCCATGATGTCACTCCCACAAGCGCACCCAGCTGCCACACTACAAATACCAGACACGCGACGCTGACGATAATCCATGCGCCCTGGACAAGCGGATACGGCAATACCGCAAGCGGCGCGTAGACGAGCAGAGAAGCGGGCGGGAGTAAGTGCAGCGGATTTTCGATGTGCGATATAAACGACTGCGACGCCTGATAATAATAAAAAAAATCGGGAGCAGTGGTCGTCACGATACGAAATACGGAAAAAACAGCGTGCGCCGCAACAAACACTATCACCAAGAGGATAAGACCGGCAGTTAACCGTGCTTTTGGTACAGTTGCCATAATTTTGCGCGGGTCAAAAATGAATGAAAGCTCATCATGAGGGCAACAACGATACCCGGCATCCCGTCCATAAATCCCCGGCGCATGATATAGTTTTGTATAAATTTCGCGGCGGGATAGGCGACGATATGAAACACCGACGCAGGGGTTTTACGCGTAAAAAAATACTGCGCGTTTATGGTAGAGTACGTATTTATATCTGCCAAAAAGTGCGCGACATGAGGGTGGGGCGTATGGTGAAGTGGATGCGTAAGCGTACCAACCGCGCCGGCTACTTGCCATACTTCATGCACCGGCCGCTGCCACTTCCCTTTCCCGACCCTCGCCAGCCTGAGTAACCGCACTTTTTCTGTTTCCCCATGCTGCAACTCCCGACCCCATAAAATATCCTGTCTCCGCAAAAAAAAGCCGTTGACATCGACGTTTTGGATAGCTTCCATTATTTCTTCCCGCAACGCGGGAGATACGGTCTCGTCGGAGTCGACAAACAATACCCATTCATGTTTCGCTTTGGATAATCCAAAATTACGCTGTGACGCAAAATCACCGTCAAGCGCCCTGGTGTAAACGGCGGCATTGTGCTGTTTGGCGATGGTCACTGTTTCATCGGTAGAGTGGTCATCAATAACCAGGATTTCATCACAAAACGACACACTTTGAAGCGTCTGTTCCAGGGTGTCGGCGTTATTCTGTGTCAACACAACCACTGATATACCCATAGTACGGTTTCATTGTATCATACCGTAATGAAGCTCCGACTGGCTGTCGCGCTTATCGCAGCCGCGTATATTGTCGCGTTTTTTTCCCACGCGTGGCATTTACAAAAAACGGTATACGGCGACGGCGTGTTTTATTTTTCCTGGCTCCGATCGGTCGTCGTTGATCATGACATAGACTTTACCAATGAATATGCCGACAGCCGGGTTTCCCAGCCCAACACGCCCTTGGGTTATGCCGGCAATAAATACAGTATCGGTCCCGCGGTTATCTGGGCACCACTCTATATCACGGTACATCAGATCGTGCGGGGGGACGGATGGAGTTTGCCTTATCAGCTCGCGGCAGGCATCACCTCTGTTCTCGCCGCCTTGTTTGGACTCGTACTGCTCCTAAGGTTTCTCCCTTCCCCGCCACCGGTACGGATACTTACCGTGCTCGCGGTAGCGGGAGCGAGCAACTTATTGTTTTACGGAGCGGTTGATCCGGTGAATTCTCACGCCCTTTCGTTTTTTGCCGCGGTTGTATACCTATCGGTCATCACCGCCAAAAAACCTCACTGGTTCGCGGGAGGCATAAGCCTCGCGTTTCTTGCCTCTATTCGAAATCAGGATGCGATCTATATCCTCGCCCTCATCCCCTTCTGGCGACAGGTAAACTGGCGCCTATTTATCTTCGGAGCGGCACTTGGCTTTCTCCCCCAATTGGCGGCTTGGGTATCACTTTATGGTTCAGTTGCTAATCCTTATATCGCGGGAGGGGAAACGTTTGATCTGTTGCGGCCGCATATTGTGGGAGTATTATTTGGCATCTCTAGCGGTTTGTTTCTGTGGACGCCAATAGCCGCAATCGGGTTTTTCGGTTTACTGCTTCACGATACTAAACGTCCGCAATACGATAAGCAACGGAAAATCTATCTTCTTATTTTTTGTTTACAGGTGTACTTGGTGGCAAGCTGGAGCACGTGGTGGCAGGGGGCGAGCGTGAGTGGCAGGATGTTTGTGAGCACCTTACCGCTCCTTGCCGTGGGTCTAACGAGTATCATTGAGCGCATCTATACACACCACCTCCTCCGGAGCATCCTGCCGCTGCTTATCCTGGCGCTCAGCCTGCTAAACGGCATCGGGACATTGTATTACCTGTTTACCTACTGAGTACCCGCTCGTATACGCTTGCTAATTTACGGGCACCCACCCGTACGTCGTGGATAGCAACCGCGCGCTCACGGGCGCGGCGCGCAAATGCCGCCCGTTTCCGCGGATGCAGCACATAATCCTTTATCGCGAAGGTCAGGGCGTGTATATCCCCCGGTGGAACGAGTACCGCCGAGTTACCGGTGTTTTCCGGAATTCCCCCGCTTGTGGTGGTAACGATAGGGAGGCCGCTTGCCTGTGCTTCCAAGAGCGCCATGCCGAACTGCTCCTCCCACGCCTTGGTAGGCTTACTTGGAGCGACAAAAATATCCGCCTGTCGGTAGATGGCGGGCATTTGATCATACGTAGCACTCTCAACGGTAGAGTGCCAATTTTTTCTCAGTTGGCGGGTTCCGGATAAAACCGCGCCATGAGCAGAACCTGTGCCAACGATATGGAGATCAACGATGGTGTGCGCGAGCGCCGGATCAGCGCCCAGTAACCGTGCTGCCGCAATAAGATCAAGCACTCCTTTTTCCGGTTCTAACCGGCCGCAAAAAAGTATGCGAAGACGGGGCATGTCTGTGGCGCGCGCATGCCCCGGATGAAACACGTGAGTATCGACAGACGCGCCAACCACACTGATACGCGCCGGATCTGCCCCCTCGGTAACAAGCGCTGTTTTAGCCTTGTTGGTTACCGCGAGCATGTGGTCGAGCTCCCGCCGAGCCCGGTCTTTGAAGCCAGCTCTGCCCCAAATTCCTTCGTTGTTATGGGGAATTGTTTCCCACACGGTCGCAACCACTTTCCGTACCCACCCGCGTGCTTTCGCGTTCAGGCACTGTTGGGTAAAGTGGAAATACGTTTCCGCAGTATGCACAAGGTCAGCATTCCGGAGCCTCGCTTCAAGCCCCACGAGATAGTGTGCATCTATCATAAGGCGGTTGAGGATCGGCATCTTGTATGGAACGTTGGGTAAATCCATGGGACTCGGAAGTTTTATGAGAGGAAAAGCGAACTGGTCATGCAGCGGCGTCAGCGAACTATATGCCGTAATACGGTAATCCCGGATGAGCGGCGTAAATGCCTGCATTTCATACCGGTTTAGAAATTTACCGCGAACAATAGCGACATTTGGATGCTTCATGGACGGGGAGACACGGATGTAATGACAGCCGACACTTTCTTTGCAAACAAATCCCAGGAAAAGAGTTTGGCACGCGCACGCCCTTTTTCTTTCATCTGTTCCCGTTTTATCTTGTCGGTGGAAACAAAAAGCAGTGCTCCGACAAGTTCATCTTCGTTGTCCGGATCGACAAGCATGCCGGCCGAACCCACCACCTCCGGCAGCGACCCGATAGTCGAACCGATCACCGGACAACCCGAAGCCATTGCTTCCACCACCGGCAATCCGAAGCCTTCGATAAGCGAAACGCTCATGAGTGCGGTTGCGCCACGATAATACTCTGAGAGCGTCACATCGTCTGCAAACCCCACGATGTGTACATTGCGGTGCAACCCCAATGAATTAATGGTCGCGGAAATCCCCGGATCGAGCCAGTAGTCACTGCCCACCAAGAGAAAATCATACTCGATGCTACTTGATGCCAAAAACTTAGAAAACGCACGCAGCATCATCGGCACATTTTTGCCGGGCTTGAGCGAACCGACGAAAAGAAAGTATGGGTTTTTCCGATGATGTTTTTTGCCAGAGGGATGGAATTGTTTTTCTACCCCCAGGTATGCAACCGTAAGCTTCTCTTTCGGCACATGATAACGGGACATGATGCTGTCGGCTGACGCCTGGGAAATAGTAATAATATGATGAGCGTGTTTGATAAGCGACGCGGTTTGGAGCGAAAGCGCATAAAATGAGTCACGATAAAACTCCGGATGATCAAGAAACCCAACATCATAAATAAATCCAATTTTCTTGATGTCGTACAATGTAAAAGGCAAAGATTGTGAAATTCCCAGGTATACGTCTACGGGATCCTTCATAAGTTCTACGGGTTGCCATATTTTTTGAAATCCGGGGCGCAACAACTGCACAAACTCAACATTTTTCCGCCGTGGCAATGGCGCTCGCTCCCCTCCTCTACTGAAGCTGTATACCCTATAACTATTTTTATTATCACTACGTGGTATATCTTTTATCAGGTTATACGCAACCCGGTAGACCCCGACTTTAAGCCGGTCATCGGTGATAGAGAGTGCCCCGCCATCTATACCGATCTTCATACCCACCTCCCTGTACGCATCCCAAACCTGCCAATTGCGAAGTCCCGCAAGCCAATGAGCGCACTTTTTTCGCGGCGTGTCATATGTTCTGTAATTGTTTTTAGTAGCCGGAAAAACTCATAAAATTTCACTGGCGTCGGCGCGAGGCGCCGTACAAACAACATGTGATTGCGGGCTAAATAATACTGATGGAGCCGGGAACCACGCCCCAGCGAGGCCGTTTCCTCGTGCGCCATGCCCGGGATCGTCACCCGGGTAAGTGGATACCCCGCGTTTCTGGCACGCACACAGTAATCCGCGTCTTCGTAATAGAGAAAATATGGTTCGTAAAAATAGCCGATTTTCCCGACAATCCGCTCGTGTATTGCGATACAGGAACCGGTGAGATAGTCCGTGCGGTCTGATGGCAGTATGGTTGTCCACCTACTCTGATCCAGCCCCGCGGCGAACGGTCCGGCGACGCATGGGGTCAGTTTCCGAAGCAGGCTGACGAGCTGGGAGGCTGAATTGTCGGAAAACAAAATATCTTGATTGAGGATAACAAACCATTTCGCCCCGATGCCGCTCGCGTGATGAATGCCGATATTTGCCGCAGCACCGTAGCCGAGATTTTTCTGCTGGGAAAGTAAGGTAGCGCGACCGACATCATCAAGTGTAAGCGTGCCTCCGTTATCGATAATAATAGTCGGATATTTTTTAAGCTGCCCAAGCAACCGTTGAAGCTCTGGTAGCTTTGGGTGATACGCGATGATGATAAATGCAGTCTTGTGTTGGTTCATACCTGGCCAGGCCTTGGCTCGCGTCGCTTCCCGCTTATTGTACCAAACCACTACAAATATGCACGGCGGAGCCTACCCGCTACGGGTAATATGAGAAGGGGTACGGCCATATAGAGCGCCAACAGGGGCAGCTCGATAAGGGTAAACACGATGGCGCTCGGATGATCATACGAAAATGACATATACGTAGGAGTGCCTCCCAGCACAGGCACCAGACCCAAGATGGTCAGGACGAACGTCAGCCACTGCATCATCGGCCAATGTGTCACCAAAACAAGAAGCGAGTGCCGCCCTATCACCGCCAGCGCCCCAGTGACCCACCACTTCCTTTCAGCCATACGCTGCGCCACCCCGATTACAAGCCCACTCCCGATGTGGGCTGACAGTAAATAGAGCCATGGATTACCAAACTCACGGCCAAACATATCGATGGTGCCATTAAAAATACTCAACGCCACAAAACCAACTCCAACGGCAATCCAGGTGCCCATTTGTATTTTCTCCCAATGTACCGCTCGTAACCGTTCACCCACAAGCATGAAAGATGCCAACAGCAACGACAGGTCGTATGAAAACACCACATGGCTTTTCGTAGGGTTTACTGTAAATGAAAAAAACGTCAATGTTGCTGCTAAAAGTAATGCCTTCGCGATGCCACCCTTCGTAAAGGTTGCTCTGTTGATTTCAAATATTACTGTGGCGATAAAAAAGGCAGGCAAGAACCATAGCGGGCCATTAAATACCAGGCTTGTCCCCAAAAATAATTGACGCAAGGCCATGTCCCATGGCACAAACAGCACCGTATCCACTGCATACCAACGGAGCCCTAGCCATAACGCATAAGAAACAAAACCAGCGATACAGTATGGAACAATAAGCGACCGTAATCTCTTAACGGCCACGTCGGCAAATGAGTGCGTGTCTTTCGCAAGCCACCCGTGCAACACCGCAAATACTGGAAGCATCCAGGGAGTGATTAGCGGGAGGAGTTGGTGTTGGAGAGGGAGAAATCCGGTATGCACGGCGATAACGGCGAGAATGGCGAACCCACGGGCGATGTCTATAAATGCTATCCGTTTTTGGTTCACGATTGTTTTGTGGCGGGCGGGATCAGGTTTCGTACAATCAACATCCAATACATGAGTGTTTCCATGTACCCGAAGCATAGCGCAAGCACTACCCCCTGCCAGCCATCACGCCATCCGTGATCTTTAATCGCGCGCGCCCACACCATGTGCAAGCCATAGAGGAATAATTTTTTGATGGTCACTTGCTCATGGGCTTTCTGTTTTTCGCCCGCCATCTGCCACGCGTATTTCGTGAACTTCCGCAGCACTTGCGGCAGCGAAACATAGGAGTAGTGATGGATAACTCCTTTTAGCTTGCCGATTTTGCCGTCAATGACGACTTCTTCATGAATTGGCAGCTGTGTTACATGACCATATCGCTTTCGAAACAATCTGACTTTGCCATACTTCTCTCCTCCGTAACCCAGCGCTTTACCAAAGGCATAATTTTGATATGGTATCTGGTAACCATGAAATTCAGAAGAATTTTTTCGGACAATTTCACCTACCTCATGAAGCAGAGATTTTGAAACAACTTCGTCGGTATCAAGCACTAAAACCCATTCGGAAGGTGCGTTTTTGATTAAACCGTTTTTCCTTTTCCCGAGTGCCTTTTTTTGATCGACGGAAACATCGACAATTACCTGAGGCTGTAGTGGTTCAACACTCTTGATTGTCTTAAGCAACAAATCATCAATTTTCCTACAAATAATAAGAACAGAGAGCATAATTATATCTTTTGAGCAAGGATATGTAGATTAATACCCAAGTTAAATATATCTAAAGATTTATAAGTCAAAGTACAAAAAACCTTATCGAATACAAATTTCTTAACATTCTTCATGCTTATAAATACTTGATCTTCGTTTACTTTGTTTAAATTATCTACTTTTGGACTATTTTTGACGTTACGCTTTAACAACCGCTTAACTATACCAGAAATGTTTTCTGGATATCCCCATGTTTCCCATCTAAGTATCCGGAAACCATTAGCTTCCAACAAATATTTTAACGATTGATTGTTGAAGTAATTAAGATGCTCTGGCGGAATAAAATGTTCAAAATTTATACCATGAATCATGGCTGATGCACTGTTAATATTGGGGGTTGCGATATATAACAAACCATTTTTAGCAAGTAATGATTTTGTTTTTTTTATAAGCTCATTAGGATTTCTAATATGCTCAATCACCTGACTAAGAGTGATCAAATCGTACTTGTTTATATCTTTATATTTTATAATATCTGACCTAACAACATTTAGGTGTAGTCTTTTTGTAGCGTATTCAACTTCATTAAAAGATACATCAACACCTTTAACTTTCCAGCCTTTTGACTTTGCCTCCAATAAAAAATACCCCCTTCCACACCCCAAGTCTAATAACGTATTTCTAGAGCCTTTATAGGGATTGATAAAACCTAGGCTAATTTGTGAGTCTTCCTTAATTCTTTTCTCTACGAAAGGGATATTTTTATAATCAAAATTTGAGTAATACTTCTTCAGGGACATTTGCGAAGGTCTTGGGTAAATATAAACAAAACTACACTTACTACATTTATAAGTCGAAAAACCCTTAACCAATAAAAAGGGGTTGTTAACTTGACTAACACAAACCGGACAAGCAAATGCTTTCATAAACTTTTAAATATCAATAAATTCTTGTATTAAATCGTTAGTAAAATTCAAGTAAGTGTATCATAACTCCATCTCGTTAGGTGTCATACATACAAATAATATGTATTGATGTATGGTTTTTATTATAAGTATTTATTAAGGGCTTCTAATGAAAAAAGTCCTGCCCGTTTTAAGTTCAGTTTTAGCTGTTCTTATAGCTCTTTCTATACCGACAAGAGCTAATGCCGCTCTCATTTTTTCAGATACATTTCTTGGCGGATATAGTACCATTTGGAAACCAACTACGGATTCCCCTCCCTTACCTTCAACAAATGGCATTACAGGTGCTAACTCAACAACATGGAGCGAAATTTCTTATTACATAAATGGTAATCAAACATTTCAAATCGATATTGACGTTATCGTAAACAAAGAAGCTAGTAACCAGTCTTGGGGAGTAGGAATAGGAGACAGCTTTGGACACTGGAAAATTGCAGGGCTATGGAATTCATCCATGCAAATTCACGACTCAACTGGAAGAGAAAAAATTGTAAATTGGGATCACACCTTAGGGAGACATCATTTTAAAATACTAGTATCTCCATTAAGCAACACTAATTTAGTAGTAAATGAGGATGGAAACGAACTGCATTCACTATTAACATCAGCAAATTTCGATATCTCTAGAATATGGGTGTCATTACAAGGAAATGGTGATTACGAACTTGCAAACTTTGAACTCTCTACCTACGAGCCTACTTCGACGCCCACACCGACACCTACAGCGACACCAACTCCGACGCCTACACCCACTCCAACATCGACGCCGACACCAAGCCCAACACCAACAAATACACCAACCCCCGAATTACCCAAAAAGGTGCTTGTACTTCACGGCATGGGAGGAAGCTGGAATAAAGATGCGTTACTGAACTGCAAATCATCCAATTATTCGGAAAGTTGGAGCCCCTGGAAAATTGCCAATGCAGACGTATACCAAAGTCTTATCAATACCCTCCGAGGTGAAGGTTTTGTGCCTCTAGCCTATTACTATGACTGGAGAAAAACAGCCGTTCAGACAGCTACGCAGGTAAATGAGTATATTCAGCGCAATACGGACGAAAACGAACTAATTAATGTCATTGGGCATAGCTATGGAGGATTAGTTGCCCGCGCCTATCTGGAATCTTCACAAACGAATAGTCACATCAACAAATTGCTCACTGTAGGATCTCCGCACAAAGGCTCTGTTCTCGCTTATCCTGCCTGGGCAGGTGGCGAAATATGGACAGATGATGCTGCGATCAGACTCGGTTTTACCGTCATGAAGGTCGGGTGCTCGCTTCGTAAAGGTTGGTCGGCTCGGGAAATGATAAATAATCTTGTATTATCCCTACAAAACATTCTACCGACTTTTGATTATCTACGGTCACTGAGTGGTGCGCTAACGCCTATTTCTGATATGAAAATTAGAAATAATTGGCTCCCAACTTCATTATCTTATCCCTATTACGGAACAACCGTCGGAACCCTTAGTGGAACGGGTTATGAGACATTGAGCTCACTGGAAGTATTACCACCAAACCGTGCAGATCAACGATTGGGAAATTGGTGGGATGGGAAACCTACAAAAAACAAATTTTTTCGTGATGGCGATGGAACCGTACTTTTAGAAAGTAGTCAGCTACCCGACGCACAAAATTTTATACTTCCATTGGATCACACAGAGCTTGTCACCAACACGCTTGGAATACGTACAATTATCGACTTCATAAACGGATCTTTGCACCCTCAACCGCTTACTCGCATGAAACAAGATAACCAGCAAATAAAACCCGCTAAAGGAATAACGGCGCTTCTTATTATCGTTGATGGCGCGCGCGCCACGCTCATCGATAAAGATGGAAATAAGTTTGAAGATTCCGAAGGGCAAATTACCATACTGGAGCCACACAAAGAGGCCTACACTCTCAGTGTCTTACCCAACAAGAAATGGTGGTGGAAAAATTCTTATAAAATCGTCGTGGTACAGCTATTTGAGGACGGCTCATCTAAATGGAAAGAATATGATCGCCATGATCTATCTAAAAAACACTTCAAACTCCGCTTCGACATGAGCCATAAGCATAATGACATCCTGCGGGACAACTAACCTTTAAGCCCACTCCCGATGTGGGCTTAGTAAAAGCGAAATATTTATGCCTCAACGGCTAATACCATTTATAAACGCTCACTATTACCACGTCTACAATAGAGGGGTAGAAAAACGTTCAATTTTTAGTGATGAAAGATGTTACGAACGTTTAAAAAACATTTGTGAGTATTATTTATATGATAATCCGCGTCTTAAATTCTCGAAATATATTCAACTGACCAATAATCTAAAACACGAGTACTTAGAAGGCCTAAAATCTCACGAGCGAATTGTCACCGTTATAAGTTATGTATTTATGCCCAATCACTTTCATTTTCTTTTGCGTCAGGAGATTGATGGTGGAGTATCGGAGTATATCCGACGGATTTCTGATAGCTATACAAAATATTTTAATACCCGTTACAAAAGAGTTGGCCCCTTATTTCAGGGCCAATTCAAAGCCGTTCACATAACCTCAGATGAACAGCTTCTCCACGTATCCAGATATATACACTTAAATCCCTATAGCAACGGAGTGGTTTCAACATTCCATAAACTTATGAACTATCAATGGTCTTCTCTGAATGAGTACACTTCAACAAAGCAAACATTTACCGATCCGCAACAAATTCTTTTATCGTTCCAAACACCCCATAACTATATTACTTTTTTGAAGGATAGCGCTGACTATCAACGCAATCTGCACATCATAAAGCGCTTGCTCATCGAACAAAACTAGAGCACACTCCCGATGTGGGCTTGAGATGATGGGGGTACAGACTAACGGGGGCGTTGCCGTTTTTCCGAAACTTCTTGTATTTCTACATTTGGGTAGTCGCGGAATGCCATGCGCGCGATGCGCTCCCGTTGCTGATCTGCAGGCACGAGAAACACACGGCAATCGCCTGATATCGAAGTGATTAGACTACGCAGTTTTCCCAAAAACGCGGCGCCTTCAGAATGCATACCCGTATACGCCAAGTTCTCCAACGATTGTCTGCGTGGATACAATTTTTGGCTATTTCGTCCGGTCAGTAAATCAGCAATCTGCAGAAAATCTATTTGTGCAGCCCTCGGTACGCCTACCCGCTCGGGTCGCACTGCCCGCCATGTCTGCATCACCATGAGCTTTTTATCAAACATACTCACAAAATACGACATGAGGTATTTTGGCCTCCACAGTGACACACCTCCCTGGAAATTGCTCACCGGCATGGCAAATGCATCATTTACCACGTAAAGTGGCGCATGGATTTGACCAAGCTGGTAAAGAAACTTCGCCCCGACGGTATCACGGAGCATGTGCAATTCTTCGGGTAACGGTGGATGCACGGAGTTAAATATCGCGCGGTATGCTGCTGTCTCTCCCAAAAAACCGGTGAGGTTGGTGCGATCGATAGGTTGCCGCTCGTAAATCACGGCATCAGTATACCAAACTAATTCAACTATTGACGCAAATTAGCGCTCCTGTATAATCCGTCTAATATACAAACCCTAGCTGCCCGCAAGGAGGAATTCTTATGAAAGGTGCACCAACGAAAATACAACCAGGACTCATGCGTGCAAGCGGCAGAAAACGCCACAACCGCGCACTTCGTGAAGAGCGACTTGCTGTCGAAGCAACAGCACTCGGTATTCCGGTTCAGGAACTCAAAACCCGTCTTTTCCAAGAAGTTCAGGACATACGGAGAAGCCCTCGCACCCCAGAATGGGCAAGATCCGGACGCGAAATAGTCCACTAATTTAGTCAGCCTGGGTTTTTTTCGTAAAATAATCGACGTGGAAATAGTCGATGCCGACGGCTTTTGCCGCTTCCGCATCGGCTTTACTGTTGCCAATCATGAGGTACCTATTCTTTGGCACACCTGATTGCGCTAGATAACGGAACCCGTCACCATAGGGCTTGAGCATCATAACTTCCAACTGGCTCGCAACCCGCGAGAACACGCCGGACAGCTTGTGCTCCTCCAGCACTTTTTCCACAATCCTGCTGGTATTACTCGTCCAGATAGACATACGGTATTTATCTCGATGAGCGGAAACAAAATCGACAAGTGCTGGGTTTGGTATCACATCCTGAAGATGTGCCTCTTCAAACCGCACTGACATGTTGGTAATAATCTGCTTTGCTTTTATACCGTATGTTTCCACATACGCGTTCAATGTCCCGGTCAAAGATCGCTTTTGCGCCGCTAAATCGTCATATAATGTGCGATCGAGGGGCGCGAGCTCTTTTTCCATCGCCTCAAAAAATCTATCCCAATCCAGCACGAGCCAAAACAGTGTTTCGTCAAAATCAAAAATGAGGTGTGTTTTGGGGTGGCGTGCAAGATACCCGGGTAGAGTCATAGGAGTAAATACCATTATAACAACCGCTCGGGACGGACATAAACGACTTCATGCCCCATAAATTTGTGTTCTATCGCGACATCTTCGGCAATCTTAAACCGAATTCTATCTCGCCGAGTGCGTACAACCCCTTCAAAAAAAATCCGTTCGCAATTGGAGCAATACAATCTCGTCGTTGGCTCCTGCTCACGCTTCGGATGATACAGGACGGTGAGCAACAATGAATGATATAAACTTTCAGGTGGACGGCTGCGCCTCGACGATCGTTGTCTCATTTGAGGCATTGTACTCTGGTACACCGCGTATTGAAAGTATAAATTAGAGCGTGGGCGTCGCGGACGGGGTGCTCACCATAGGCGTCGGAGAAACCGTAGGAACAATAGGCGTGCATTCGCCGCCCCACATCCCTTTCTTTTCTTCAACTGCCAGCCGCTGAGCAGCAAGCAGCCGCTCTGCATATTTTACGTCCGGTGGATAGGTACTCACCTGGGCAAACCCTTCGCGGACGAGATATTCATTGAGCAGCATGTCACCGATCCATACATACCGGAGCAGCCTACCATAAGTGTCACGCTCTGATATATCTTTTTCGAGTTCCACCGTCTTTCCCTGCACGAGTTCTTTGTTTTTCGCGCTTGCCTCTTTCCCGAAGCATTCTACCGGACGCCGTGGCGCTACGGTTTCGGGGGTGTTCATGCCGATATAGCGCACCACCTCACCGCCTTCTATCTTTATGGTATCGCCGTCGACGACACTCACGACGGTTACCAATTTCCCACTGTGACCAGCCACTGGAGTTGCGGAAGGACTCGCTGCTATAGACGTTGGGGAAATCTGAGTGGTTGTTTCTGATGGGAATACGGAGTCTTGTTGAAGCGTGAGGTTGTAGATAATCCCGGCAAGGAGTAGCAAAATGCCCACGATACGCACGGCTTTTTTCCTTCCTACGAGGCCAGATAACAACGTCGTAATTATTTTTTTCATACCCGTAAACCTACAGGTGATTATAATCTTCGTGGGAAAAAAATCAAAAAAGCAGGATGCCGTTAACTCTCTCTGAACCGAAGTGATCGCGCAAACCGAGTTCCGGGTCGAGGTCCCATAAATCCCGCGGAATCTAAATTGATACTATTTTGTTGAGGAGATACCATCAATACGCGCAACCGCGCATGCCAACCTTGCTCTGTTCCCAAAAGCAACCCTAATCCAAAAGGATACTCCTGTTTACCGGTATACGGCATAGAAGCGATATACTGCGATCGTAATTGGGGAGTCATTGGCTGCGCCACGAGGTACAATCCGCTATCGAGCTTACGCATTTCCTCTTCCACAAACCGGAACGGATTTTTGCGGAACTGTTTAGCAGCTTCTAAAAGCATCAAAGAAAATTTCGTCACATCACGTGATCTGTCCGCCCGTTTGATCATGTCTCGCAGCGCTGCTTTTTCCTGCTCGTTCAATTGCTCAATTCTTGCCATACGACCCGTAAATATACACTAAAACCTCAGGAAAATCAAACTATAGGACGAGTAATCCACGTCACGGAGTGTTATGGGATTATATCCCTGATATGGTGGACCCGAGAGGACTTGAACCTCTGACCTTTTCAATGTCAATGAAACGCTCTAGCCAGCTGAGCTACGGGTCCCTCTTGGAAAGGAAACATGCGTTTCCTTTTCCAACTTTCTTTCCTATACTGTGTCGCAAAGGGCTCAATCGCAGCTCACACCCTTGCGACAATTTACCCTACTACTTCAGTCTACTTGGCTTACCTGATACGAGCTCCATTATATCTTCTTTTCCACCGCTTGACCACCCTCATAGTGTGCTCTACACTGAGGATAGATATGAAATTTATCGGAAAAGCGCTCGCGGCGTTATTTGATTTTCTTCAGGGGATTGTCGCTATCGCAGCGGTCATGGTGATGATCTATCTCTTTGTCATGTCGCCCCAAGAGGTCAGCGGACATTCGATGGAGCCCAATTTTCAAAACGGCGACTATATTCTTACCAATAAAATCATTTACAAAATGACCGAGCCGAAACGGGGGGATATCGTCATCTTTAAATCCCCGACTAACAAAGATATTGATTACATCAAACGGGTTATTGGGCTACCGGGTGAAACGGTTATGCTCAAAAATCAAAAATTTTATATCAACGGCCAATTGCTGGAAGAGCGGTACGAATATAACAAGCCGGTCTTTGGCGGGTCATTCTTACAGGAAGGGGTAGAAATTACCGTACCCCCAGAATATTATTTCGTCAGCGGCGATAACCGGCCAGGGAGTTCTGATTCGCGTGAGTTTGGACCTGTCTCAAAGTATGATTTTATCGGCAAAGCATTTCTTCGGTATTGGCCAACCTCAAGTGCCGGTCTGATACCGATCCCCACGTACGATTTCTAACCACAAAATGGAATCGTACTCACAACGAAGGAATGCTGAAGCCTATTTTTTACCTGCCAGCCGCTCATGCACGAGCTTAAGGGAGTGACTGGTTGTTTCCAGATTGCCACGGATAACAAATACCAACCGTGCCTCTACCTTGGACTGCGTAATTTTGACCAATCCGTTTACTGCTTGCGCCAAATCCTTGGCGATAGCATCCAGCTCATCACTGTGGATACGTTCAATTTTATGTGATGGTTGCTGGTCAGTCTTGGCTTTCAGACGACGGGCAAGGTCTTCCGCTCTCCGTACCGAGGCGCTCTCAGAAAGTATTGTCTTGTATGCATCTACCATGAGCTTGACGTCGTTGAGCCCCGCAATAGCCCGCGCATGCCCTTCGCTAATAGCGCCGGAAACCAATCCGTCTTTTATCGCGTCAGGAAGTGCGAGTAACCGCATCGTATTTGAAACATACGATTCGCTCTTTCCAATCCGTTTGGCAATTAGTGTCACAGACAATCCAAACTCCTCGATCAAGCGTTGAAATGCTAATGCACGGTCGATAGGGTTAAGGTCAACGCGCTGTACGTTTTCGACGAGCGCCATTTCCAACATTCCCTTGGCGGATGTTTCTTTAATTAATACGGGAACCGTGGTGAGTCCGGCAATCTTTGACGCTCGCCACCGGCGCTCTCCAGCGATAATCTGATATCCGGCCGGAGTTTTGGCGACTACGAGCGGCTCGATAATCCCATGTTCTTTGATGGAATCGACGAGATCAGCAAGCAAATCAGGAGCGATAATTCCGCGGGGTTGCAGCGGATTTGGCTGAAGCAAATCTAAGTCTAAATGGAGTATCTGTTGGGTGTCTGCCATTTTTTATGCGTGCGTGGGCAAGACCGACACGTACCGCTTACCACGTTTCGTGATAAAAGTTACTACTCCTGCGACTGTCGCAAATATGGTGAAATCTTTCCCCATATCTGTGCCAGTTCCCGGATAGAATTTTGTCCCTTTTTGCCGGACGATGACATTGCCAGCGAGTGCCTGCTGACCGCCATAGACCTTCACGCCTAAGCGCTTCGAAACGGAGTCTTTATTCCCTTTTGCTGTTCCACCTGCTTTTACGTGTGCCATAATTTCAAATGAACGAATGTACTCTTAACCTTTTTGAAAGATATAAAATTCTCTTCGTACGATGGCTTTAGGCCGACCGTACTCTATAGGTTCAGTGAGGAGAGTATATCCGAGGCTTTCACATCTGTCAACAACTTTTTTCACGCGCAACACTCCGCGCCCCGTGTCGTATGCCGGCATCGCCATAACAATTCTTGCCTGAGGCTTCAAAATATTTGCCCATTCTTTGAGCGCTCCGATATACAGTTTCTCTAATCCTTTCAGGATATTTTTGACGCGTTCGGGCGTCAGTTTTGCGATATCTTTCGCTTCGACCGTCTCACCCATATATGGCTCGGTCACGATAGCATCGACACTTTGCGGCGTAAGGAACTCGCTTACATGTGTCGCGTCCGCCACCATCACACTCATATAAAGCGGCGCTACAACCGGATATTCACGGCGCAACCACTCCAGATTTTTTTTGGAATTTGCGACCGCGGCCTCTGACAAATCACTCCCGGTTACATTTGCACCGCGGAGCAACGCTTCTCCTAGTACGGTTCCCACGCCACAAAACGGGTCAAGCACCATCGGGTGATGATCCGGTACCCCGTGAGGGAGCGCGATATTTACAATCATCCGTGCTACCTTGGGCGGCAACATACCCGCCTTCGCGTCAGGAGCCGGCCGGCCAAAATCCCGCTTGTTCCAGTCCTCAAAGTCCTGCACGACCAACGTCACGCCGATGAGGTTTGTGCCCGGTAGCCCGATTACCACAAGCTCCACCACTTCCTGCTTGGCGATAACGACGCTTGAAAGCGCTTCATGACGTTTGGTTTCGATGTACCGGGCTGATACGCCCCGCTGGGTAAATTCTTTTTTGAGGACAGCAAGCTGTGTATTTGACACGTGCGCCCGGCCGTACGCGCTTATCCCAAAAGTTATGTGACCGCTTTTGGCATACGGCAATAGTGCCGAAAAAAACAATTCCGTACTAAGCTCGGCCGCTTCTGACTGCACATCGACAATTTTTACCGTGCCACCCAACATGTGGACTACCGCGTCAGCATCTACTGCAGATTCCACCATACCCACACCTTCGGTCGGACTGGTAGCTTTTGGGTAAAAAGACTGAAGTTCTAAAAACGAAAGTTGTGGAGTTCTTCCAAAAATAAAAGCGGTTCGTTTCATGCCTGGGTAATACCCACGATCTCAAGATTGGTCAACTGTGCGCGGAACCCGCGTGCCCGGCGATACCGTACTTTTGATTTAAATCTGCGGATTTCAATTTTTTCACCTTTTTTGTGTGCAATGATCTTCGCGGTTACTTTGGCACCCTTCACCAAGGGTTTTCCAACGCTTACCGATTTTTCTCCCTGCACGAGCAATACATCCGGAAGTTCTACCGTGTCCCCGACATTACCCGCCATGTTATCGACGGTAATCACGTCTTTGGGAGCTACTTTAAACTGTTTATTGCCGACTCTTACAATAGCGAACATAGGTTCATATTATATAGCTTTGGGCTATCCAATTGCAATGCTCCCTTCTCCAGTGCCTTTTCGGCGGAGCGCGAGAAGCAGTCCGAACGCCATACAAAGAGATAATATCGAGCTTCCACCATAGGAAACAAAGGGCAACGTAATGCCGGTAACCGGGATAATACCCATATTCATGCCGGCATTAATCACTACCTGCGTGAGCAATATGCCAAAAAGGCCAATGGTATAAAAAAATACGAATGGATTACCGATATTGCCCCGAATATAAGGCCGTATCAGCTGCCACAATAACACACCATAAAGTGATAACAACACCGCGCCACCCACAAATCCCAGCTCCTCGACCAGCGTCGCGAATATAAAATCCGTATGATATTCAGGCAAAAACCGTAAATGGCTCTGGGTACCCATGCCCAACCCGCGACCGAACCACTGGCCACTCCCCACCGCGATCATAGCCTGCAAGGCATTGTACCCTGCCCCCTGCGGGTCGATTGCGGGGTTTAAAAACGTGTAAATCCGTGCCTTCTGGTATTCCGCCAACGCCCGCCAAAAAAGCGGAAAACCAAGCGTCCCCACAATCCCGCCGAGCACAAAAAGAATGAGCGGGAAGCCTCCCGCTACCATCATGGCGAGCCACGATGACGCATACACGAGAGAAGTACCCAAGTCCGGTTGGCGGAATACGAGGAGGAATGGGATGACAAAAAGCACTCCGTGTGTCACCAACCACCGCCAGGAGCGGGGTGAATACGTCACGATCGCTCTTGCGAACGCAAGGATCACGAGCGGCTTTACGATTTCCGATGGCTGTAGTTGCGCGTTTCCGATCACAATCCAGCGCGACGACCCTCTGATCGGGTCCCCCAGATAGGAAGCCATAAGTAACATAATCGATAACACATAGCCATACGGCGCGAACCACCAGAGGATAATAGGGTCAAGCGACGAAAACGCCCAAATAATAAACGCGCCAATGACGAGAAAAAACAGCTGCTGCCAAAACAGTCCGGTATTGGTGGTAAGCAACACAAATAAGCCCACCAGTCCCAAGAGCAACAGTGTCACGAGTATCACCCAATCTACTTGGTGCCCGTCTTGTGTGTATCGATGGAAAGTTGATCGCCCCATGTGATTGTACTTGCCAGTGTAGCTTGTTTTATCTGAGGCAGCAAAGTTTCAAGTGATTTGTAACTTTCCGGTAACACGAGCGACACGTATTCATCTATCTTACAACCCTTTTCTTTCCGGAGCACTTGGATTTCACGGATGAGCTTACGCGCGTCACCCTCTGCCTGAAGCTCCGGGGTGATCGTAGTATCGAGTTCTACTGATGTTTCTTTGTCTGTTTTGACCACCACACAAGTTTTTATGTTCAGTTCCTCGAGAGCAACCGATAGCCATTCGTCAGACGGCGCGTTATTTGCGGTAGCAACCGTTATTTTATTAAGCGGCTGGCGCACCGGTATACCCAGCTCTTTACGTTTCGCATTCCCAAGCTCCGCGACAGTTCTCACAAATGCCATATGGGTATCCAGCGTGGTATCGATGAGGCTTTCATCGGCAACCGGCCACTCGGCGAGATGGATTGAGTTGCCCGTCGTTTCCATATTTTGATACATACGCTCAGTAATAAACGGAGTGATCGGTGCCATAAGACGGATAAGGCAGGATAGCACCCAACCAAACACCTGTTGTCCTGTCTCATCGGCTTGTATCCGGTCACGGCTTCTCCGGAGGTACCACGTAGAGAGGTCGGTGATAAACGAAACCAGCAACCGGCAGGTATGCGTCGTATCGTAGCCGTCCATTGCCCCGGTCACATCGATGATAAGCGTATTGAGCTTGCTCAATATCCATTTATCCATGACATGCGTTGGCTTCGGAGCAGTGGCGGGTGGCGCACCTTTTACATATAATTTATAAAAGCTAAATACGTTCCACGTAGTCGATACCACTTTTTGGTATATCTCTTTCACGCCTTCTTCAGAAAAGTTCACATTTTCCGCCTTCATCACGACCGATCCCATGAGGTAAAACCGCAGCGCGTCAACACCGTATTTTTCAAAAAGCAGCGTGGGATCCGGATAATTTTTCTTGCTCTTGCTCATTTTGGCGCCATCTTCTGCAAGAATTGTGCCGGTAGTCACCGCGTTTTCAAATGTGTGGGTACCAAATAATCCTACGGACATCACGTGCAGGGTATAAAACCACGCGCGTGTTTGCGCTATGTATTCAGCAATAAACTGCGCCGGGTGCGACTGCTCAAATTCTTTTTTATGCTCAAACGGATAGTGAATGGAGGCATACGGCATGCTCCCGCTCTCTACCCAACAATCAAATACTTCCGGGATCCGCTTCCCTTTCACCGTTTTTTCATCATCTACCCATACTTCCAGGTCATCCAAAAACTCACGATGGATATCGGTAAGTTTGCGAGCGCTATCCTGATCTACTGCCCACGTACGGAGTTCTTCGAGTGATCCGACAATGCGCATTTTCGCGGTTTTTGTGTCTACCCAGATTGGCATTGGCGTCCCCCAATAACGGGAACGGGAAATATTCCAATCAGGAGCAGTCTCAAGTCCCTTCCCGAAACGTCCATGCTTCAGGTGATCCGGATACCAATTGATGTGTTCATTTTGCGTAATCAGATCATTTTTAATCTTGGCAACATTGATAAACCACGCCGGCACCGGCGCGTGATATAGCCGTGTTTCACAGCGGTAACACACGGGGACACTGTGGAGCCGGTCCTCATTGCGGTACACTAATCCACGTTTTTGCAGGTCTTCATTGACGAGTGGATTTACTTTGAGCATAAACATCCCTGCCCAGGGAGTGACTTCCGGCTTGAGCTTTCCTTCGCTATCCACATGCTCCACGGGCTGGATATGATGCTTCGTCATCACCCGGTAGTCATCTTCCCCGTATACGGCCAGTGTCACGATGCCTGTGCCTTCGGCGTCAGCGACATACTCGTCTGCAACCACGACACCCGCGCGCTCTCCGTCACGCCGGGGATAAAAATCATAATGAAGCTCAAATGTGAGTTTTTCCAAATCAGTACCGATATACTCCCCGACCACCTCGTACGGCTCGTTGTCGAGCATGCCAACCGTGCTTTTGGCGAGGATATACTGCTCGCCTTTTTGTTTAACCTTCACGTATTTCATGGTCGGGTTTACCGCAAGCGCCGGGGTAGCGAGCTTATTCCAGGGCGTCGTCGACCAGGCGAGTAAAAAGGTGTCCGGCTCGTTTGTTACTTTGTATTTATAAATCGTACTCGGACCATTCATGTCCTTGTAGCTGTTATCCATGGCAATCTCAAAGTTGGAAAGTGGGGTCGCGCACCTCGGGCAGTACAAAATTACCTTGCGCCCTTCGTATATAAGTCCCTTGTCGTACAGCTGTTTAAACGCCCACCAGACGGACTCCATATACGTCGCATCCATGGTCTTATACGAGTGCTTAAAATCAACCCATCGTCCGATCCGGTGGATCACTTTTTCCCATTCTTTATCAAAACGGAATATCGCCGCCCGGCACGCGTCGTTAAACTTTCCTATCCCCATGGCTTCGATGCCTTTTTTCCCGCCGACGAGTCCCAGCTCTTTTTCCACCATGTTTTCTATTGGTATCCCGTGACAATCCCACCCCCATACGCGGCTTACCCGATAGCCTTTCATGGTCCAATACCGGGGAATAACATCTTTTATGGTAGAAGCCAAAATATGGCCATAGTGCGGCAGTCCGGTGGCAAACGGCGGGCCATCATAAAAAACGTACTGCTTATCAGCAGGCCGTTCGCTTACTGAGCGCTCAAACGCATTCGTCTCATCCCAAAATGCCAGGACTTCGTGCTCACTTTTGGGAACATCAAGCTTTTCTTGAAAATTATCCTGTTGTAATTTTGCCATAATGGTACTTCTTTTCAGTTCTCGCCATATGTGGCAGTAACACGGCAAATCCGTCAACTGCCACAAAAAAACCCGTCCTTATCTATATTACTATAAAGGACGAGTCAGCTTCGTGCCGATCGTGGTACCACCTTAATTTAGTAAATAGTCAAAAGTTAACAGAAAATAGAAAATACTTCTATTTACTCGTTACGCTCTTTCTATTTACCCTTCTTTTTGCTATTACGGGCGTACCCGGGGAAGTCTACATCCCGCCAATGCGGGTTTCTTTTCCCTGCCTTTCCCGGTGATAGCCGGGATCAAACGCATTTCCATGGGCAAGTATAACAAAATCAACGCCACGAAACAAGCGGTCGGAGAAAGAATAAACACCATGTTCCGCTACTTTCCTCGCGGAGATCGGGATTTTTTAGTTTTAATAATTTGCCCGTCAGAAAGCGTAATGACGCGATCCGTCAGGTGCGTATATTCTTCTTCATGCGTCACCATAACGATCGTTTGTCCCTGCTTATGAATCCGCAGAAAAGTCTGAAGCACCTGCTCCGATGTTTCACTGTCCAAATTCGCGGTCGGTTCATCCGCAAAAATTATTTTCGGTTTATGGGCTATGGCCCGAGCGATACTCACCCGTTGTTGTTGCCCGCCCGATAGTTGACTCGGCAAATTATCTCGTTTATCAGCAAGCCCCACTTCAGCTAACACCTCAGAGGCGATCACATACGCCTCGGAAGATGAGCGTCCCAACATCAAAAGCGGCGCCATGATATTTTCTGCGGCGGTAAGCGAAGGAATAAGCGCATAATCCTGAAAAACATACCCGAGTTCACGTAGCCGGTAATTGACGCGCTGATCGTCGGTAAATCCTGTGGTGTCCTGGTTATCAAGAACCACTTTACCGCTCGTGGGCGTATCCAGCAGACTCAGCTGATAGAGCAGCGTACTTTTGCCCGAACCCGATCTTCCCGTAATCGCGAGAAATTCCCCGCGCGATACTGACAATGATATGTCGTTTAAAACCGTGATACTCCCCGTCCCGGCTTTGTATTGCTTTATGAGATGTATTGCCTGAATCATAATTATCTTCCTAATATTGCGTCGAGCGTATTTTGTTTTACGACAATGCGTGCGGGTATGTATCCCGCGGCGATAGTCGCAAAGAATAGTACGACGACGCGAAGTAATACCCCCGGAACGTCAGCCACGAATATGCCGTCCGAAAACGGAAAGTTTATGGGATTATCCGCAAAATACGGCACCATAAGTCCATACACTACAACAAGACCCAGCAGTGATCCCGAAAGCGCATAAAATATTGATTGAAACACGTAGGAACATTGGATCGCAAGTGAATTGACCCCGATTCCTTTGAGAATACCGATAAACTTTCGGCGCGTTATGGCATTAACGAATATCACGATAAATATGGTGATGGATGCTACGGCGAGTCCGATACTGCCAATCAAATCCCCCAGCAGTGCGAATGTTGCGGAAATGTCCCGTATAAATTGCGGTTGCGCTTCCTGCCATGTCTGCACTTTCGCCTGCGCATCAATCCCGTTTCCCAAAAGTATTGCCGCAATCTCTTTTTCGGAACTTTTTCCGTTTGCCCGGATAGCGATTTCATTTACATTAAAATCATCTCTACCCATCAAAAGACGCAGTTCGCGATCGAGCATAAAAACACGACTATCTACATTTGTCACTTTTGCTTTCACTACGCCGACAATGGTGACTTCTTTGACTATCCCATTCACGGTGAGCCGAATTTGGGTTCCCACGTCCGCCGTTTTCAAGGACGCTGTCCCGGTCCCCGCTGCAGATTGATATTTCGTAAGAAGCGACACGCCCACTAATACCGCGTCGTGATCATCCGAGGTGAGATATCTGCCGCTTACCACCTGTCGTGACAAATTCGTCAATGCGTCCTCACGTCCCGGGTCTATGCCCACCATAACGGCATTTGCTTTATCCGCTCCCTCATCCCGGCGAACGACCGTTTTGTAGTCAGCTTCAATGGTTCCCGGTACGACATACCGTGCACTTACGGCACGCACCTGAGGAAGTTGTTCCGCTATTTCACGCGGCAAATGACTGTCTTCTATGTATTGTTTTTTGTCCAACGTACCAAGCAACACATCTCCCGTATAGCGTTCCCGATAGGATCGTACCGAACCCTCGGTAAGACCGACCAGAATACCCCGAACAACTACAAGGTTGAGGAAGGTGAGCATCATGACAAACGTGATGAGTAACGTAGTCCAAATACTCGCGCGCCTGATATCCCGAACGGCAAGGAAATAACCGACGGACAACGCAAGGGAATACGTGTCAAGCTTGTTTTTCATACCTTGAGATTATTCGGCGGACGGAATAAGAATCATATCCCCTTCATTGACCCCGTCGAGTATTTGCGTGATCGAGCCGTTTTTCTTGCCGACGGTTACGGGGACCGTCACCGCACCATTCCCCTGCACGCGGCGGACGGCGACCTTGCCCTGTTCCGTTCGGGTGAGCGCGCTATTGGGGACAACCAGCACATCGCGCAAACGATCGGTTTCTATGACCACGGTTGCCGTCATGCTCGGACGCACACGATCGTCATCGGCTTCGCCAAGCGCCACATATGCTTTGTAGGTTACGACGGCATTTTCGTTCTCGCCTACGGTATCTACCCGCACGACGCTCGCGGGGAACTCTTTTTCGGGAAATGCGTCAAAACGTACGCTTGCGTGTTGTCCCGTAGCAACTTTTGCTATATCGATTTCGTTGAGTTTCACCATAATGGTCACTGCACCATCGGCAAGAATTCGAAGCACTGGTTCTCCCTCCGAGGCACTAGTGGGGTTAGTAAATTTTGCACGGACATAATCCCCCGTATCTACCGCAAGATTCGCGACCACACCCGCAATGGGCGCTTTGATAACACCGTTTAACGACGCCTGATATTCAAGGAGCGCGGCATTCAGGGTGCTTTGTGCGGCCGCAATAGATGCGTCGGCATCGAGGTATTTCTTTTCGGCGGCGGCAAACGCAATTTTTGCGCTTTCATACGCGGAAATAATACCGTCAATTTCATCCTGTTTATACGCTTCTCCCGTAGAAGGATTGACCCCACCCTCATTACGCCGTTCATCCATCTGTTGTTTGGCAAGAGAGGTATTGATAACAAGTGTTCTTGCGGATTCCAAACTTGATTGGGAAGTTATTTTCGTTTGCCGTGCAGTATTGAGACTAGCAACGGCGGTTTGATATTGTGCCAACATCGCCGCTTTTTCATTTTCCATTGCCGTACTTTTCACCTTAAGAAGCTCTGTTCCTGCGGTCACCGAATCACCGTTCTTAACATACAATTCTTCAACAATACCCGTTGTGGGAGAAAAAACTTTTGCGTTGTCTGCGGCGTTTGCGTTCCCGCTTATGACGATCGACTCAATAACTTCTCCCTTGCCGACGCGATAACTCTCCTCTGCCCGCGCGTCACGAAACCGCCCGATGATAAAATATACCATCAGACCCACCACACAGGTGATAATTAGTCGCAGCGGAAACGGAAGCGATCTGAGACGGTTAATAACTTGCCCCATACTGTGAGAGTATAACAGAAAAATATGTCTATTCCGTGATCACATATTCCCGTTCAGGGACCGCGCCGGAAAAGGTCATCACCCCGTCGGCAAAGGAAACATCATCAGCTTGGAATGCGTCAGCATGTTTTTTTATGACGTCATTGAGCACGGATTCGGCCTGTCGGTTTACTTGAGTAACAATATCTCCGGGAATCGGTATAGCGCCGATACGCACGGTACTCGCATCCACACTTACCGAATTATTATGAACCGAACCTTTACCTAATACATAAATCGGAACGGCAAATGGCGGTAAGGCATATTTGCTCATTGCCTCGCGAATTTGCTGTTCGGAATACCCGAGTGCCATTGCATACGGGATCGCTTTTTCGATAATAAGTGTGGCGGAACTTTCGATTGATCCGTCTTTATGTATTTTAATCTGAATATTGTGCACCGGATAATTTTTCCACGGACGGTTATTGGAATGAGCGGTGAGCTCGGTGCTATCCATAGTAAATCGGATGGGTTTTTTTCCTTCCAACCGGAAATCATCTGCAGCAGTCGAACCACTCGGTAGTGAAATAATTTCTGTTCCTCCGCTCTTTTGCCTTGCTGCGATAGAATCCTCTTGAGTGTAACGAATCCCCAAATCTTTCGGGCTAGCGCCGATGAGTGCTGAAAGTCCCGGCACAACGCCTAAGAGGGCAAGAATTGTTACGAAAAATCCCACAACGACAAGAAGTATGGAAATTATGTATTTCATATATGCTCAGTATATGCTCATGTAAATTCATTGCATGTAATGCATCTCACTTTTTATGAGATACGGAAAAGAACTGCTCACAAATGACTTGGCACGTCACTGGCCAATCGGTTCTTACCTGAGGGAATTCAAAAACGAGCTCACAATAGACAACACAATAACGGCAAGTACCGCGGTACCAAATCCATCAATCGTAAACCCTGGCACAATACTACTTGTGATGAGCAGCAAAATAGCATTGATGACGATTGTAAACAACCCTAACGTCAGGACGTTGATAGGTAACGTGAGTAATAGCAATATTGGCTTTATGACAACGGTAAGTATCCCCCACACCACCGAAATTACAAAAAGCGCCACCCAACCGCTTATTTCAATTCCGGGCATGATATAGGCAGTAATATAAAAAGCGAGTGCGTTGACAAGAAGCTGCATCAACATACAAATAGTATACCACGGTAAAAAGTGCACCACTCCTCTGTTGTATTATTTCGCGTACTGTTGACCAGCGGCAAGTTGCACGCTGTCAGCGGTAACCGCATCCCAGTTGATCGCGTCAAAAGAAACACGGAACGCGTCACGAAACTGTTGCGGATTTTCAAGCATCATTTTCCGTATGGTATCTATATCCATCCATACCGCTTGTTCTGCTTCATAATTCGGGCTGAGCGCGTGTGATGCTTTTTCGTCGACCTGCGCCATAAAGACATAAAAATTTTCTTTTTGTGGCTGCAAGGTGTTGGACATATCTGAATACACACGGATAGGCATTAGCGGATGAATAACCGATACACCCTTTGCGAAATCAGCTCCCATTTCTTCACGAAGCTCGCGCCTGGCTGCCTCTGCGTATGTTTCTCCGGGGAGCAAATGACCGCTGGGTGCCGCCTGCCAGACGCCGGGATTTACTTTTTTGTGTTTACTGCGCCGCACCATAAGCAACTGTTTCACTTTGTTTTTTGTTGCCTCGTCTGTTTTCCATCGCCATACCATCACGGATGACGCCCGGTGTATGTGCATGCCTTCTTCATGGGCGACCGCCCGCGGAATTATACCGATGACATTATCATTTTCATCGACCATGTCAAAATGCTCTGCGTAGTGAAAATTTTCTATACCGATGGCTTCACATATTTTGAGTGCCTGTAACATAAACGCCATTTGAGCCACGCGCCTGTCTGTCGGACGCTCGATACTCGACAAATCGATATGGAATGTAATGAGTGCCTCATCACTTTCATCCGGCTTTATCGCGCGGAAACTGACGAACGAGCCCGGTTTTTCCGGATTACGGAGGATGAGACCAAACACTCTGTTCCGGTCTTCGTAATACGAAACCCAACGCGCTTCAATTGGCTCTTCTTTGGTTCCCATGATATACAATTTCCGGTCTTCCTGGTTTGCCATAATCACGTCAAAAATATCTTTGTACCGCACCCCCAAAACCGTTTCTACCGATTTAGCTGCTTCGGGTACTAGAAGGTTACATATCACATTGGCTTTCGCAGTCTGATCGGCGCTATATACTTTGTTTTCAGAATTAAGCAGCATACGGGTCGCGGTATCGATAATAGACTCAGAAAAAAGCCCCGCTTGGTAAGGATTTTCTGTGACAAATTTGTCATCCAGTATCACAATGTCATCAATAAAGGTCTTGAAACGGTCAATGTTGATAAGCTCATCGACTACTTTTCCTTTGTTGGCTATAGCACCCTCCAAAATATCGACTAATTCAGCTCCTACTTTTTCCCGCAATGCCGTAAGTTTACCCTCGGTTTCCCATGTTTGCGGATCACTATTTATCAGTGTCTGAAAATTTTGGGATATATCGGGAGCGACAAACTGCTCAATGAAATCGACCGGCTTTCCCGCAAGCAGCAGCGCTACAAATGTTTGCCCATCGCCTTCGTCTAAGCGTTTTTTGATTTCCTCTTCCGACTCACTTCCGCGCCGCCGCAATAATTGCTCACGGTATTCACGGGAAGATGTTAAAAACGTGCAGTGTATCTGATCGCCAAATTTTTGCTTTAACTCGAGAATGTGGAGAATGCTTGGTTCGGCGACAAGGAATTGTTCCTTACATGTTTGTACAAGGTCATCTATCCTATACGCATACCGGCATCCGTTGCTTCTGAGTTCATATTCCCCGATCAGCTGGCCCCGCTCTTTAAATTGTGTAAATTCTTCCGGACTGATCGGGATTTTGGATACCTCGGACTTCCGGGGCGGACGGTCGGTTAATTTAGGCACAACTCGTATCGACACTGGCTCCGATAGCTCCAATTTTTGTGCAACACTGCGGCGGCCAGGCAGCGACGTAAGAATTTCAATGGCTAAATCTTTCCCTGAACCGGAGGCTCCCATGAACGCTAAAATGCGGGGTTTTGACGCAAAACACTCAGGGGTTTTTAACGTTTCTCGGAGGCTATTACTCTCCACGCCGCGGGGGGCAATCTGCTTCTGATGATCACTATAAGATACACGTGATTCGTTTTTCATACGAACGTAACGCTCTCTACTTGAAACGCGGAATTGTATTATAGGTCTTTGCCACGCGAAAATCAATGAGATTGCCCCCTGCATACACTTCCCGGCGCCATGGTGAAGTAACAGACGATATGCTACGATCGACGTATGAGTCTGGATGTGTTAGGGATACTTTTTTCCTCAGCCGTATTCCTTGTTATCAACCGATGGGGGCTAGGCATCCTTCACACCGAAATATTCCTCGCGGGGCTTACGCTTGTCTCCATCTGCTACCTCATGGTAAGCATGCTGCGCCCGGCACGATCGCTGCACCTCCGCCTATTGCTGACCATCGCGTTTGCGGTCTTGGCAACAGTCATCCCGACTATCTCAAATATGCAAGAACGGCACCGGACATTACCTCAAAATTTCGTCAATGACTCAGCGATGCAGGCAGAAATTGCAGGAAGATATCTACTCCTCGGCCTCAACCCCTACAGCACGCCATACGACAAATCCGATTTAGCGAAATGGCCATACATAGATGAGATGGGAAACAAAACAAATCCCGCGCTTTTTAATAATATCCACCCCCCGTTCCTTTTACTGGTTTCGGCGGCGCAGTACCGGGTATTTGCACAACTCTTTGCCTGGTCTGACATCAGAGTCGTGTATCTTTTGGCTTACGCGTCGCTATTTGTCCTCGCGTTTTGGAAATTCGGCATCTCGGAAAAAACGCTGCTGTTTCTCATATTCGGAGCACTCAACCCGCTCCTTACAACGTTTATCCCTGAGGGCACCAATGATGTGATGGTGCTCGCCCTCCTCCTATGGGCACTGTTTGCAGCAGAAAAAAAGTCATTTATCATATCGGGCATACTCCTCGGTCTCGCCATGGGCACCAAGCAAACCGCATGGGTCGCGGCGCCTTTTTTTGCCTACTGGTTATGGAAACAACAACCAGCCAAAGCATTCCGGCAGTTTCTCCTGTCTACTATACTCACGGCAGGTGCCATCTATCTTCCGTTCTTCGTGTGGCACGCGGAAGCACTGATAAAAAGTCTGGTGCTGTATGTGACGACCGACCCGCGGGCACAACAATTTATCCATCCCATAGAAGGCATCGGCTTTAGCCCCGTGCTCCCAAAACTGGGAGTAGTGAAATCACTCTACAGCACATTCCCTTTTTGGATCATTCAAATTATCGCCTACACGGTCTCTTTCCTGCTGTATTGGCTACACACGAAACGCGGCAGTAAAGAAGAAAAAAATGTGTTGTTTTTTATGGCGTTCGGCACCCTTATGGCGTGGTATTTTTCCCGGTACTTCCTGCAGTCACACCTGGGCTATATTATCACTCTGTTCACTTTTTCATACTTCTGGGATCAAAAGAAAATCTCCTAACATCACCTTGACCGCGGACACACATTGACTTTCGCCGTTTTCCCCCCCTCTATACTCCTCACCTCATGACATATAGAAGAATTGGGCAATGGCAAATCAAAAAAGGGTCAGTGAAAGAAAGCCGCGGCTTACTCGGGTGGCTGAAAATTTGGCATCTTTCCGAAGACATCAGCATCAGGTATCAGGACAAAGAAACCACCCTTACCGTACGCGCTTCGGACCCTGCGGTGATACGGGATATTGAGCTGCAGATCGAAACCCTTGCCCGTGTGAGAAGCGCTTCCCAACGCCGATACGGCAGAGCAAGCATGTATCATCCGGCTCCGGAAGATGATGAAGTCACCCAAAAACTAAAAACCTACGGCGTCCGCCTCCCCTACTGGTTAAAATAGCGGTTGCCACAAGCGGAACAAAGCTTATTTCTTTTTCCAGACAAATACGGCTCCAACGAGCAGAACAACACCAAAAATAGTGTGTACGGTATGAAATGGCGGCAAACCGATCGCGTCATGGCTAAACGGGAATGGCGATGAATGGAAAAAAATAAAATACATCCCGAGGATAACCAGTGTGAACACTCCTACTGATTTTTTGTTCATAAATATGCTCCAATCTTTATTGAGTATATGGAGATACCACCATACCGACAAGGGGCAGGCTATATTTTGAGGGTGTGCCCTTCCCGCCGTAACCATGTCCGGGCAGTTACATAATCAGGGTAATACGAAGCGACATGTGCCCAAAATGACGGCCGGTGATGATGAAATGTTACATGGGCAAGTTCGTGGATAACCACATAATCAATAATGTACAGCTCAGCGAGCACCAACCGGTATGAAAAACTGATCGTGCCGGAACTTGAGCAGGATCCCCAACGGCTGGAGGTATCCCTGATAGAAACCCGCTTATATGAAACGCTCATTTTTTCCGCGTAATGATTGAGCCGCTCAGTCAAAAAAAGCTTTGCAAATTTTCTGCAAAAAACCTCCATGTGATAGCGTGCCCGTGACATAAACTTCCTTGGGAAAAATAACTTTGTCGGAGTCAACACAATGGCGTTACCGTCAGTGACATGAAGCGTATATTCTTTTCCCCCTAGCCGGAACACCGATCCTTCTGTATAGGTGGATTTTGTAGTTTTGGGCAATGATGCCAGTTTTCGCCTCGTTTTTTCTATCCAACCCGCTTTGGAGGCGACAAAGCGTTGAATAATAAATTCAGGGACATACTTTGGGGCGCGTACTTCAAGCGCTCCGTCATGATTAATATGAAGTGATATGGTTCTTCGGGGGAGACGTTTCAGGATGTCGATATGCATACGTACAAAACGTATACTACACTATTCCCGTAGCATGATGTTTTGATCGTCAGTCCCGTTCAAATAGCGTTGCTTCCTGGTATCTCCTTCCACGGTACACAATCGGGCGTCTAGAATCTTTCACACGCAAGGTGATATGCTGTGACGCATCGTCAATCCAGCCTGAAATACGGCTGTTCCCTGCAGTGCCCCGCTTCTTCGGCAAGAACCCTTCAATATGAGCTCCAAATGTCACTTCCGCCACAGCGAAATGCTCCGGATCTGCTTCGATATTGCCAAGCATTGTCGCCCGAAGTGACGGCGTGGTCCGTCCATTTTTTCCGATAACACGGAAATTGAATGCGGTACCAATCACTTTTTCTGTCTCACCATTTCTCCCCTTTAACCTGATGACCGTTGTCATAGCTCAACATCATAACAGATGCGGTATTAATTTGGAAATCAACTCTTATCATCCATTCTTTCACAATAATGGCCTCAACATACGATATGCGAAAAACGCGGTGAGAGACAAACCAATGGATAATAGATTTTCTTAACCGGCGAGACATTCAGACAAACAGTTGGCAAACTTCCCCAAATAATGACGCAGCAAGATACATCAATATATCTTCTGGACTGTCACCCGGTATGCACGGCTCGTGCGAGGTACCACTTCATCAAACCCAAGCTCATCTTCGTGTGCCAAAATCCATTGTTTTAAGTGAGTATTTGCGGTATCAAAACGGAGAATAATAGATTTTCTTAACCGGCGAGACGTCTCGGTAAGCAACACATCAGCTTCCTTAAAAACCGCGGTAGTTTCACCTGCTTGTCTCCAATATAACCATCGTGGTTCGCGCGTGCCAAAACGGATTGTTGCGGTGCCTTGTTCAACGGAAATATCTATAGAGAGAGTCTTGCTCCCTTTGTATACATCCTTGTGGATTGTGGTCACATCGTTAACTCCGCTGCCTTAAGACGACGGGGATTTATAGGACAGTTCAATCTCCCAAACCATGCATCTATTAAGTCTTCAGGAAGAATATAACAAGCGACAACCGAAATCACAATAGTGATATTGGATTATGCTGATATCTTAAGTCTAAGTACTCGTTGGCGAGGCTTTGGCTGAGTATCTTCTACTTGTATTTCACCCGTTCCAAATAGGCTGAAGGTTTTTCCTGGCTTCGTTCTGACTGGTCTTTCGTATAAATTTTCAATGAACACCACGTCATCCCTGTCGCTGACATGAGCTCCATCTCCATGAGCAGTCGGGTTAAGTGAAGTTTCAGCATAGCCCATAATCCCTGGACCTGCACCAAACACGCTTAGGTGTTGTCCTGTCTTTCTCTTAAACCTACGGAGCGCCCCCTGACCATCCTCAACCAAGCGTTCGCCTTTAGCAGATACTGTCTTAATTTTCATGATTTCGGTATTTTACCATACAAATTTCAAATAACAAAAAACTGGGACTTGGCTGCTCTAACCCCCGTTATCAAACCCGAAGCAAATCAAAGATGGCGTTTGTGCTCGTTTAACTCCTCTGCCATAGAAATGCGGGGATTTATAGGACAGGATTATCTTTTTGCCTCAACCCCTCCCCAATTGCTTCAAAAATATCAATGCGTTTTTAAGTCTTCAGGTTGAATACACCAGTGGAGACAATCAAAATCAATGAAGAACGGGGTGCGCCAGTATCCTAGGTCAAACTTCTTCTTCAAGAAAATACTCAAATGCAGCACCCCTATTTTTTGTATGACCTTTATGTTCGGTAGGCGCAATACTCTCAGTTGAGGCTACTTTCCAAGTTGTACCTTTGTGTCTTATTTTATGCCCTCCCACCATGCTGTCTAGTGACTCCATTATTTGCTTCATACGGGCAGATGGTCTCCTAAGATGAATATGCACGACAGCTGTGCGGACTGGACGTGTATTTTCTGGCTCTAAACCAGCCGCTTGTAAAATGTCGGCGTGCGAGACGTGCTCTTTAATATGTATTCCTTGCCTTGTCATAACCATGCCGATTATATCACTATAACAACATAAATACTAAATTATAGGCCTAAACTAATACTCACAATCTACTTTTAACTCCAAAAACGTCATAAATGCTCGGTTGTGCGACATGTTTATGACTAATCTAAAGTGTATAATCAAACGGAAAATATGACCATCAGCTACGACACTTTAATTGAAAAAACTAAAAGCATTGAACCCTTTTTAAATTCAATATCACTTTTAGATAAAGCTAAAAGAGGGCGACTATATTTTTATATCAATCTAGTAACACAACTAAGCAAAGCGATTAAGGACGGGACATACGATAATTTTCTGAAGAAGTTTGATCACGCAAAATGTGGCTTTGCATTAAAGGAATTACGTGAAATCGTATTTATACTCGAAAACATTTGTTTTCTTCATTTAACCATTAATAATGGTCACAAAGCTGAAATTGAACGAAAATTAGCGCACATCCTAACAGGTCCCAACTTCACGTCACACGAAACCTCTGCAAATAGTACCGCTAGAAACTATCAGTTTGAGCTGTTATTGACTGCAAGATTATTTAGCAAAGGGTTAAAAACAATATACTTTTTTACCAACCCAGATATTCACTTAGAAACAAATAATCGAAAATACGCAATAGAATGCAAACGAATAACTGGCGACTTCATATCTCTTTCAATTCAAAGGACTGAGGATGCTATTAAGCAATTACTAAAATTACCTGAAGGACAGTATTTCGGGGGTATTGTCGCACTAGACCTGTCATCGAAGTACGAACAAGGCAGTAGGTGGCTAGACTCTAAAAATCACGACACTGCGGAAAATTACATTCAAGGCCTATTAGGCAAAGACTTAGCGCACATCTATCAAAAAAGCACAAAAACCAAGCAAGCAGCTGAAAACGGGCGCGTTGTCGCGCTCATTGCAAACGTATCCGCCGTATATACTTTAAAAGAAAGGAAAGAGTTAGGGTGGGTTAATGAAATCGCATTTCTAATGTTTAATAAAGAACTGCCTTTTCGCGAGCACGTAATATTAACCGACTTTGCACCTTTAAAAAGTAGATAAAAGTATAAAACGCGCGTAAGTATTCTTTAGTTGCGGACAAAAACTAGTTGTGAAAAATTAATTGGCCAGACAATAGTATATTACTTCAAAAGTAATACAGTTTGATGCGTATTTGCTGAAGAAATTCATAGTGTTCGGTCTTAACTGAAGATATATACAACGCATTAAAAGTTAAGACTTGAAACGCAGATTTTTGAAGCAATCGAGACTAACTCCGCTGCCGTAGGAATGCGGGGATGTCAAACTCATCTTCTTCCGGCGGATTTTCTTCCGCGGGTGGAGTAAACGAAACCGGTGGCTGTTGGGCTACAGGTTGTTCGATGGGTGATGGTTGTACTGGTTTCGTAAATGATGCAGCCTGCCGCGGATAGCCATAACGGGTATCGGTTGATGCTGCTGGACGTCCGGTCATTTCGCGGAGGCGTTTTTTAGTTTCATCAAATCCGGTCGCGATCACCGTAATCTTGATCTGATCGACCAGTTTTTCATCGATAATTGCGCCAAATATGATGTTGGCATCGGGGTCAACCGCGGACGAAATCAGTTTGGCTGCTTCATCTACCTCTGCCATAGTGAGGTCGTTACCTCCGATGATATTAAACAGCACACCCTTCGCTCCTTCGATCGTTGTTTCCAAAAGCGGCGATGCTACTGCGGTGCGGGCAGCCGTTGCGGCTCTGTTCTCACCTACCCCGGTACCGATACCCATCAGGGCGCTGCCAGCATTGGTCATAATCGCCCGTACGTCAGCAAAGTCGACGTTAATTAGTCCCGGCATGGTAATAAGATCGGATATACCCTGCACTCCTTGTCCAAGCACCGAGTCAGTCACCCGGAACGCTTCTACCAGCGTCATTTTTTTATCAATCACTTCAAGTAGCCGCTGATTGGGGATAACGATAAGGGTATCTACTTTATCCTTAAGATTTGCGATCCCTTCTTCTGCAGATACCATACGGCGCGTGCCTTCAAAATGAAATGGCTTGGTGACCACCGCGACGGTAAGCGCGCCCAATTCTTTGGCAATTTCAGCAAATACCGGCGTCGCGCCTGTTCCCGTACCGCCACCTTCTCCGCAGGTTAAAAACACCATATCGCTGTCACGCAGATATTCTGCTATCTTTTCCCTGGATTCTTCGGCTGCCTGGCGCCCGACATCAGGACTGCCACCGGCTCCCAATCCGCGCGTAAGATTTTCCCCGATTTGGATTTTGCTCTGCGCTTGGGAAAGCAACAACGCCTGCGCATCCGTGTTGACCGAAATGAAATCAACGCCATTGATCTGGTTGTTGATGATCATGGAGTTGACCGCATTGCTGCCGCCGCCGCCGATACCGACAACTTTTATTTTGGCAAATCTCGCGAGATCAGGTTTTATCAACATAGATAACAATTATTATTCGATAATACCATCAGGGGCAAGTCTGAGGGGCAGTGCGCGTTCTTTAATTAGGGCAAGAATGACTTTACCAGATCGACAACCTTTCCAGCAAGTCCTTTGACTTGGGCGGCTCCACCCATCTTCCCGATGCCGGAAAAAAGTGAACTGGAGGATTCTGATTTTCCTGTCGAATTTCCCCAAAGCAGTAATCCGACACCCGCAGCATAGGATGGAGTCATAATCTCGTCAATAAGCCCGGTAACCCGCTGTGGCATCCCCACGTGCACGGGCATAGCGAGATTGCGCCGCGCTGCCTCCACTGCACCTACCGTCAACGCGCCACCGCCGGTCATGACAACGCCGGAAGGTGTCATCCCGCCAAAGCCACTGCGCTTGATTTCAAGCCCCACCATGGTAAATATTTCATTTAAGCGCGGCTTAATAATTCCTTCGATCAAAGTTTTTCTTGAAATAGAACGCATGCCTTCGGGAAGCCCTAAATCAGACACATCTATTTCGTCGTCCTTTTCGCCTTTTCCTTTGGGCTTTTCTTCGTCGATAGTTATCGGCGATTTGGGCAATTGCCCCAATCGCAATTTAATCTTTTCAGCGCTCTCTAGCGATATGCGGAGCCCAGCCGCCAAGTCTTTCGTGATATTGATAGCCCCTACAGGAATGACAGAAGAGTATGAAAGCGCGCCTTCGACAAAGATTGCCACATCGGTTGTTCCCCCACCGATATCGACGAGCACAACGCCCAACTCTTTTTCCGTATCGGAAAGGGTTGCGGTAGCCGCAGCTAAACCGCCAAATGCAATGCCGGAAACTTCAACACCCAGCTCGCTTACACATTTATGCAGGTTCCGTATCGCTGTCGCCCCGCCGGTTACCAAATGCGTCTCCACTTCAAGCCGCACACCGCTCATCCCGACAGGATCAACTATTCCTTCCTGCCCATCGACACTATACCCTCTCGGCAAAACGTGCAGGATTTCGCGGGAGGTGGGTAATTGCACCGCTTTGGCGGCATCTATCACGCGTTTTACATCAAACGAAGTAATTTCTTTTTCAGGCTCGGCAACCGCGACCACCCCATGGGAGTTTAGCGAGGCGATATGTGCTCCTCCGACACTGACAAAAGCCTGAGCGACCGAAACTCCTGCCATGCGCTCCGCTGCCTCTAATGAGGACGATATTGCCTCAGTCGCCTCTTCGATATTTACAACCTGGCTTTTCCGGAGGCCTTTGCTTGGGGCTGTTGATACGCCAATAATCCGTGCCTCATTTTCTTCAGTTATCGCGGCAATGAGCGTAACAATTTTAGAAGAGCCGATATCAATTGCGGAGAGGATACGATCGCGTGCCATAAAAGCTTTCTTTTGAGTTATTAGTTCGTGATGATCGGCTTTTCAAAACGGAGATCAATCACGGTGGGCAGTGTACCTTTTATTCTAAACCCCTCCGTAATTGTTTGTAAAGTATCTGCTTTGGCACTCAGGTCACCTGTTTGAGGAAGAAATATGTTTGTATCACCGCGTATGGCGTGTATCGATACGCTATCCTTCTCCTGCATACGCGCCGGGAATTCCGACACATTGAGATTATTCAAAAAATCCAAACTCGCCCGCACCCCTTTACATGGCACTGTGCTACCTATAGCCAACGCCCCGCAACGGAACGTTAACACCGGGTATCTGGTTTCATTACTCTCTGTACCCCCCAATACCAATCCATGTGCATCTATCGCGTAACTCACCCCCTCCGACACTAATACCGCGAATGTTTCCCGCCGTATCAGATGCACAATCAGCGTCCCCGGATATTTTTTTTCAAACCGCACGTCAGAAAGAAGTGGGTAATTTTCCAATAACTCTTCACGGAGTTTGCTTGTCGGCAAAAACAACAGGTTTTTTCCGAACCGCTTTTTATCAAGCTCTATGGACATGAGTGGCGCGTCCACCACAATATTTTGGATAGTAAACGCCCGCACAGTAAGCCACGATAGCAAACCGGTAAGAGCGATGAGAAGCAGTACGCTCACCACTATCCTCATCAGGCGTTTTACCGTATATGCATGAAGTCGTGATGTCATGACGGTTGAGGAAATATTTCTTTAGCGATAACATTCACAAACCGCGCCGCGCAGTCCCTCGGAATTTTTTTACTCAACTCACGGGCACTTGCTTCTCTCGTTTTTAATTCACTTATAGTGCGATTAATTACATCCACCAGTGAAACAGCGGTTAAATTTTTCTGCTCGAGGATAACACCGCTTCCCGCATCTTTGAGGAACTTCGCGTTATAATATTGTTCATTATTTGCAGACCATGGAAGCGGGATACACACCGCAACTTTCCCGGCAATAGCAATTTCAGTCACTGTATTTGCCCCTGATCTACCGACAATCAATGATGCATGATGCAGTGCGTAACTATATTCCTCCGAAGATAAATACGGATACGGCAGATAATGCTTTTGCATATCATCCGGCAATACATCCCGTTTTGTCAGAGCCGCCTGCGCGGATATCTTTCCGACCTGATGAATAATCGTATACCGGGTAAGTAAATTTGGCAGTGCTTCATATACTTTTTCATTCACGCTAACCGAACCGGTGCTTCCTCCCAAAAACAGCAACAACGGACGCGAAAGCGTTACCGGAAACGGATTTTTTTTCGGAGGATGCAGCACCTGTTGCCGCAACGGCAAGCCGGTAACCTCGACTTTGCCCGCCAGACCCAGCTCTTTATTGCTTTCAGGAAAACTGATGCATACTCTGGTGGCAAACCGGGAAATAATGCGGTTCGCAAGCCCCGGCCGGGTGGTCTGCTCATGGGTAACGACCGGTATCCGAAGTACCCATGCTACCAACACTACCGGCAACGCGACGTATCCGCCGAATGAAATAATCATTGACGGCCGCTCGCGAGTGACGATGGCAACTGATTGTACTAATCCCACCGGAAACTTCAGCAATGAAAATAACGCGCCAATTCCGCCTTCACGTTTCAGCCTTCCGGTAACAAGCGGCACAAACCGCAGTCCCATGCCCGTAATCAACCGCTGTTCTTCCGCTTGCGCGCGCTGACCCTCAATCGCCTGACTGCGGCCGATAAACACTATTTCCCAGTCCGGAAACCGCGCGAGCAACTCTTCAATGGTCGCCATCGCCGGCGTAATGTGCCCACCGGTCATGATCACTTTTACCCGTTTTTGAAGTGAGGTATTCATGTATTTTTTTTGCTTATGTTGTAGACCATACCCAAGGCGCTCAATGTGATAATCAAATTCGATCCCCCATATGAAATAAGCGGCAACGGTACGCCGGTAAGCGGGATGATAGCCACCATAGATCCTATATTAACAAACGCCTGTATCCCTATCCATGATCCGACACCCAGCGCAAGCAGTTTTCCGAACGGATCCTGTATCCGCCGCGCGATTTTAAAACACCGCCACACCAAAAAAAGAAACAGCAATACGACGATAGTTGCGCCGATAAATCCTGTTTCTTCCCCGAGGATTGCGAATATCGAATCTGTGTTGGCCTCAGGAAGATACTCGTACTTCTGCCGTGACTTGCCTAACCCCACGCCAAATAATCCTCCGCTGCCTAATGCCAAAAGTATCTGGCGTATCTGATACGAAGACCCCAGCGGATCAAGGTCGGGATTTAAAAACGTCGTCACGCGGCGCAATCGATACGGCTGGGCGATAGCAAGTCCGCCGAGGCCAACAAGCAATACCGGAATAATAGCCAAAAAATGCCCTATGGGCGCGCCGGAAAGAAAATAAAGTGAGAGCGCCGTAAGAAGTATAGTGGTAGCAGTGCCCATATCCGGCTCCAACAGTACCAGCCCTACGACCATACCGGTAAGGAGCAAAAAGGCAGCAAGTCTTCCTTTCTCTTTGGTCGAAAACCATGCCGATAAATAAATCACCATAGCAAGTTTCGCCACTTCGGCAGGCTGCACGACAAACAATCCAAAATTAAGCCATCTCCGTGCACCCAATGCGTGCACCCCGAAACCGGGTATAAATACCGCTAAAAGCAACACCAGCGTTCCTATGAGAATGGGTACCGCAAATTGCCGGAACGCGCTGTACGGAAATCTTGAAAATATGGCAAACCCGATAAACCCCAACACCAACCACTTTACCTGCTCACGGACGAAATAATACGGATCACCGAAATCCCGGAGCGCAATCGCGACCGACGAGTCGTAAACCATGAGTATCCCTACCGTTGCCAAGATAACAGTTGCCGCAAGCAACCACCGGTCACCAACACCACCTGTAGTTTTGATATGCCGCAGTCCGTTTGTTTTCGTCTTGGCGTGGGCAAAAATTGTGGAAATATTCATGGTACTCCGCTAATAGAGGAGCGCTAGCCACAATCCAAACATGGCAAGCACTATCGCAAGTATCCAAAAACGCATAACGATTTTTGACTCTGGCCAGCCTTTTACTTGGAGCCATAAATGCAGGGGCGCCGCCATAAACAACTTTCGTCCCGTCACAGATTTTGCCACCAGTTGGATAAGTGAGGAAGTGACTTCGAGCACAAATATCCCTCCGATGATAACCAATGCGGGAGTTTTCCCAAGAATGAGCCCGACAACAGCAAATGTCGCGCCAAATGACAATGCCCCCACATCTCCCAAAAAGATCCGTGACGGCAGCACGTTAAAATAAAGAAACGCGAGCACACCGCCAATCCATAACGCGATAAATATCGACAGCACCGTATCTAAAATTGATGCCGACAAAAACCAAAACGCGAACAACGCGATAACGAGTACCCCCGCGGAAAGCCCGTCCAATCCGTCAGTAATATTAAACGCGTTAGCAAACGCGATAATCACAAATACGGCAAACGGTATATACCACCACCCGAGATGAAACACACCCAAAAGCGGGATATGGAGAATGTTTATTTTAAGATCATGCACAAGCCAAAATCCCACGATACACGCCAGTATAATTTCCAATATAAGTTTATGCCGCAGCCGTAATCCAAAAAATCCCTTTTTGACCCAGGCGAATGTTTTTTTGGCGTCATCCAAAAGTCCCAAAAGTCCGAATGAAATAAAAGTAAACAACAGTATTTTTACCTCGCTTCCCAAAGGATATACTGAGGTAATCGGTATCCAGAAATAATACATAAGCAGCAACATAATGGGAAGCAAAATGGTAGTAATTGCGATAATAAGCAATCCTCCGCCAACCGGCGTGCCCGCCTTGTGATGATGAAACTTATCAAAAAATGGGGTCCTTTTATTAAACATGTCGCGGGTCACCTGTTTTAACCGCTGTAGCCGGAGCGAATACAATAACTTGATAAACGGAATAAAAAGCACGCTATGGATCAGCCACGAAAATAAAACAACGCCGAGAAGTAATTGCATAAATGTATAATGTTAAAAAAGCAGCACCAGTTTTGGCCCCAATATTAATAACGCGACCAGTATGGCTCCAAACGCGACAGTAAGCATCATACCGGCAGCAACATCCTTTGCTATTTTTGCTTCCTTGCGCCACTCTTGCGTTATCAAATCCGTCATCGCCTCAAGCGATGTATTGATAAGTTCTGCGCTTAATCCCAGAATAATCGTAAATACGATAATGGATGTTTCTACTTTACTCACCCCGAGGAACCAGCATAAGTACAACGCAATTGCCGAAAGCACCAAATGCACACGGAAATTCGGCTGCGTCGTCACTGCCCACCACAGTCCACCAAACGCGTTTTTAAACGAAATATGATGCTGATGCAGTATTTTTCTCATACGTATAGCGCTTCCTCCACCCACTAGTATAGAAAGTCAGCGGTAAAAACACAAACCGCCGGGCGGCAAAGAAGGCTCCACCTAATCATACCCTTTCAGCAACCTTCTCACCGTTTCTATCGTACGGGGTAGTATATACCATGGCGAAACGGGTATGTCCTGTGCATGCGTGTACTCGACCAAACGCCCCCCAAAACCTGTTTTGAACAATGTAATTCCTCTCCATGGGTGCTTTGGGCTATCTTGTGGAGCTATACCCCAAAAATTGTATACTTTCATACCTCTTTTTTTCGCGTCCTGTATAGCTTCCCACTGTATCGCATATGAAACAGACGCCCGGTTCGATGCAGACGCTCCGTGATGATAGATCGCCTGATTGCCGTAATATAAAATTATCGCCGAAGCCAGTGGTTTGCCCTCGTATTTTCCCACATACAACATTGCCTGTTTTTGCTTAGCAAACACATCAAACTCTTCACGGATACCGGTATGCGGCACAAAACCATGCCGTGAGCTGGTTGCCTCATACAACGAAAAGAAATCTTGAAGATATTTGGGGTTCTGTGTGCTATATACCTCGACATGCTCACGCTCAGCGCGTCGTATTTCGTAGCGTGTGGTTTTACGCATCGCGCTCAGCAACTGATCCGTAGACGCATCCAGATCGAGCACCCAACAATATTCACCATCCATACGGTGGATAGCCGCGGGTCTTGCATGAAGCGAAGCAAAGAGTGCCCGTGACGCCGGAGTTTCCCTAAGTAACGGACTCACCCGCACAAACCAACACCCTAACTTTCTCGCCTCTGCCGATAAAAATGCGATCGCGGGTTTCCATGCCCGAACCGCGCTCTTTTCAATGACCGGACCATGCCGCACATGAAGAAACGACCCCCTGCGCGCACGTACGAGTACGGTCTGCATCACGCCTATCAATGTATCTTTTTCAAAAATCCCGTATCGCGTAACCGTGGATCCCAAGCGTTTTTGTACTTCACCCCAGCTCCAGCTTTGAAAAAGCGCCTCGGGCGCGTTCCGGAGTATAAACAATTCCCAACCAGATTGATCGTCAATTGGGGCAAATCGCAAAGCCATACGGCTATTGTACGTGAAAGGCAGACGCTCTGCCAACCGTGGTTTCCTCTCCGTGCCCGGGCAACAATCTGGTACTCTCCGGATATGCGAGTATTTTTTTAATCGACTTCCGGATGCTTTCGCGGCTGCTGTATGCGTGATCAACACTTCCGATAGCACCCTCATCAAAAATGGTGTCACCGCAAAACAACACGTTATTCTTTTTTCCATACAGACAGATGCTTCCGGGTGTATGTCCAGGGGTATGCACGACAACCAGTTGTTCCCTTCCCACCGCGACAGAGCTCCGGTTCTCAAGCGCTACCGTAATAGACGGTTCAGGATCAATTTCAGAAAGCCCCAAAAAATGCTGCGCGGTGCTCCGCATCCGGTCAACCAGAAATATATCTTCAGGGTGCATGGCAACCGGTATCTTGTAAGCAAGCTGCAACGCAAACGCCGCCATAATATGATCAAAGTGACCATGCGTCGCCACAATCATCGTGGGTTGCGCGTTTTGCCGGCTCACCATCTCGCTTATATATTCAGCGTCGTCACCCGGGTCAATAATTACGCACTCGTGGGTAGAGGGGTCTGTGACCACATAACAATGTGTGGCCATCTGTCCCACGGTAAGAGGAGTAATATCCAACATGGGAATTTAATCTGCAAAAATCTGGGTAAACATTTTACCGTAAAAGCCACCATCTATTACGCCTATTCCAATCCGGCGAAATCTGCTTTCCAAAATGTTTGCCCTGTGCCCTTCACTGTTCATCAGGCCTTCATGCGCGCTGGTAAGATTGGGGGCATACGCCAGGTTTTCTCCGACTACCGCATACGAAATACCCGCGTCATTCATCCTGTCAGCCGCATTGTTACCATCCGGATCGTAATGCGAAAAATAGCGCCGCTCAAACATGTCACGGCTTTTGCCCCGCGATACTTCGGTAATATCGCGATCCATCTGAAGTGCCGGAAGCCCATTTTCAGCGCGTTCCTTATTTACGAGTGTCACCATTTGCGCTTCGGTCGCTGGATCCACAGTAAACGATATTCCCTGCTCCGGCACATCGACCGGCAGCCGCTCATGGCTTCCCGGCGTAACGGTCAAAAACCGCCGGGCCTCGCGCGCAAACTCTTCAAGCGAAGACTGCACTTCTCCGCCATACTGTTCGGATAACACCACAAACCATCTACCTATAGTCGAGTTCCGTATATCCTGCTTCACCGTTCCCCGCAGTGGCAGCGAAAGAATAAGCAAGAGAAAGAAAGCGACAATAATACATGCGTTTACCGAAGATAACGCGCTGCCCAGCCAATGATTTACTTTTGATGTATGAAACTTCTTGGGAAGCTTCCCGACCGCTAATGTAAAAATTTCTTCGAGCACAGCCTGCGATGCTAATGCAATCACGACGTATCCCACGACGTCGTTCCACAAGGGAGCTACCCCAAATTTTGTGACAAAGAAATTTCCGACAACGGCATGATAGCGGACCGCAAGCCACAATGAGGCCAAAAATGACCCTAAATGTGCCAGAAGCGCGGCAAAACCGCTTTCCCATCCGCGGTAAATCTCGTAAGCGATAAACGCGATGATAACGAGGTCAATCCAATTCAGTTGCATACCTTATATTGTACGGAATAACACAAGTATTTGGCTACTTTCCCTGGCAGTGATACGGGTAGGAAGGTTGAGGAGATGTTTAGCTGCCTCTTCTGAGCGGGGGCAGCTTCCGGGAGTGTATCCTACTTTTTCAAGTATAACTCCGATTGGATCAATCACATTATGATACCAATTCCCCAATAGTATACCGCGCTTTTTTGCTTTAAGCCGCAACTGCTCCGGAGCGTCTACCCACACTGGGTACCGTAAGTAACCTGACCCCGGAATATACGGCACATTATGCGGCAAATCTGAAAATTTTTTGGCATATATTTGGGCTATATCCCGTCTCATATTTCCATAGCGGTCAAGTTTCCGGAGCTGCACCCGGAGTAGTTTCGCGAGTGCATTTGGATATTGTGCCGGAAAACCTTTGGGCCGACCACCGGATTTTTCCTCAGGATATACCGGAAATGACAACATATTCATCCGTTGCAGGAACACGAGGAGAAGCTTGCCAATCCCCAAATTGTACCAAGGGATAATAAACGCGAACGCCAAAGGATGGAGCAGCTGCTGCACTATCCAGGAAGCATTGGGCATCAGAAGCCGGCTGTGGAATGTATGGATTTTTGCCGTGGCATCCACCACGCGGCAGTCGTTATGGATAATCGCTGCCCCACCCCACACGCTGGAAAGTACTTTGTCACGCCCAAAGCTAAAAAACGCCGCGTCGCCAAACGATCCCACCCGCTTTCCTTTATAGAATGCGCCAAGCGCGTGTGCGCAATCTTCGATAAGCAATAACTTATATTTTTTCGTGAGGGTAACTAACGCATCCATATTTGCCGGTATACCGAAGGTATTCTGCACAATAACCGCTTTCGTACGGGGGGTTATGTGTTTTTCGAGATCAACAGGATCCAGATTATATGTCCCGTCTATATCGGCGTATACCGGTGTTGCGCCCGCCCACAGTACGCTGTTGGGCACCGCAACACATGTGAATGCCTGTACGATCACTTCGTCTCCTTTACCAATGCCGAACGCCCGCAGTATCGCATAGAGCGCTGACCGGCCACTGTTATACAGTGTGACGTGCTTGGTGGGGAAATGACCGGTAAACCATTGCTTGACTGCCTTTATGTCGCTGCCCTGGTGCCATCGCCAGGGAGAAAAAAGTGCTGCTACTGCCGCGGCCACATCATCAGTTTCCGTATTCGGGGAAAGAGAGGCAGAGATAACCTTACGGAAGTATTTCATCATACTCACACTTTTATGAGCTTCAGTGCGTGCTCCGCATCCTTACCTTTAAACAATACCATATCATTTTTCTTCACGTGTTTGGTAATATATTCTGCGATTGCTGATGGTTTCGCAACCGATAATGGCACGCCAGACGCGACACTTTTTACTCCCCGGGAAAATGCGCTGAAAAAATTCGCGTTTGTCAAAAATATGGCATCTGCATTCCGGGCAGCCTCCGCTCCCACTGCCTCGTGTGAGGCTTCGGCAAACGCACCAAGCTCAATCATCGGCTGAAACACTAATATTTTTTTGCCTTTATTCCTCCCTAAGAATTGAATGGCAGCTTTGGCCGCGTCAGGATTGTTATTAAATGTGTCGTCAATAAATACCGATCCGTGAATACCCGGGATAACCTCCATAACTTTTGGCGCTGCCTGCAAATTTTTTACTGCTGCCGCAGCATCTTTAAACTTCATACCCCCGGCTACCGCGGCGGCAATTGCAGCCAATATATTTCCCACCTGATGCTCGCCGACAACTGCCGCCTCAATATGTGCCTTTTCGCGGCCAATAATGCAATCAAATGAAACACTGTGATCGGTGACATCAATATTTCCGGCTCTGAATGTGTGTGCCGCGGGGACGACACTTTCCGGAAGTGTAGACTGCCTCGACCAGCCCCACACATCGCATCCGTCTTTCTTTGCCCACGCGCCCATTTGTCTTGTTTTTGCATCATCAAGATTTACTATCGCGATCTTTTTGCCGACAAGGCCCTGAAGCAATTCATATTTTGCTTTCATCGTGGTCTCTATGGAACCGAAAAGATCCTGATGTTGAGGATTTATCGCAGTAAGTACCCCTATCTCAGGACGCACCATTGCCGACATCTCCCGTATTTCACCCCGTTTGTATGCGCCCATCTCCACGACAAAGTGGGTGTGGGAAGATTTCAGGGATTGTAGTATGACCTCCGCAATGCCGATCGGTGAGTTTTTGCTCGCAGAGGTTTTTAAGGTCTTATTGGACGAACCCAGGATAGCCGATATATAGTCTTTGACTGATGTTTTTCCATAACTGCCGGTTATACCAATGACCGTCATTGGCGCATGTGCGCGTAACACTTTCACCGCTTTTGCTATCTGAAGCCAGTGATATGCCTTGGTTGGCAACGACATACCAACAACTATCAGCAAACTTGTCGGAAATAACAAAAGGTCAGCAATAAGCAGTGCAATCAATATTGGAAGCGGAGACCACAACGCCAAAAACAGGATAACGGCACATAGCGCGACAAACAGCAACACTACTTTAGGAGATAGTGGTGGGATAAGCCACGTACGTATACTCCGGGTATACATAAACCCAAGCGCAAACGCCGTTAATCCAACGAGCATATAGACAATATGTTGTATGCCCTCAAGCGCCCACATCAATGCAAAAGCAATAAGGATAATATGTGTTTTGCCCAACAGAACCGTTTCCCCCTGTTTTGTCCGCAAATGAACCAGCATCCGGTCCCACCGGTATTCTTTTCTCCACCAAAGAAAGAGCAAACCGGTAATTTTATGGCTTAGACGAAGAATAAACCCTACTACCCCCAACGTTGTTAATATCTCCATAACGTTATACTTCTAAAAATTTCTTGGTGTATGAGGCAAACACGCCCGCCTGCTTGAAAGGAACCGCGTGACCTTCCTCCGGTATTACCGTCAGCGTTGAACCAGGAATAGTTTCATGCATACGTTTCGCGATAGCAAGCGGAACAATCGTATCATGCTCCCCCCACACCAACAGACATGGAATACGCACCGATGTCATACTCCCCACGAGGTCGTCCGCAACAATATATTTGAACGTTTGCCGCATCGGCCCTTCTGCGCGCAAAAACTCCCTGGCTCCCGCAATATAATACAACAACCTCCGGGCACGGTCAGCGAGCATATTGAGGATTGGTAACGCGAAAAGCATACCGCCGATTTTTGAAATAACCAAGAAAAATAATAATTTCTTGGAAGGTATGGGGCTAAATCCCGGTGTGCCCGTGAGCACCATCGCGCGCGCGCCAGTAGGATACAACTCCACAAATTTAAGCGCGACTCTACCGCCAAACGAGTGGCCCACTAAAATCGGATCCGTTATTTTATGCTTTTTTATGTACGCTTTCAGAAACTTTGCATAATCCACGACATGCCATGGCTCCGCTGGTGCCGGCTCATTCCCAAATCCGGGGAAATCTGGGGTATACACCGTGTGTCCCATTTTTATAAACTCGGTGGCCAGTGGCGTAAACCGTGCTCCCGACAAATTCCACCCATGGAGAATAATTATAGTGCGGCGCTTCATATCGTTATAACTTTGCTTTGTACGCGGCTCTGTCTCCGGAGATTTTCACTTTATTTTTTTTCACGACATAACCCGGCTGCATCATACAGAACGAATCCTCCGGAATATCCTTATCCAACACGACGCCCGCGCCCACAAACGAATTCGCCCCGATTTTCACCCCGGGCATAATGCTGGCATTCACTCCTATCCGTACATTCCGGCCAATCATTGCGCCCAACTTAGCACGCTGTGTATTTTTCTTTTCGTTGGAAATGACCGAGTAAATTTCGGCCTCATCTAACCGTAAATTCGCGAGCACCGATCCCGATCCCATACTGACATCGCCTTCAAGTACGCTGTCCCCAATGTAATTGCTGTGAAACCAACAGTTATCTCCTATATAACTACGCGTGATGTCGGTGTTAAATCCGGTAACACAGTTATTCCCGATAACTGTATCCCGTATGATGTTGTTGTTGCCGATAATCGTGTTATCGCCAATATACACAGGACCGACTATTTTTGTATTTTCAAAAATCTTCACATTATTGCCGATACGCACTGTCCCCTCCAAACTTACATTGTTATGTATATCAACATTCTTTCCCTTTCCGGACGTTAATGAGTGGGTAAGTAAATACTGCATCGCGTCCAGCACATGCCATGGATACTTAAACGGGGTCCAGTGCCCATCATATGAAATGACTGATACCGCAAATTCACTCGCAAACATATCGAGCGCTTTTTCATACCGGTCATCACGGGAAGTTTTTACCAACCGCAGACGGTCAAGGAATATATCGGCGACGGGAAAAAAATGGAACACAAGATTAATATATTTGCTGGGTTCCTGGCCTTCACCCGGTTTTTCGACAATGCTCATAAGCCTGTTTTGTGAAAGCTTAATGTAGCCGCCGTCAAAGTATTTTTCGGTATATTTTCCGACGATAAACGGCTCGCTCTTCCGGATACCGGAAGCGATGTCTTTATAGAGTGTGTCCTCAACGAGATCCTCAGCATTGACGACAAGTATCGGATGACCCTCGAGCAGCGGCCGTGCGGAAAGCAATGCGTCAGCCATACCTCCCGGTTCTTTTTGAATACTCGTGGCAGTCTCAATGCCCACGGGAACCGGGCGTGATGCAATAAGCGCGTCATTTGCGGGATTGGTGATTATCAAAAAACGGGAAAACCCGGCAGCTTCAAGTTTTTTCAGATTATGAAAAATGAGCGGCTCGTCGACTGCGGGAAATACGCTTTTGTCGGTCGTAAATGGCCAAAACCGCTTCCCGATACCGGCAGCCAACACGACAACAATAAGCCCCTTTTTCATACTTCCGGCTCCTTCTTTCTCCGTATCGTCGCTCCGATACTCCCCAGTCTCCCTTCCAAATCTTCGTATCCCCGGTCGATAAGCTCAACGTTATTGAGATAACTTTCTCCCGTTGCTACAAGTGCCGCCAGCACTAATGACGCGCCTGCCCTGATGTCATCGACCGAAAGCACCGCGTTGTGGAGTTTCGACGGACCACTGATCCGTATTCCCTGATGATATCCTTCTTTCCGGTCTTCCCAATTAAAATTGTAATACTCCCGCGCGTTTTCCACTTCCGGATCATAAAATGCGATATCGGCACCCATTTTCTGAAGCTCCGAAACATACGAAAAGCGGCTTTCAAATACCGCCTCATGTATCGTAGAAATACCTCCTGCCTGTGTCATAAACACTGCCCATGGCGCTTGCCAGTCCGTCATAAATCCCGGATGAGGCAAAGTGATAACGTCGGTAGGCTTCAGTACTTCTCCCCGGCTATACCGGGTATGGGTGGCATCCAATATTTCGTATTTCCCACCGGCACGGGCAAAAACATCCAAAAACGCCGATAAGTGCTTGGGTTGAGAGGCGTCTACTGTTATATCTCCTCCGGTAATTGCCGCGGCTATCGCAAACGTCACTTCTTCGTTCCTATCCGGCATAATCGTATACTCCACTCCGTGAAGTTTTGTGACCCCGGTAATTTCGATCACTCTTGGACTTACCCTTTTTACGTTGGCGCCCATGAGATTGAGACAGGTGATAAGATCATCGACTTCAACTTCTTCCGCGGCGTTTTCGATAATTGTCTTGCCGTCAGCGAGTACTGCGGCCAATATAATCGTTTCTGTCCCGGTATGCGTATTTTTGGGAAAATGTATCGTCGCACCATGAAGCCGGGTAGCATGCGCGTGAAAAAACCCGTCATCGGAATCATACGAAATAACCGCACCCATATCCTGCAATCCTTCGATATGCCGGTCAATCGGCCGTGCCCCCAAACGGCAACCGCCCGGATTTGGCACATCGGCTTTGCCGTAACGGGCGAGTAACGGCCCCAATACCATTGAAGAAGTCCGTAGTTTCGCACCGATATCGAGAGGCACGGTAGGATTTTGTGCCATCGTGCCATTTTTTATCCGCAAGTCATGCTCGGCAAACTCCGCTTTCACGCCAAGACTTTTTAATACCTCTATCAGGGAAAAAACATCTTTAAGATGAGGAACGTTATGGATAATAATTTCCTCGTCGGTAAGAAGTGACGCGATAAGGATTTTGAGCGCCACATTCTTGGCCCCATTTACCCGAATATTGCCATGAAGCGGCGCGCCGCCTTTTATGATAAAGGTATCCATAATGTTAAAATTCTCCGACTTTCCGTATTTCTTCTTCCAAAACGACGCCGAACTTGTCTTTCACCGCGGTCCGTGCCCGTTCTATCAATTCTACCACGTCAGACGCCTTGGCATGACGGCGGTTGACAATAAAATTTGCGTGTACCGGAGAAATTTCCGCGTCTCCAACGGTTGCCCCTTTCAAGCCGGCATTATCAACGAGAAATCCCGCGGAGGTAGTGAGTCCGGGGGTTGCCGCAGTGAGTGCCTGCACTTTAGAAATATTTTTAAATGTGCATCCCGCTGAAAAAACCCCCTGTGGTTGCGACCCTCTCCGGTACGCGATACTTGAGTTTGCTATAGCCCACAAACGCTCTTTATCATCCTGAAGCAGCGCGAAAACTACAGACAATACAATGTCACCAGTTTTTTGGATTGTGCTGAAATCATAGGCAAAATCAAAATATTCTTTGGATACTTCTTTTATGGTGTTATCGGGAGTGAGTATCGTCGCCTGATACACCGCATCGCCGACATATCCTTCCGGCTTTGTCCATTTGGAATTCATATATACCGCGCCTCCGACACTTCCCGGAAGCCCTAACTGCATTTCAAGTCCCGACAAGCCTTCTTCTATGGTGAACCGGACGAGTTTATTGATCGGTACGCCGGAATCCGCTTCTACAAATACAGTTCGTTTATTACTGCCCGGCTCCATGGAACCACGCACTCCACGGATAGCGATATTCTGGGTAGAATTTTTTATAACCAGTCCGCGTATCCCACGGTCACCGATAAGAATATTTGTCCCTCCGCCGAGAATAAAAAACGGTGATTGAGCCTCGCGCGCGGCTTTGATGGCAAGCACTAATTCATCTTTCGTTTTCGCGTCATAAAAAAAATCCGCGGGGCCTCCTATTTTAAACGTCGTATACGGCGCCAGTGGTTCCTGTTCTTTCAGCTTCGCCCCGAGTATTTCTTTTAGTTTAGCTCTGTACAGTTGTTCCATATAATCAACCTTTCGTTACCGATGCTATTATCTCACCTTCCCAATTATAAATATCTCCTGCCCCCATAAATATCACAACATCTCCCGGTTTTATAAGTGTTTTCAGCTTTTCTATAACCGCGTTTTTGTCTTTTACAAAATGCGCGTCGTGATGATTTTTCGCGGTTTCAAAAACCAGGGTATTGCCATGTATCCCTAGCGTGTCATGCTCCCGTGCTGAAGCATAAATATCGGTGAATAACACGGTGTCACAATCCGTAAACGCCCGGCCAAATTCATTCAGCAATGATTTCGTCCGTGAGTAGGTGTGCGGCTGGAAAACCGCGATAATCCGTGAATCGGGATACCATGTCCTTGCGGCTTTCAATGTCGCAGCAATTTCCGTCGGATGATGCGCGTAATCATCGTACCACACGACGCCGCCATCTAATCCAAGACACTCAAACCGGCGCTTTGTTCCCGTGAATGTCAGCAAACCCTCCCGCAGCACGTCCCAACCAACCCCCGCGATATGCGACGCGATCATCGCAGCGGTCGCGTTTAACACATTGTGCCGTCCTGGCACTTTTAGGGTAAATTCTCCGAGTAACACCCCCCGCTCTTCAAGAGAAAAAAACATCCGCTCCCGTCCGTCGGCAACTCTCACGATGCGGTATTCGGCGTTGGGGGAAAAACCGTATGAGGTCACTTTACCGGAACGTGCCAACACCGCACTGTTTTTATCATCCGCATTATATATCGTGATCCCGGATTTTTGCTGCAGTGCCACAAACGCGTCCTGCACTTTTTGGAGATCGGCATACGCATCCGGGTGATCATAGTCGATGTTGGTAACCACGAGTATCTCGGGTGTTAACCAGTGGAACCGTGGGGTAGTGTCGTGGGTAGGATCCGTAATATACTCATCCCCCTCAGCAATAAACCAGCCACTCTCGCCTTTATGCCCCGCCGCGCCCAAACCGCCTATAGAACCGCACCCTATGGCATAACTCGGGCGGAATTTCGCATGTGTCAGCAGCGCGGCTATCATAGCGCTGGTGGTTGTTTTCCCATGACTTCCCGCAACGACAACCGCCCGGCTGCCTTCCATGATATTACCTAACCCCTGACCGTGCGGGTAAACGGGTACTCCGGCGCTTTTTGCCGCCGCCACCTCAGCGTTGTCCCTTCCGCCGTGCGCGCCCGTGTAATACAGCACATCCGGTTTATTTACCCCCTGAACTCTCGACGCATCAAACCCCTCCTCTACGGGGATACCTTTTTGCTCCAGCTCATCTTGCGTGGGGAAATGCTCCGGGACATCACTACCAGTCACTTTATACCCAGCCTCGGATAGATACACCGCGAGCGCTGCCATGGCCACACCTTTGATCCCGACAAGGTGCGCGTGACGTCTGGTGGATTTTTTTGACGGGACACTGGATTGTTTCATATGTGCTACACGCTGATAAAACTTACCATCTCTCCGAAACCGTTATCTTTATGTTTTCTATAAGAGTAAAATGTGTCAGATTGGCAGGAAGTGCACAACTCATTTATTTCTATATAATCGGGATGTACTCCCATTTTTGTCAGGAGATGCGCGTTTGCTTTCCCCAAATCAAGATACCAACCATCACCTTCTTTCGTAACAATGCCGCTCTGGTCACCAAAATACTCTATAAACCGTGCCGCCCGGTCACTGGAAACGGAATAACAACACGCCCCGATATGCGGACCGATAGATACCCTGATCGCAGCCGGGTTCGCACCCTTTGCAACCATCGCGGCGACAGCTTTCATTGCTATTTCCGCGATTGTCCCCCGCCAACCGGCGTGCACCGCTGCGACAATGCGTGCGTCTGGATCGGCCAAAAGTAATGGCACACAGTCAGCAGTTTTCACCCCGAGCACTAATCCGGATTTCCCCGTCACTAATCCGTCTACAGCGCGCACTTCGGGCTGCACATGATCGACATGGGCAATGCCATTTCCGTGTACCTGCTCGGCTCCCACATATTGCCCAAAACTCCAGCCGCCACGGCCTAAAATACTATCGAGCACCGCCTGATCTCTCGTGTCCCCGTGGGACTTGGCTGAATATCCGTGACGTATCGCTATTGAGGTGAGAAGTGATGACTCGTAGATCCCGTAGTTATTTGCGGTGAGCATATTTTATTAAACCCGTACCTTTCGCAATATCTTTTTAATTTCCTTCTGATCGCTCCACGGGTACTCGCGGCTACCCCGGCACAGACTTTTTTCGTGGCCTTTTCCGGTCACGATGACCAGATCACCTGGCTTTGCCATACCAATTGCCGTCATGAGTGCTGTTTTCCGATCGGTTTCGCGGTACACTTCTTTCCCCTTCGGAATTCCCTCCATAATCGCATCAATAATACGGTTAACATCCTCCGTCCGGTAATCTTCCTCAGTCAACACAATACAGTCAGCAAACGCTGCAGAGGCTTCGCCCATGAGCGGCCGCTTTGTCCGGTCACGAAGACCCGCGCTGCCAAAGACATGGATCAACCGTTTTTTGGTCATCGTACGTGCCGCGGCGAGTGCTTTCATCAGGGCGTTCGGCGTATGCGCAAAATCAACAATAACGGTAAACGGCTTTGTCTGTATCACTTCCATCCTTCCGACAATGCCGGAAAAATTATTTAATGTTTTTATTGCCTTACGTTTATCGATACCTAATGCCTCAGAAGCGGCCAATGCTGCGAGCGCGTTGTAACGGTTAAATTCTCCAGGTAACTTCAGGCGGAGCACTGACGTTATGGGGTTGACCATGCTATCCCGGCGGATACCGTAGGTAAAATAACGCTTATATGATAAATACGGCAGGCTCGCGACGTACAAATCCGCTTCATCACGGTTTACCACCGCAATTTTTGCCTGGCGGAGTAGTGTGAGTTTTGTACGGAGATAATTTTCAAATGTCGAGTGCCAGTCGAGATGTTCATGCGTCACGTTCGTAATAACGCCTACTTCAAACTGCACACCAAACACCCGGGATTGCGACAGGGCGTGCGAGGTCACCTCAAGCACCATATGGGTATCGCCATGATCAACCGCTTCCCGCAGATATTTTTGTACCCACCACGCAGAAGGTGTGGTCACATGAAATCCCGTATCGTACTCGCGCCCGGCTATAGTGGCATGCACCGATGTAATAGAAGACGCTTTTACCCCCGCCTGACGGAGAATTTCATAAATAAGCGTCGTGGTCGTAGTTTTTCCATCCGTGCCGGTTATACCGATGACCGTCAGGTCCCGACTGGGAAACCGGAACCAAATGTTGGCGACAATCGCCACCAATAGATGATAGAGCCCTTTGAGGCTTCGTAGCATGCGTCTATTATAACTAAAATACGCTAACAAGAGCAAAGTGACATGCCCCGGAAAGAAATATCCGAAAAACCGTAGGTTTTGTCCCAAAGTGGTCAGCGCCTGAGAAAGCCCGGTCTATTATCCTTCCTTTGAAGGGAAAATCGTTGGGAAAAAACCGTAGGTTTTGTCCCAAAGTGGTCAGCGCTCTATGTTACTGAGGTGGAATACCCCAATAGGTAAAAAGATCCCGGGCGATAATAAAAAACAGTGGCGCGGCGGTTTCGGAGCCCCACGGTGAAGAGGTAGGTTCCCGGAGTGTCACGAGCATGACGAACCGGGGCTTATCTGCCGGAGCAAAACCGACAAATGATGCGATGGTTTTTGTGGCGTCGTAATGGCCTGCTACAGGAATTTGCGCGGTACCAGTCTTGCCTGCCACCCGGTATCCCTTTGGTTTTGCCCATTTCGCCTCACCATTATCCACGGCTGCTACCATCATTTCCGTAACAATACGGGCAGTTTCCGCACTCACCACCTGGTTCACTACTTTCGGTTGCACGGTGGTCACTTTGCCTTTTGCGTCTTTTATTTCTTTTACCACGTGCGGCTCCATCATTTTGCCCCCGTTAGCGAGCGCCCCTAATGCGCGGACCATCTGAATCGGGGTGACGGCGATACCCTGACCGAACGAGGCCGTATACTCATCCACGACTGCCCAATCTTTATCCGGACGGAGCTCGGGAGACGCTTCGTCTTCAAGATCAATATTCGTAAGCTTTCCAAATCCGAATTTCCGGATGGCCGCAAGGAGTTTTTCCCGGCCTAATTTTTGTGCCACAAACACCATACCGACATTGGATGAGTGCTCCAACACTTCGGTCATTGATATTTTGCCGTTATATTCGTTATTCCACGTCCTGATCATATACGGACCGATCTGCACCGGCCCTGTCTCGTCCATTGTAGTATCGGGTGTTATCAATTTTTCATTAATAGCGGCAGCCATAATAAGCGCCTTAAACGTACTTCCCGGCTCGTATGAGCTACCGACTATTGGATTTTTGTACAACGACTTATCAAATTGTGCGTAATTTCTCGGATCGTAATTAGGAAACGATGCCATAGCAAGAATTCCCCCCGTTTGGGGGTCCATGACCACTACGGAGCCTTCTTTCGCCCCATAACGTGTTATTCCTTCCTTTAACCTGCGCTCAACAAGTTGCTGTGCTGCTTTATCTATGTGAAGCGTTAGTGTCCGCCCGTCTTCAGGAGGTAAGCGTTCTTCCGATCCTATAAGGATAGGGGCTCCGTGTGCATCTTTTTCGAGCCGCATACTTCCGTCAACACCGCGTAATTGGCGGTCATAATAACCCTCTAATCCAAAATATCCGACGTCAGCGCCGTTTACATCGGAACCCACAAACCCCAATAAATGTGCAGCCATGGATGCCTCGGGATAAAACCGCTTTGGCTCTTTCTCAAACCCCAGCCCCGCAATATCCAACGCGCGGAGTGCCTGTACCTGAGGAAGTTCTACCTTATGGGCGAGCGGCACCCATACCAAATTTGGTTGTGAAAGTTTGTTCACAAGTTCGTCTTTATCCAACAAAAGCGCGTCAGCGACAATCTTTGAAAACTCCGTTACGTTTTTTATATTCCTTGGTTCGCCATAGACCAAAAAAGCCGGTTGATTAACCACAATCGGGTTCCCTCCCCTGTCCATAAGCTCACCACGGGAAGCAGGCACGGTAAGCTCGACAAAATGCTGGCCCGCCGCGGCTTTGCCAAGGCGGTCTGCAGAAATAATCTGCCAATAGACAAGCCGCAGAATCAGCATGGAAAACCCGAGAACAAGAGCGGTAAAAAGAAAAGAGGCGCGCCAAGAGGGGGTCATGAATGTATCCTAACACACTCCGTGGCATTGCTTCGAGGCACAGCCAGTAAGCCAAACGAAGGATTTTATAACCCTAATGCCACCGGCACTTCGAGCGTCAAGTTCATAATCTGTTTTGACGTAGGCTCCACAAAGCCAAGGCTTTCTGCGCGTTCCCTGAGTGTTAATAGTGATGAAGCTGAAGCCACCTCAGTTTTGAGCGCCTCATTTATGTCAGCTTGTATCCGGACTTCCCGGTCTAATTCTCCTAGCCGTTTTCCTAATCCGGCCAATTCGTTTGATACTACTACCTGTAAAACTATCATAACCAATGCGGCAATGGGGAGCATGATGCCGATAATTTTACCGATGTTTTTCATAGTTATAGTTTTTTGGCTACCCGTAATTTTGCGCTTCGTGAACGTCTATTTACTTCCTGTTCCTGCTCTCCAGGCCGGATCGGATGTTTTGTTATGACCTGCGAGCCAGCCTGTCTCATAAACTGCTTCACTATCCTATCTTCCAGTGAATGAAAACTGATGACTGCCAACACACCCCCTGGTACTAATAGCCGTTTTGCCCCTTCTAACCCCAGCTTTAAACTCGATAATTCATCGTTGACCGCAATTCGTAACCCCTGAAAAATTCTCGATAATACCCCATACCGCATGCTTTCACCCGGTACCACCGATGCCACCACTTCAACGAGGTCTCCGACCGTGACTATCCGTTTTACCGAACGGGCGCGGTAAACAGCATCAGCAAGTTTCCGAGCCAGCTGTTCTTCGCCATACGAGCTAAAAATGTCATAGAGTTCCTCAGCTGTTACCCGGTTTACCAATTGGGCAGCAGTGTCTCCAGTGGACGTATCCATACGTAAATCCAGAGGAGCATCGGTAAACCTGTAACTAAATCCCCGCTCCGGTGTATCTAACTGCATACTCGATACACCTAAATCAAACAATATTCCGCTCACCAAATTGAAACCATGCGCATTCGCCAACGTTTCTATGTTGCGGAAATTTCCCTGTGTAAATGTCCAGTTTTCCGGCTTCAGCTGCTCTTGTTCTAATCGGCGTGTCGCTATCCTCAGCGCTTCTTTGTCCTGATCTATACCCAGCAGTACGCCTCCTTTTTTTACAATCGCCAAGCTGTGTCCACCAGCTCCTGTTGTCGCATCGATGTATTTCTTCCCCGGCACTACTTCAAGTGCGGCTATTGCCTCCTGCCGTAAAACGGATACATGGGTGTCACTCATACCGTATCGAGCTTGGCAGCGTACTGATTCCATTTTGAGGTATCCCATATCTCAAAATGGTCCCCGGCACCAATGATTTTTACTTCGCGGACGATAGCGCCGTGTGCTTTGAGCTGGATTGGCAATAAAATGCGGCCTAGTTTGTCTATTTCCACTTTCTGTGCCCCCGCAAACAAGTAACGGCGAACCTGGCGTCCTTTTTCATCAGTTACCGGTGTGTCAAGGTGCTTTCCCGCTTCTTTCTCCCAACTCTCTTTATCAAATCCGAAAATACATCCCTCATATCCCCTGGCAAGTACTATTTCCTCGCCCACTATCTCTGACCTGATCTTGCGTGGGAGCGTTACTCTGGCCCGATCGTCTAAACTATGGTCATATTCTCCTAAGAACAAATTCATGCCTTTAATCTACCACTTCTTCCCACTAATATCCATAGTTACCCATTTTTCACGCTATGTCAAGTAGCATTTCACAGTATTTTTCCCATACGAGAGCAGTAGCCGAGGTATAATACGTTTATGAGCACAACGACTTTTTTTGTTGTCCGGCACGGACAAACAGACTGGAACAAAAATGGCCGATTAATGGGAATTTCCGATATCCCGCTTAACGATGCCGGGAAGCAACAGGCGGACAATGTTGCTCGTTACCTCAAAACAACCCATCTCGACCTTGTAGTCACTTCTCCGCTTAAACGCGCCGTCCAAACAGCGCAAGCCATACAGCGGTATCACGCCAATACGCCGCTAAAGAAATTGACCGGGCTTCACGAGCGGAATTTTGGCATTCTTGAAGGAAAATCGTATGAAGCAGCAAGCGCCATGTACCCGCAAATAGTGCTCGGCCGCATGTGGCAATATCCCCGGTTCCGTCCGCCTGACGGAGAAAGTCTTAACGATGTCTCGGCGCGGTCAAAAAGGGTCATCAGGTACCTGCTCACGCACTGTGAAGGCAAACACATTGCCATTGTTACCCACGGATCGTTTATCAGGAATTTCTTTGCCGTTTTTCTCGATATCCCGCTTGAACAGGTTAATGAATATGGGTTTACCAATACATCACTGAGTATCGCGCGGTATTCATCTGCACACGGCGCTGAAGCGCATATTATGAATAGCGTTGGCTTGCCGCGGTGATTAAAGATCGAATTCTTTGCTAAACTGGCTCTTTTTGCCGGTAGTGTCAGTAAATTCAAGCACTATCGAGACCTTACTCACCCCTAAATCCGGCTTACAGACATTTCGGGAACATGTTCCCAAATACACTTCTCGCTCAAATTCATCCTGACCCGCTACTTCAACAGGCTTGCTCCCTGAATTCACGCCTTTTATCAGTCCCTGACTGTCGTAGGTAAGCTCATAACCAACCGTGGTGTACTTGGACGCAAGATTAGCAACACTCAAAACAACCGTATTGTCTTTCGTCTTCGAAAAAGCAGCCGCCACCACAAGCGACGGATCCGCCTCTGGAAGTAATTCGGTTATCTCTTCTTCCTCTACCGGTACTGGATCAGGAGCCGGAGCTACTGCCCGGTACACGATAATCCCCGTGATGAGCAACAAAACCACGAGCCCGCCGTACAGTAATTTCATTTTGTGTTTCATGAGTACATTCATACGTATACCTCCTTATAGTAATTTTGCCTGAAAGTAGGCAGTAAGGTCAGCAACCTTTATCCGCTCCTGTTGGGTTGTGTCCCGGTCACGGACAGTTACTGTTCCATCTTCTAGGGTAGCATAATCAACGGTGACGCACCACGGGGTGCCCACCTCATCTTGTGCCAAATACCGCTTTCCGATATTGCCGCGGTCGTCCCAAGAAACCACGAGGGTTTTTTTCAGCTCTTCATAGACAGCTCGTGCTTTCGTGACTAGGTCTGGCTTATTGGCAACCAACGGAAATACAGCCACCTTGATCGGTGATAACGCGGGCGACAGTTTGAGTACGATCCGCTTTTCTTCCTGCGTATAGGCGTCCGCAAGCACCATGAGGAATAACCGGTTAATTCCTACCGCGGGCTCTATCACGTGCGGGATTATCTTTTTGCCGGTTTGCGGATTGGTAAAGCTCAAATCCACGCCTGAATGTTCTGCTTGCGCCCGCAGATCGTAATCCGTGCGGTACGCTATGCCCCATAATTCTTTCCACCCAAAAGGAAACTGATAATCCAGGTCAAAAGTATCTTTACTATAGTGGCTCCGCTCTTTGTCGGTATGCCTCCGCCACTGCAGGTGATCCGGAGATACTCCCATTTTTGTCGTCACAAAGCTCCACATCGCATCTTTCCACGAATCAAGCAGCGTTTGCCAGTCGGTCTCGTTGGGGTCAAAAAAGTACTCTATTTCCGCTTGTTCTAACTCAATCGTCCGGAAAATAAACTGCCCGGTCGTAATTTCATTACGGAATGATTTACCGATCTGACCTACTCCAAACGGCAACTGCACTCTGCTGGAATCTACAATATTCCGGAAATTAGTAAATATCCCCTGAGCCGTCTCCCCACGCATATAGAGCAGTGACTTTTCGCCCTCCACCACACCGAGCTTCGTTTCAAAGAGCAAATTAAACTTTTTCGGCTTCGACAACGGGTTACCCTCGGGACTTGCGATCCCATGCGTCTCAATAAAATCCGCCATTTGTTCGATGGTCATGTCTTCTACGGTGATAGCCGGGTCAGGGTGACCGGTAAGCCAGGCTTCGATAAGGTGGTCGGCACGGTACCGTTTATTGGTGACACTGTCTTCTACCAGCGGGTCATTGAAGGAGCCCACGTGTCCGCTCGCGACCCATGTTTCCGGGTGGAGCAATATTTGTGAATCCAAGCCAACCATATCAATGCGCTCATGAATAAATGTTTTCCACCATAGCGCTCTGATGTTCCGGAGCAACTCAGCTCCCATGGGGCCATAATCATACGAGCTGGTAAGGCCGCCATAAATATCGCTCGTGGGATAGACAAACCCACGCCGCTTACACAAACTCGCTATTTGTTCTAAGGTAACCATATGTAGATCCTCCTCATTATCTTTTATGGTTTCGTTTTTTATATATGCGCTTCGCGCGAAACCATATGTGGCAGTATGCTCATGAATATGAATTCATTCGCTCGCCTTACCTCATAAAAAATCCCCCACCACAATACAATTGTGATAGGGGTCCTTTGACATATCCTCAGGACGGTTCCACCCTACTTCCCCGCCAAAACGGCGGAGCTGCTTCATTTATGTTTGGCTCATCCGGTGCCACCCGGGATCATCGCCTTTCGTACTTTAAGGATACCTTTTTCACTTTTCCCCTGTCAAGCGAGCTTCTCGTTCATCAGTTGTTTGGCAAAATGGGTACTTTTGAGCCTTCGTTCGGTAATGGTCTCGATAAATGCCTGTAGCTTTTCCCCATTGAGCGTTTTGGTACGGGGCAAGAATCCTAAGCTCCACAATGTCTCCAGGGTAAATGCTTTACCGCGTTCGTATATGCGTGTCCCATCTTCAGCGCTTAACGATGACAGCGCTTCCGATAGTAACAAAAATATGTCCCGGTGCTCCTGATGTTCCGGAAGCAAACTATCGACCAGCTCACACAAATAATAGGCCATGCTGACACGCGTTAAATCCTCACGAAGGGGTTGGTATATCGCAACCGGCTCTACCTCAGAAATATTTTCGAATGTTTTCCCGCGGTGGAGCACCAACCGGACGCGGGTAAACACCTCCAGGTGAGGAGCTCTGCGGCTCGAAACTTTCCGGATACCTTTCGCAATTGCGCGTATTTTACCGTATTCTTTGGTAAAAATAGTGAGGATACGGTCAGCTTCGCTGATATTTTTCCGCTTGAGGATTATTCCTTCCGCTTTGTATACCCGTTCGGAAGTCATGAAAGATAGTTAGAGGACAACCTCTATGTCGGTATCGAGCGTCATCTTTTTGCGGTCTTTCCCGCCAAGACGGATAAGCCACTCCTGTCCGTCAGTACCTGGTTGTTTTTGGATGAGTAATCGATATTTACCGTCCGGGGACGTTACGGGAGACGTATAAGTAAGCTCAATACGCGCGGTTCCCAACGGATTGACGATCAAAAATCCTTCGAAATAGGTTTTACCCAAGTCGGTGAAGGTATCCATTGGTTTCGCTTTGCCATCGGTGGGAGAAATCACCCCCTTGCTCTCGACGAGCTTACTCCCCATCGGTACAAACACGCGTACCCAATTCCGGAGAGGTGCGTTCAGACACAGCCCGCCGCTTTCCAGACCGCAATCACTGCCTTTGTATGGATTTTTATACTCAACGGTGAGTTTGGTCGTCACCGTATCGCCGTTTACCGTCACGTCCTTGGTGACTTCTTCACTTACAAACATATTGGATTTGGCTCCTGCCATGTTGCTATTACTGATGTGGAGATAATCCCATCCTTGCCCCTCTTTGTATGAAAGAAGCGTCGCTGTTTCTGATGCGGTCATAATGCGGCCTGCCATATTGAAACTCTCTGCCGCCTTTTGGGCATTAGGTTCCATGAAATATGCCAGTACATGTTTTTCTCCCACTTCCGTGAGGAACATTTGGAATAATTTTCCCCAATATTGAGATGGCGAAACTCCGAGCGCTTTCTGCATCAACTGCTGTAGCAGTGTGCCGATAATATCTTTGCGTTCCGTTCGCACATAATTTACCGGTCGTGTGGAATAGTCTTCCAATTCATACACAGCACGTGGACAGTCACACCGCTTGTCGATATCTGCTGAAAACACGCGTCCCCCGATAGTTTCGGGTCCCAGTATCTTGAGCACTTCCACCAATACATGCGTGTCTACCGCGATAATCCCGTCAATTTTTTCAGCACCAGATGCTGTTTCGTACATCTCGAGGAACTGCTCCATAGATGCTTTGTAGTCGGGACTCAGATTACTGTCGCGGATGTACAGACTGTATACATTTTTATGAAACGTAGTGATCTCCCGGGGAGCCGGGAATTTCTTTTTCAACGCGTTATCGAGATCATAAATATCGGAGGATTTTTCGAGGATCATCTTGCCTTTATCTAACCGGAACTGTGCGTATGCGGTAAGAAACCCTCCGGTTGAACGTAATTCTTTGTCATTTTGGAACAACACGAGGTACCGTCGCATCTCCGGCTCTCCAAGCATTGCCGGCAAGTTGACGAGCAGCGGCTGTGCATTTACAAACAAATTCGCTGCATTGTCGATCACGTCTTTCATCTCCTGCAGTCTCGCGCGCACAACCGTTTTACCGATTTTGGTGGGGTACCGGTTTGGATCTATATAATCCAGCTCTTTCCGCATCGTATCAATCGAACCCGCCATTTCGTTTATCTTGGGGGTCAGTGCTTTCATAGTCTTTACGGCAACCTGTATGCGCTCATCAGCTGAACCCTGCACAAATTTGCCACCGCCGGTAAATCCCAACAAGTCCGCGTTAGGTTCCAGTGCTTCTATCGCGCGGTCAGCCGCATCCAGTGCGGCAAAACCGGCTTTAATCCCATGTGACCCGTCGTTTACGTATGCCCCCAAAACCGGGACAAACCGGAGTCCGGTTATTTTGTTGTATTCTTCTGATAACTTGGTAAATTCAATACGGGTCTTGGATAGACCATCTTTGGTAGCAGCGAGATCCTGATTTTTGAGTGCGTCAGCGGTTTGCCTGCCGATAGCCGCAACATCCTTTGCTCTTGCCATCACCCCGCGGAGCGGTAACAACATAACACCGATTATTGCGATAACCGCAAGTAATATCCCGAGCGGAATAAGCACGAATTTTGCCTTAAATTTTTTCTTGGGTGCCGTCATAACCGTATCCGGTTTTGTATCAACAGTAATCTTTTTCAGTTCTTCAACCATGGAATTATTGTCGGGGGTAGGGGTAAAAAAGTCAACCCCGATTCTATCGGGGTCAACCCCGGCACTCTACAAATAATCTGTATGACTATACTGCTCCCCTGCCGGAGATCATGGCCCAGGGGCTTTTTAACAATATATAGATATCCAAAAATAAACTCCGTTTCAGCACATAGTCAGCATCAAGTTTTATCCGTTTATCAAAATTTACTTCACTCCGTCCGGATACCTGCCACCAACCGGTTATCCCGGGACGCGCAGATAACACAATCTTTACGAGTTCCTTGGTGTGCGGATATTTGCGCTGTTGCTCGACCAACTCATCCGCGTAATACGGCCGGGGCCCCACGAGGCTCATATCTCCCTTTAACACATTTAAAAACTGGGGAATTTCGTCTAACGAATGTTTACGGATAAACCGCCCCACCATTGTCACTCTCGGATCTTCCCGAAGTTTATAACTGTTCCTTTTGTATTCCTGATAGAGCTTCTTGAGCTTAGGATCTGTACGGAGCTTAATATGGGCATTAACGATCATTGATCTGAATTTAAAAAGTTTAAAGGGTTTCCCGTTTTTACCAACCCGCTGTGGTGTATCAGCAAACACGGGACCAGGACTATCTAATGTGATCGCCGCTGCGACCAAAATACTTATGGGGAGAAATATCAGACCCAGCACTATGCTGCCGACGATGTCTATTAGCCGTTTTAAAAAAGTATACATAACGCGCACCGGCCCTAGGTTAAATGATCGTTTTCCGTACCGTGCATAGATTCGACCAGTTTTTTCACTTTAGGAACCGAAGATTTGCGACAAACAAGCAGCACATCATCAGTGTTTACCACCAGAACTTCATCCATATCTATGGTGACGACCAATTGCTTATCGTTGTAGTTATACACCAGACTGTCGTTGGTATCCGTAAGCATCACTTTCCCCTGCGTCACGTTTTTATCATTTGTTTCCTCGAGTGCCTCCTTGAGCGCTTCCCATGCGCCGATATCGCTCCACTCAATATTTTCTGATACAACCAGCGCGGCGCTGGGATCCAATTTTTCAAGTATCGCGTTATCAAAGCTTATTTTTTCCAGTGTCGGATATACTTCTTCCAATACTTTCGAAAACTGTGGCGTGCCCCATTGATCAGCGATTTTCATGATGCTGGTCGCTAAATTCGGAGCAAACGCCTGATATTGCTTCCATAAAAACGCGGGAGTGGTCACAAAGTACCCTAAATTCCACGCGTGATGTCCGCTCTCAAAATATGCTTTTGCCGTTTTGGCGTCCGGGCGGTATTGGAAGTCCACGAAGTTGTTAAATGTAACACCATCTTGTTCCGTCACTTCGGATCCGTATGATATCCATCCCAAATTTTCGCTGGCAAACCGGGGTTTTTGTGCCACAAAGACAATCTTTTCCGGATCTTTCTTCACTACCTCTCCGGCAACGCGAAGCAGCCGGCGGAACAATTCCTGCTTTTTAACCAAGTGATCACTCCAGAGAATTACCATCGGCTCTTCAGGTGATTCTTTTGCCAAAATAGCTGTCATGAGTCCTACTGCGGGACCGACATCACGAACCTCCGGCTCACCAATAACCTGACGCGGGGGTAACTTTGATAACTGCTGCTGTACGATCGGTACATAGCGCGCGCCAGTGGACACATACACATCTTCCCACGAAAAATCTGGTTGCAAACGCTCTGCCGCTAATTGCAGCGTGGATTTATCACCGATAATTTTTTCAAACTGCTTGGGAGATTTTTTACGGGAAAGTGGCCACAATCGAGTTCCTACTCCTCCTGCAAAAATAATTGCTTTCATATATGTTTATTTTTTTGGTGCAAAGAATGGACTATATCGCTTATACTTTTACGAAAATGTGCTTCACTCATTGCTTCTACCTGAGCGCGACAAACCTTTTTCGAAAACCGCAACGATAAAAATTTACCTACTGCCGTTTTCAGTGACGTAACTGTCTGCTGATCAAATAATACGCCCGATACACGATCTTTTACAACCTCTGCAACTCCGCTTTGACTGTATGCTATGACCGGAACCCCCAACGCTTGTGCTTCCGCGGCGGCAAGTCCGAAGTCTTCATCAGCGGCATACACAAACGCGCGACATCCCTCATAATATCGGACAAGTTCAGAATCTGTCAAATGATGATCGATAAACCGGATTGACGGACCGGCCATTTTTTTGAGTTCCCGTTTCTGTCGTCCGTCCCCGATAATTATCAATGGAAGCGATAACGCGTTAAATGCCTGGATGATTATATCCAGCCTCTTATAACTCACCAGTCTTGATACGGTCAAAAAGTAATCGCCGTTTGCGCGAGTTGCGGATCCGCGTGACACAAATCTCCCCGTATCAACTGGCGGGTAGACAACCGCTACGACATCGCGACCGTAATACTTTCTGATCCGTTCCTTTACCCGTTGAGAAATCGCGATAAAAAAATCAGGTCTGCTTGCTGCTACGACATCCCACCGCCGAAGCATAGGAGCAAATGTTTTTAAACCCCATCCCGCGATAGCGCTTAGTTTGCCTAATCCTGGCTGCTTCAGGTACTGGTCAAACCCGCTCCACAAATACCGTGTAGGTGTGAGGCAATAACAGATATGCAGAGTTTGGGGTTTAGTAATAATATTTTTGGCCTCAGCGCTCGTAACGGAAATCACCACATCGTATTCATCAAACATAAATGCCTCGAACGCCATAGGAGTGAGACCAGGCAATGATTCATGCGCAAAAGACGCGCCGGGAATGCGCTGCAAGAAAGAAGGGTGTACCTCAAACACATCTGCCCATGCCGCGCGTTTCTTGTCATACACCGCAGTAAACAGTGGCGCGTCAGGCCAGATTTTATGTAGGGCAAGGAGCACCCTTTCAGCACCTCCCCATTTGTTCACACGATCATAAACGAATGCTACCTTCATAGAGAGCTAATGTACGTTCTGCCATTGAGCGCCAATTATACGGCACCCGGGGTAATTGAGCACGCCGTGTATTATGATACGGTTCTGTATCCAAAATTGCCCCGGCGATCAGAGCGGGGTTGCGGGGATCGACGTAACGCGCGGCATCACCCAATATTTCATGGAAAACCGGGATATCGGACACAATAACCGGACACCCAAGTGAAAGCGCCTCCAGGGCGGGTAACCCAAACCCTTCCATAAGCGATGGAAACACAAAGGCCCGGGCATGCGTATACAAATGGAAAAGTTCAGCGTCATTTGCCTGGCCAAAAAACACCACCTCGTCATCAAGTCCCAGTGTGGCGGCTGTCGTTTTCAGACGACGATAAAAAAAGTTGTCGTTACCGACCAGCACCAACTTTATACTCTCTGACGGGTTTTTTTTACGGAGCAACACAAACGCCTTGAGCAGCGTATCTAAATTTTTGTGGGGATACGCGTTACCCACATACAACACATACTGTCCGTCTATAATTTTCTGGATCGCTCCCATCGATTTTTCACTGCCCGCGGCAAGAATATGCTCATCCACCCCTTCATACGTTACTATTATTTTCTCTGGTGTAATACCAAAATGGTCAACAATCTCCTGCTTTGTAGCTTCGGATACGGCGATAATACGTTTCGCTTTCCGTAACCCGATCCACAATTCGATAAAATATCCTAACCGCTTGAGTTTATAGAGGGGAATAGGAAGCGTGGTCGCGTTCCCTGTATCAAAATGTAAAATGATAAGGTCATGAATAGTAAGCACCATTGATCCGGAATACAGTATCGGCGGATTGTGATAAGGGATATGTACAAGATCACAATGTTCACGGGCAAATAGCCTGGGCATGACGAACTGTTCTTTAACAGTATGCCACCGAACCCCCGCCTCAACTTTTTTCCAGCGTGCATTAGGTGCCTTAAACGAACCAAACGCTTTCTCTGTTAAAAAAACCACATACGAATTTGTGGTATCAATAGCCGAGAGCTGGGAAATAAGGTTTTTGATATACCTCCCTACTCCGGTTTCATCAATCAATCGTGCATCTATACCTATGGTCATATCAAATACCGAATTTCTTGAGCAAAAATATCCGGCATGTATAAAAGCTATTCACCAAAAAAGTAAGCAGAAAGCCATATTTCTTCGCGTAATTTTTGGTATAAAATAACCAATTGTACTGATGAAAATATATCTCAGTGGTAATTCTCCGGTCCTTACGGTTGTTTGCCCGGCCGCTTTGCTTCTTTTTATGTAGGATGGTCACCTCAGGATTAAATAAAATTTTCCAGCCTTTTGACCGGATTCTATATGCCCAATCGATATCTTCCCCATACATGAAATAATCTTCATCGAGCAACCCGACATCCTCTATAACCGCGCGTCTGACCATAAAAAACGCGCCGACAATGCAGTCGACCTCATGCACCTTCGAAAAATCCTTGTACCCCTGGTGATATTCTCCGAATAGTCTGGTTTTCGGAAACAGTTTCTCCAGTTTTGTCACATAGGTAAACGCGACCCATGGCGTCGGAAATCCCCGATGGCACGCCGCATCCATCGAGCCGCCCGGTAGCAATATCTTACAGGTTGCCGCCCCAGCGTCTTTATGATCATCCATAAACGCAATCATGGCGGAAAACGTTTCCGGTGGCACTTCCGTATCGGTGTTGAGGAGCAACACATATCTTCCTTTGGCGCGCCTGATACCCGGATTATTACCCGCCGCAAATCCGACATTTTTCCCATTTTTGATGAAATTAACGCCGGGGAAATCATTCTCGATCATTTCCTGGCTTCCGTCGGTCGAGCCGTTATCACACACAATCACTTCCATTCGGTATTTACCGAGCCGTGAGTTTAGCACCGTCAACAGACACGCACGGGTGAGATCGCGGGTATTAAAATTTAAAATAACAACCGATAGATCAATAGTTGTGCCTGATTTATTCATGTGATGCCTTTTGCCATACACCCTCGAGCGTTTTGGCGATGCTATCCCAATTATATCTGGATTCGATAAGTTTTCTGCCGTTTTTGGCAAGCGTCTGACGCGTAACATCACTCTCGCATATGGATGCAATCGCGGTAACAAATTCATCTGGCGTTTCAGCCGACAGAAAATGAATATCCTGCTCCATAGCTAACCCAGCCACTCCCTCCTTTGTCGTCACAATTGGAAGTCCCGTAGCCATCGCTTCCAGCATCTTAAACTTCGTGCCTCCCGAAATCGCGTGCGGCGCTACCAGCACATCAGCTTGACGGTACACCGACGCGATATCTTCGGCATTTTCGTCTACCTGTCCACCAACACCTTCCGCCATACGGCGCAGCTTCGCCGGAATATCCTTACCGACAATACGAAGCCGGGCGTTTTTTATTCTCTCCTGAAGCCGCGGCCAAATACGTCCGACGAGCGTGTATGCCGCGTCCTGATTGGGATGCCAACGGAAATTTCCGACAAATAATATCATGGGACTTTCCGCGGCCTTCGGCAAACGAAACGGAAAACTTTCAATATCGACGCCATTGGGCACAACCGGGACCGGATGATGCACGTACGCTTCGATAACAGCAGCGTCATCTTCCGATACTGCGGTAACGGCACTCGCTGTACGCCAGCTCAACCGCTCCCAGTGTTTCATTTTTGCAACATCCCAGTGTAACAGCGGCCGGAGGATCATACCCGAAAACCGGCGCGCGTAACCTCCATAAACCTCATACTCCACGTTATGTTCAGAAACTACCAGTGGCGGATGCTTCGCGGGCAAAGACGGTATGACATAAAACGGCTCGATATGGACAATGTCATACGTTTTTTCCGAAATAAGACGGGCAATCTCCTGACGCATCTGTTCGTGCTGATATGTCGCAAGAAGAAAAGGATACGCCCCTGCCGCTGCCCGGAGAATGTATTTGGGTTGCCATGCGCGGCCACGCATAACCACCGCGACGCGCTCACAAAAATCAAGGTCACCAAGAAATTCACGCTCTCCTTCCTCGCGGATAAAAGAAACGAGCGTCACGGCGTGATGCTTACTTAACCGCTTGAGGAGATTATAAATACGGATTTGACCCCCGGAACGCAACGGGTACGGAAGAATGGCGGAAACAAATAAAATGTTCATAATTCATAGTTCACGGTTAACTATTGACCAAAACACACATTTTCTGGTTAATAGTCGCAAGTTAACGGTCAACTGCTGTATTGGGCTTCGTTAAGTCAATGATGGCATACCGGTCATTTCGCACAAGTACCGTATATTTTTTCGCCAACTCCATTGTTTCAAAATCAGCATCGGTCGGTGAAACCGTCACGTAATGAGTGGCTCCCATGGTAATTTTTTCATCAATATCAAACCCCAACGGCCATCCCTGACGCCCCGTCTGATAAAGAAATGTCGTATCACCGTTATACGGCGCGATCACCTTCGCGCCTTTCGGGAGCAACCGGTCAGCAGCCGTTCCCGCCTCAATAATTTCCGGCCGGTTAATCCAATAATAGGTCCGTATAGTGAACCACGAAAATGCCAGCATAAACAGCACGCAAACGCTGATCACCGAAAAACGGGAAACAACAGGAAAACGTTTCTCCGAAAATATCCAGACTAATCCTTTTGCCGTGTAAATACTCACCGCCGGCAATAACAGTATTTGATAATAATCATGCTGTACGTTTCCGGCCGCAAATACCACTAAATATAAAAGCGATCCAAACCCGAACACATGGGCAAGCCACCCTTCCCTTTTTTCACCGGGAGAAAGCAAACCTATACCAAATGGGATAAGCCCCCAAAATCCTAATAACAGTTCCCCGATACGCTGTGCAAATAGCCAATGAAACCACGCACCCTTAAACCGGATATTATCTTTATTGAGCAACCACTCGTAGACAGGAATTCCTTCAGGAAATTGGGCAATCCAGTTCCTCCACCACAGCAAGGGCAGAAGTGTTATGAGGACATATGCGGATAGATACAGCATTGTTTTAGGAGAGACACGGTAATGCCGGATGATGAGGTACGGCGCGGGAAGCAACAAAAATCCAGCCGTTGGTTTTACTAACAACGCCACGGCACCGGCGACTGCCGCTCCGATGATGTACCACGAACCACGGGGCGCTTTGGTCGCCAAAACTGCCATATACACACTCAGTACCGCCCAAAATACCGCGAATGTTTCCGGTAAAACGGTGCGGCCAAAAAAGACACTATATGGAAGTATTGCGTATATACTTCCGGCAACCAAAGCTACCGCCGGTGAACTCACCTGAAATAAGATAAGCATGAGCAGCAATGCCGTGCCCGCCGCGGCCATGATAGTCACGAGCCGCAACCATACATCGAGTGATACTGCCGGTATGCCACGGGCAAGACCCGCGGCAATTCCCTGGTACACCGGAAGCTCCACCATGCGCCACCCTTCCGGGTTATCTTTTCCGGATTGGATATTGGATAGATCGTGATACCGGGGGTGCATCAGATCAATACCGTTCTGCACAAAAAACCGGGCGACCGACGCAGTATCTACCTGCCGGAAACTGTGCCAGTCTGCAATCGGCGCGTTCACCTTGTAGAGCCGTAACCCCACCGTGACCATCACGATGAGTGTTATTAAAAAAACATGTATTTTTTTCATTTGATATCTACCGGCGGCTCTTTTTTCACTTCCTCCACCGATCCGTCACTCTTAAATATAAATACTTTTTGGGTTAACGAACCGTACGTTACGGCATGTAACGCCTCCTCCGCGGATGACCAGGTATATATTTTTATATTGGGGTTCCGGTAGACAAACCACAGCGCGTCTGAAATTCCCACAGGAAATACCCACGCGTTGCCGTGACGGATAGGAATATTTACAAAATGCATCTCCATGGGAGCCACTGCCCATTCATCGATATACACACTGTCCATAGAAATAATAAACCGCTTCACCTTATCCCCTGCCTGATTCCAGTCCTGATGCAGCTGATGCATGCTCACGCTGTGAAACAACACAAAAATACTGATGAGCACCGCCATCACTATACGGGCGATGTCACGCCCGTTGACAAGAAGCGCCGCATACAGCTTTGACATACCATACACCATAAGCAACACAACACCGATAGACGCGGTATACCCATACCGTGGCGCGATATTTCCAAGTCCCAAAAACGGCAACAGGCAGATACCGAAAAACAGTAATGAAAACCGGATAATCCGTTTTTCCCACAGATTTATGGAGTCCCGGATACCACGGTATACATACGCACTTCCCACTATTCCCAAAACGAGCAGTAGTACTGCTACCGCCAGATTGTCACGAAGTGCTACCCGCAGTCCCTGTGATATCGCGGTCCCGTAGGAACCAGTCAAGGCAATCAAGAAATACCCCAACGCGTTTCCGACGGCGTTTACCGGAAGTTTGAAAAGATTAAAATTGTAGTCGCCGCTAAACCAATGGCTTCCTGCAAATAACCGCATCATTGCGTATACCGGTAACGGCAACAACAACCACCAGTGTGCTATACTCCGCGCCATCACCCGAAGTGATTTTGGCTCATCAGAAAAGGCCAACTCGTAGAGAAGGTATAACAGTGGCGTCACCACACCCATCTCATGAAACCCGAGCGACAATGCAAACGTGGCGATAGCACCCACGAAAAACCATCCATTATGCTTTTCTCTCCACGCGCCGTAGCTAAAAAAGCTTAGCAGCATGAGAAGAGTGGCAAACATATGCCCGGTTGCCGCAATCCAGAATACTGCCTCCGAAAATCCACTTAGCCACACAAAAACAAACGCGCTTACCGCTCCCAGCATTTTGCTCTTAAATAACCTGAGTCCCAGGAAAAATACACACACACTTACCAGAAAATGAAGTGCCAGCGATACCGCGTGATACACGGTTTGGTTAAGCCACACCGTTTGATACATTAATGCGAAATAGAGCTTCGTGGCTGGGCGGTAGAAAAACCCCCCCGCTTCCGTAAGATATGTGGTCACGGACGACCAGGTAAGCCCGCATCCGTCGGTCAGCGCGGAAACGTTGGCACAGTCGGCTGCCCACCTGAGCCAGGTAAAGTCATCGCCGATAAAATAATTTCTGGTAAGCGGCAGCCACAACAATGATGTGACGACCAGTAAGTACACGATTACCGCAGGGTAACTTGTGGCAACTCGTTTCATTTCCGCCATGAAATGTACCGTTACTTTCGGTGCCGTCACGCCCAACACGCCTAATAGTAATCCCATCAACAACCATAGGGTAAACGCCACTTTTGATGCTTCAAATACATCGATAAATACCGCGTTAATCGCAAGCCCTACTACTCCAGCAGCCAGCCCCCACGCAACACTTCTGGTGAGCGGATTTTCGACTGAGGGGAGCACCCGGTATAGATAAACCCCAAACAAAAGAAATATAGATATAAATGATACAAACCCCAGTAATCCGACTTCTGCCAACATGCGGAGATAACTATTGTCTACTGCCAAACTTACCGATCCATATCCGCTGCCAACCAAAATATTCCGCTTAAACGCCGCAATCGCATGCGGCCACTCCCCCTGAAATCTGGTGGTAAATGACAAATCATACGCTGCGGCCCGCTTAATGAGATACTGGCCATTGATGATATACGCTTCCGCGGAAGTTGTGGATTCCCGCACATCCGGTTCGTAAAAAAATTCTCCGACACGCTTTATGTCTGGAGAAAGTGTTAAGTTGATATATCCGGTGCCCGAGGGTAAATCCTCGCCTGTGGGCGCGGTGGGTTCGGTAAGGACTACTACCTCCGGGTCGAGCAAGGTATACGGCACAATGAATTTCGCCGATGGGCTTGCAAGTACCGTAACGTCTCCGATACTGTCATATAAATACTGCCGTACGATTTTATGTTCGAAATACGTATTGGGCACCACGCGCACGTGTCCTATCGGATGGCCGGTTTTGGCATCCACCAGTACGTCAACGGTTTTTACCGTACTGCCGAACCGGTCAACGAGTCCGGGAGCAAATGCAAGGAGCACCAATACACCGATAACGCCAATCGGAAGCAGAAGAAGCACTAATTTTCTGCGCTGAAAAAACAAGACCAATCCAACCGAAATAAATAAGGCAAATACCGAAATTCTCGAAACCGTCATAAACAGTACAAAAAACCCGAGCGCAAATATACCCGCGAGCACGGCTTTCAAAACAATATGCTTTGCCGCAAACATGATACTGACGATAATTGGCAGCGTGAGTACCAAAAAAGCCGCGAGATCGTAATGCCCGCCAAACGTCGAAGATACCCGGGAAAGCGCGGAAAGTTGCAGCGGTATGCCCTTGGCAAATTCTTCGTTCATGGTCAAATACGCAGGCAGCCCCATATACTTTTGCCCGACACCATACAGGCTCACCGCAAGCACAGTCAAAATGATAGTCACCGCGATAGGGAGGATAATCCGCTTATCGCGTACTGAAGCATACGCCACAAAAAACAAGCTCATGTACTCTATCCGCCGTAAAAAGCTCAAAAACGCGACATTGGGAAATATGTCCCACACCACAGGAACAATAAGCAAAATACTGTGAATAGTCGCCACACCTCCCGCCAGCCAAAACAACAATACGGGGACGGTGATTGGAGATCTAATGAGAAGCTTGTCTTTGATCTGAGTTATACCCCATGCCAACAGCACGAACAGCACCAGAAAATCTTCTACGCGCACGTATACCCAGGTATTACGTATATCCAATAGCGGAAGTTTTGGATAAAGCGGAATAAATGCCAGGAGAAAAAGCGATGCTGCCGCAAGTCCCCATGTTTTACACCATTTTATAAGCTTCTGCATAAGTGTCTTTGAGTGTTTCCTTCCCCAATACTGCCCCGATCACCCAGGCAAGCACTGCTTTTATTTTAAGCATAGCGCGGACAAGCCACAAGCCTACAGGCGAGCCGTGCTTCCGGTACAGATAAAGAAATCCCCGGTAAATATTCAACACCGGCCCTTTTCGCTTGTTTGTCGAACTTGCTGCTCCTAAGTGTACGATAAGACTACGAGGATAGAAATAGGTTGGATACCCTTTTTTCCGCGCCCGCATAAGGAGGTCGATTTCTTCCATGTACATAAATATATTCTCGTCAAATAACAAATCCTGCATAAACAATTTTTTTGGAGCAAGTATACAGGCTCCAGATACCCAGTCGACCTTACGGGCGCGTGTCGGTGACCAACGCGTTAATCCAATATAATCCCCTTTCAAAAACAGCGACGCAAATACGACCGGCAGACTAAAAAACGGACCACACGAGCTTTGCGGGCTGCGGTCGGGATTAAGCAACTTGGGGCCAATAAACGCGTTCGGGTGCTGGCGTCCGTAAGAAACAAGCTTCACTATCGAATTATTGAGGACAATGGTATCTGAGTTTAACAATAATATATACTCACCCCTGCTCATCCGGATACCCTGATTGTTCCCTTTTCCAAATCCGACATTTTCATCATTTAATACAGTACGGACCATGGGGAATTTCTTTTTGAGCATTTCCCGGGTACCGTCTGTCGAAACGTTATCGATAAGGATTATCTCCCAGGTTAGTTTGGCATCTTTGAGGCTCCTCATGACAGAGGTCAGACAATCTTCCGTAAGTTTTTTGGTATTGAAGCTAACGATAATAATGGATAAATCCAACGCCATAGAAAATTATTGGGGACATTATTGAAATAATCTGGCAAACTTTAATGTATATTTCAAATCATGACTCCGCTCACGAATAAATACTGCCGGTACACCTCCCATCACTGCGTACGGCGCCACATTTTTGGTAACGACCGCTCCCGAAGCAACCACTGCACCACGGCCAATCGTCACACCGGGTAAGATAGTCACCCGGGTGCCGATAACCACATAATCTTCAATAACCACCGGAGCGCCAATCTCTGCAAATGTCGCGCTGTCGATATCATGCTCCATCGTGTATATCCGCACCTCTCCGGCAATGGAAACATTGTTGCCAATGGTAAGCGGCCGCGAGCCGCCACCAAAAAACTGTTTAAGGTAACTCGCAATTTTGCCTTCTTTTTTATTTGTTCCATCACGCTTGAACCGCCCATCTAAAAATGCATCGTTGCCGATAATGGTGTTGTGTCCGATTGTGACACCCGCCGGATTATTAAATTGTGCCCGCCAGTGAATAGAGGTATTCCTGCCGATGCGGACACCGAACAACCACCGGTATAAAAATAACCGTACCGTATGACTGGGGACAAACCCTGTAAGGGTTGCAAGATATACCCAAAAATCAATAACTATTCTCATGCGTTCCTCCCTTGTTTACCAACGTCCTCAAGGACATCCATCACCTTTGCGGCAGCTCCCTCCCATGTGAACTCCTTAACCCGCTGTAAACCTTGCTGTATCCGTGCTTTGCGGTCAGCCGCGGACTCAGTGAGTGCGCGGTTGATGCCATCTATAATGCTGGAAACATCAGATGGATCGACATAAATACCTGCGTCTCCCGCTATTTCAGGCAAACTGGAGCCACTACTTACAACCACAGGAGTGCCATGAGCCATGGCTTCCAACACCGGCAAGCCGAACCCCTCATAAAGACTTGGCAACACAAAACATTTCGCATGCGTATACAATGACGGCAGAGCTTCATCAGGCACGAAATCAAGGAAACGCACCCGATTTTCTACGCCAAATTTTTTGGGGGCACCCAGTATTTCATCATAGAGCCACCCTTTTTTTCCGACGATCAGAAGCTCGATGTCGGGGTCACTAATATGCGCCATTGCCTCGATGAGGCGGGAAAAGTTCTTTCGTGGCTGGAGCGTCCCGACACTCAGGATATATTTTTCAGGTAACGCAGTGGTTTTTTCACTCTTCCCCATAGCGCGAATAAGTACGGTGTCCGGAAGTGCCGGATATGCTACTACTACCCTGTCTGAGGGCACATGGTATGCGTCAATTATAGCACGTTTGGAAAACACACTGATTGTAATAATTTTCGCGGCATGACGCACTGAATATGCCGTCCAATGGACTAATTTATGTAAATCCTGCGCACGAAAAAGCTCGGGATACGAAAGGTACGAAACGTCCATAATAGCCATCACCCGTGGGATGCGGGTAAACCGGGGCACATAGTGAGTCGGCGAAAATACCACATCGGGAGTGGGCTTCTCACGGGCAAGGGCAAGCGGAAACCCTACCCATGTCCATAATTGCCGGGGGCGTATCTCCCGATAATGAAAATGTTGGGTTTCTTTGGGCATGTGTGCCGCCACTTTACCCGGTACATACACGCGGACATCATCAAATAATCTATCTGCCTGACTTTGCCTGGCGGCAATTTGCGCGATTATCTCAAAGGCATAACGCCCGATACCCACGCGGACACTCGCGTTTGCTTCATATCCATCAATCGCGGCAATCATACTGACACTCCTTTGTATCCGGGATACACGACATGAAGCTTTTCAAGCGGAATATGAAGGAGTGTGTGGGCGTCTTTTTTGGTCGCCTCAGAATCACACAAAAACGCCTGGCATTCGCCTATCGCACGCATAAGCCGGCGCTTCTGGGTAGCAACAATATTTGGCCGCAGTACCGCGCTTCCGATATGTAATTCTGCTTTATTATGCGACTCTTCGGGGTAACGCAGGATAGAAAGGTCGTGGATGGTCGTAATCCCGCGGGCTTTGGAAAGCGGCGGCTGTGTCCAGTCACTACTCCAAAACACATCAACTGGCCCGATAAACCACTCCACCGGCACGATATGAAGCCGGTTCCACATCCAATCAAGTATCGTTGGGGGCACGCTCACCACTACTAAACGGGGATTGCCCGGAAGTTTTTTACTATAATCAAAAAATATCTGTTTCTTCCGTAATGACGCCCCAAATAATACATATTCATGCTCGGGATGCGCCCGGATCAGTGCCTCGGTAATCAGGCGGACATACTGCGCTACACCCGTTCCCTCATACGCGATCTGACTGATATCTATGCCTATCCTCATGTATATCCTTTGGGGTGGCTTTGGTGCCATTTGAGCGCAGACGCGACAATTGAATTTATGTTGGAGTGCTTTGGCTCCCAACCAAATTCTTTCTTAAGCCGGGTAGGATCTGATACCAGTATCGCGGGATCTCCGGGACGTCTACTCGCTAATTTCGCTTCAAAATCAGAACCGGATTCTTTTTTTACCGCGTCAACCACTTCCTGAACACTCACCCCATCTCCTGTACCGACATTGTAGACGTCAGACGCATGTCCGTTACCCAATGCCTCAAGGGTCAAAATATGTGCTTCTGCTAAATCTTCGATGTGGATAAAATCGCGGAGCGCCGTGCCGTCGGGAGTTTCGTAATCGGTGCCGTATATCCCAAATCCCTTGCCTGAGCCCAACGCCGCCAAACATGCAAGCGGAATAAGGTGTGTTTCAGGTACGTGTACTTCACCGTGCGCGCCATCGAGTGACGCGCCCGCCGCGTTAAAATAACGCAAGCTTATGCTTTTTATCCCAAATGACCGGTCATACACCCGAAGCAACTCTTCAAACATCCATTTTGACAATCCATACGGTGACACTGGCGCTTTACGGTGATTTTCCGGAATAGGCACAGATTGAGGATTGCCATACACTGCCGCTGTAGAAGAAAAAATAATCCGCTTCACACCCGCATCCTTCATCGCCTCCAAAAGAACAATGGGAGCTATCACATTGTTTTGCATGTATTTAATGGGAAATTTTACTGATTCTTCCACTTGGAGATACCCCGCAAAATGAAGGACGCCTGAAATGGTGTAATCCCGAAAAATTTGCTCAACTACTGCTTTATCACCAACGGAACCAACAATAAGCGGCACACTGCTCGGTATTGCCTCCCGGTGGCCAAACTCAAGAGTATCGAGGACAACCGGTTCATACCCGCGTGTAACAAGCATCCGTGTCATGTTGCTGCCAATATAGCCAGCCCCGCCGGTCACGAGTATCTTCATTACTTTATTGTACCGTATCAGGCTTTAGGAGTGAAATAATAATAAACGCGGCAAAAAAAGCAGCAGCGTACCATGTCAGACGTTCAGCGGTGAAAAATACCCAGGACGCAAATAACGGTATGGAGAGCACAAGAGAACTAAGTCCTGCAACAAGAAATAACCGCGGCTTCCGGATAATGAATAACACCAACAGGGCAAGGAAAAAAAAGGCATCCTGTGGCTTCATAAATTATAACGTCTTGTAGTAAGCAATAGTTTCCGTTAAGCCTGTTTCCACCCGGACCTGCGGCTCCCATCCGAGCAGCGTTTTGGCCTTGGTAATGTCCGGCCGCCGCTTCGTCGGGTCATCGGGAGGCAGATCAGTATGCGTGATTTCCGAATCAGAACCCGTCATCATTTTTATCTTTGCCGCCAAATCCCCCATCGTGTATTCTTCAGGATTACCAAGATTGACCACTTCACCTTTTGTCTTTTCGCTTTCCATAAGCGCGATAAGTCCCGAAACCATATCGGACACAAAACAAAGAGACCGTGTCTGCATCCCATCGCCATATACCGTCATCGGTTTGCTTTGTATCGCCTGATTAATAAAGTTAGAAATTACCCGCCCGTCTGTTGGCCGCATTCTGGGGCCGTACGTGTTAAAAATACGCGCGATCCGCGCGTCTACTCCTTGATTTCTGACATAGAGCATCGTCATCATTTCCCCAAACCGTTTTGCTTCATCATAACAAGCCCGCACGCCATTTGGATTAACATTACCCCAATACGTTTCTTTTTGCGGATGCTCCTTGGGATCTCCATACACCTCTGAGGTGGAAGTGAATAAAAACTTCGCGTTGTGCGCTTTTGCGACCTTCAAAAGTCCACGAGTTCCCACGGTATTTACCAACGCAGTTTCTTCGGGATACTTTTGGTAATCAGGAACCGACGCGGGAGATGCCAGGTGATAAATATAATTGATGGGTCCCAACACCGGAAGCTCACGCGTTACGTCGAAATTAATGAATGTAAAATCAGGATTTTTTTCAGCTTCAGTGAGATTTTTTTCGTTTCCGGTCAATAAATTATCCAACGCAAAAACTTTGTAGCCTTTTTTTAGCAGCGCGTCCACTACATGACTACCAATAAATCCAGCCGCGCCGGTGACAACACAAACCGGCTTGCCACTACTTTGCAATTCATTCATATATAAATTGTAACACAACGACTATATATTCATTCCGTGCTGCACGTACTTATATATTGCGGAACATTTCTCTGTATATTTTTTTATAATAAAAGCGCTGATTAAAATTATATGCTTGCTTACTAAACGACGCGTGTTTACCCAAAATTGTTTTGACGGCTCCCATAAACGATCGCGAGCTCGAAAATTCAACCACCATACCGGCACCGGACTTTTCGATATCCCCCGCCAACTGATGAACATCGGTAGTTATCACGGGAATTCCCAAGCTTAAATACCGCTTAATTTTACCCGGGTCACCATACGGAGACACGTTCCCTTTATCCGGTACATACGTCGCAATCCCGATATCGGTAGCGCGCAGTACCTCATTAAACGTTTCCCCCTCGAGGTAGCCATGAAACGTCGCGTTTATACCGGAGCGTTTGGCAATTAATTTCAGATATTCTTCATCAGGACCGGAGCCGACTATTTCATATCGCACCTCACCGTATATTTTCTTAAGCGCTGCGGCATTGTTAAAAACTATTTCAATTCCCTGACTTTTTTTAAGTACCCCAATAAACCCGAATACAAGCGTATTTCGGGTAAATTTTTTGTGGGTATATGAATAGGCAATTTTATCAGTTCCTAACGGGACGATAGCGTATGCCGAAGTTCTGGGGTATATTCCCATTCGTTTACGTAAATCCAAAAGCATCTTATTCTGAAACACGACGATGTCCGAGTGGGAACTCACCTTATCGAATTGCCAGTAAAAGTGACGCATGAGCATGACAATCGATTTTTCTTTTGTGAGCGGATAATAATCCCATACCCAAAACATTGTCTTTTTCACAACGTTGATTTTCTTTAATAAAAGTCCGACCCACGCGGTAAACGCATTCACCGTAAAGTACAGATCCAACGTTTTAAACTTCGCTTTAAGCATGCGTGAGTAAAAAACGATATCAAGAAACGTAATGATCGACTGAACCGGTAAAAACAAAAATATGAGCTTGGGTATTACGGGAATCTGAAATAACGGGTAGGTCTCCGAAAGTGAACCGTTTTTATATATCTGAAGCGTGTTGTAACTCGTTCGGTTTGACAGACGGTAAAAACTAAAGGAAAAAAGACACACAACCGAGTACTGCCCCAGGAGATAATCCAGTATTTTCCCCGCATTTTCATACGGAGAGTAATTCACGTATACTATGGTCTTCGGTGTTCGACGCTTCATGCTCAGACAACAGTAGAAATTTAACCCACTCTAATAGGACGACTCACGGATATTATTCTTTATACGAATAGACTATTATATAGTTCGGCGCATATAGTTGTCACGCGCCTCAATTATTTTTCGCCCATATGAAAAAAACTCACGTGCGCCAACTGTCGCTACCTATAGTTTCGTTTATCATCCCGACGCTCAACGCCTCCCGGTATTTGCCGCAGTGCCTCCGTGCTATCCGTGCACAAAACTATCCGCAAAACAAAATTGAAATTATTGTTGCGGATGGCGGCTCCACTGATGAAACGCTGACTATTGCGAAAAAATATAAAGCGGTCATTATCAAAAATCCCGAAGTCCTCCACGAGCCGGGAAAAGCGCGGGCGTCCGAAGTGGCGACCGGAGAAATTCTTTTCTTTACCGACGCCGACAATGAGCTATCATCGACAGAATGGGTCTCAGGAATGGTTCGTGCCCACATGGAAAACAGGCACATGCACATTCTGGGATTCCTATCGCAAACAATTCCCCCACCGAACTGGAATTCATTTGATCGGTATATGGGATACATCTCAACTGATCCATTCACCTGGTTTGTTTATCGCTGGGCCTCTACTCCCCGCACATATGGGAATTTGTATACACCGATAAAACGGACGACTGAGTATGCAATTTATAAATTTGACCCCATGAATCACCCACTACTTGGTTTGTCACAGGGATTCGGAACAATGTCGGGTTTCAAAAGGGAAAGTATCGGTCATAATGATGATATATTATCGGGGATAAAGCTAATAAAAGAGGGTTTGGTTGCGTATGTTCCATCGGCCGGTATATATCATTATCATGTTTCCAATATCGGTGAATTTCTTAAAAAATATGCATGGAGAATAAGAAATAACTTCTTGCAAAAGGTGAAAGGCATGGGGATTGTTAACCGACAAAAATATTTTAGTCCAATGCGAAAAGCCAGGCAGATTCTGTTTCCATTTTATTCAGTTTCGTTTATCTTTCCGGTATTGGACACTATACAGTTATTTCGCTTATATCGAGACCCCGTAGTATTCTGGCATCCAATCGCATGCCTATTACTTACCGGGCTCATATTAAAGGAAGCATCGCTGTACCTATTGGGCATCACCAAAACAACCGGTACCTATGGAATAGGAAATACTCAGCGAGAAGATTAACATACAAACTGCTATACTATTCACCATGAAAAAATTCTATGATCAATGGTGGAAAGACGGCGCCATAGGAGTCAGTAATGACTTCAAATGGAAGTGGCCAAACATAAAACGCACACTTCCCAAGAAAAACAGTACTATTCTCGATTTTGGTTGCGGAGACGGTCGGTATATTCAGGCCATCTCAGACGTAGGCACATATAAGATGATCGGTGCCGATATCTCAGAATACGCACTCAAAAAAGCAAAAAAAAGATTTCCCGATGTAACATTTTATCGAATTTCAGGTGATGAAAAAATTCCCGTAAAAAGTAATTCGGTCGATTATGTTATAGCTGGGGATGTTATTGAGCATATTTTTGATGCCAGAATTTTTCTAACACAAATGAATAGAATTTTAAAAAATGGCGGCAAAATATTTATCAGCACTCCTTATCACGGTCTTATAAAAAATATTGTTATCGCACTTATTGGATTTGATATCGTCTACGAACCAACAACCCCACACATTCGATTTTTTACCAAGAAAAGTTTAATAAAAATGGTCGAATCGCACGGTTTTCGAGTTCTGGAATACAATCAGTACGGGCGCATCAGACCTCTCTCACATGGAATGTTTGTGATCGCAGAAAAAATTAAATGAAAAGTCAGTTAATTGTTAATGTTTTTCTGAATGATTCTGATATGTCAGTAAAAGTATAATCCTGTTCGTTCACTTCTAAAGCCACGACGATATCCTCAGAAAGATTGTTATCCCGAAGCGTTTTTTCTAGTTTTTCTTTAGTCGTGAAATAGCCGAAGCTTCGATTGCCAATTTTCTTATAATCCTCAGCATATGTATCAAACAAAAATGTTTGTGTGAAAAAGTCACCCCACTTTTTTTCCTGTCCTACGGCATAGTGAACCAAAAATATCATACCAGGGCCCGATGAAAACGGAAGAATATTTCGCACATCCGCACCGAATTCACGGTTCCTATAACACGGCTTGCTGCACTGCAGGTAAAAAATAGTATTATCAGAAAGTTCCGGGTGCACTTTCATAAGACTGGAAAAAATTTGCTTCTTTGCAACTCCGTCCCTATACTGCTTATTTACCACGTCACGTATTTCCTGAAATGACGTGAGTAACAGTGCCACGAGTAGTGCAACTGAAAATGCTTTGGTGCCAAGCTCCACTATGCGCATCTTTCCTTTATAGGTAAATAACGAGTGAATAAATACTCCCGTCATACACAGTACCGGAAACGCCGAGTAGTACAAATATCGCGGCTCCAACACCGATATGTGCCTGCCAACGAATGCGAGGACTGCAGCATTGGTCATTATCCATACCGCAAAAAACAGCGCTAATGGCTCTAAGCCTTTGGGTCTCACCAACCATAACCACAGCGCCGCAACACTGGCTATAACGCTATACACATAGAAAAATCCTGCGTCATACATCGGCGCGTGACTGGTGAAAAACGACTCTATGGCGGGATACAATTTTTGGGTGTTTGCGAGCATAAATAACCCTATTCGTTCAGAATAGATTAAGTTCTGTACGATAAATTTAAACGGTAGGGTAACAATGTTGTATTCAGCGCCGGCGCCGGTCACCTGATACTGGATAGGTATGGGCGTAGTATATAACGTCTGCGCGAATAACCGGAATGCCGTAAACGCTCCCACCCCCAATGTAAACAAACTATAAAATTTTGCGTTTTGCCAGCTAATTTTCTTTCGGTCAAAACACCACAGGTACGCAGCAAAAAGCGGGATAAGCATATACCCCTCTTCCCTGGTGCACACGGCGGCCAAAAAAATCAAAAATAACATCAATCCCTGCCCAGCCCGTATCACATATTCTTTTAAACCGGATAAATAAACAAAAAATAGTAATATAAACATCATGGCGGTCGTCGTCACATGGAAAATCGCTAAGTGAGTAAATGCCTGGTGTGCCCGACCGTTTAATAAAAACAACAGTCCGGTGATTGCTGCCACCCCTTTCTTCTTCGTCAGTCTTTCTGTCAGGATATAGACAAGTGTTGATGTACTCACGTGAACAATCAGCTGAGCGATGAAATAATATTCTGCCCGAAGCTCGAACACATTGTACATTGATCGCCAGATAGCTTGACCCAACGGTGAAAAATGCAAATTTCCAGGAACGAAAATATCCCACCATGGCAGACTAAAGGCTTTGATAGTCAATGCTATCCCCAGCCACTCATCCTGCTGAAAGTATCCACGTAACAAACCGTACGTAACTACAAAAATAATCAAGAAAAATATAAAAAATACAAAAAGGAATTTTCTGAGCAAAGATATCATATGTAAAATTATTATTCGATAAATGTTAATACGTGTTCAGCCATTTTTTCCTGCGCTTCTTCTGACGGATGGATCGTATCCACAAAATCATACTTTTGTAAAATCATGTTCATAGGAATATATGACACATTTTGTGCTTTGCTCACAGCCTTTATCGCATTATTATACCCATCAACCACTGGAATTACTCCTGCGTAGTTTGCCAGTAACCCTACCGAATACATCTTCACGTTAGGCAGCGACTCCCGTATATCAGCAATCATCTGTTCATATGTGCGGACAAACTCATCAATTGGAACCCGTTGGATCGCGTCGTTCGTCCCCAAGGCCAACACGATAACATCAGGCTTTATGGCAACGATATCACTCTTTAGCCTTGTAATACCCGGAAGAACGCCGGGATGATCCGTTAATGTAGAACCGATAAAAGAGGCGTTATGAATCTGCCAGTTTAGCTTATCGGCGATTTTATACACATAATTATGGTGCCCATATAGTGATGTAAGACTATCACCCAATACTGCCATTTTTGTAACAGGATCCTCATTCACTTTCGCAAGGCTTCCTTTATTATGAAGCTTTATGGATCTGATACGGGTCTGACAAAATAAATCACCTGAACAATATGTACGCACCCGTACGCTACGCGGATGTTTTTCCGCTAAAATATGTATCGTTTGTTCGGATACATTCGCCGTCTCTGATACAGCATGCTCTTTTCCGTCTACCCATATCTGCACTGCGTTATCCTGTTCAGGGCGGTACTGAGCTATGGTAATCTTCACACCCGACCCCCCCGGCACCACAAATAGCATCTCGCTTCCCCCGTAGCGCGATACCTTTTCAGTAAACCCTGCAACAGACACAGTCCCCCACTGCTGACCCCATCGTATATTCGGATCCGTAATTACTTCACGGGGTGTAATAAAACCTCCGCGCCATATATACGATGCCATTCCAAGTGTAAGTATAAAAGCCAAATAACTGAATTTTAGAGGAAGAATTTTGCTAAATTGCCTGATAACAATTCCGGTCATCACAATAATGAATATGAAAACGGTAACCTTGTACCCCTTATCCACCCATTGCTGCGGCTCATAATACACTTCAGCAGTTACTGGCTTACTCACCTCTATCCTGAAGCTGTTCAGCCCATCAGCCGTTTTTTCACTCGGCATAACGGTGTTTCCGTCCCACAGCCGCCATCCGGGATCATAGCCCTGGGCAAAAACCATAGGAGAAATCGTATTGTAGTCAGGAATAGTAACAATATACTTTGCCGGCGAATACATGGAGTGGGGAAACAGTGTGCTTGCCTTATCATCATCTGCATAAAATAATCCACTGTCCGAAGTGGCGGCGTATACATCAAGCCCAACTACATCATCTCTTTTGCGAAAATACTGTTGATTATCAAGAGAACGAACTAACTGACGCTGCAAATTAGGATCATATTGCCGATCAGTAAGAAAAATTTCGTGCATAAAATCATCAGGCACAACAATATGAGTGACTGCCAGCCTCCGGAGTGTCGCAGCGGCAGATGCGGTTTCAAGAATGTCAGCCAGCGTGCGTATATCAGTCGTATGAAACACCTCACTTGCACTTATTACCGGATGATTTTCTGATTCGTAAATAAATCTATTTTTCCATGGAGCTGCAAGAGTCCTGCTAAAATCCGGCGTCATTGTTACTAGTCCTGCAAATTGCTGGTATGCGGGCGGCACTGTCACCCGAGAGAATGATCCGCGAACCTCACCCAAAAACACCTGACGGATAATCCCGCTCCAAGTGATAACTGACAAAATAAACACTATCACGGGCGCGGCAGAAACATATTTAAATCTATGTTCTATCCATGTTGTTGCTGCCATAAGTGACCATGGGATAAGCACGCTATAAGAAAGCGATGTCAGCAAATAAAACTTGGTTGGTTCACGGAAAGCGCTGAAAAACGGTACATGCTCAAACATCCAGCGGTACAATTCCCCGATTGGAGGGTTTACCCCTTTGGATAAAAATGCGCCGATTAATCCGAGCAATGAGACAAAGATAAGTATCCTGTATGTCGGGAAAGCATTCACCGAGACATCGCGTATGATCCCTCTGCGTTTTTGGATAAGCAAATATAGCGATCCATAGGCAGCAATCGGCAACAACAAAAACTCAGGTTGCATAAAATACGTTTTTCCGAAAATATTTTCTGGCCAATTTGGATGAAGCAACGATAGTGTTTTGGAAAACTCCGCCCAACTTAAAAACGTCAGCCATTTGGGATCTGCAAAATCACCGGGCAAGGTAATGCCGCGCGCGGCTATCACCGGAAGCAACCAAAAACTGTGAAGTCCAAGTGTAATAACCGCTGGCAATATACCGAAACGAATAACACCTGACCACTCCTTCACTGGTAGGACGCATATAACGTACAAAAACAGGACAAAGAATATAAGCAAACTTATCCGCAGATCAAACAACAATATGAGTGTTAGCGCGATTGTAAAGATCACAACACTACGCCGCGTAAAACTTCCCAGAACAAGAGGAGCTATTGCGTACGCCATAAATATACCAACTTGGCCGCCACCGGCAATCATAAGAATGTAGGAATTCGACAGATAAATAAGCATGGATAACGTTGCCCATAATCGGTTTTTTAGCATGAAATATCCACAGTAATATGATGAGAGAGCGCCCACTAGTAAAAATGGCCAAAAAAAGAGCATACGTGACGCTACGTCCCATGGTATCCGGAAAATCTGCACAAAAAGCTTCGTTCCGATACTTACATACGTATTCAGATTTAACCCGCTTAACCCCGGCTCGCCAAGGCTTGAGGCGCCTAAATTTGTCCATGCCGAAGGCAACCAATTGATTTCACTAAACCGCTGGGTGAAATAGTAGGGAAAATCAGGAGCGGTCAGTAAGCCTCCCCCGAGCCAATTTCGGTAAATAAATAACATCACTACGATAACTAATAGCGTGGTACCTTCTATCTTCGGTGCTGCCAATTTATGTAAAGGCGCGAAAAGTCTTGAGGTTATATTCCGCATAAAGTCAGCGGCTGGTGTGTATAGGCCATATATAGATTGCACCCCGGCAATTAGGATAAGGAAGTAAATCCATGCGCTCGCCCTGTTTATAGAGAATTCTATTTTAGAATATGTAAAACAAACGCTCACCACGAGTATCAGAAGTGCCAGATATAAAGAAATTGCGTGGCTCATCTTGTTTATATGAATGGCATATAACCAAAATGCCAATAAGGTAAAAAAGACTATCTCCAAATGCAGTCGCGCGAAAAAAGTATCGTAAAAAATAAATAAGACCACCATCAATGCGATGAACTGGTATTTTTTAAATACACTGATATTGCGGGCGTTATATAACAACCCCATTATGTACAAAACAAACGGCATTAGAAATATCACCGTAGAAGACAAATGGTCAGTGTTAATAAACAATGTGTGTACTTTCGCAATCAGGAATTCGGGAAAGAAAGAGGTATTTAAAATATCACTCTTAGAAAACTTATATCTACTGGTAATGATGGGGCTTGCGTTCGAAATTTGAATAGCATTGACGGCAGTACCCTTCAAAGACTCCAATTCAAAATAATACGTGTGTCCCCGAGATGACTCAATTATCGGAAAGCCAAAAGTAAAAACTCTGCTCCCCCGAAATATTCCGCCTTTATATTCATTTGTGTGTAGCCAATCGCTTGCGCCTTGCTCTTTTATCCTGAATACGAGTAAATCTTCTTCGCCGGTATAACTCACTTTGTCCACTTTTACCGACACTATACCAAGATTGTCTTGTCTGGCGACAAACTCACCTCTTAGCTTTTGTCCTTTCATCAAATACCCGTCGTCGGTGCTTACAATACGAGAGTTATTGGTTTCCGGATACGTCAAAACAGTAAAACTCTCGGAAGAAACCACAATGAGCGAAATAATAAGCCAGAACAACAAAAGTGCGATAGGTACGACAATATATTTTTTAATAATATCTGGTGCTGACATCATATCTTTTGTTTTTTCAGGTATATAAAAACAACACTAAGTGAAAAAAAGGTGAGTATTGCGCCTACATAAGCGTATATCTGCGGTTGAAAATACAGCACAATTTTTGCGTTTACACTTCCATCTGTGTTTGACGTGTAGTACGAACTACCTAAAGCTCTGATAGCCATGGGATCGATTGTCCATTCATTACCATAGGATGATGCGGGTTTATGAGAGTCAACGAACAATGCTTTGTCGAGCTTAGTGTATAACGTTGTTTCATTATCCGTTTTTCCAGCTCCCGTTGAGGGATATACTTTCCAGCCGGGATGATACGTTTCCGCAAATAGGAGTTTCTGCGGCGATGATATGCCACGTACTGTCACTTCGTACTGGATAGGAGATACACGTATATAGTCGATGTTAGCCTGAGATGTTATCACCATTGTAGGATTCTTTAGTTGATATAATACGTAATTACCCTGAGTGCTCCTCATCACCTCTTTGTCAACAATTGCGTCCACCAGCGCCTGATCCTGATATGAAAGATAATCTGCGTTATACATATAAGATTTTCGTACAGACGGCGGCGTGTTGTTCGTTACCATTACATGCGAGACATTAATTTTACGGAGTATAGTCAATAGTTTTTCGTAATTTCGCGCTATTATTGCACCTTTAATCTGCTCTTCTATTTGCGGAGGATACGAACCACTACCACTGAGGTCATTTACTCCGGTAAAAAATTTAACAGGCGATACACCAGCGTAAGTGTGCCTCCCGTCATCCTCGGTAATAATTGCGTACGAAGCGATATTTTGTGGTAAGCTAAAAATCTGACCGGAAGGAGGAATATTTTTACGGATATCGTCCATAAACGAAAGATATTCAGAGGGGATATTTAGGATTCTGGAAATATCTTTGGTCGTCCATAATGGACTATCAACAATCTGTTTAACGGGGGCTGCATTCAGGAATACTGCAATGAATGCGGTAACGAGGATGAGTCGATAAAATTTACTGGTCTTATGTATAACAAATAGACATATATATAGAAGAGACGCATACACGAAAATATACCCGAGCGCAAACTTGTCAGTAAAATTCCGGAACATACCGAACCCGGGGATGTATCCCATCAGAATAAAGATGTCCTTAAGCACACCTATATTTACTGTGAAAAAATATAGTGCTGCCAAAAAAGCAATTAAAAAAATGTGGAAAACGTACAAATGTTCGTTCCGAAACACTTTTTTATACTGCAAAATCCCCATGGCCAATATCACGACAAAAATAAGACTTATTGGCAGTATATAATCATAGTAGTTAGCAAATATTGCCACAAGCGGCTGATTAATATCGCTTAAAAACTGCCGGTGATAAAATGTGAGGAGCGGATATATTACATTACCGGTCGCTGTTCCATTGACGGTTGCGGCAAATGTTGCGGCAGCATCGGTCACCCGGGCGGCATAACCGATGTCCCCCTGATATAAGAGTGATATAACAAATGGCACGACCCAAAATAACTGGCTTACCGCAAGCGAAATCCCAAAAATGACGCTCCGCTTAACATACGGAAGAATTGACCGTCTATCCCGGATAAAAAACAAAATAATTGCTGGTATAAATGGTAAAAAAAGTCCACCCAACCATGGCACTCCAAGATTTGCAAACGAAAACAAAATTGCCCAAAATACAACTTTGTACACATCCGTCGAACCCCCGTGTTGAATGTACTTCAAAAAATAATAGGCATAAATCGGAAACAGAGCGATCAGCCATGCCGGGGAAAGGAAATATAATAACTGGCTAAACATGGTCACGGGAGATAGTATATAAAGCAACGCGACAACAAATGCTGCATAATACTCGCTTTTTATAATTAGCAGAACGAATTTCTGGAAATAAATAAATCCCAGTATAAGCGGCAATGAAAAAGTAAAATAAAACAACAGAGTTTTTGACTGGATGAGCGTCTCTAACCATGAAAGAATGGCCAAAAACGGGAAAAACTGATGGTTAGGCGTATAGGAAGAGAGCGATGAAATCGTATTCCACGAATATATTGCGAGGCTTTGCATCACCTCACGGGGATACGCATAAAAAATCCGAGTATCATCGCCTCCTAAAAATAATCTCCCGCCGAATAAATAATAGGGCAAAAATAAAAGCAAGCCCACGATTACCACGTTCATCATCAGCCAAATCCGTGGGGGTACTTTTTTTTCCATTCTCATTTAGGACGCCTTTCGTATGACACGGGCGGGATTTCCTACAGCTACGACATTTCCGGGTATGTCTTTTGTCACCACCGACCCCGCGCCGATCACGCTACCCGGCCCAATAGTGACACCAGGTAACACCACCACGTGTGTACCTATCCACACGTTCTCACCTATCACCACCGGTTTGGTAACATACCCCTGATCTTTAAGTGGTTTTTCCCGGTCACGGAACTCATGGTTAAAATCGGTAATAAAACAAAATGCAGCAATTTTCGTATTCTTACCGATGATTATTTTTTCGTGCGCCATGACGTAGGTGCTATCGTCGATCAATACATCATTTGCAATGACAACGTTCCCAGTCCCGCCGGCACTGACCCGTGCGTTATTACCTATCCGTGAATTGTTACCCACTTTCACCGCGCGCCACGTGCTTTGGAAAAATAATATGTTACTTCCCAAAAGCGCTGAGGAAGCAATGTCATACCCGCGTAGCCTCAATACAATTATCCGCAACCAGGAAGTTACCCTGCCAATACCCATCACAACAAGGTGCAATGAGGTTTCTATAAATCCTTTACGTCTGACTGCGGATACGAATTGAGATATACGTTCCATACAAGTTCCCACCGGATAAACCGGTAATTATTTCTTTAATGTCTTGGCGAGCATATGTTCCTGTTTTTCCTTATAAAATAATGCGCGTATTACCCGCACCATAATTGTATACCCATGAAGTGCCTTTGCGGGCTGCGGAACCACATCACCCACCACACTCACGAAACGTTCGGCAGGCTTAAGGGTGTCAATAACTTCGTAAGGAATGCTCCCTTTCCAATATAAACGGATAAAAGGCGAAGGGATTTTCCCCAACATATGATCATAGGTAATCCCGTTTTGCGACAGCACGTCGTGCATTTTTTTACTTTTTCGCACAAATACTAATTTATTCCTTGTCCAGTAGACGAACCATAAGTGGCTCCGGAATGGCCGGATGGTTTCCAATATACCGTTGGGCACTTCGAGATATCCGGCGCGAGATACGCGGGTAATTTCTTTAATCACCGCTCCGGGATCATCAACGTGCTCGAGTAAGTGTGAACAAAAAGAAAAATCAAACGCCTTATCATGAAACGGCATGTGCGCGACATCGCTATCAACGAACTTGCCGATATCACGTATAGTACCGAATTGGGTGTCGCGTTGCGCGTTTCCCAACGATAGTTTATCGACAAAAACGTCGCCTCTCCAAAATGGCTTATCACCGGAACCGATATCGACAACGAGATCGGTTTTATTTACCCGGAAACCGGGTTGTATTTTCCTTTGATAAAAATAGTAAATTGTGGAGAGTATATTCACAACATTCTCTTTACTAGACGTTAACAGCGCTCATAGGCTTTGGTGTATTTTCTTGGCTTCCTCTACCATCCGGGCAATACCGTCACGAAGCGCTATGGTGGGAAGCCAACCCGGAATTCTTCCCATGTTGGGAGAAGCAATAGGATCATGCCCTATTTTGGTGCCGGGTATGACTGTAGCCCCCGTCATGTCACCGATCATATCCGCGATATCCCGGATACGCACCCATTCGTAACTCGATGCGTCATACACCGTTCGCCGCAGATTTTCACTATTCACTGACATATAAAACGCGTTTGATAAATCGGTGATATGGGTAAATTGCCGCCATTCGCGGCCATCGGTCATCATCATAATTTTTTTGGTTTTGAACGCCTGATAAATAAAGTCAGATATCACATGGCTTTTGATATCCTCCCCCTCCATAACACCATAGGCATTCCACACCCGTACACACACGCCACCCAAAAGCGACGTCCACACCTCTCCCAACCGCTTTGTGACCCCGTACACCGTGTCTACTTCTTCAGACAGCTGACTGGAAACAAACAGAAAATTTTTCTTTGACTTCTCCAGTTGATCAAAAACATTTTTCATAAGCGCCAAATTCCAATCTAATTGATTTTTCTGAAGCTTGGGCTCATAGAGATATTTACTTCCGCCGACATCCCACGCCAAAAAATATACGTTGTCTACATCAGTAAGTGGCAACGTTGCGGCACGAGCATCTTCGTGCTCGCCCCGTTTTATATCAAATGGAATAACCCGTTCGCCTTTACTCTCTAAAAACTCACAGAAAGGCTTTCCGATAAATCCGCTTGATCCGATAACTAAGTTTGTTTTCATATATCTTTACGGTTTTGCTTCACCTGTTGCTCTATCCATGCGTATGTCTTGGTGAGGCCATCATAGAGCTTAGTAGACGGCGCCCAGCCAAGCTCTTTTTTGATAAGACGGTTATCTGATGATCTCCCCCGTACCCCCAATGGTCCTTTTACGTGTTTTATCTGCAGTTTTTTCCCGGCAATATCCATCACCATCTCTGCGAGTTCATTTATGCTCACCATTTCCTCCGAACCAATATTGACCGGTCCGGTAAATGTACTTTTCATCAGCCGACGCACCCCTTCCAGACACTCATCGATATAAAGATATGACCTGGTCTGTTTGCCGTCTCCCCACATTTCAATCGTGCCTCCGTCTTTTGCCTGCGCTACTTTGCGGCAAATAGCAGCTGGCGATTTTTCCTTGCCGTTGTTCCAACTGCCTTCGGGGCCAAAGATATTATGAAATCGCGCGATGCGCACTTCCATGCCGTAATTTCGCCTGTACGCTAAATACATACGCTCGCCGAATATTTTTTCCCATCCGTACTCACTGTCCGGAGCTGCAGGGTACGCGGATGATTCCGCGCAATTGGGATTATTGGGATCCATTTGATTGCGCTCAGGGTAAATACATGCTGACGAAGAAAAAAATATCTTTTTTATTTTGGCAAGTTTCCCGAAATGTAAGGCATTGAGGTTTATTTGCGCGGAGTTGTGCATGACATCCGCATCATGATCACCGGTAAAAATGTATCCTGCTCCCCCCATATCAGCCGCGAGCTGATATACCTCATCGAATGGGAGGTTAAACACTTTTTCACAAAATCTCTGGTCACGGAGGTCTCCAACCACAAAGTCGTCTGCCTGGCTTTTGCTGTATTCATGCTGCTTAATGTCTACTCCCCTCACCCAATATCCTTCTTTTTTAAGGCGTTTCACGAGGTGTCCGCCGATAAATCCACCCGCTCCGCACACCAATGCTTTTTTGATTATTTTCGTTTTGTTTTTAGTATTCATTTATTTACCCCCGATATATGAGATTATATCGCTATTTCTCCCTCATGGCTATCTATATCACCTACTACCGCCGCCTTACCACAGTCATCTGTCTAAACGCCTCAGCAAAGGTATGATCCCACGTACTATCTTTGGCAAATTGTATCGCGCCCTTTCGTAGTGATGCATATAATTTTTTATCCGTAAGCACTTCAATAATTGCCTCGGAAAAGTTGCTGACGGTATCTGTTGCAATCATTGCACCGCCTAGATGCGCGACAACCTTACCCAAAGGCGGAACAGGAGTCGTAATCACGGGTAATCCCGCGGCGCAATAGGCGCGGATTTTTCCGGCGTCAGCAAAGTACCGGACGGATCCCGGAAATGCCCGGTATGGCGCGACCGCGAGATAACACGACCGTAATATCTTTGACATCTCCAAGGGACTTTGCACAAAACCATGAAACGTTACTCTTTTTTCAACATGAAGTTTTTTTGCTAAGCCCGTCAAACGTGATATGTCATCAGGATACCCGCCGACAATAACAAGATGCGCACTCGGGACAGACTTTGCCACCCGCGGGAGAGCTTCGATCGCCAAATCCGGCCCGTTTTCTTCACCCAATGTTCCCATATACGCTAATCGCCCATAGGAAGCGGTATTATTTTTTTCAAACTGGATTTGTTCCGGCAGCAATCCGTTCGGGACGTAGATAACCGGCGCCGACCGGTCAGGATGCAGCCCTGCTGAAATCCGGGCAGGCTGCATTGCCTTCGACACATCCCATATATAATCAGCGTGATGCGCACATACCCTGTCTAACAATAGATAAATGCGATTAAATACACCTTTACCAAACCTATCGGGAGCGTAGTCTGATACATAGTACACAACGCGCTTAACTTTGCCAAATCTTCTTAAAATAATACCCGCCAGTGTATTTATGCTTTCCAAACCGATAAAAAAATCAAACTGGCCTTTGTTTCGGATACCCTGATCGAGAACGGAACAAAAATCCCGCACCTTAAACGAGACGCGGGTGCCTGATACGTTTTGCATCAGGAGAAATGGGGATAATAAAGACATCCAAAACGAATTTTTACCCGCAGTCATTGTACTGTTACGGTATATCTCTATTCGCGGAAGCACAAAGTCACTTCCCGGAAACGGCTGATCGATAAGAACAATCTCAGCGGCACGGGGTAATAAAAAATCACGGAGCGGCTCCAAGCTACCGTTGGTTGGTAGACGCCTGCCATTTATCCATGGGGAAAATGTTGCAAACAACACCCGGGATTTTTCAGACAGTACTATCACATTATCTTCGTTTCTCATGCGGCCTTTAAAGGATATCGGGCTAGTTTTTACGGGCTTTCGCGATTAGTAAATGAGAGTGGCGCACGTCCAGCCGGCACAGCAATTTAGATATCCATCCGCCAAATATAAGATAACCGATGCCTCTTACGTCTTCTACCTCAAACCCGTATTCTTTGAGCGCATCGATAATCATCTGATACGACAGAACCTTGTTGTGACTCAGCAGTCCTAACAAACTCAAATCCTTCACAATAAAACTTCCCCCGACCGCCATTGGATTACCCAGCATCCGTGACGATACGCCATACGTAGATACAAACGGCTGCCATCCCATAATGAGGGCTGCCACATTCATCCAATTTGCGAGATTGTCTGTCGCAATCAGCATATACCCGCCTTTTTTAAGTATTCTTCTCGATTCCTGCAAAAATAAACCGGTGTTATAAAGGTGTTCGAGACTAAAATGACTGATGACGACATCAAATTGCCCGTTTTTGAACGGAAGCTTGTGGTTAATGTCGCTCCGGACAAAAGTAATAGCGCTTTTGCCCTTTGGCAACGGCCCACCCTCAACACCCACAACTTTTGTGGCCTTCGCTTTCTTGGCAAAAAGCTTAGTAAGGCGACCCTCCCCGCTGCCTAAATCCACCAGACTACACCCAGGATTTGTTTCGATCAACGAAATAAACGTTTCGTTTTCTTCCTTTGTCCAATCACCTGAAAATACTTTAAACGCCTGTTTTTTGAGAAGTTGTACGAATGACATATTGGTGTATATTACTTGGTTCTGCGCATTTGTTCAATGAGATTTCGTACACCATTTTCCAAGGAAATGTGCTCGGAATAATGTATAACTTTTTTGGCCTTCGCCACCGAAAGCACTCTTTTTGGCGGAATATCTGCCGCGTCACTGGTATAGACAACCTTACTGCTGGTGCCCGCCAGGTTAATGATCATGTCCGCAAGTTCACGGATACGTATGTATCGCTCACTCGCTACATTTACCGGATCTGCAACGGCGTACAATTCAGTAAGGGAAAGTAAATTCTCTACTAAATCATCAACATGCAAAAAAGACACTTCATTCTCACCGATCCCTGTTATCGTAATTGATTCATGATGAAGTGCTTTGTCGATAAATGACGGAATAATTCTGCCTTTTTCTATACTATCTCCTGGTCCGTACGTGTTCCCCGGCCGAGCGATGGCAATATGCATGCCATATTGCTTTGCGTAATGTTGCGCGCTCAATTCCATACTCTTTTTCGAACGCGTGTAACCATCTCCATCATCGGCGGTGTCACCCGGAACAACCTTATCTTCATCAAGAACACCATAAAGTGATGCCGGGTACACCATGGCTGAGCTCATTAAAAGCAGCTTACGTGTCTGGTGTATCCGCGCTGCTTCCAAAATATTCGATGTTATCGTCGTATTTACGGTAAATATCTCCTCGCTGTGAGAACGCTTATAGGCTGCACCTCCATCAAGCGCTGCCATATTACACACCACTTCCTGTCCTTTCAGTGCTTGTATACAAGTTTCCATTGATAAAAGATTACCCGAGGCTGAGAATGCGCCGGGTGTTTCTGGTATGGCTGCGTTTGCGGAAAAAAATGCGGTTACTTTGGCGCCTTTCTCTGCAAGCGCGGTCACCATATGAGACCCGATAAATCCTCCAGCACCGGTAACCAGTACTGCTTTGTTTTTCCAGTAATTTTCCATATTAGCGAGATATAACTGAACTCACCACTCCGACTACCCCTCCGGTACTTTCAATTATTTTCATCAGCACAAAAAAGAAGGCATCTTTTGGGCGCCGCAAAAACAATCTCCAATTCCGGATATACGACCAGCGTAACGGCATATAGCTTTTTATCCCGACCACCGGACGCTTTTTTACATACTTTAAAACATCTTTTCCATAAAACAGTTTTTTCATGAATAACTTTTTAACCGTCAATTCCCCTTCGTTGTGCCGGATATACCTACTCGTTCTGCCAACCTTGTAGGAATGCTCCAGCAACTTAAAATACATGTCTCCGTCATCCCTGCCGCCGGCAAGATTTTCGTCCAGCCCACCGAGCGACACCCAGACTGATTTTTTGAAAAAACGCGGCGCCTCTATGGTAGTATCCCCGAAATAGCACCGCCGCTCGAGATCCTTGGCGCTTGCCCACACGCCCACGCCAAATGAAATCTCGGGAATAATAAGTGCGTCATATCCTTCTTCAGCCAACTGTACTGCTTCCTTTATGAGATTTTTATCCAACTCCATATCCGCATCCACATAATAGATATAATCTCCGCTTGCCTTTGCGACACCGTAATTTCGTTTATGGGTGGCATCAAACGTTCCTTCTTTCACCTTTGGTTTAAACGTATATATCTTGGCGTTATATTCCTGGGATATGCGTACAGTATCATCAGAAGAACCGCCATCTACGATAATCACTTCAATATGTGTATACGTCTGATTGTTGATAGACCGGAGGCAATTACGGAGCATCCCTGCAGAATTTTTGGTCGGAATAATAACAGACACCAATTTTTTCATACATTAGGATTTTTTCGTGCAAGAATAGCGACACATAGACCACTATTATTCCGTACCACCGGATCGAGGGATGCAAATACGTACAAAAGAGGATACAGTAAACCCGCGAGCATCATGTGCCGCCCCAATAACAAATGATTAAATTCCCACGCCAGACTTCCGAAAAATCCAAACGAGTTCCTAACTGCGAGCACCTCAAACCCAATGCGCTCCAAATCCCGTCTAAGTACGTCCGGCTTAAATCCTTCACGCACATGATCATCGTGTTCCCACGTTTCAAATTGCCGGAAAAACCGTTTCTGATTTTCTTGCGGCGTATGCACAAAAAGATATCCTCCGGGCTTAAGCAGCAAATGAATATTTGCGAGTGCCTTCTTGTACTCTTTAATATGTTCCAATACGTCCACGTTTACAACGAAATCATACGTGCCCGCAATGTTCGGCTTCTTGGTAATGTCACCGTAAGAAAAGTGTGCGTTGGTTATCTTCAGTTCAGTTGAAAAACGCTGCGCGAATTGCATTTTCCGCCTGTCAATTTCCCACCCATCTGCGTGTACGCCAGGAAACATACGCGCCATATCAAATACATAATTCCCAATGCCACTCCCCGCATCCAATACCCTTTTGGGTGCTATGTGCCGTTTCACGACGCTGAGCGCCCAGCGGTAATACATGCTCCGCACTTGAAATCCGATTTCAGGAATACCAAATAGAAAAATATAGAGTTGCTGCAGGTTACGCATCAGTCCTTTCGCGGGCTTTTTGGCGTTTTGGGTATAACTGTCATTCATTTGCGACAGTGATTCCAAAAGAATTTCAGGATGCCGAAAATAAAGTGATCCGATCATAGGCGCTACTGCTCATTATACCCCAGTATAGCCCACACGGTGAGGGAAAAAATAAAAATACATTGGGCAATGAAAGACACATCGGTAAGCCGCGATGACAATTTATGCCGCGCCACGTATGGCAAGAAAGAAATAAGCGACCATAGAATATAGCCGCGGTATATAAAATACGAAAAACCATAACTCACTCCCCACGTAACGGAAAGAAGCGGTAACCCAACGAGCAAAAGAAAAGTAAAACGGTAAAACGGATTTGGCCAAATGTATTCCCGTACGACAACCGCTGTCGCTATCGAAAGGAACGGATAAAACGGATAGCGGTACCAGCCGTGCCCAGGTTCATCCGGAATTCCGATGGCATAGAGCACCGCGTAAGAAAAAACCGCGAAAAGCAAAAACCAGTGCTTTTTAACTGAAGAAGTGAGCACAAGTAGTGCCAGCCATCCCCCGTATATCCATCCGTCCAAAAATAGACGATCAGCAAGATACGGCTTAAGCCATAGACTGTAAACACCTGCAAACGTTATATCATACCGGTTAAGCTGTAACCCCATAAGCCCGGTAAATACGGTTTTATCAAAGTAAAACCCATAAAAAATGTATATGCTGCCTATCGCGAGTGAGATGAGTAATACCTTCCACGCATCACTCACCCGTTTTACATACCAGAGTATTCCGGCAGCGGAAATTGCTCCTGCGATCCATGGAATTTTCGCCAATATAAGTAACCCTCCCAAAACACCCACTGCCGTACGCAAATTCCGGTTATTGGTTTTGAGGTAATACCACAAACATATAAGCATCCCGAGCCACATGGGTATAAAAAAATTTTCGTTTTGCATAAGCCGCGATCCCACCGCCACGGTTGGAGTAATCGCATAGATGAGCGCTGCGAGAAGTCCGGTGAAATTACCATACATGAGCGCTGCAAGCCAAAAAACGAAAAAAACAGAAACAGTTCCCAATATCAGAGAAAACATGCGGATTTTAGGCAGTTGTATATCAGTAAATTCCGATTGACCGGTAAGCATTGCAAATGTGCCGGCTACAAGCCCAAAAAATGGGGGGTGCTCCAAATATGGGCGCACGAGAATAAAATTTGCCCCGTTAATTTGTATTATTTCGCGATCCTTGTACTGCGGATGATACGACCACGAGCGTGGCACGCCTTCTTTTAATATGCTCATACCCTGCCACACCCAAGCGAACTCATCAAATGTCGCCCCGAGCCTCGGCCACGTTGCGTATTGGTTTCCACGAAGTAGTATGCCAATAATCACAATACCGGCTATTAAAAAGGCCGTGATGTTTTTCGATAATTTCATACCTTCGCCGTCTTATTCTGAGCGGTAATAAGACGTAAGCTTTCACTCGCCGTTTTTTCCCAACTGAACTGATGTGACCACGCTATCGCCTCCTTACCCAACGAAGCACGCAGCGAGCTGTCCTTGAGCAAGTGTATAATTTGTTGCGTAAATTCATGCTTGTCATGTGCCAGAAGCCCTGTTTTTTTGTCACGAATAGATTCTGATAGCCCGGCGACATTGTAGGCAATTGCGGGAGTTCCGTACGAATTTGCCTCAATAATGGAAATCCCCCACCCCTCGTTCATAGAGGGGTTTACGAACACCCACGATTTCTGCAGGAGATATTTTTTCTCCTTCTCGCTCACCGGGCCGATAATTCGTATTTTCTTCCGGAGTGCTCCCCGCATGGATATGTCTATGACTGACGATGCCTCGGTACCCCACCCCGCGATAAGCAATCTCGCGTTGGGAACCTGTTTTACAATCTCCGGCATGATCTCTATAAGGTGATCGACGCGCTTATACTTTTTTATCCGCCCCAAATATAATATGGTCGGCGTTATAAACTTTTGGTTATCTGCCTTCCGCGAGTGATGACCGGTAACGCCGTTATACACCACATGAACATCGTCCGGAGAAAATCCCAATTTCTCAAGTTCGTGCTTTGTAGATTGAGAAACGGCGATAATACGCACCTTTTTATAAAAAAGAGGAAACAGGTAATGCTCAATACAAAACCCTATGATATTAAAAGGAAATGGCAATTCCACAAAAAATTGATGACCGTGAATATGGTGTACTAAGACCGTCTTCGGTTTTCTACTGTAGAGTGGAGTAAAAAATGGTATACCGTTTTGCGCGTCTACAATGACATCACACCACGTACGGAATTGGGACAAATAATAATAAAATGCCCAAACATATACAGAAAACCTGCCGCCCTTTCTGATTATTCGCACACCCCGCTGCACTTCATCTCCGGGCATATTACCGGCAAGATTTTGACCGCAAAAAATCGTTACAGAGTGCCCTGATGCCACCCATCGCTCAGATATTTCTTGGATATAAATCTCGCTACCTCCTGCCCACTCATGTTTTGTATCCCGCCAGTGAAAAATAAGAATATTCATTATTTTATGATGTAATTACTTTCTTTTACTCTTATCACCCGGATATTTCAAGGCATCCCGAGGTACACTGGCACTTTTATACGCTGACACTACCAGTGAGGTACCGAACGGCAACGTCGCCACACGGGCGACCAGCTCTTCGAGCCGGAACAAAAACATAAGCAGTGCTTGAATAATCGGCGGTGGAGGCGTGAGCATCTCTCTCACCAACGCCAACTCATTTGTTTTTTTTGACGTTATCCTGAAACCCACCACTTTTTTCATCAGAAAATACGGGACATATTGGAAAAACCCAAAATACCGTATATCGGTTACCGTAAATCCTGCACCGGTAAGGCGCTGGATGAGGCCACTCCGGGTGTATCGTCTTTTATGTCCTGATACTTGATCTATGTCTGTCCAGAGTTCCATGCCAGCAGGCACCGTCAGAAATAGTTTCCCGCCTTCTGAAAGCCGCGAGTTACACTGCGCGAGAAATTCGTGGTCATTTTCTACATGTTCCATGACATCAAATGCCCCGATCGCGTCATACCTAGCGCCAGCCTTATGTTTATCCAGCGTGCTGCAAACAAGCGTCGCTTGGGTTCTTTGCTTCGCAAAATGGAGAGCTTCCCCGTGCATATCAAGCCCCGTTACCCGCAATCCCATGCGTTCCAGCATGGCAAGCACATATCCGGTACCGCACCCCACCTCAAGGAATGTTTTCCCTTTATGATCCGGAAAGTGCCGCTCTATTGCCTGGCTGATCACTCTATTTCGGGAGTGAAACCAAAAATGCTTATCCTCGAGTGAAAATAGCAGCGCGAAAGCTGCTTGCGGATAATCTTCCAATCGTTGGCTAGGTGAGGGTTTCAGATAATTTATGAAAATAATGATGTATGCTGCGCAATCCAATCGTATAATTGCTGCACGCCGTCGGTCACTGATGTTGTCGGTTCCCACCCAAATTCGCGTTTCGCGCGGCGGATGTCAGCAATAAATACTTTTTGATCTCCCGCTCGCCAGCCTTTGCGGGCAACCGGAGTTATCTTGCCATGCAACGCGCGCACAATGGGGGCAAATTCGTGCCATACCGACATGGTATTTTCGGGACCTCCTCCAATATTATATATTCCTCCCCTTGTTTTCTTTCCGGCGGCAATCACCATATCGTACGCATGCACCAAATCATCGATGTAAAGCAGATCCCGCACCTGTTTGCCGTCGCCATAGATGGTAAGTGGCTTCCCGGATATTATGGCAATTAAAAACCATGCTACCCACCCCTGGTCTTCTATTCCGAATTGCCGTGGCCCATATATACACGACTGCCGCATAACCACGGTATCGAGCCCGTATATCCTGCCGTAATCGTGTACGTACTGGTCAGCGGATCCCTTGGAGCATCCGTAGGGCGAGTGGAAGTCGAGAGTACGGGACTCATCTACGCCATAGGGCAAGTCTGCATACGCGTAGCGCGTGGGTTTTGCTATCACCTTCACGTCATCCATGCTTCCATACACTTTATTTGTTGAAGAATAAATCAGTTTTGCGCGGCTTTTGGCTGCCCGCATTGCCTCTAAAAGATTGAGTGTCCCAAGCGCGTTTATTTCAAAATCCTCACGGGGATTGGTAATTGACGTGGTCACCGCAACCTGCCCCGCCAAGTGAAGCACCGCGTCGGCTTTTTTCAAAAATGGCATCAGCTTTCCCAAAGCTTCTCCCGACCGCATATCTCCATGAATAAATGTGAGATTACCGCCGTGGCTGGTTAACCATGACAGATTTTTGTCAGTGTGGGCACGTGACAAATTATCAAATACCACTACTTCAGCTTTTTTTTGAAGGAAATAATGAGCAGCATTTGACCCGATAAAACCGGCACCGCCGGTGACAACAATTTTCATAATGTTTATAACTACGGCACTGCCACCCGGAAATTAAGCTCTTCGTCAAACTTCCATTTACGCTTGTTGAGATTATCATAATAATGAAGAATCCGTAAACGATAATAGACGGCAAACGTGTCTTTGAGCATGTTCAGTATTATTTTCCAAACGCTTAACGACGTGATACTAGACGCCCCAGTAAAATCCAGTTCAACAGGAGCCTCAAAAATACGCGTGTAACCTAAACGGTGTGCGACCGCAAGAATTTCAATATCAAACGCAAAAGCTTTGACGAGCAACCTCGGGAGGACATCTTCCAGCACTTTCCTGCGGTACAATTTCATCCCTACCTGAGTATCCCGGACATTTAACCCAAACAACAGCTTGGTAAGCTGCTGATACCCCCAGGACAATATTTTTCTGGAAACAGGGTATTGTACTTTGGATACAGGATGGCGCTTGCTCCCCACAATGATATCTGCGTTATACCATTTAAAATGCTCAAGCATCATAGAAAGACCCAATTCGCTTAAGTCCCCGCCGGCATCCAGGAACCCTATGATATCGCCGCGAGATTTTCCCATGCCGAAACGGACCGCGTACCCTTTTCCATGATTTGTCTTGTACCCCGTAACCACCAAATTGGAGGACCGTACTTTTTTCGCCTCTTCGAAACTTTTATCATCCATGCCGTCAACGACAACAATAAGTTCATAAGGAGTCGCGAGTAATGCCAACTCCCCCAATATATTCTGGAGTTGTTTCCGTATTGTTTTTTCCTGGTGATATACCGGAATTATAAGCGAGAGCAATTTAATGTTTTGTGACTGCATGGCGGTAATATACTATAAGGCTCAGTAGCAAGCCAATCATAACAACGATATTTACGGTCAGTATAGAAACGATGTCCCGGTGGTACATGATAATCCCAACTACCTGAAGCACGGCGGCAACACCCACCAACATCCAGACACGCGCGTTCCCGAGCCCCAATAAAATCGTCACCAGAATATAATTCAACGAATACAACGACAGAAACACGCCGAGCCAACCTAAATACGGAGCGGCAGGATAATACGACTCGCCGAACAGCAAGAAAAGTGCGAACTCCGGGAATAGAAAATACCCTGCGGTTATACTTGCTGAAACAAAACCGATTGCGGCAAGGCCCGAATACACGAGCCGCTCAGATCCGGCGTTTTGCTGTTTCCGCTCGGCAACCACGGGAAACAATACGTAAGAAACACTGCTGGATGCAAAATAAATTATTTTTCCCATCACCGAGAGCGCGGCATACAGTCCTGCCTCAAATGGAGGCAGGTAGTGTTTCACCAAAATGATATCCATACTATAAAGACTTGTTATGGCAAGCATCGACAACAATGAGGGTATAGTGTAAGCAACCACTTCTTTCCGGGTAATATTTGTTGGCTGCGCCTGCGCCTTATATACAAACTGGAGCGGGAAAAAATACGATATAAACGTCATAATGCTGGTTATTACCCCCGCCAGTACCGTTTCTACCACTCCGAATGTAGCGCCGATTACTCCCCCCACCAGACGCAATACCGCTGCTATATTGGATATCACCATAGCCGGGACAAACCGCTGCAGTCCCTGCAATAAGCTCGCCTGCACAATACCCAACAACCACAGAGCGGCCGTAAGATAAATATAGAAAACAGATACCGGGTGAGCGATATGAAGAAATTCGGCTATAACACCCGTAAGCGGCACAATAATAAGCACACCCACAAATAACAGGAGCGACAGCCGCCGCATAAACGAGATACTCAGGGTTTTTGCCCTTCCGAGTTCGTTATTGGCACGGAAACCCGCTATATAGCGGGTCAATACAATCTGTAAAACAAGAGAGGGGACGTTTAGTAAGTACAAGAGTGAAAGCAGTGACCCCAGTTCACCATACTGTTCGGGTCCTAATATGCGTCCGACTACCAGATGATACGCATAGGCACCGGCGTTCGCCATTGTGGTTCCAAATAGTACGATGGCGCTACTGCGCGCAACCGGGTGCGCTGCAAACGCGGATATTTTATCGACAATCCTTTTCATTATTTTGAGGGTTTCCACCACCGCCAACGAAGCAGTGTTATGAGGGCAACAACGCCATCCCGCCAGGTAAGTTTTTTTCCTTCCTCAAACTTCCTGCCATAATACGATATAGGTACTTCATAAATCTGATAGCCGCTCCGCAAAATCTTTGCCGTTATTTCCGGCTCAAAATCAAACCGCTTTGCTTTAATGTCAAAAAACTCAATGGCACTCCTCCGGAACGCTTTGTAGCCGGTTTCCATATCGGTAATATTGGTGTTATAGAGGATATTGGTGACTAAGGTTACAAATTTATTGCCAAGAGCGTAAACAAACATAGTAGAAAGATGGGCACCCAAAAATCTGGATCCGTATACCGCGTGCACTTGGGGATTTTCAAATGGTGCTAACAGCACGGGATAATCAGACGGGCTATATTCTAAATCAGCGTCCTGGATGAGGATGATATCACCTTTCGCGACGCGGAGCCCCTGCGTTACGGCGGATCCTTTTCCCTGATTTTTTGCCGATGTAATAAGCGTCACCTTCTTTTCCCACGCCTTTAATTCCGCGCGTGTATTGTCTATGGAGCCGTCATCAACAACGATTACTTCTTTCTTCCAGCCGGGTAATTCCAACGCAAACACACGGGTAAGCACTGTGTTGATAGTTTTGGCCTCATTGTACGTGGGAATAATAATAGAGAGTGTTTTCATAATGATGTTGTGCCCAGCACCCGTTCGTATGATACCGCGGTGTCATGGGCAACTGTCTTCCATGTAAATTTTTTCGCCCATTCAAGTCCAGCTTTCACCATAGCCTTCCGGCTTGCCGGCGATAACGACACTGCTTCACGTATCGCCCGTGTAAGCGCCGCGGCGTCGCCCGGGTCAGCAATAAGCGCCGGACCCGCTATTTCCGGAACGCTTCCCCTGTTCGTCGCAACCACTGGCGTTCCGCATGCCATCGACTCCAATACCGGAAACCCAAATCCTTCATGCCACGATGGAAGCACTGTGCATTTTGCCCCCGCGTATAACGCTGCCATATCTTCATTCTTCACAAATCCACTCCGTACGACACTTTTGGATATCCCAAGTACCTCAATCTCCCTCAAAATATTTCTGGTTTCCGGAAGTTCGGCATCCGTAAACGCTGATCCGGCTAATACCAGCTTGAGATCACTTTGCTTTGGCTGTTTTGCCCGAACCTGTTTCCACGCCCGCAACAAGCCCGGAACATTTTTATTCCAGTTTACATCACCTACATACAACACGTATTGATGCGGTAACCGGTATCGCGTTCTCACGCCGTCAATCGCGTCAGCTGATTTTGCTTTTGTATAAAGCGGCGATGGAGCAAGCGGCACGACATGTACCCTCTCTTCCGGCATTCCGATAAGCCGGATAATATCACTCTTGCTGCACATCGAGTCCGTGATAATACCCTTCGCCCCCATAAGGGATATTTTTTGCATCTGCAACTTTACTTTACCCCGGACACCCGCTGGAAACTTATCAGGGAAAACAAGCGGTATGAGATCATGCACCGTGACGGCTGTCGGATACTGTTTAAAAAACGGCAGGGTAAGAAAAAACGGGTCAAAAAATGGAAAATGAACCACATCTGTTTTTTTCGGAATGTCATTTAACCGGGTAAAAAACGAATACGAATGGCTTTTTTCGTACTTTGTGAGCGCATCTATCAAATTTTTGGTGTATACACCGGTTCCCCGCATGCGATGCTCAGTTGAAAGCGGTAATGTATTAATCGCGATATTCATAAGTTCACTTCCTGAGTATAAATGATACGGCCGCAACCGACAACGAAAGGATACTTATACAAATTGCAGCGATTTGCCACCAGGTTAATTGGAGGCTGACTGCCGCTCGGTATTTTCCCTCGGGCGTAGAAAAGGTAAGAAGTCCTTGTGCATCAGGCATTCCAATACGTGTATCGCCCGAAGTAGCGAGCGCCCAACCGGGATAATACGCTACAGGCATAGTCAGCGTTCCGGCACCCGAGGCCGAAATATCGAGGGAAAACACCGTAGGCGCTTCCTTACGGACACGCACAAGACCCGAAGACAGCACAGCTTCACGAGGCATCGTCGAATTTCCGGAAGTAAACCACAGTGTCTGAAATGCATTACCCAGAGAAGAAGTCCCTTTCGCGAGGGATTCATGAGAAAGATAGTAACTATCCGTCCGCGGCTCATACGTGACCGGACGGGAATATCCGTAGGCAAAAAGCACTGCGCATAACGCGATACCCCATCCAAAACGGTACCGCGCTGCTACCTGTGACGCGATAACCGGTACCATAATCAAAACAACCGATAACAATCTCCATGGATACTGAATAAAATGCGCAAGCGGAAGTATGCGCCAAAGCAACTGGGAAACAGGAAGCATGCACACAACGGCCCCACTACACATGATTAGCGCAAATAACGTTTCTTTCTTATATTGTTTACCCCGTCCTGTGATAGCCAGGAAACCGGCGGAAATAAGAAGCATCAAGGGAACAATCCCTATTTGGTAAGACATTTCATTTCCGCCACCCGTCGCTCCCCGGAATCCGCTTCCCCATGAAGGAATAAGAAGTTGTGATACGTCAGGAAAATGCTCAAAAATATTCACGGGGCTTAGCCCCTGAATAAACTGCTGTTCATACAGCGCAGGCATCCAAAAATATGATGCCATTCCAATACCGAGCATAACGGCAGGCACCAGCGCCACATTCTTAACAAGCGCGTATAGTCCTATCATCGGCACGAACAACAGCGCCATAATATTGTGACTTACCACAAGGAAAAATACAGATAGTGCTATCCATATTTTTTTCCCGGCAGCAACTGCTGCCATGCTCGCCATCACCCACGCGATACCCCACACCTCACCAACAGCCCCGCGGATATATAAATCTACGAACCAATACGGCACAAACGCCCCGGTAATAGCACCGATAACCGCAGCAGATTTGCCAAATATCCTGCGCAACCATACAAAACTCATGGTAACCGCGACAAGGTATCCAATTCCTAACGTCCACTTTACGCTATCGACAAAACTAAGGCCCAGAAAATGAAGCGCGCTGCCGATGTAATTGGGAAACGGGTATTGAAATGTAAACAATGGCACACCATAACCGTTGTTTAAGTCAGGTGCCCACCGGGGAAAAAGCGTGCCCGATGACAGCATGGTAAAAAACTGCCAAAACCGGATAATATGATACTCACCGTCGTGAGTCGGAATATACCGCGATCCAAAAAGCGAGAAAGCAGCGGCAAATGCTGACAGCAGTACGATCAGATACGGCTTCATGCCCGTTTTTTATAATAACGTTTGCGGTTTATAAAATAATGACGGAAGTAATACAGCACATACATTACCGGCGGAACGACGGTCAGCATGGTTCGTATTGCCGGAGTAATACCACCGTATTCACGGGTGGCTATCCAGGGGAGGTAACCAAGCATAAGCCCGACGCATACAGCAAACGAAAACGCGTGGATAAATGAGTTTTTCCGTATTGGCACGAACGACGCAAACGTAAGCCACCACGTGGCATACCATGGATACAACTCTTCTCGAAGTGGGCTTAAAAGAAAAATACCGAACATAAGCCAGTATCCCCAAACAATTTTTTTCTCCCACGTCCACGATGAAAAAATAAATAAAGGCAAAAGCGCTATAGTCGCGCCCTTTACCAATACCGACGCGGTAAATAGCACGATGCCTGCCACCTTGTAGTGCGTAGAGGCTCTGTGCCATAACAATAACCCTGCTACGGCAAGTGCCATCATGACAGGATCATTATGTCCGGAAACCAATCCTTCCAGGATAATGAGAGGGTTGAGAGCAAAAAACATTGCCTGATCCCACCGTTTCGTTTTTCGGTAAATCATATAGACGAGGGCGCAATAAAATAGCGCGACAAACGCTTTAAAAGAAAAAATTGCCGCCGTCACACTCGTCCTCCCTACTATATACGGAAATGATGTCAACGCTATCCAGGATGGTCCATAAAGTGCTACTTTATTAGCCGCGCGGGTATAGGCCAACATGGGCTCATTTGGAATTTCGATCGGCATAACTATATACGGGTTTTCCTGGTAGTAAAACGTCATTTTCGCCGTCAAAATATAATTGAATACATCGTAAGAAAGCGCCGGAAAAGAAAAAACCGCAAGGGCAATGAGCGACACTATCCAACGGGGAAAAGCCTTTGGCCGGCTTGCTTTATACGTGGCCATTATGATCGCATACCCGCAAAACAACGCGGTCACTATTGCACCGTATACTACCGAAGCGGCAAACGGCTGCCCGTAAACAAATGCGGTGAGTACAGTAAGCATCTCCACCACCGGTGGATATGAAAACAGCTCCAGGTGTGGATCTTTAAATCCAAATGAAAAAATCATCAATACCAACAAAGCCCCGATCATGAATATTTTTGAAAGTGTTGTCATAATACGTTTGAACGGATAGTCACCGAACTCTGCAGCAAATCTTTGAGAGGCAATAAGGTTGCGGCTGATTTCTCCGGTGTCCATGTGAATGTATCGGGAAGCTGTACCAATAACTCCTCCAGTATTTGCTTGTGCATCAACGCTGCTTCTGAAAGCTGCTGTTCGAACAAGGATACATCTTTCCGCTGCTTCCCCGCCTGTACCAGATACCGGGGAAGCATAGTAAATTCTTTGTCTGAGCGGGCCAATGCATCTACCGCAAGCAAATACTGTTTATATTCGAATAACACCTTCGCCTCCACCAAGTATTTATCAGCCAGACCAAGGTGATATTTGTATGCGCTGAGCGGACCGAAATAGAGCGGCTCTTTTGCTTTATCCAAGAAGCGTGACACTTTATACAGTTTATTTCCGGGCATAAACCCGGGGTAGGGCAACACATAATCAGCACGCACGGTTGGCAGCATACTGAAACAATATAGTACCGAAATAATAACTCCGACAAAAAACCGCTTCATGATGACATACGCACCCGTGACAAGCGATACGCGTTAGGAAAATGTAGCGCAGAAAACAAAGCAAATAAAAACCCTCGCCATCCGTCTACAAACCCCTTGTGACGAACATATATTGCGAAAAAAGTAGTAACGGGCTTAACCAACATATATGAAACGGCGGTGGCGACCGAATGGCCGTTCGGTTTTTCCTTCAATTCGGCCGCGCTTAATTTTATATACGTACGTGCCTTGCTCCAGTATTGGGAGATAGAAGTATATGAATAGTGCTCCATCGCGTTCTCAAGGTGTCCCACATGACCATCTATTTCTATCTGCTCATGAACGCTTTTTTGAGGAAACTTGCCGCTTCCCCTCCTGAAAAGCCTGATGACATAGTCAGGATATTGCCCGCCCTTCCTGAGCCAATTACCAAGAAAATAATTATGCCGGGCAATATAGTATCCGTTTGGCACAAAATGAGAAGAAATGGTCTCCAGAATTTCCTTGCCCAACTCTTTACTCACCGCCTCATCCGCATCCAACTGCAATATCCATTCACCATGGGCGGCATCCAGTGCTTTTTGTTTATTAATATGAAATATCGGCGGATTTGTGGTTTTTATGACCCTTGCGCCATATTTTTTGGCAACCGCCACGGTGTTATCTGATGATCCGCCGTCAACCACGATTATTTCATCCGCAATGTCTTTTACCGACGCCAAACACCGCCCGATATTCTCTTCCTCATTGTAAACCGCAAGCGCTACTGATAGGGTTATATTCTTTTTCGCCATAGCATGTGTATTGTACCAATGCCCAATAGGAAAAGCCCGAATGACACCAAACTGAGGTAATTTGAAAACTCGCGGAGTTTTGTTTCAGTAAACAAAAACCGCAGGGTATACTGTCCGGGATCCAAGTCAAATGTCATAAGACCACGGTAATTTGGATCCTGAAATATCAGCTTTTCGTTCTCCAGCCGGTCACCGTTCACAAACACCTGCCAACCCGGAAAATACAACGTATTTTCAACAAACCGTACTGGCCTACTGATATTCACCGTATACTCCCGCGATGTAGTGGTACGCGGACCAATGGTGATATCATGCGGCTCCGGTGCCGTAAACGCCAGCGATGATGCACGTTTTTCCATAAACCGGACCGACCACACCGGACTGCTTTCCCCCGTATCGGTGGTGCTATTGTATATGCCGCTAAAAAAAGTCTCAGGAACCACCCGGTACTCTTTTGCTCTCCACATGGGAATGGTACTTACTACCGCGACAAAAATAATAAGCGTTGCCATTTTCAGACTGTTTTTTCCCATAATGGAAACAGTGAGGCCACCGATAACGGAGATAATAAATACCGCAACCGACATAATTCGCCAAGGAAACTGGAATTTCTGCAGAAGTGTCACGGTATTCCATATGGGCGATGAATTTTGCGTCATAAAGAAAAGTGAAAAAAATAGGAGGAATATGCCCGCAATCAACAGACGCTGATGCTTTGTGTTTTTTTCGACCGCAAAAAAACCCGCTCCTAATGCGAGCAGCTGGCCGGCTCCCAACCATTTCGATAATTCCTGACTACCTCCATAACTCCACGGCGAATAGAGAAACGAAAGCCATGGCACAAACCGGCCGGAAAATTCTCCCGCCGTCACGATATCCCGAAGTGTGTATTTTCCTTCAAAAAACGCCGGAATCCAGTAAAAAGCGCTTAGTAAAAATCCGGACAGTACGCTGCTTGCTGCTGCAACGGCAAACAATAACGGTTTCTTTGTTTCGACGATCGCTAGATACAATGCATATAGTGCAATAAGCGGTAAAAACATGAGGCTTAACGCGTTATGTCCCAAGATAAGGAACGTGGTACCAACCGTAACAGTTGCGACACCTTTTATCGATACCCGGTGCTTTTCCCGCGAAAGCAGCAAGAACCCATAACAAATAAGCGGAGGGAACACAAAGGCAATATGTTCTCCGATAGCACCCCGCACATACAGATCTACAAATCTATAAGGCGCAAAACCATAAAGCGCCGCCGCGGTCACCCCTGCGGCTACCCCCCACGCCGCCCTCACCCACACAAACATAAAAATCATGCTCGCTACATATGCCACAGCAAATACCAACTTTGTGCTGTCTATGAGTGAAAAACCAGCTGCGTGGAACACTGAGGCCACGTAGGAAGGCAACGGATAAAGAAACATAAGTATGGGGTGGCCATATCCCCAGTTAAGATTTGCCGCCCACCGTGGGACGACATTGCCCTCAGCAAGAGATGCGTAAAAATTTGCTATCCTGGCTACGTGATCCTGCCCGTCATGGGTAACGGGGAAACCTGGATGAAGCAAATCCAAAAGTGGCACAGTCGCCACAACCAAAAGCGCGACAAATAGCAAGATGTGGGTCAGCTTCTTTTTCATCATATTCCTTTCATAAATCGTTTTTCTATCATAAAACCACTCGGCAATTTCCAACGGCTTTCTACCTCGCCGGTTTTTATGACGGTCTCTAACCAGCCATTATAACTCCATGGTTTCTCCGGATCGGGTTCAATCAATAGATATACAGTCCCGTTAAGGTCGCGCCCCGGCGTATATCCGTATTTTTTGGCGGCGTACCATAAGAGTATATAGTCATATGCATGCGGAAGTACGGGAGGAGTAAAAACCTGTATATTAAATCCCTTGCCCGCGGCATGTTCGTAAATCGCATCTATCGCGTCGATTTTTCCTTTCATCTTTGCCGTTCCACCGTAATCAGCGTAGTCATACATTATCGTTTTAGGAAAAACTGAGAGTACCTCTATAACCATGAGAAGTCCCAAAACATATACCGCTAATCGGGTTACACGGGTAGACAATAATTTGATCGCAACATACGCGGCTACCAGCGGATATACGAAATAAAGTAAAGAAAGATAGTGCGAATATACCGGCCCACGGTACGGGTAATACACCAGCACATGTGACCCGATAAGCAACAACAGTGCGGTCACAAATTGTCTGATGTCTTTACTCTTCTCGCGGTACGCAAAAATAAGTGCCCCCGCCAACAACACCGCCGGAAATATCCCACTTACCCAGGGTACTCCGAAATGAAACGAGTCACGGATAGTAGAAAGCAGTGCGTTTCCGTCGCCTATCAACTCTTTAAGCGGATAAAATGGCGCTGCTGCTTTTGTGGCTCCGATACGGCCTCCATAACTAAGCAGCCCCTTTACCAACCCCCATCCGTGCCGGGCTTCAAAAAGCAACATGGGCAGGAACCCAAGGAAGATACCAAATACATACAACCCCCATCCATATACCCGCCGGTTTTTTGTAACAAATAAAAAATATAAAAATGAGGCCAACACCGCGGGTACCGCCATGGGAATTTCAAAATGATACAGGGAAGATGCCAGCAATGCGGTAAGGAACATATACCACGGAGCGTTTTTCCGCGACTTCCACAGCGCAAAAAGGAAAGGCAGCGCCACAAGGCCGGAAAAATTCGGCGCCCACACCATACGGCCCTGGCCAATAAGCGGCAGAGAAACCGCAGCCAAGAATACTGTTGCCCACGCTACCGGGCGTCCGAAGATATGATCCGACAACCGGAATAATACCCATAACAATACAACACTCAGTGCACCGAGAAACACGATTGCACCATATGGATTGCCCGATGACACCGCAAGAAGAACCGCCAGTATGTACCGGTATCCCGGTCCATGAAACACGCCCGGGAGCCCTGCAAACCCGGCTCCCGCCTCGGAACCAATAAGTGTTATTTTATGATCCACCGCGATGGAACGTGCCGCCAAAAAATCCAATCCCTGATCAAAACCAAATACATAGTTACCGCTGAAAGTTTCAACTAGGCGGAGCGTGATACCTAGGACAACCGCAACCACCATAATGCCAAAAACGATATATGATATGCCGTGTAGAAGTGTTGCCTGGAATTTTGGCTCGGCACGGTGGGTAGTTTTTTTCATAATATTGTAGCGGCAACAATTGCCTCCTTGCCCCCAGCATCTATAAATCGTTTTATAACCTTCGCCCCCTGTGGCACCATAGCGCTATCATATATGTACAGTACTGATTTTTTCATATCTTCGTATCGCGCTGGTATTATACCGAACGCGTATTTACCGATACTATGTGCTTCTTCGTACCCACCGCTTATCGTGCCACCCAACCGTAGATACTCACCGGGGTTGAAACGGGTGTAGAAGAGAAAAAACATGTACGACTGGTATAACGCCCCCTGGTTAGAAAATTCTATCTTCTGGTAACTTGCTTCCGATACGCGTGCATAAGAAACCGCCTCTTTCATAGCATACTGGAAAGCGTCCGATTGCTCCACAGGAAACCGCACAAAATATCCCTGCCAGAATTTTGAAAGCCCCATAGACACGACCATCCCGACAACTACCGCAAGTATCCGGAGCTGCTGCTTACTGAGCCTGCGGACTATCCACCACACTCCAAATGCCTCCACAACCTGAAGCAATGGGATAAACGTATACGCGCGCATCGCATGCGGTGCCTGTGTCGTAAGGGACGCCGGTATAGGAGAAATAAAAATACTTATGAGCAAAAATGCTTGTAACCGCCTAGGCAACCGTGAAGCAATAATTGCCCACAGTCCAAACAAAAGAAGCGGCAATTCCCACACATACATAAGTCCCAATCCAGGCACTTTATGTGCCTCTCTTTCCCCTCCCGCAAAAAGCCACGCCGGTGAAAAATGTGACACATAATTTGTAGCAAATATCACAGCGTTGGTGACGTACCTACTCTGGAAAATCTGTGCGATACGGTTCTCCGATTCTTTTGCGGCTATATATTTTTCCCGTGCTGCAACCACAATCGCTGCATCATCAGCAAACGCACTCGTACCCCGGAACCGGACCATCCCTTGCGGCGACAACGTCACGGTGACCGCTGGTATTGCGATAATAAGTCCGACGGCGGCCGCAAACATCACCTTTTTCTTTTCATGCCATATTGCCTTCCAATATAATGCGCCTCCGAAAATCAATAACAACGGACTGATTATTTTCTGGCTCTGGTACCCATGCACTGATAACCCAAACGAAATGGCCGCGAATAACCACGCATTTCTGCTCGATGTCACTACTGCACGGAGGAAAAAATATACACCCAAGGCGACCAATGCTAAGCCCAAATTCGCTTCATGCCCCAACCGCGATAGGTATATATGCCACGGAGAAATTGCGAGTATAGCTGCAGCAACATCGCCCAAGCGTTCAAACGATAAATATTTTTTTCCGATCAATTTCCCGATGCAGTACACCACATACACAGTGATAAGCGAGAGCATAACCGACGGCAACCGCACTGCCTCCGCGGTCAAGCCAAATAACCACACAAATGGAATAGTGAAGTAGACATATAGGGCGGGACGGAAATCGTCATACGCCCGGAGCAGCAGCGGCCAAGAAACACCGTATTCATCTTTTCCCGTGTGCAATATTGAATACGCGTTATAACCGATAGAAACCTCATCAAGTGACGGGCTCGGAGGCACAAGCGTAAGGTTGTAAAAACGGAAAAAGGCGGCAACAATGAAAATTCCGCTGAGGAATAATAATCGTTTTATAGGCATAAATTATTCCGAAATATGTATCGCGTCCGTGCCGTTGGGGTACGATATGACCGTACCGCCGGGAACTTCCATCGGTGAGCCAATATAGAGGATGGTGCCATCGTGCCGCTCATCCCCCCAATTGGATATCGGCCGGAATTCGTACTTATCAAAACGGTTTCTGTTTTCCGCAAACCCTCCGGATGCAGTACCACCCGCTTCCAAATATTTCTTCGGGTCATATTTCGTATAAAAAAGAAAGAACATGTGTGGTTGCTCGAGTGACGTTGACACGATTATCTTGTCGTATTTTTCTTTATGCGCTTCTGCGTACCGTACCGCCTGTTCATAACCATATTGCCAGAATTTCGGATATTCATGATTTAAGTGCGTGTGATACATATGCAGATAAAATACAGTGTTAATAATCACAAATCCGCCCACGACACAGAGCACCACAACAGGCAGCCACCGGAGCACACCCGATAATCTTTTCCGCGTCTCCTGCAGCTTTCCCATGAATGCCACAATACCCAAAGCCGTACATATTTGCAGCGCCGGAAGCGCCACGAGTGTCCGTATTGCATGAGGGGTCTCGGAAGTTGGAGATGCGGCAATCGGGGTAATCAGTATCCAACTCAACAACAATGACGCGAGCCTGCCACCGTTTCGCCAAACTGCGTATATTCCCCATAAGAAAAATGGCAACTCCCAAAGGTACAACAGACCGTTATCCGGTGCATGATGCCGGTCATTATCCCCGACCAAAAACAGCCACCGCAGTGAAAAATGACTGATATATCCGTCAATCAGTGTTTTTGCGTATACGATACGCCGGTTATCAAAAAGTGCGCCAGTCACATTACCGGACTTACGGTCGTCCTCCAGTTTTGCGGTTGACCGCATCAGTAAACCTGTCTGATCCGATAATGAACTGGTTCCCTTCAGGCGCGTCACTGAAGTACTGTCCAGTACCACCGGTAACAAAGGGGCAGCGGTAAGAATACCGATAATAATACCGATTGCTAATTTTTTTGCATCGGCAAACAATTCTTTACGCCACAATATACTTACGATAATAAGAAGCATCGGCACAAAAACCCGCTCGCTATGATAGGCATAGAGGGATAATCCAAAAAAGAACGCGCTGGCCATCATCCACGGCAACGACCGAAGACCCCGCAAAAACGCCACCAGTCCCCACACATTAAGTGTCACCCCTGTATTTGCCTCAAACGCAATCCGTGAAAACTGCAGATGCCATGGTGAGATAGCCAATAAAAATGACGTAAGTGCTGCCAGTGTTTCCGGCTGAATTCCGCGCGCTTTCTGCTTGCCTTTCTCTTTTTGACCACGCAGCAATTCAATAACAAGAAAATAAGTTCCGATAACCGCTAACACTCCCATCACCGCAGAGGGCAACCGGACCGACCATGTACTTAACCCAAATATCGCGACCGGAGGAATTGACAGATAGACATACAGTGGCGGCTTATAATCATCAAATGACCGAAGTGTTCTGGGCAAAAATGTACCGTACTCATCCCTCCCGGTTTTGAGTATTGAGTAAGCGTTATATCCGAGGGCTGCCTCATCCCAATCCGGAGATGGCGGCACAGATCCAAGCGACCAAAACCGCAATACGATAGCGACCATTACTATGAACACAAAAATATATTTTTTCATACCGAGTTGTGAAATTTCGACCATTGCTTTTTACGATGACAAGATTTCAATATCCCTTCATTTTATCAACAATACAATATAAATTTGGGCAGTCTATATTCCGGCAACGAAACGAAATCGTGTCGAAATTCTACTACCCGGCATATTACTCAAATGCAACCAGCACCGGCGTACCGTTTAATAAATTAATTGATTTAACGATAACCGCCCCGTCGGGGACATCTTTTGGCGGCAGGATATAAAGGGTTCTGCCTTCATACTTCCCAACGCTTTCCTTAGTAAACCGATAGGGTCCGAAACCGTAGACATTGTAAAATCCAGCCGCATCAAAGGAGGCGTCTTTTGTGTTTTCAAATTGCAGAAGCGGCATCCGTTCGTAAAAAAGCGCATAAATATACGGTCTACCGATACTCTCAGTGAGTACCACGGTGTCGTACTCACTTCTCTTTAACTGCACCAGTTCAATTGCCTGTTTGTAGCCATACTGCCATTCACCGGAAAATTCTTTCGGGTAATGGATCATAAGATTATGCCAAAAATACGAAAAGTTTCCGGCAAACAGAATAAGATATAAAAACGAAAGCAGCCATATTTTTTTCGTCCGCACGGCTCCCAAAACACTGGTGAATATTCCGTACGCGGTAATAATCATGTACACCGGAAGCCCATTTTCAGTACGCAGTGCATGCGGCGTCTCGCGCGCAACTGCCGTAGGCGCTATGGAAGCAAATAACCACCACCCTAAAAGCAACGCAAGGCCGGGATAATCCCTGATTAGCCGTAATAAACCAATGACGACAAACGGCGCGCTCACCAACAGCAATTGGCCCACGTCCTGAATAGAGAACTTTGGATTACCATCACCTTTTATAAACAGATACCTCGGCTCCAAGTTGTCAAAAAAATGAATAAGATATTCACGCGCATACCCCACTCTCCGGTTATGCAGCACTGCTGACCACCAGGTAAATCCATCAAGTTCTCGGCGACTGTTAGAAGTAAGCACTGTCCGCAGATCCGTAAATATACTCACTTCTTCAAACCGGAGACGCGCCTGCTTTGATACCAGGTGAGGGAAAATAGGAAGTATTGCGATAGCGGCAATGATGAGCCCTGCTATAAATTGTTTCTTGGCAACCTTTATAAAAGGATACACGTATACAAGGAGAGAAGCCGCAATCAGTGGCCCGGCATACCGCGTGCTGTTAAAGGTATAAATTCCCGCGACAAACGGCAACCAGCAAACATAAAAATACACCGGATGTTCCCGGGCTTTTAAGACCATCCACGCTCCGGTGACTAAAAACAGCAACGCAATATTTGCCTCAAAACCAGCACGGGAAAGCATGATATGCCATGGCGATACCGTAAGTACCGCGGCCGATAACAACGCCATTACCGTATTGTTTTTCATGCTCTTGAACAATTCCAACACCAGCAAATACAGCACCCAAACGGTCAGCACGCCGGCAAAAGCAGATGGAAGCCGTACTGCCACTTCGTTCAGACCCAAAAGAGCAACAAACGGCACTGTTAAGTAAATGGGTATCGGTGGTTTGTAATCCCCAAACGCGGCAAATGTATCGATCGGCAATAATTTTCCGTGCTCGTCCTTGCCGGTCGTCAATATGGTATACGCATTGTATCCAATAGAGGCTTCATCCCAAGAAATAGCCGGCGGGTTACTGCTGATGTTATATGTACGCAGCACCAATGCGGCAAGCATGATGCCCAAAAGAATAATTCCGGATAACGTTAATCGTTTCATGTGTTCGTTTCGTCCGCGGCCTTAAGCCCTCCCAATACAAAAAGCATCGACAAATACCCAAGGTGGCTATTGTTAAAGTATCTGCTCAAATACCAATACACAAAAAGGAACAACGCATAGGAAATCATCACCCCTGATTCAGTCGGTTTCTTCCAAAGCCAGCGCAGCACGATAATAAGGAACGGTAACGCGATGGCAAGCTGCCATAAGATAAACGGATAATACGCGTGGATATCCCGGATAACACCAACATCATACAGCATCATGCCTAAACCATAGCCGCTCACCGGATAACTGGTTGGCGTATTTCCTGTTAAGTACAGCAGCACGCTGTCGACAAACGCGCGGGCATCCCAGAGTAAAAACGGAATGACAAACACGCTAACTACCGCTCCAGATACAATCGCAGTCAGCCAAAATACGGCGGTATTTTTTACATTTTTACTCCAAAGAAATAGTGCAAAAAACGGCAGGATAAACCATGTTGTTTGCTTACTTAAAAAGCTGAGTGCCAAAAATACACCGCTCCATACGTACTGTTTGTAGCGGACGAGGAGCATCGCTACCATAAGCCAGGCAAGCGCAAATACATCACTCCTCCCTTCAACAAAATAATCGACAACCGAGGGAGAAAGAGCCGTGAGGGTGATCGCAATCCGCGCAATTGTTTTATCCCGGTACCAATACCAAAGTGTTACCAGCAATAATGCCATGGTAAATAGTAGCGCCATACGGCCATCAAAAAATCCAAGCAATGGAATTCCGGTGTAATAAAAAGCAAACGGAAATAACAGATACCAGGGCGGCATTACAAAATGATATAGCGCCGGATTTACCGCATCTTTTCCTAATTCGCCATAGTGCCAGTCTTCAACGGCAGTACCAAAATATGTTTCCTTGTAAGGATTTTTACCCACGATAAGGTACCGCATCGCCGCTTCCTGCTGCAAGATAATATCGTGCACTCCATACACAGGTGCAGTTTTTGCCCGGTCAAACATCGCCGTAACAGTAACTCCTCCAAGAGTGATACACAACGTGACTATCAGAAAAAACATTTTGATACTTCCTAAACGGCTTCGGAATCTCCCGAGCGCCGCGGGATATAGCGATATGTAACAATGTGATGCGAGAATGGTAAATAGCACACCGAACAACCAATAGGGAGTGCCTTCAACTGGCAAAATCCGGTATTTCATGACCACGGGGATGGAAAAAGCAAAAAGGAGTATTGCGTCCAAAACTTGTGCCAACATAGCTTTTATTGTACTAAATCAGGCCGGTTCTGACTACGCGGCTTTACCGGGCGTCAAATATATACAGCCTTCCCAAATTATTGGTAACCGGAATGTCTTTCGCATATATCCACTGTGAAGATAGCGGGATGCTCGGATAATATTCCGAACAATGCTCTTCATAGCATAGTATAGGCAACTGCTCTCTCCGGGATAGCTCCGAAACTGTTGGGCAATCAGGACGGTCACATACGATAACAAACCGGGCATAACCGCCCGCAACCGCAGGCTTTGGGTGGATACCCGCAACCTTCATATAGTATCGGTAATGCAGATCCGAATAGGAAGCCGTATTAACCAGAGTAAATGAAAAGTCTTTATCTTTTACGATATCACTCATGAGTGCCACCGCATGTTTTACTCTTGGAATATCCGCGGATCCTGTGCGAAAAATATCCGTTAGTGATAATTGAACGAAACACACAATGATTACTGCAGTATACAGAATATTCCGCCATACCCCCGGTTTCGCGCTGTGAACAACGGATGCAAGCATAAGAAACGGTACCGGTACGATAAAAAATAAATAATGGTCGTGCACGACACCGCTATACCGGAGCATCGCTGCTACTCCTCCGGCAAACCATACGGAAAAAAATATATTTCTCACCGTAGGCCTGAAACAGACGAAAAGAGCCCACAAACCCAAAAGTAGTGCTGCCGGTTCCCTACTCATCCATGGCACGGCCCTTCCTAATACTCTATACGCATAATCCAAGCCGACCGACACCATCGCCCGTTTCCCCAGCGTCACCCCAACACCCTCACCAATAACCGTCGCTATACCTATCACATCTTTAAACCCCACGGTATACTGATGCCACAAAAATGGGAGCAGTATGATGCTAAACCCGGCTACCCACGAGAGCGTTACCCGTACTACCTCGGGCAACGATCGGCTTTTCCTAACAAGCGGTACCAACAGCACCAGCCCCGTAAGACCCACAAAAAATATATTTGGATAATGCAATTGGACCAATACCCCAACCGTCACCCCTAACCCAAACCACGCACTTGGCCGCCATGACCCGTAGGCTTTATATAATAAGTAGATAAATAAAACTCCGAACATCGGAACGAGGTTTGGTTCCCAAATTATCCGGTCAGCCCGTACCAATACCGGAGATACTGCCCAAAGCAACGCAACAACCCGGGCCGTACCTATATCAAACATCTGACGAACCGCTTCATAGATCAAAAAGACGGCAACTACCCCAAGCACCGCCATCCACAATGAAACCCCCACAGGCTCACCAGTCAATAGATAGCCGGGTAATAATAAATAATAGAATATCGGGCCTAAATGATGTCCGGAGAGTGTGGTGGGGCCTGCAAGCGGCACAACTCCTTGCGAGACAAAATCCCGCATAATAAGCATCGTTCTCCCCTGATCGCCCAAAAACTCCGTGAGCGTCTCCAGCCTATAGACCCGTAGCAGGGTGGCGACAAAAATAATTCCGAGCTTCCACCAGTCCAATATGTACCGAACTCTCATGTCATGAAGTATTCTTTGTTATAATGCCTATAAGGACAGGGCACGCATGAAATCATTAAAACATTATATCCTCGTTATTGCAATTTCATTCCTGCCGTTTATTAGCATACTCACGACCCCGCTTGCTCCCCACACGCATGACAGTCCGGTTCATTTTGCGCGTATCGCCGCATATTACAAGGCCCTCACAGAAGGCCAACTGCTTCCCCGGTGGGCTGGGGAGCTTAACTATGGCTATGGCATGCCGCTTTTCAATTTTATTTACCATATACCCTATCTGGTAACTTCCATACCGGTGGCTCTCGGAGGCGGTTTGGTTTTTTCATTTAAATTCGCGCTCCTTATTAGTTTTCTATTATCAGGCGTGTTCATGTACCTATTTTCCCTGCGGTTGTTTAAACATGAAGGCAGAGCGTTTGTTGCCACCATGCTTTACCAGTTTGCGCCGTTTCATCTGGTTGATCTGGTCGTCCGCGGCGACATGGCAGAAGGGTACGCACTCGCGTTTATTCCATTGGTGCTCTACACAATTACACGGAGCTTTGAAGAAAAGAATACAGCGCAAAATGTGGTACTTATCAGTGTCGCTACACTGCTCCTTATCGTGTCGCATAATGCCGTCAGCCTCGTCTTTTTCGGCGTTGCGGTACTTTTTGCGCTTGTATTTGCCCCCGACAATAAAAAACGAATAACTGCGCTTAGTGCCCTCGCATTAGGGCTTGGACTTTCCGCATTTTATTGGCTCCCGGCGCTTATTGAGCGGAAATTCACCTATGGCGATCTATTTATGAAAGATATGTATAAATCCCACTTTGCGCCGCTTCAGAATTTCTTCATACCCAACTTCACAAACAACGGCACACTCCTCACCGGCGGGATCGCAGTAACTTTAGGGCTGATGCAGGTTATTGCCCTCATTTCTGCCGCATATCTCCTGTACAAGAAAAAAATAACAGGCAGTCATAACAAGTTGGCATGGTTTGCCATATTTCTGACGCTTGCCGCCCTTTTTGTTATGCAACCCGTTTCAGAATTTTTCTGGGCTAATATCCCTATACTTCGCATGTTTCAATTTCCCTGGAGACTCCTCAATCTCACCACGCTATCACTGGCACTTTTAGGGGGGGTGGTACTCGTTTGGAAAAAAATACCATTTCCCTGGCTTATAAGCATTTCACTTATCAGCATCATAAGTGCCGGCGTGTATTTCCGGCCCCCGCTTGGCTTTGACCGGGTAGATGAAAAATATTTTTGGGATTATCCGTTAAACACCACATACTTCGGAGAGACGGATATTATCTGGTCGGCTGGACCCGCTGGCTCATATCCAGAAAAGCGGTTTGAGCTCGCGAGCGGTACGGGCACGATTACCGATGCAACCAAAAAAGGAACAATACATACATTTACCGTACATGCGGAAACAGATGTGCAGGTTGTTGACCGTACGCAGTACTTTCCCGGCTGGAGAGTGTATAACAACGGACAAAAACTTCCGATTGAATTTCAGGATCAAAATTGGCGGGGGCTTATCACATTTAGTCTGCCAAAAGGGACACATACGATACGGGTTGTCTGGGAGGAGTCTGCTATCCGCCAGATAGCAGAAGGGGTGACTGCACTTTCGTTTATATGCATGATGGGATTACTGCTCCTGTCGAGCCGCAAAAAACAACACGCATGAAAAAAAACGAGTGGCTATTCATCTTCATTTTTCTTTTTGGCATCATATCGCTATTCTTTTATCAAACAATTTTTTCCGGAAAAGTACCTATTCCTGCTGATATATTAGTCAGCGATTTCCAGCCGTGGCGGTCCACCTCCTATCTCGGTTATGGCGAAGGGGGTGTTCCGAATAAAGCACAATATCCCGATGTTATCCGGCAAATGTATCCCTGGAAAACGCTTGTGGTCGAAGCATTACGTCAAGGAAAGCTGCCCCTATGGAACCCGTATAATTTTTCAGGAGCTCCGCTCCTTGCTAATTTTCAGAGCGCCGCGCTGTACCCACTAGGAGCGCTGTACCTGTGGCTCTCTCAAATCGACGCGTGGACTCTATTGATCATCTTGCAGCCATTCCTCGCCACGCTTTTTACCTACATATATAGCCGGAAAATTGGTATGCAGTATCAGGGTGCACTCCTTGCTGCGCTGTCTTTCGGGTTTTCCGGTTTTATGGCGGTATGGCTCGAATACAACACCATAGGACACGTTATTCTCTGGTTGCCACTCATGCTTTTTTGTATCGAGCACCTCCGGGAAAAACCACAGGTATCAAGCTTGGGATTACTCACCTTCGCGCATGCTGCGTCACTACTTGCGGGCCACCCGCAAGTCTATGGGTATACGCTGGTATTTACCCTTATATACACCGGGTTCCGCGCGAAGCGAACAATGTGGACATATATAGGGGGATGTACGGCACTCGGCATAGGCATTTCCGGTATTCAATTGCTCCCGGGCATTGAACTCATCATGCATGCTGCACGCTCGCCGCATGATGCCACTAATTTATTTACAAAAATACTTATCCAGCCGCTCCAATTACTCTCCCTCCCTTTTCCTAATTTTTTTGGCAACCCAGCCACCCGCACCTATTGGCCGACAGATACGTTTGTGGGCAAAGTTACAACCATAGGGCTAGTACCGTTGTTTTTTTCGCTTTCCGCATTCCGCCGGAAAGACACCATCACAAAATGGTTTACCGGAGCCACCGCTATTACCCTGCTCCTTATTACCGCGCACCCAATTACTGCTGTACTCTACCGGATACCGGTGCCGATTTTTACCTCCAGCAGCCCAACACTCATGTCGTTTCTTTTTGCTTTTTCTTTTGCCATGATGTGCGGATTGGGACTCGATTATTGGATGTCCGATACACACTCAATTAAAAAACTTGTACGGAGAACACTGGAAGTAATCGGGCTCTTTGTTTTTCTTGTAATATTTACTAAGCTTCCGGTTATTCCCGAGCTTACTATCCATGCCCCGATAGCAATACGGGCTCTTTTCTACGGCGCAATTATTTCAGCCGCGACACTTTCATTATTCTGGATTGCCATAGCGCTTCCCAAATGGCGGGCGCACGCCATTATCATACTTCTTGTTGTTCACACATTAGACTTATTTATCTTTTTTAACCGTTTTAACCCATTCGCGGAACGATCACTCGTTTTTCCTGACCACCCGATCATCACGTATCTCAAAAGCCAAGCGCCAGACCGGTACTGGGGGTATGGCACCGCAAATATTGCCGCGAACTTTGCTTCCCAGTATCACCTGTTTTCTCCTGAAGGCTACGACCCGCTTTATCCTAAATCGTACGGACAATTCCTCTATTCATATAAAACGGGAAAACCGCTTGCTGCGTTTGACAACACAACACGATCTGATGCCGCCATCGTATCCGGATTTGGTGACGGGGGGCTGTCGGATATACACAAACAAAAAGTATTAAACGCTCTTAGTGTACGTTACATACTGGATCGCGTAGAAAATGGGAGTGATGAAGGTGTATATCCTCCGAATATTTTCCGGAAAGTATATTCATATGAGGACTGGATAGTATATGAAAATACACGTGCTCAACCACGCGCCTCGCTAAATACAGGGAAAGTCACAATCAGTGCTTACGCGCCGGAACATATCACCTTGCGGACGGAAAGCTCATCTGCCGGCACCCTGGTGCTCACCGATACATATTATCCGGGCTGGCTCGCGTGGGTAGATACCACACCAACACCAATTTACCCCACTGAAGAACAACTGAAAAAACTTGAAGTACCCGCGGGTACTCACACGGTAACCATAAAATATCATCCGAAAAGTGCGACCTATGGCGCGCTCTTGAGTATCATGAGCCTCAGTGCGACAATCATACTACTCGTCATTATTCGCCAAAAAAGAAATGAAAATTAACTTCCGGTATTTTTTTATCATTATCATCCTTCTTGCGGCGGCATTACGGCTCTATAATCTCGATAACGTTCCTCCGGGGATCAACCGCGATGAAGCAAGCATAGGGTACACTGCATACTCACTCGCAACCACCGGTAAGGACGAGTATGGAAGATTATTGCCACTGTCTTTCGAATCGTTCGGAGACTGGAAGCTACCGCTGTATATCTATACCACCATACCTTTTGTAAAAATATTCGGCCTTTCTGAGCTGGCAGTACGGTTACCTTCAGCAATCGCGGGCATTATGAGTGTCGCTGCAATTTACTATCTCGCAAAGCTCCTGTTTGCTTCAGAAACTATCGCGCTGCTTTCATCACTCGTGCTCGCGATCATGCCCTGGCATATCCATATCTCGCGGGTCGAGTCCGAAGCAATTACCGCAGTACTATTTACTATTCTCGGCACTATCTGGTATCTGTTGGCGGTAAAAAAGAAATCGCTCGCCTTCCTTATTGCAGCAGCCGTGATCTTTTCGCTGACGTATTATACCTACCACGGTAATCACATATTCACGTCGCTGCTCCTTGCCGGCATACTATTTTTTTACCGTCAGCAGCTTATAAAAATACCGCGCTTCTGGATAGCGTTGGGCATCGGCGTGATACTGACGCTAACAATCCTTTCAGTCACTTTCTCTGCTGATCACACGAAAATAAGCGGCATAAGCATTTTCGGTGACCCGACGGTTATACATAACCACATTGAACTTCCGAGACAGGAGCACCGTGATCCTCATTCACTCGCAGCACGGCTTACCCATAACCGCATCACGTACGCCGTACGTACGGTATTTGAGAATTATCTCCGGTCATACGGACCCGAATTTCTCTTTATCAAAGGTGGAGGTAACCGAGCACACAACATAGAGGGCTATGGCAATCTGCACCCAATTGAAGCGCCGCTTCTTCTTCTCGGAGTCGTTTGGCTTATCAGCGGATTACGGAAAAAAGAAAACCACCTTGTTGTCTGGTGGCTCATCATTGGCGGAGTTGCCGCGGCGATTACCAAAGACGCGCCCCATAGCAACCGCATGCTGGCCATTGTCCCGGCGCTCGCGCTCGCTACGGCCGCAGGAATAAATGAACTCATGCATCAGATACCCAAAAAAGCAAGCGCTGCACTTTGTGCAATTCTTATTATTTTTTATGGAAGTACCATGGGATACTATCTTGATAGGTATTATGCCCACTTCCCCGTCAAGGAAGCCGCCAATTGGGGATACGCATACAAGATGCTCACACCGCTACTTATGCGCCCAGAAAACAGCGGTAAAGATGTTATTATGACGCACCCTGAAACATCACCCTATATCTATGTATTGTTTTATAGCGGCTATAACCCCCGGGATTATCAGCAACAAGCCGTGCGCTACCCTATTTCACGGGACGGATTTACTGATGTTGCAGGATTTGGAAGGTTTTCATTCCGTGCTATCGATTGGGATAAGGATATGGCCCGCCCTAACACACTGCTTATTGTTAACCGCGATGAAGCGCCGGATACCCTCGGACCAAAAATAACCGCAACCATACGCCTGCCGGATAATACAGCGCAGTTTGTAGTCATCGATACGGACAAATAGTATGAAACCAAAATATACCTATCTACTCTTACTTTTGGGAATCGTTTTATTGGGTACGTTCCTGCGCTTTTACCGGATCACCACCGTACCGCCATCTCTTTCGCATGATGAAACAGCAATCGCGTACAACGCGTATTCCCTTGCAGTAACCGGAAAAGATGAATATGGACAGCCGTATCCACTCCTATTTAAATCTTTTGACGACTATAAACTTCCCGGCATGGTGTACGCCACTATCCCCTCGGTGCTGCTATTCGGACGCACTGCGTTGGGCGCCCGTGTCCCTTCAGCGTTACTCGGATCATTGACAATACTTATCGTCTATCTGCTGGTATATGAACTTATAAAACAGTACCGGGATCACTCAGGTAAATCAACAAGCATACTACCCGCACAGGTATATGCTTTATCAGCCGCTTTTTTCTTCGCGATATCGCCCTGGCATATCAATTTTTCCCGGCAGTTATTTGAATCAAACGGCGCGCTGTTTTTTTTGAGCTTCGGCACCTATATGTTACTCCTTTCATTACGAAAACATCGCGCGCTTATACTTGCGGCACTTTTATTGAGCGTATCGGTGTACTTCTATTATTCTGTGCGACTGGTAATTCCGTTTGTCCTCCTTTCATATGTACTGGTACAACGAAACAAGCTTGCCTCATATAAAGGCATAATTTTTACTTCGATCTTTTTATTTGTCATCACCCTCCTTCCTATTGGCAATCAGATGATAACCCCCGGAGGATTAGAACGGATATCTATCGTCAGCATCGTCAATGATCCGAACTATCTTGCGTGGAAAGACACGTTTATCAAAAAATATGCCGAAAGCCCCACCATAGTTACCAAAATATTGTATAACCAAAAAACCGCACTTATTGCCGCTGCCGCGGATAATTACTGGAAAAACATAGCGCCGCTACATGTATTTGAAAGCGGCACAAGCGCGTACGGGCTGCAGCACCCGTTTGAGATCGTCACCATAGCAATTGGAGTCCTGTATATTATTAACTTCTCACACCCCTCAAAATGGCTGCTTATCTCCTGGTTTTTAGCAGCGTTTCTGCCGGGAGCATTAAGCACAAATCAACCCAACGCGCTCCGGACACTGCTTGCTTCCCCATTTCTTGCTATTTGCTCCGGACTCGGAGCGGCGGAACTAATGCTTGCTATTGAACGAAAGCGGAGGCTATTTTATGGAGTAATTCCGTTTGCCCTCCTCCTTGTGTATTTCTTCTATGCTTTCTATCACTCATATTTAATCGTCAATCCCACACAAAATGCACTTGCGTTTGGAGACGGATATGAGCAAATGATCCGGTACGTAAAAGCGAATGAGTCGTCATACGACCGTATCGTCATCTCAGGATACCACTGGCGGCCTTATATTTTTATGCTGTACTGGGGCAATACCGATCCCCGACTTTACCAGAGAGAGGGAACAACCCGGGGTTGGGGTAAGTATATGTTTACCGGCGCCGAATGGGATAAAAATGAAATATTTCTCTATGACACAACGGTTGATCCTAAAAAATTAATCGCGACCAGCCGGGAGAAAACGCTATTCATCCTTGCCCGTATTGAATTTGAAAAAAACCGTGACAAATACCAGTATATCGACACCCTATCAGGAAGAAACGCGCCGGCGGTGTTTGTCACCGCACTTTCGAAATAATATGGAAGTATTTTTTTATATCCTCCTTATTTTTACAGTCACATACTGGATTCCCGGATGGCTCCTGCTCAGACTAACGAAGACGCCGCCGGCATACCAAACGGTGCTCGCCGCCCCGTTGGGAATAGCGCTTTGGGGATGGCAGGCATGGATTTTTGGATGGCTTCACCTGCCTTTGGCAGTATATGGATATCTGGGGGTATGTGTCGCTGCTTTTCTTTGGATTACAATAAAACACCCTAAGGTTCTCAGTGAAATCCGGGACTCAATCATCGGGATAGGGAAAGATAAACCAACATTAATTCTCCTTATTATCGGGGTTGCCTGTCAAAGCATAGTGCTCTGGAATGTTCTCCAACCTTCTGGAAACACCTGGGTTTCTTGCTGCGGCGACCCAAACGATAATATTTGGTACGCATCCATAACAAAGTCGATTCTTGAATCCTTTCCACCTCACTACCCGGGTATAACAGGGCAAACACTCCATAACTACCATTACTGGTCTAATTTGGTCATCGCCGACACGGTAAGGGTATTTCATGTCGATCAGATATTGCTCCAATTCCGTTATTCGGGTGTTTTACTTTCGTTATCCTTAGGACTTGCGCTTATCGCGCTTTCGTGGCGCCTTAGCGTGAAGCCTGTGTTCACCCGATGGCTTCTTTTCTTTTTCTATTTTGGCGGCGACATGATTTACCTTATTCCGCTTATACAGGAACGCGTCCTTTCGTTCCCGGGGAGCTCACTTGAAGATGGTATCCGGTTCCTTAGCAACCCTCCGCGGAGCTATGCCGTAGTCATCGTACTCGTATGGCTCTCGCTTTACTCACTCTGGCGGGAAAAGCTGGACGTCAGGAAAATAATAACGCTTTCACTTCTTTTATCAGCCACGGTAGGACTTAAGGTGTATCTTGCATTTTTTTTACTCACCGGTCTCGTCGCGCTCGCGTTATACGACTTTATAAAAGGAAAACGGAACACGCTGATGCTGCTTACAGTTTCGCTCATACTAAGCGCTATTGTATATCTCCCTGTAAACGCTGAAGCCGGCGGATTATATTTCGTAAAATTTTGGCGGTTCGAAAACTTTATCTCCCAACCGGGCTTTTCGCTCATACACCTCGACATGGCGCGGATGATTTTTGAGCAGGATAATAAACACTTCAAGGCGCTGCTATACGACCTCCTGTTTATGGCGATTTACATGGTCTGCATATTTGGCACCAAACTTATCGGTCTCATCCCTATTCGGGGCACATCATCACGGTTCCCGTTTTACATGCACCTCATCCTGGTAACTTCACTCATCATTCACTTTATTATCGGATCATTCTTCCAGCAAAATACGGGAGGAAGCAATACATTCAACTTCCATGTCAACGTATTTCTCTTCCTTTCACTTTACGCGGCCCTCGTGCTGACCAAGCTGCAGGAAATCCTCATCAAACGCAAACTTATATATGCATTTATTACCATTATCGTGATTGTCATGACACTTCCAAGAGCCGCGTATGAAATGAATGAGCATATCAAACGCGTCAGGGATCTTTACCCGATCGTTGAACCGGATACACAAAAGGTCATCGATTATCTGCGCACGACTCCGGAAGACTCGCTTATCGCCAATGCCGCCCGGTATATCAGCCCGGATCAAAACGGCCCGTACTTGTATCTTCTCACCGGCCGTCAGCAATATCTGTCTTCACCCGGGCTTCTCCGGCAATTTGGCGCCCGCACTCTTGACCGTGAGCATACCCTGAACGTCATCACAAAGCCCGGCTCGCCCAGGGTAATAAAAAAACTTCTGAAGCTTTCAGGGATCGACTATCTGATATTAGATACCAGTGTCGCGGTGCAAGCGACCAAGTCTGCTTACTGGCTGGTACCCGAACTAAAAACAGAACATGTCACCCTCATGAAGATTGATCTGGAGCGCTTACCTCCGCCCTTACTCATGCAATAGCGGTATTTATTTACCGGGGATAACCTCAATATAGCCCAATGAAATCATCTTATCCAGAAGTTCTGCCTGATACCGTTTATCAAAATTAAACATCCCATCTATGTCGAAATTTTCGGTCTTTCCTATCTTCCAGCGGTACTGCTTGTCAGTAAGTGTTTCGTTAAGCGAAAATAATCTGAAATAATGTTCATCGAGGAAATCCGACATCCACCAATTATAGGTAGTGGCGTCTCCGCCCCATGGAGCAAACCCCCGGTTAAATACGACTATCTTCGGGCGGTTCCGGGATAAATCCTCTATCAGCTCGTCTTTAATTTTGCTCGTTGCTGCGTGATTTAGAAACCAGTGATATTTACTCGGTTGCCGTTTGGTGTGAAGATAAAACAATTCCTCAAATTCAAACGGGCCAATAAAAACTAAATCATCGGGAGAAACAATCGCGTTTATGTATGGCGCCACTTGTGGCCGGTCATAAATTAGCGGCAACTTTCCCATATATTTCGGAAAAAATTTCTGCTCCATCTTCATCACGAAGTAAATGGGAGTTGCAATCCAATATAACGTAAGAGCCATAAAGAGTAACGAAAGCGTTATTTTTTTAGAGAAGGCTACTTTTTCCTCATCGATGAGCTCACGGATTGCCCATAGTGAAAAAAGCCCGTTAAACATCGAAGTAATAATATAGACAAACGCCTGGTAATCGGTCTCCCGTATGGACTGGGGATTACTTCTCGCGTTAGAAAAAATAAGCGTCGTCAGAAGCGGGAATAAAAATAACCAGCGTTTGCGTAGTATCACCAGTATGATCGCAACCACGGATGAAAACGCTATGGTCACCTGCACGGGGTTGCTTAACGGAAACTCTTTTGCGCCCCACACCGCAAGCGTGTAGTTATTGATAAATGTATCAAAAATGACCGCGGCATACCGGATTGGATTAATGGGCGCTCCCGGTTCGTGAGGGTAGTTATAAATATAATAATTAGTATTGTAAACAACGTTTGCCCAATAATAATCCTTGATACTGCCGCTTAAGAGCAAATAAAGTCCAAACACCACATACGGCACAGCGAGCAAACCAATACCGTGAAGCAACCTCATAAACACAGCTTTTTGAGTATTAGTAGCAATAAACAGGTAGAGCGCGTAAAGCGATAGTGCAACCACGATAAATATATATGTCATGGAGGTAAACCAGCTCAAAAACGCGAACCATCCAACAATAACGAGATCGGTTGCCCCGAATTTTTCCCTGTAGTAATCCTTAAGAAAAAGAAGCGCGAATGCCGGCAACATAAAATACCCGGCCAACGTATCCGCAAGCAGCATGTGCCCCCAAAAATAGGTTGCAGAAATTCCCAAAACAAATAAAAGCACGAGGTAAAACGATATATCGCGCTTCGGAAGCCTTGCTTTGAGCAAAAAATACGAACCCACAAGCATGGCAAATAACATTACTTCCCACCCTATCCTAAACTTTACGAATGACTGGCCGCTAAACGGGAGGATGGTCGCCGCCATGACATAGGCTCCCGGTTGATGATGCTGAAACCAATCCCGGTACGGCAATTTCCCTTCGGTGATATATCTCCCACCCACAATACTGTCAAACTCGTCAGGATATTTTTCGTGGAATGCGTTGGTTAAAAAAATACTAAGGAGCAGAAGAAAAATAAGCGTGGGCCTCCAATACGTTCGGAATAAATTCATATGTAACTCATCAATAATAATCCTTATGGCAGCTTGTTCGCAAGAATGACCATATTATCTTTCATAGGAACATACAATGGCAACCGCATGAGGATAGTCTTGTTCACCAGCTTATAGATCAGCTGAGCGGCGCTGCTTTCTCCGGTCGTTCTGGCTAAATGGAGAATATACCCCAAGCTCAACCACTTTCCTACCCGATACCACGCGCCAGGCCGTAATTTTGCGCGCTTCAAAAGCGAGGCAACGTTTTCTCTGTCAAAAAAGAAAATATGCTGGGGAGGTATGAAAAATGTCCAACGGCGCTTCATAATTTTAGCAGCCAGACTCCGGGTATCGCCGGTCGCGATAATAATAACGCCATCAGGCTTAAGAAGGGCGGACAATTTCTTCATATCGTTAAGCGGATCTTCAAGGTGTTCAAACACATCAAACATAGTGATAATGTCAAAACTCGCTGTGGGATACGCAACATCTCCGATAGTTCCTTCAGTGATACGTTTTTTCCCTACAAGCTTCCTCGCTTGTGAAACCGCAAATGATGATGGATCAAATCCGTAGGCGTCGTATCCCCGGGAAAGGGCGAGCTCTACAAAATAACCAAATGCACATCCGACATCGAGCAACCTTCCTGTTTTCTTTTTAGGAACGACAAAGGAAAGGAGCTTGCTCATATTTCTTACGATCAACGGCTTATCAAGCTCATAATCCGCATACGCGCTGCGTGTAGGATCGCCTTCGTAGTAGCCTTTAGAATAAAACTCCTTTACAAATTGCTTATAATTTTTTTTAAGATCGGTTTGTCCCAGATGGCAAATGGGGCACCGGTATATCCAGTAACCATTCTTATAGAGATACTTCTCAAGTGGCTTGATACAAAGAAGACATTGCATAGTGCTTATGAAGGAAAAATTGCCATATCCCGAAGACGCCAATGCATAGAAGCGCGCCTTCTGCTTTGTATAACCTGAGGTAATTTTACCGCAGCCATAAGATATCCATTAAGCATAAGCCAGTCTCCTTTGGTGGCCGCCTGAAGCAGGCGTATGGGCGTCCAAAAACAATGAAGAAGCCATAGGCGTATGTCTGATATATTTTTCCACATAAAAATAAACTGGTTTCTGTATGCAATTTTTTTAACATCCCGGGAAGTATAGGTGGTTTTTATCTTTCCTTCCTCATGAAAATGACCAACGACGCTTTTATTCTCAAATACAATACGGTGACCGGCCTTCAGCATTTGATAGGAAAGATCTATATCCTCCCAGTAAAACGGGTTATATAACGTGTCCATTCCCCCAAGCTCATTCCAGATAGACCGGCGGTACGCTGCGCTCCCCCCGGACACCCATGCGGTGTCTTCTTCATCAACTTCCCCTTTCTTATGAATAAAATATCCTTTTTTCCAGCTTGCAATACCCCTTCCACGGAGAATCACACCTCCCGCCTCATGGCTTTTTTCTAAACACCCGACAGCGGCGACATGGGGGTCACTAAACCGGGCGGTTAAAAACTTCAGGAAATCCTTTTCGGGACGCACATCGGTATTCAGCAATACGATGATCTCACCGGAAGCGCGGGCAACGCCCGCATTAACATTTCCGGCAAACCCCTGCTGCTTTTTGCTGGAAACAACTGTCACTGATGGAAATTTCTCCCTTAGCAGAGACAGTGAGTTATCGCTCGAAGCGTCATCTGCGACGATAATTTGGGCATCAGGTGCCGCCGTCAACACAAATGGCAAATTCTTCTCCAGTAAGTGACTGCCGTTCCAATTTGGTATAACGATACTCACCGTACATGTACTTTTCATAATCACAATAATTCCACCGGTCAACGGTATGTCAGTATAATATCATGATTGCCTGCGGGTACCGCCACTCCCATAAACAAATGATTGACGCGTAATCCCGGGGTAACCACACCATCCACGTGGATTTTCCAACGGGGGTCAAAACGGTTAAGGATGACGAGCAAGCGTGTATTTATTGCACGTGTCCGGATAGTCATATTCCTTGACGAATAGGAAACTATTTCCGCGAATTCGTCCCCGGTAAGCGGAGCGTTTATCGTATTCACAGAGCCGTCGTATACCGCCCGATAGGAGACATAACGGTCAAATAACGAAGCGAGCGTTTTTTCCTGGGACATAACCTCTATATGGTCGGCTAAATACACCCGCGGCAATGCGCGTGTATATTCATACACGAATGTGTCTCCTTCCCTCATCACTTCCCGAAGAAACGGCCGTTTTATTTCACCCATGGTAAGCACGTACCGTACGTTCATATACGGCAGTACCAACGAATCAATATTATGCGCCGTGTATATCCGGTTAAACCCCGTAGGGCTATCGGCATCCGCGTTGCCACGCTCACTGGCCGCCAAAAATTCTTCGTATTGTTTCGGAGCCAACGGATCATATCCCTCTATTGTTTCGATACCAAAATAGGCGCTTACATTTGGCGGAAGTATCCGGTCGTCCAGACTCATCACGCGAAACGGTTTCTGTTGATTTTGGAGAAATGTGATAATCTGCGTTCGAGGAAAAAAATATTTTTCGGGAGTAAAGGGTGTGAATTTCCATCCAAACCGGAAAAGATCGGCAATTATGACAACGAACAGTACACCCGTCCATAACGTTTTATACAATTTCCGCCGGAGTACGCCAAATATAACCCACCAGCATACAAATCCGGAATAAAGAAGCGTTGGGATAATTAAATTCCTCTTTGCTATTTCCAAATTTGCCAGCATCTCAGGAAGAGTGATCACAAAGCGCCCGCCCAATACGGCCGCCCACAATACCGCCATGATAAGGCCGAATCCGGCGATGCTTGTTTTTACCGGTAGTTTTTCACCCTTTATCAACCTGTCAAACGCGTATACAGAGAGTACCGCTAATGATAAGTCGACCAACACCATAAGCCGGGTGGGCTGCAGTACCGATAATACCGGAACATGCATAGCGTAGACGAGCGTGCTGATGGGATTTGGCAACATGCACAACAGGCTGATACCCAAAACGCTTACAAAAAATCGGGGCAAGCCGGGAAGCGCGGAAACACTGAGTGCAAGAAGCAGTGGAATAACTCCGATATATCCGACAAATTCACCATAATTCCACACTCCCCAGTAGTTAAGCGTGGCGGGGTTACCAAAAAAATCGGGAGCAATAAACTGGATAAGATGCTGCCACGGCAAAAACCAACCTACCGCTTTCCATGACTCAGTCGCCGCAATCCTGCCGGTTTCAGACAGATATCTGACAAGCGGCACCCATTGAAAAGCACTCACCACCAACGCGGTAATACCGGATAGCATAAGCCACCGCACCGGTATTGCATGTTTTGCCGCCCGGTGTTTCCATACAACAAACCCGGTCGCAGCAACATACGCATAGAGCGCCACCTGTATATGTCCCGCGAGCAAGGTCATAACCGCAGCCACCGATAACAAAGCCGCCCATCGGACATAATGCCTGAGAGGCTTGTTCACAATGTACAGCTCGTCTATAGCAAGAAGCAGCAGCGGCAGCCATAACGATACATGCACGATTGTGCCCCAGGTCAACCAGGATACCGCAAATCCGCTAAATGCCCACGTACACGCGCCTACGGCTGCGGCGATATCACCGGCGTGTTGTTTTTTGATAAATAAATAGAAAAAAATGCCGGATAGTAACGGCTGAAGCACGATAAGAATTGTCCAGGCCACCGGGAATCTAAAGATCAAAAACAAAACGTTAAACGGATAAAACGGAGCCGCCTGAATATTTGCGTCAAGAGGTACCCCCGCGAATGTATACGGATTAAACGAAGGCCTGGTTCCCGCTTGCCAGGCATCAATGACGACTTTTCGCCAGGGAATTTGCTGGCGTATGGGATCCGTAATCAAAAAATTTTTAAACGGCACTCCGCGGGGATAATCATTCGCATACCGGTCTCTCCATGGATGATATAGCCCGACGAGCGTGTCGGATGGCACTGGTAAATGCTGGTATATGACCGTCTTATAAAAAAATCCGAGCACAAGGACGGTAAACAACGCGATGACACCCCATATTCGTACACCCCGCACCCACGACCACACCGTCGAGGCATTAGCGAACTTTACTCTTGCTGATGAAAATAACCACAAAACTGATGATCGGAGCATAGTGTGGCGGGGTAAATTTTTCATATTGATAATGTTGTATGTTGTGCGACAAATATATTCCTCAGCGTTTTTCTGACCAACCCGCAATGAGGGCGTCAAATCCCCGGGTAAACTGCACTTCATCAAAATCCTGAGACCTCACCACCGCTTCTTTCGAAAGCGAGTCATACATCTTGCTATCACGGATAAGCGCTGCCGTTTTTGCAATAAGCTCATCCTGCGTGCGCCACAACATGCCGTTCACATTGTCGGTTACTATTTCCAACTGACCGCCGGCGGCATTCACGACCGGTACAAGACCCGCGCTCATTGCTTCCGCGGTTGTTATACCAAAGTGTTCCATTTGTGTAGGGTTATCAGTGCCAAAGCCGGCAGCATGCCAGTACAACGCACTTGATTGGTACAAGCGGACAAGTTCATCGTTGGTAATGTTGGGCATAAGCCGCACCGACGTACCCGCAACCATTTTTGTGAGTTTATCAAAATATGCTTGATCCGAAGGAATAAGTCCTCCGGCGAGCACCAGTTCCCATCCCGTAAAAATTCCCTGTGTATGACCTTGTATAAATGCGTCAATAAGTACTTCCTGTTTTTTCGCTTGGAAATAACCGGTAAACCGACCCACTGACAATATCTGTTTCTTTTTTGGCCGTCTGGTGGTTGGCTTGCCCACGTGTTGCACCGGAGGATATATGACTACTGCTTGGTCACCCAACTGCGGATCCAGTTCATTTTTGGTAAATTGCGAATTACATACCACCACGTCAAACCGGTTGCGCTTCCACGGGTCAACCAACAGTGAAGAAAACGGCACTTGAAAATGTAAAATGTTGTGTTTTGCGAGCGTCGCGGGAATACTGCCATCACTTAAGAAAAAAATAAGGTCATATTTCCGTGACTCCCATAATTTCGCGAATATGTTCGCATTTTTGAAAATGTTTGGGGTCACACGCACCCGGGTCAGGTCAATACCAAACCGCTTTTCAGACAGTCCGATAATATTCGGATCATCCCAAAACAACACGACGTCGTGATGCTTTGACCAGTGACTCGCGAGCGTAAGCGTATACCGCTCTCCACCACCCAAGCCGTCATAATATGGATTATAAAATCCTATTTTCATATGCGTTTTTTCATAAGTAAAAATCCGGCTATTCCCAGTGTAGCAATTCCTGCCACCAATAATCCCGTGTTCACACTTTTGGGTGAGTACCACATACGGACTGTATGTGCCCCTTTCGGAACTGCAACCGCCCTGAAATCATAGTGAGCACGGTATATCTCCGATGATGTACCGTCTATCGCGACCTGCCACCCGTCGTCATACACATCAGAAACAAATAATAACTTGGGAGCGTCAGCAGAGACATGCATGACTAATTCCGTCGGTCTATATGATGAAATCGTAACAGTACCATCACCCGGTGCCGGATCAAATACTGGTTTCTCTTCTAAAATAATTGTTTCGCGGGGGTTTATTTCGTTTGAAAATAGCGCATTCACTATTTCCTGTTTGTCCGTCGCCACTATATACGACCCTGCTAACAATGCCTTAGGATAACTTTGTGTATTTTCAAAAATCTCAAAGTGTTCATCTTCCCAAATCCTGTTGTACTGGGGATACTCCCAAAACGGATACGCCCATGGCAATCTCCCATCACTCTTTTTATGCGCGTAATACCTCACCCCCAACAACTGAAGTATGAATTCTGTATATGTCCCGTGCTTTTCCATACTTACCACTGACCTACCCGCACCCATAATTTTTCCGTTGCCTGCCGCGGAAATAAGTTCACCATACCGCTGTTGATATACCGCGTCGTACCCTTCAATAAGCGGTATGCCAAATGCGGAACCAACTTCGTTACCTATATTGCCGAATACTCTAAAACGCCCGCCGTCAACAAGTGACTGAAGCTTAGTAATAAACGGAATTTGCGGATACACGAGGTTTACAGGATCAAACGGCATCCATTTCGACGCGAACCGATACGAATCAAATACCGCCACCACTACGAGCATGTAACATAACACCGTCCTGAACCGTTTCGGTATAACACTTCCGGCCACCATCGCACCGATGGCAACACACCAAAATAACGTGGGTAATACGGTGTTGCGGATCGCAACCGTAAGGTGCTCCGGCGACATCGGCCGCACGACAATAAGGATGCTCCAGATGACTACCACCAAAATAAAGCTTGCGGCAGAAAAAATGATTATTTTTTTCCGTTCACGGGACTCCCACGCCTTAATCAATGCATCCAGACCCAACCCGGAAAGCACCGCGAGTGAAAAACTACATAACACAATAATCCTTGACGCGGCGCTTGTCGATAGCACCGGTATTTTTAACGCGAAAATCGCATCTATCAGCGGAGTTTGATACGCCATAAGTAACGGAAGTACGCTCATCAGCAGAAAGTATGTTATTACCGGCTGGCGCCTCGCGTACCACATCGCAAATAACGCGAGAAATAGCGGTACAACGCCAATAAAACTCGCCCATTCAGCATAGTGGCCAAACCAATCATTCCTGGTAACCGGATTACCGAAAAAATCAGGAGAAAATATCGTTACCAGATATTGCCACGGGATAACCTCACCCTTAAGAAACAGACTACTGCGGACAGCCAAAGAATACGCCCTAAACGCGGGGAATATCTGGGGAGCGGCCAACAATATGCCTATACATACTAATAATACTGCCATCCACACTCTTCGTTTTTCCGGTGAAGTAAAAAAAAGATACACAAGATAAGCCACAACGTACATCAGTACATACAAACTTATCTGAAAATGACCTGATACGAACGACAATCCTACCGCGATGCTCCCCACCGCGAGCGCCCATTTTTTGGCGTGATATACATACGTATGGATGCCATAGAGAATAAGCGGCAACAAAAGGGCGGCATAGGAAAGTGTTCCGTAAGCCATCCATACGACAATAAATCCGCAAAACATAAACGCGACTGATCCCAAAACACTTCCCACGCGGCTTACCCCTATCGCCCGCATGAACAAAAGCATAAAAAGTCCGGCGAGTAGCGGCTGCAGCAAAATCATGATGCTCCACGCGTGCACCTCGGGCAACAGAAAAAACAACAAATTTACCGGCGAAAATACCGCGCTTTGATAATTGCCTACATGACTTGTACCTGAAAAACTATATGGGTTCCATAAAGGTATTTCCCCGTTTTTCCATGCGTCAACCGTTACTCGTTTCCAAGGATAAATCTGGGTAATCACGTCCGGCATCGCGTTATTTTTTACGGGCATGCCGTTTGTTGCGCTCCAGGGCGGAAAAAATGTTACAAGGTATGTCGAGGGAAAAGGCACCCTTCCCTTTGTAAAATAAGGGGCTCCAAAAACAAACCACGCTATCACGACAACCAATGCGGGCCACCACCGGGATACAATGTTCTTCATGATTTTTTTTGGTGCTGCATTTCCCATAACTTCGCGTATGTAATAAACATGCTAAATCCCTGATATATGCTTTCTATCCACCCGGCAGTACCTGCGCGCCACCCGCCCTGGACGACAAAAGAATTCCAAAAACCCGTGCCCATGACACGCAATAGCCGCCACCAGTGTATCTCTGGGTGTCTCGATGATAACCGCAATTGTGCTTCAACCTCGCTCCATTCATTCGTTTTCTCAACCATTTCTGCTAGTGTCCTGTGGGTGTTATGGATGAGTAATCCGTCAATGCGGCCTATTTCACCCTGTATTTTGGGCGTTTCATGCAACACGCCATGCCAACCGTTAAACGCGTCTGTTTTAAACAACCTGAGCATCCACTCGCTTTTGGGCCAACGGCGTCCGAGATAGTAATTCTCTCGGAGAATTTCAAACCCTGCCTTATCACCCGGCCTCCATCCGCGGATGATTTTTTCTATATTCTCAGCAAGCGGTTCGCTCACTCTTTCGTCCGCGTCTATATAAAGAATCCAATCCCCGTGAACGAGCGTTGCTGCTTTATTCCGAAGCTCCGCAAAACTGTCTGACCGGAATGTTTTCACCTGCACGCCCCGGTTTTTGGCGATGTCAGGCGTTTTGTCGGTCGAACCGTTGTCCAATACGAGACGTTCAGACGCAAACTGCACTGCGTCAAGGCAGGCGCCTATACGCGCCTCTTCATTTTTGGCGATAATAATGACACTAAGTGATAGCTTTTTTTGGCTCATACTGTCTCCCCAGCCTACCCGTCAAAAAATCCGTGACCGCTTGTTTTTTTTCAGGATTATTGCCCCTCAAAAAACGGACAGCCTCGCGGATAAGCGCGAATTTCGTGCGTGTTGGCGCGAAACGGAAACCCACAAGCAACCTGTTTCTCGTTATGTAGTAGTCATGTAAAGGGTTTCCTGCGCCACCCGAAGAACCAGCGTTCACATGCCACACAATAGACCGCGGATAATACATGAGCAAAAAACCGGCATTACGCGCCCGCAGGCAAAAATCCAGATCTTCCAGATATAAATAGTACGCGTCATCCAAAACGCCGATTTTTTCTATAACGTTCCGCCGTATCATCATTGAACACCCGGTAACAAATGTTGTCTGCTCAACCGTCTCATACTGCCCTTTATCTACCTCGTCAACACCCCGGTGACTTGCGTACATATTGTCCCAATCAACAAGACCCCCGGCATACCAAAACACCTTACCTTTTTGTGAAGCGCTGTACCTTTTTTTATGGTATTCGTGTCCTGCCGCAAAAAATATTTTCGAACCGGCAATTCCCACGTTTGGATCCTCAAAAACACCGAGGATTGACAGCGCGCGCTGATCAACGAGCGTGTCATTATTCAACAACCAGACATAGTCAGCATTATTGAGCATTGCATACTTGATGCCGGCATTATTCCCCCCAGTAAAGCCTAAATTGGTATCAAGCGCCAACAACCGCACTTCAGGAAATTCCTTGGCGATACACGCCACCGAGTTATCAGTTGACCCGTTGTCCACAACGATGATTTCAAGCGTGTTACCGTCGGGCCGCATGGCCCGCACGGAGGCAAGGCACCTGCGTGTATCTTCAATACCGTTCCAATTCACAATAACGAGAGCTACTTTTTTCATGACAAGCGCAGCCCCCTCCGCAATAACCGGTACCACAATCGTACGACCGGGTTTTTTTCTTCTTTTATCTTGGTGGTGTATACCCAGTACGCCACTTCCCTGCCTGATCTGCGTATTTCATCAAACAACTGCGCCGGGCTTACGTCTATCTCACGGAACTTTTCCCGCTCCCATAGCTTTACAAAAATAATAAACGAGTAAAACCCCTGTAGCATTGCCAATACTAATCCGTGCAACCCGTCTTTATATCCACCCTGAGCAAAGTACAATTTAAGAAAATCGGAAACAGGAAAGCGGATGGCATCGCTCCAGTGTACCCTGTACCCCGCGGCTATGTATTTATTAACTTCACTGTCGGTATAAACCCGCTGCATCTTGTCTAAAAACTGGGCGAGCGTATCGTAGTTATAATGTATATAAGGATTTTTCAATACCCGTGTGGCACCTTCTACTTCTATATATTCGTGCACATGTTTTTCCGGATATTTACCACTGCCTTTCTTAATTAACCTCAATTGTTGATCCGGCCACCAAATACCATGCTGTATAAAGCGTCCGAAAATGATATTTTTCCGTGGAATCCAATATCCGGCCACATCGAGGGTATTCATGGCTTCCTTTATTTCCCGCGCAAGTTCTGCCGTAATTTCTTCATCGTCGTCGAGGCATAATATCCAATCACCTGATGCTTTCGTAAATCCGTAATTTTTGTTGACATTGAGCATGAGATTATTTGGCCGAATATATACTTTCGCGCCGAATTTTTTAGCAACGGCAGCCGTGTCATCGGGTGACTCATTATCGACAACGATAATCTCGTCTGCCACAGACTTTACGGACGCTAATGTTCTCGAAAGGCTTTTCGCCCTGTTGTATGTGCTTATGACAATGCTTAATTTCATGTGGTGCTCCTCCTGATAGTTCCTATAAATGCTTTTATCCGACTGGTTTCAATCGCGTACAGCATGCTCCCATACAGTATAACTCCCAAAACGCCTGATACAAAAAGCCACATAAAGGTATGGGGTACCACGCTTAACATAAGTGCATACGCTCCACCCTGTACGACTGCTGAAATAACCGGACCCCGGACATTTGCAATAAACGAAAAATCCGCAATTGTCTTCGTCACGCGTACAACAAAATAAACTGATGTCGACACGACAAATAGCGATACCGCGACGCCGTTAAATCCAAACAAACTAATAAATAGCACGGTAAAAAACCATGTACTCACCGTCCAGCCAACCATAAATTTGAGCGTCGTACGAATTTTTCCCATCGCGTTGAGCGCGTTCATGAGTGGGGTAGATAACGCCGCAAACGCTGAAGAAAATACAAAAAGGTAAAATGATACAAGCGCAGGCTCCCATTTCCCGTACTTTGGAATAAGTTCCACCATGGGATGAACAAAGAAAAGAAGCCCTGCGGAAATAGGCAGGATTGCCATAGACAACCCGAATAGCGTTTTGTCTATCGCTTTTTGGAGCAATTGTCTGTCATGCTGCAACCGTGAGAAAGTCGGGAACGTTACTCTAATTACTGAGTCCATAATAAGCCGGAGTGGAACCTCCGCCCATTTTTTTGCCCATCCGATATAACCCACTTCAGCAAAAGGAAGCACTCTTCCCAAAAACACGGTAAGCAAATCATCCTTAAGGAGTGCAAGAAAAGAATTTAACTGGAACGGCAAACCAAAACGCATAAGCCTCCTGGCGCTTTGTTTATTGATGACTAAAACGGGTAACCACGGCTCAACAATATACATGGCAATAAGTCCCAATAGTCCACGCACCATTACTGCCCACGTAAAACTCGCGATACCGTGTCCCTGCCACGCAAGATACACCGCCACGCCATAAAATCCGACAGTTTCGATAATATGAGGAATCACAAGCCGGTCAAACGCCAACCGCCGTTCGAGAAGCACTGACGGAATTGTTTTTAACGATGAAAAGAAAAAGGATACCGCCAGCGCCCTAAATAACCAAACGCCCATCTCATCCAGGCGGTAAAACGAGGCAATCCGTCCGGACAACACAAGCGAGACGGTCACCAGGGTAATTACTAATACCTGTTGAATAACAAAAGTTGTCCCCAAGTCTTCACGCGTTACTTCTTCTTTTTTTTGTACTAATGCTGCTGCCAGACCAATATCCGAAAAATACGCCAAAAAAGAAATAATGGCCGATACAACATAAAATACGCCGAACGTTTCCGGTGATAAAAAGAGCGTAAGTAAAAACGTGGCACCAAAGGCAATTATCTGTAACAGGAATGTGCGTGCAGTCAGCGCAACCACCCCGACGACAGAACGCCGCTTAATAAGCTCTATATCAATTTCTGCCATATTGTAACTTTCTCCATGGCCTGCCCAAGAACAACCGGAGCAATCCTTTGAGATCTCCGATAGCGGTTTTCATAACCCGCACGGTAGATCCGGGGTTATCAATCCATGTCACCGGCTCTTCATAAATCCGGTATCCGCTTTTTTCGCCGACGATCAACAATTCGCTGTCGAAAAACCATTCGTTATCCTTAATGTGCGGTAACAGATTGGTAATTACTTTCCTATTTACTGCCTTAAATCCGCACTGCGCATCCGTAAAACCTACCCAAAATATAAATTTAATGAGGATAATGTATCCTTTTGACGTAAGAGACCGGAGCAGACCCCTTCCATACACCCGTGCCCCCCGCGCATTCCGACTACCGATCGCGATATCGTATCCACGCTCGAGCGAACGCAGAAGCTGAGGCAGATGACGTAAATCAGTCGATAAGTCAATATCCATGTACGCGAGATAGTCATATTCTCCCTTGCGCCATACATGCTTTACTGCTCTTCCTCTCCCCTTCCTCGACAGGTGATCGACAGACACAAAGGAGTATTTATGGCTCAATGAACGGGCTATTGCAAGCGTTTTATCTGTGCTGGCATTATCCGCGATGGTGATGTGCCACGAGAAATCCTCGAGCTGTTTACGTAAAAAACGCGAAAGCGTCGTCACACTCGCCGCAAGCTCTACTTCTTCGTTGTATACCGGTAATACGATATTAACGCTTGGTTTTTCTTTTTCCGTCATAATACATCCCTCCTACGATCAATAATGTAATCATTGACACTATATTGGCAACCGTTCTTACGGGTGTGTCCGTAAAACGCGCGTCAATAACAGATACGCCTGCTGCTATCTGAATAACCGGTAAACCGTTTTGCACCTCCGGCTGTACCTCCCGGTTATTCACTGTATACTGCCATCCCGGGAAATACGCAGCATTGAGGACAATCGACGCTGACTGTGTTGTTTCTACAGCCATACGCATGTGTGTCGCCGTATCCGTAATACCGGTGACAGCCAGACCGTCCCGTTTCCTTATTGTATCAAAAATAACCTGTGATTCCTCTGTCGGACGGATTATACCGGGAGGCAAATATTCGTCAGATATTCTTGATGCTCGCCACCGCAAATCCGACGCTGTTTCAAACGTGCTGGTGTCTTTTTCATACGTATATTGAGGCGTGAACCATTTACTATTACCTAACACCAGCAACAACACGAACAACGTCGTGCATACGGCTTTTATGACGGGTTTTTTAATACCCTCGACAGTCAGACTTCCCAAGAGTGATAATCCAAACGCGGCTACCGCTAAAAACCGCCAAGGATACTGTAAAAAGGCAAAACCCGGCAAGGTTGCCCATGCAAATTGAGCGTATTGAGTCATAAAAAATACGCTCACAGCCGCAAGCACGAGGCCCGTCAGTACAACATGTTTTCCTTTTTCCCGGCGCCCGGTAAACCACACGGCAAGTCCCGCGACAGCCAATGCCACATGCAGCTTCCCCAAAACAAACGACATGCCGTCAAGGCAGCCAGGAACTGACCCTCCAAAACCCCATAACGAACTCCATAACTGCCCCACACACACAAAATGATCACGGTAGTCCGCAGTGGCACTCACCTGGCCTGCGACACTCGTATAGCCCATTTCCAAAGCAGCTGGCGCCCAAAAAAATGAAGAAAGACCCAGTCCCAGGACTATCAGCGCTAACGTCCCGAACGCAACTGCGCGGTCAAATTTTTTTGCTACTATACTGTACCCCCAATACGCGGCGGCCCCCGCCACACAAAAAAGGACAGTGACATAACCCAGCAACGTATGGGACAAAACCGCCCCGCTCATCCCGATGGCTCCGATCGCTATCCGGCTAAACCGTTGACGCGCGTGCGACAATCCCCAAAATCCATATACAATAAGCGGCCAAAACATAAGAATCCAGTATTCACCCACCGCCCCACGGACGTAAATCTGTACCGCATGATAGGGCGCAAAGACATACAGAAGTGAACCCAGTAGCGCCGTTTGCCAGCCCACACCCGACGCAAGCACTATATACAATAAAACCGCTGGCAGGATTATCCCGACCGAAAACATGATTTTTGTGGCAAGCAGCGCGGGGACACCGAGCGCGTAGAGGGCACCACCAGCATAATAAGGTAATGGCCCGTAAAAATTATAAATCGGGTATCCATACCCATACCCTAAATCAGACACCCAACGCACGGGAAACTGCCCCTCTTTCAATGCTCTTCCCATCACAATCACCCTGGACACCTGGGTATCGTCATGCATGGGGAAGTATCCGTCTGTCCACAGTCCGCGGATCGTGAGCAGGCTAAGACATATAACGAAAAATAATGGCAATAATTTCTTCATGTGACACGTGGTTTCAGCCGTTTCACAAATATGAGATACCCGATAACACACACAAGACTCACAATATCCGAAAATAACCGCATAGGGGTCTCACGGAATGTCGCGACTAACGTATGGACTCCTGCGGGAACCTCAACCCGCATCACTCCCAATGGATTCTGGTAATTAATCCGCATCAGTTTATTATCTAATGTAATACCCCATCCTGGATAATAGATTTTATTTATTTGTACGACACTGTCCTTTTTCGCATCTATATCGACTTTCATATATTCCCCCAAAAATGTACGGTGAAGAATTTTAACATCGCCTTCTATAACCTCCAGCGTTTCGACGGGTCTCGACAGCGGAATATCAGTTACCCACAGCGGCATGTATTCATTTGCGACATTCGTTGTCGCCTCATTTGTGGTGTAATACCCTTCTGGCCGTTCTACAAAACGGACATCTCCGAGCTGCATGATAAGCCCGTGCGAAAATATTACCAATAGAATAACGCCGAGGAGTTTTTGCTGCCATCCGCGTACATGTTCAACCGCGAGCGCGACCACCCATGGGCCAAAAAGAACGGTAAGTACCAAAAACCGGTAAGGAAACTGCACAAGTTTACCCAATAGCGGCATGCTCCAAAGCGGCGCACTTATGGCAACGCTCAATACAATACCCGTTACCGCCAGTATAGTTATAATTTTGTCCTGGCCAGCCAGTTTTTTACGGAGCCCTAATATAACCGCCAACGCTACAATAACTCCTGCGCCCAATAACGCAGCGTTTTCAACGTTCACGAAATAAAACGATGGATTTGACACAATCGTCGCGTCAAACCGTACAAAGCGCTTTTCGAGTAAAGCGGGTAGCCAAAAAAACGCCGCCATCCCGACCCCCCATGCAGCGCTTATTATCATGGCTAATCTTTTCTGATGCAGGAAAATGAGCACGGCTATACCAAGACCAGCAATCAATGCCACAGTGTTATGGCTGACAATTAGAAAAGCGATACTGGGAGCCATCAGCCACACCCACCCTTTCGAAAGCGCAAGTAGCGCGATCGCCGCGGCGAAAATACCCAGCAATTCTCCGACCGAACCCCTCCGGTACACATCGTAGAGTAAGTATGGTGAAAAAATAAAACTCATTGTTCCCAATATGCTGGGTACCATTTTGAAACGTGACCGGAGCGTCATAAATGTCGCTGCTGCCCCTCCCGCCACCGAAACACCTAATATAACTTTCACCGCGTCGACAAAAGAAATGCCGATAACATGCAAAACCGATCCTATATAGAGAAAACCAGGGTAAAGAAAATTTGCCACCGGATAGCCATAGCTATTATTCAGCCTGCCTAAGAATCGCACGGGAAACTGTCCGGATGCCAAACTTTGATAAAATGCCGACAGGCGTATCACCATCCACTCGCCGTCATCGGTAATGAAAAAACCCGGCCGGAAAAACGGCCACAACACCAACCCCAATGAAAGCATTAGAAGAATGCCCGCTATCCACGGAAACGGAGATTTTTTTTTCGTCATGGTAAGGTCGATGAAGACTGTCCTACCCTAAAAAAACGGAGTTTCTTGCGGTCTGCCCTCTTCCCTTTTTCATATTCCCCGATGAGGGTAATTGGCCATTTCTCCGGTGCTATCTGCGTCTCGTTGAGCACAAAATATGTTGCGCTCACCGATGCAGACTGCACTATCTGGTCAGGCATCGCGACAGGAAGCGGCCAAATACCGGTAATTTTTATATCCGGATTATCAATAAGATATATTTCGAGGGCGTAGGGCATAAGTCCAAATGTTCCTTCGGTAAACACATGTATTTTTTGCTGTTTTGCTGCCGCGTTGAGATAGGAAACCACCTCTTTCACGCCTCCGCCTGCCGGCCAATCATCAATAAACTGCCCCCGGTCGGCAAGCGGGATGAGTGCTTCCTTCGGGTTCATCATAATAACACCCGATATATACACACTCGGTATAAATACCAAACCCGCCAGTACTAGCCGACGAAACAGTGTGTGGTTACGTTCCCATAAACGTACAAACGCGTGTGCCGCTATGATGATGAGCGGCATAGCCATAAATAAAATGTACCGCGGGTAAAGAATTTTTCCAAAATTCGCGAGTGCCACAAAGGGCAAACCCCAGAAAAAATACAGCAGTAGGCTCTCGCGGAATTTCGGCCATCTGGCAAACAGAGGGACAAACGCCAAAATAAACATTGGGAGCGTCATATAGACACGCAACCAATCGAACATGCCACGCAGGTTCCCCGCAAAAAACCGGAATGGCTGGCTAAGCCACTCAGAAAATGTAAACACAAATACGTTATCTTTCTGGCCGATAAGATGAAAAAAGGGCGACAGCCGGAGGACGCTATAAAAGAGCTGTGAAAGCACGGCGGCAATTAGGACAAAAAGTATCCACCGCCCCAACCGCTTTACCCAATGTTTTGCCTGCCAGTCAAAAACCAGCAACGTAACCGGGATAAAATAAAGCGTCAAAAAGCCTGAGCTTTTATTGAGCATTCCTGCCGACAAGACCATTGCCAATATGAGCGCCAAATCCAGACGCACGTACCGCGCAAGCAGTACACCGACATACAGACCCCAGACAAAAAACGTCGCAGCCAGGGAATCGTACAGCGCCATACGGTCATACCACATACTAAACGGCAACACGACATAGATGAAGCTCGAAAGCCATGCTATCCGTTTATCACGGAAAAGCTCATATGATAACACCCATAACCCTATAAGGGTACCAGCGCCCGCGACTACTGAGGTTAACCTGCCGACAAAAAGCGGGTCCGCCCCCTCAAACAACTTGAAAAGCCCCATCATTATCCAGGTAAACATCGGCTGTTTGCCGTCGGTTAGCGATATAAACCGCCACGCAGCATCCCTATACCCTATCTGAGACCACCGTATATATATCGCCTCATCGGTAAATATGGGTAAACCGGTAAGGTTTGTGAGCCGTAATACGGCGTACAGGATAAGGAGTAGCCCTAATCCAAAAACGATCCAGAGCCATTGTTTAGACAAGAAGCGCATACCTATCCAATTATATCCTACTCACGGCAAAACAGTGAAGCCGAACGCTGTAGGCAGGAGAACCATATGCTACACTGGTCTGAGCTATGCAAACAGGAATGCACCACGCCATACATAGGCATGCGCACAAAAACCGGGCAAAATCCACGTTATTACAACTTTTTGATAGATCCGCGTATCTTATGGGTGCTGTTACGGTAGCAGTAAATGTTCCCCAGCTTATCACTGTCTGGACATCTCGGGATGTTTCGGGTGTCTCACTTGTATCGTGGATCGGGTTTTTTCTCGGCTCCTGCTTTTGGCTTTGTTATGGACTGCTTCACAGGGAAAAGCCAATCATTACGGTCAATGCAGCGCTTATCGCTGTACAGGGATTTATTGTACTGGGGATATTCAGACATTCCGTCTCTTTGTAAGTGGCAGTAACGCGGTCATAAATCCCACGCCTACACCCGTCCATATAATCCCGGTTTTCCATGTCTGCATAACTGCGGAATACTCACCGAAATATATATACGCGGCATAACTTGTCACCAGCCCGGCCGAAATCACCACAGCCATCCTCACTATTTTTTCTTTTTCCGCGTTCAGTGCCACAAATGGCAGCAACCACACCCAATACCATGGTAAAAATTCCCGCCGCAGCAACACGAGGGATAACCCTACCGCCATGGCAGCCAACATCCATACGCTTCCTTTTTTGAATACATACACGGGAACGAGAAATATGGTCATAAATTTCGCGGCAATTGAAAATGACAGGTAAATCCATGACCGTAACATGTCTTTTTTGACATACGCGATAACGGACAGCATGGCAAAGGCCACCAGTACAATATCATTGTGTCCGCTTACCAGCGATTCTATGAGGATAAGTGGGTTAAGTGAAAATAATGCGACGCCGTACGCGCGCTGCTTTGGATTACCTGCCAATAATGCCTTACTAAGCGCCCAACAAGCGAGAAGATAAAAGCCCGCGATCATGAATTTCGTCGCAAACAACACAAGGATAAAATACCCCAATCCGATAATATAAGGAACAAGACTTATCAGTATCCAAAAGGGAGTATACGCACTGGATAAATGTGTCCAGCGCATAAAATTTGTCCACGGATCGATGCCGCTAAACTGTAACGGCGTCACTGCGTAGGGATTCTGGTGATATACCAACACGGTTTTTGCCGTAAATAAATAGTTAAAAAAATCATAAGAAAAAGCGGCGGGATACGAAAATACAGTAATGACAGTAACTGCCATAACTATTTTTCGGACTAACCCAATGCCCGCTTTTCCCTGCTGTATATACCGAAGCAATAGCAGGTACACCGCATACATCGATACAATAATGCCGGCGTATATGAGGGTAGCGAGTGGACGTTGGTAAAACCCGATATATTGGAAAGACTTCTGGATGCTCTGCCATACTCCCACTCTCGAGAGAGTGAGATTTAAGTCAACCTGTGTATAGCTAAACAGTACCAATGCTACAGACGCGGCAATAAAACTAAAAAACAGAAAATTATGTTTCTCTTTACGCATTATCATGTCGATATATCTTTACCGGGGGCACGCTCCCGTTATCGGTATTTTCCCTGCCACGCATTGAGGCGGATCCGTAACATATCCATCAGTCCCTGCCAGGAATCTTTTATGGGATTTACTCTGCGGGTTTCTACGTAATGCCACTCCACCGGCACTTCTTTTATTTTGTATCCCAATTTTTTCGCCAAAAACAACGACTCAATATCAAATCCTGCGGTCACCATCGGGCCATTTACCTGGTGATTATGCCCGTACAGCTCTAATTTTGAAAAGATCTCACGTGCGGCAGACCGCCGGAACCCCTTAAATCCACATTGTGTATCGGTTATGCCCCGGAGACCCAACAACACACTCCGCAGTATCATAAATCCCCTCGCCATCAGAACCCGCGAAATCGGAGCCCCCTCCCGTCTTCTATTACGGCTTCCTATCACCACATCAAACCCCCGGTCAAACCAGGGAAGGATTTTTTCCAGTTGCGAGATAGGAGTCGCCTGATCCAAATCCGTAAATACGACAAGCGCGCCTTGTGCCTCAGTCACTCCGGCAATAACAGTTGCCGCCTTTCCACGATGGGGTTCGTGCATCACACGAAATCCTTTGTTCGCTTTGACAAAATTATCAAGTATTCTCGGTGAGTTGTCACGGGAACCGTCGTCGACGACAATCACTTCCCATGCGTATGACTGGCGCTCCAAATACCGTGATACTTTATCGAGTGCGCCCAGACGGATATTCGTCTCTTCATTATAGGAAGGTATCACAATGGAAAGAAATGGTTTGGTCATAACGAGTCATCCCCCTTGTAATGAACAAGCTTCATAATTTTAACAAATGATACATGCCATTCGCCAATAATCTCAGCTCTCCCAAATCCCGCTATCTCCCAGAGTGGGTGCCCCAACGGCTTACACTCAGCGGATTCACAAATGATAATCAACTGATCAGTCACACTGCGACGCTCCGGATCTATGTCCGTATTTTCTATCGTGACCGGCGGATTTCCCCAAATTTCAAAAAAATACCGGTACGCATGATCTGAGTTTCCGCCTGTAATAAGCGCGAAATTGTATGGCTTTCCCTCTGCTTTTTCGTATGCTGCGGCAGCAATCATTTTTGCCTGTGCAAGCTGGTTATTGGGTTCGAATTTAAACGGACGTCCTTCCCAATTTAGATATATAAGACCGGTGACGGCAATTGTCGCGAAAACTTTTCCTAATGTGTTCATGCTCGCGCTTTTTATAATAAGCGCCGTCAGCAAAAATGGAAGCGCGAAAAACAATCCAAAATAATAGTCATAAATTCCTTTTTTATATAACCCGAAGAGGAATACGGGCACGGCAAGCCATAATAAAAATAGCACAGCGCTCTGCCGGAACTGCGGGTATGCTGCCGTTTTTTCTTTAAAATACAGCACGAAACGACGCGGGAAAATAATAAATGCTCCTAATAGCGCGACTGATGTGTAGAGTGCAAATTTGGTACCGGTTGTCCACAGCGCCTGACCCATCGCAGAAATATTTACATACTGCTCGGGAGGAGGAAGTCGGAATACGAGACGGCCAAATAAACGGTACGAAACATCCGCTATATTTTTCCAAAATGTCGCAACAACCAAGCCCGTTCCTTCACCTTCTCTCAAAAAATTGTATATCGATATGGTATTGGGAAACCCATGCCGTAATTCAAAAGCCAAAAATGGCCCATACCCTACAATAAATCCCGCCAACCCCAGTGCGTAATACCTGATCCAGGTACTGCTTCTGCCATACAGTAAATACCATAAGCCGACCACGGGAAACAGAAAAAGAAAAAGATAGTGAAGCTGTAACCCAACCCCGAGACATACCCCTACCCAAAACAATAATTTCCGCTCATTCTTGATGACCGACCGCCACATGAGCCATATAAGGACAGTAGAAAAGAACGGAACCAAATTGGGATTCCAGGATGAACGTGAGTATGCGATAACAACGGGTGAAAGGCTATATAAAGCGGCGGCAACGAGGCCTACTCCTACGCCAAAAACATCGCGGCCTAAACGATACACCATGTAAATGGTGGCAACTCCGAATAGCGCCACCATAACCGCGGCACCTGCAGGATTTAAACCGGATATCCATACGAACGGCAACATGAAGTAGTAATAGATAGGACCTAAGAAAAATCCCCCGACCGATGCAGTTGGACCCAAAAGGGTAAATTTATGATCGACAATCATCCGCTTAATAACAAGCATATCCCTGCCTTCATCACCCAGGAATGTCATGTATTCAGGAATTCTGTACAACCGTAAGTACGCCCCGAGGAGCAATATACAAAACAGTACTATCGCCGGTAGAAAAGGAGATATGCGTTTGAAAATTGCAGGTATCTTGGTCATTATTTATTCTTCCAGATGACTTTCGAATACATCGTGTAGTTCCATACGAGTCCGATGCCGACCCCAAGAAGATAAAACCACCGGTACAGAGAAACTCCGAACAGTGCCGTGCCGAGCGCTACAGTTCCAGACTGAATAAGCAGGGCGCCAATACTTGTTGCGTTAAACTGCAAAAATTTGGGGATCACCCGGAGGCCCTGAATCCGTTTCCCCCTGAACGTCCAGTTGTTGTTAAAGAAAAAATTAGAAATGATTGCACATTCGGCCCCGATGGCGCTTCCCATAGCGGGATGAAACCCATTGCCCACCATAAGCTCTAATATCGTAGTGTTTATGACAAACCCAACACTGCCGACGACGGCAAATTTCGCAAACGGGCCATGACGGAGTTGTTTTGCCCTCGCTGTTCCGACATACATAAATACATTCCGAATATACTGCAGCGGCGCTATCTTTGACCTGCCGTATCTTCGATCGGTAAAATGGATAGGAACTTCGCCGACACGCGCACCCTCAATTATGGCATTGTGAAGAAATGCTATCTGATACACGTAACCGCTATAACGGGATACCTTCGCTTTGGATTTTTCGAAATACTCTTTCTTAAATACCCGATACCCGCCGGTCCAATCATGCACATATGGAAATCCTAGTCCGAACCGCACGATCGCGTTTCCGACGACGCTGAAAATCTTCCGGTGTATACCCCAGTTTTCCGGTATGGATCCGCCATGTATATATCTGCTTCCGACCACAAAATCATCACCCTCGGATATTTTTTTGAAAAACTCTGGCAAACGCTCAGGGTCATGTGACAAGTCCGCATCCATCTGGGCGATAACGTCGGCACCTAATGTATCGATGGCATACGTCATACCACGAAGTAATGCTTTACCTAATCCTTCTTTTTGCCCGCTTAGAATTTTTACCTGAGGGTTGCTTTTGGCAAATTCATTCACAACATCCTGCGTACCGTCAGGAGATGTGTCATCCACGATAAGATACGTAAATGTGTATCCTTTTATGAGACGGGTCACGCTCACAAGCTTTGTGAGCATGGCTTTAATGTTTTCCCGCTCGTTATACGTCGGGAGGATTATAACTGCTTTCATATTGGCAGAGACCATTACACTCGCTCTCTCCAGTAGTTGAGAAGGTCCTCAGCAGTCTTGGTGAAGGGCACTTCAGGCTTCCATCCGGTTTTTTCAACAAACTTCGTGTTGTCACCAATAAGAATGGGGACATCTGAAGGTCTCATCCTCTTTGGATCTTCCTTAATTTCCACTTTCACCTTACTCATCCCCAACATCATTTTTAAGACGTCAGAAATCTTGATGGTTGTGCCGGTTGCAATGTTGTACACTTCGCCCGGATCACATTTTTCTACTGCCAAAAGATACGCTTTTACCATGTCGCGGACATCCGTATAGTCGCGTGATGCCTCCAGATTACCGACATAGATAACCGGCTCCTGCTTACCCTTCTCAATAAGCGCTATTTGCTTCGCGAATGTCGATTCCGCGAACGTATCGCCGCGCCGCGGACCGGTATGATTAAATCCGCGCGTTCTGATAATACGCATCTTATATGATTCGTAATACTGGTATCCCAAATAATCCATTGCCAGCTTACTTACCGCGTATGGTGAAAGCGGGCGCAACGGGTTTGTTTCTTTAATGGGGATTTCGTTTTCGTACACTAATCCGTATTCTTCGGAAGAACAGGCAATTTGGATAACGGGATCAATGCCGACTTGACGGACCGCTTCAAAGACGTTCGCACTTCCCACGATGTTTACTTCAAGCGTTACTGCGGGTGACCCCCATGAGGTCGGCACAAATGACTGTGCAGCAAGATGGAATATATAATCCGGTTTGATCTTATTGATCGTCGTATACAGACTGTGGCTATCGAGCAAATCCGCGTCTTCCAGCTGAAGCTGGGATTTAATAGACTCGATATGATCCATTTTGCTTCGTGAGCGGCTCAGTCCATATACTTCAAAACCTTTGGAAAGCAAAAGCTCTGCCATATGACTGCCGACAAAACCTGCAATACCAGTGATCAATGCTTTTTTAGCCATATTTTCCTCCTTAAAAAAATTATTACATTCTACCAACACCGTAATACATGAACCCTAGCTCCCGCACTTTGGTGGGTTCATAAATATTTCTCCCATCGAATAATACCAAATGTTTCATGCCTTTGGCTAGACGCACGAGATCAATTTGCCGGAACTCGTTCCACTCGGTAATAATCGCCACTGCGTCGGCCCCTTTTGCCGCATCATACGGGTCAGATGCAAAGCCTACCGACTTCGGGAGCTTATCCTTCGCTTTTTTCATGGCGATGGGATCAAACGCGACAATCTCAGCTCCTTTATCGATAAGCGATGAAATAATATCCAGTGACGGCGCTTCCCGCATGTCATCGGTATCCGGCTTAAAGGCAAGACCAAGGACAGCAATCCGTTTTCCTTTCAGTGAACCGAAATGCGATACTATTTTTTTAACAAAATTCTCCCTTGCCTCCATATTTATTTCGTGGACTGCTTTAAGCAGGGTAAAGTCATATTTATATTCGTGCGCTATCGCGATTAAGGCTTTCACATCTTTAGGAAAACAGCTCCCGCCATATCCAACTCCGGGGTAAAGAAAACTTCTCCCGATCCGGTTGTCAAGACCAACTCCCTCAAGGACGCGTTCCACATCAGCACCAACCTTCTCTGCCAAAAACGAAATAGCATTGGCAAATGAAATCTTGGTGGCCAACATGGAGTTTGACGCGTATTTGATAAGCTCCGCCGTTTCTACATTACAGAGCACTTTTTTCCCGTCGATCGGCTTATGCAGCTCAACCAGTATATCCCGCGCTCTATCGGAGTTAGTGCCGATAACCACCCGGTCAGGGTGAAGCGTGTCCGATAGGCCTGTACCCTCACGCAAAAACTCCGGCGCCGATGCGATCGCAAATGAAGACCCCGCAGGATGCACCCGTTCGATAATCTGGGCAACTTTTTTGCCGGTTCCGGGCGGCACGGTGCTTTTGGTCACCACTACTTTGTATCCCACCAATGATTTACCGATTTCTTCAGCTGCGGCAAATACTTGGCTCAGATCAGCCTCGCCATTTACTTTTGATGGCGTCCCGACGGCAATAAACACCACTTCTGACGCGACGACGGCTTCCTTATAATCGAGAGTAAATTTCAGTCTTCCTGCGGCGAGGTTTCGCTTCAGCAACTCTTCCAGCCCGGGCTCGTAAATCAGAGGGTCGCCTTTTTTAAGACGCTCTATTTTTTCTTTCGTGCGGCCTACCACCCATACCGTATTCCCTAAGTCCGCAAATACTGCGGCGGTCACGAGACCCACATAACCATGACCGATAAAAGAAATAGTCATAATCTTGTTAGTATACGAAAAAAAAGAGTGCCTGTACAGAATACGGATACTTTCAGTGTTGCTCCGTAGTTTTTGGTGCGGAAATTTCCTGTTTTTTTACTTCCGCGATACCGTCATTAAATCCTCTCAGGTCAACTCCCAGCGCCCGGATTTTGTTATTGGTAAGCACCGCGTACTGCGGCACCGGCGCCCGCCCGGAAAAATACGCGGCAAATGACGTTTCTTTTACTAAGCCCTCATTGAATCCAAACGTACGTGCAACCGCACGCGCCGCGTCAAACGGCGAAATCGCCTCGCTTCCCACCACATGGTAAATACCCGTTGCATTACCTGAAGTAAGAGCATCGATGCCTGCGGCAATATCGTCGACAAATGTCGGCACAAACAACTGATCAACCGGAGCAACAATTGCTTCTCCTGCCATAAGCCGCTCAAGCATTTTATGGGCAAAATCAGTCTTACCCACCGGATTCGCCCGGTAAGGATTGGATATACGGATGACCAAGCCCTGCTTACCCATAGCGAGTACGCGCTTGGCTCCTTCTGATTTGGTGATGGCATACCATCCCTGTGGATTCGGCGTATCATCTTCGTTATATGTTTTTTGGGTTCCGTCGAACGCGTAGTCTGTATCGACATACAACAACCGTTTGTCAGACGCTATACACGCGTCAATAATGTTTTGCGTCGCCTCCACATTCACTTTCCAAGCAGTGCTTTTTTCACCCAACAACCGGTCTTTCTCCGCCTGCTGCACATTAGTATAGGCTGCCAGATGTAATACCCAGGATGCCCCGGTTTCGCCGGCAATCCGGGATAAAATACCTTCACGGTCAGTGATATCTATCCCATTTTCCAAGCTATAGTTCGTGAAGGCGTGCTTAGGAGAAAGAAGTTCAACAATCCGAGATCCGACTAATCCTGAAAGTCCGGTTCCAATGAATTTCATACTGCGTTTTTGTACTGCTTCTCATAGTATGTTTTATACGCACCGCTTTTCACCCGCTTCCACCAGCTTTCGTTTTCCTGATACCAGTGAACTGTTTGGATAAGCCAGGTATAGAAATCATTTTTTGGCTTCCACCCCAACTCCCGTTTGATCTTTGACCAATCCACAGCATAACGTCGGTCATGCCCCGGCCTGTCAGTGACATACTCAATGCTTGATTCGTCTTTATTCATTATCTTTAAAATGAGCCTAATAATATCCAGATTATTAATATCCTCCGTGACCCCTCCGACACAATATGTTTCACCTACTGTACCGTTTTGGAGTACTGCATCGATCGCCTCACAATGGTCATCCACATACAACCAATCGCGGACATATTTCCCATCGCCATATACCGGCACTTTTTTGCCTTCAAGAATATTGGTGATCGCAAGGGGAATAAGTTTTTCTGGAAATTGGTACGGGCCGTAGTTGTTGGAACAGTTAGTGATCGTAATCGGCAATCCAAACGTATGGTAATACGCGCGCACCAAATGATCGGATCCGGCTTTGCTTGCTGAGTATGGGCTCCGCGGATTATACGGCGTAGCCTCGTTGAATTTATCTAATGTCTCCAATGAAAGCGCGCCGAATACTTCATCCGTTGATACATGGTGAAACCGCTTCACATTCGCCTTGAGCGCGGCATCCAGCAACACCTGTGTACCGACGACATTGGTCATCACAAACGGGGCTGCCTCAAGGATAGACCGGTCCACGTGGCTTTCTGCGGCAAAATGCACCACGGTATCAATTCCCTGCATGGCAGATGTTACCGCATCCACCGCACAAATATCCCCTTGGATAAACCGGTAGCGGGGGTTTTTGTCAACTGCCGCGAGGTTTTCGAGATTACCGGCGTACGTCAGTTTATCAAAGTTGATGATCTCATCATCAGGGTGGTTTTTGAGCCAATAGATGATAAAGTTAGCCCCGATAAACCCGGCTCCTCCTGTTACGAGTATACGCATTAGAGTTTCCCCTGCTTTACAAATTCTGCCACCTGTACATTTGCCTGCAATAGTTCATCATGAGACGTGCCCGCATCTACCCACCAATCAATGAGCTCACAGCGGAGTGATTTCTCCGCGAGATACATATTATTGAGATCAGTGACTTCTAACTGGCCCCGTGCTGATGGAACCAACTGACGCACGAAATCAAATGCCCGGTTGTCATATACGTAAATACCCGTTTGCGCAATATCGCTTTTTGGTTTCTCCGGCTTTTCTTCAATGCTTACCACCTTCCCTTCCGCATCCATCTCTATCACACCATACTGTTGCGCGAGCGTTTCGCGGTGCACACCAAAAACCATAGCACCCTTTTTGTCCTTCGCGACGGCATCCTCAAACCGTTTAAGTGATGCGGTAAGATCAAAATTAAATATGTTATCTCCCAAAATCACCAGGATAGGTTCTTTTTGGGCAAACTCTTCAGCGAGTTTGAGACCATCCGCAATACCGCCTGTTGGGTTTTGTTGTATCGCATAATAAAGCCTGAGCCCGAATTCTTCTCCGGACAATAAGAGGTTGGCAAAATCACCGACATGTCCGCCGCTGGTAATGAGCAACACCTCTTTCATGCCTACCCGTTTCATCATTTCCAACGGGTAATAAATCATCGGCTTGTTATAGACCGGCAGAAGATGCTTGTTGGTTACGGCGGTTAGGGGGCGAAGCCTCGTTGCGAGACCACCGGCAAGTATAACACCTTTCATAGTTTTGTTACTCCTTTCGGGTTACAACGCCAATGTCGTTAACAATACAATGGCTATCAAACCCACGAGCACATATTCTATCACAACCTTGCGGTGCAGATCGCCTTTCAGGCTATGATGAATAATTCCCCATGCCACATACGCGATGGTGGTAACCACGCCGATAGCAAGCTGCAGCGCGGTATTTCCCCGCGCAAACCAAAACGTAAAGGCGCCCCCGAAAAGAATGGTAAAAAGCACTATGGTATGCAGAAACGCGCCATTTTTCATATAAGACTCCCGCGTGAGATCATCAAGCCACTCACAATAATCGTACCTAAAAATAATATATGCGCCATATTGTGTCCCGTAAGACGAACGACCCGGTGCTTACTCACCACAAATGCGTCTACTGCCAACAGTCCTATAAGCACTCCCACCACTATGATGGCCATGGTATTGGTAAGACCGGGAATATTGACCTTGGGTGAAGCGACAACCCGCTCAAATGCGGTATTGGACATAAATGACGGCAGCAGAGCAATCGCCGGTTCGGATTTCGGCTCGTCATTTATCGCCGCTGGCTCAGCCGGCACCACGGTAATTGGCTCTTCCAAAGCAACTTCCGGCGACGCAACTGGCGCTGGTGCGGCTGCCTGGGCTTTCGGAATTTGTGCGACTGGAGCAGCGTTGGTCGCGCCGAACATCTGCACGACGAGCGTCGTTTCTTCGCCGTTTAAGACTCCGTTTACGATCGCAAATCCGACGTCTTTATAGCCACTTTTCACAATATTTGCTTTGTGCGTAGGAGAGTTCATCCACGCGCTCACGACTCCGTCACTCGTTTGGAAATTTTTTGCTAAATTCTCGCCAGCTAATGTGTATTGGTATCCCGAGGATATAATAAAATCCCACGGTGTTTTCCCAAGCGGACTGTTATGTGCCCAATAATTATGTGCAAACATGTCCGATGCTTTTGCTGCTGCTGCGGCCGACAATGTATTGTCGAGCTTAAGCGGCGGCAACCCCGCCGCCTCACGTTGCGCATTTGTCGCGGCTAATAACTGCTCTACCCGAATATCAATGGCGTATCCCAATACATCCGGCGCTTTCCCGTGAAAATAACGGATACCGAGATTAAATACGCACAGTAATAATACGTACGCGAATAACGCATCGTGATGCAGTGCCTTCGCACGGTGGTTATTTCCCTCATGAGGGACTAGCCAATGATAGAGGATGCGAAAAAAACGCATATATATCTATACTCCATCATAAGCCACTACGACTGCAAGGGGGTATCACCCAAAACGGTTATTCTTCTTCACCAAGTATGATGATAATCTGCGTTTCACCCTCGTCACCGTTTTTACCGGCCGAGACTGAGCCTTTCCACGTGCCTTTGGATACACCAAAGTTCGTCATTTCATTTGCCGCAAATGTGGACTCCACCGTCCAACCGTTTTTTGGAAGCTCCGTTTTGTAAAAGCTCACAACGCTATCGGCGGCATCCGGAGTAGACATGGTCAGCCAATACCCGTTGCTCTTCCCTGCCTGTGCCCCGGAAAGTGAGCTGGTTACTTTCGCCCCCTTATACAAAGGAAAGTCCTTCGGGAAATCTTCCGGAACTGAGTTGGACCCGATGTCAACGGTTGCACCGGTTTTACTGTCGGTGAATGTCATCTTTCCTTTTTCTAAATCTTCAATATTGGTTTTTACGCCTGTTTTACTTTCAATAGCCTTTTCGACGAGGTTTTCCCCGATATTTTTGGCGAAAAACTTCATGACTATCGTGCCTCCGACACCCAATAACACCAAAAGGACGAGACATCCAACGCCTACAAAAACCAAAGGATTTGCCGATTTCTTTGGGGACGTGCTTTCTGCTTTCTTTGTAGCCATAAATAACTCCTTTATCCCACCAAATATATAAGCGGCGGGGAATATTTACCATGTATATTGGTATCACGAATAGACCGGGGTAGCAAGGGTTTTCTTCCCGTTTATGGGAACATCAAGAAGCGTGCCCAAAGTGTTTGCCACTGCGGCACCGACACGGAGGCCGGTAAATGATCCGGGGCCAACGGCTACCGTAATTTCCGTAATGTCGGAAACCCGGATGTGCTGCTCGCGGCACAGGTCTTCAATCAACGCCAACACTTCCTGCGCCTTGGTGTTTTCATGTGTTGCTTCCCGCTCCGCCACCGCTCCCCCATAATTAAGGCTCACCCGTACTTCCCGGGTTTTTGATGTATCTATGTGTAATACTGCGGCTTGTTTATTCACGCCAAATCCCCCTCTTTGAGCTTCACCGCCCCGTCACGCAGTATCGTTGGTGGCACCGTCGTGACATCAACAACTGTTGACGCGGCGCCCGTCTTACACTCCCCGGGGAGCACATAATCAACAAGCGCGATCAGTTCAGGATCCAAGTCTTTATAAAAAAATGGTGTGGGATGCCCGTGGAAATTCGCGGATGGCCCCAAAATCGGCACACCCGCTCCTTTTATCAGTGACAACGCCATCACATGGTCAGGCATACGGAGACCCACGGTATCAGTGCCGCCGCGGATAGGGGAGTAGAATAATGATGTTTTGGCTGACGAAACAATCGTGAGAGCCCCCGGCCAATATATTTTCATTAAACGTCGCACAATATCCCCGGGGTGATCGAAGTGGGCGAGTGCCATTTCCATCGAGGATACTAATACCGGTGTTGCCTGCGTAAGCGGTCTCTGGCGTATTCGAAAAAGTCGGTCGACACCCTCCGGTTTATCAATTCTACACCCTATGCCAAAAGCGGTATCAGTGGGATAAATAACTATCCCACCCGCGTTGAGCACCGTAACCGCTTCTCTAAGTGATTTATCCATACGTTATAGTAAACGAATGTTGCCCATTATCGTGGGTTTCACAACGAATGTCTACCCTGTTATCCGGCAGCAACCTCCCTAAACGCTCCGGCCATTCGACAATAACAATTGCATGAGGGTCAGCAATCATATCCGGAAAACCGACAGCGACTGCATCCTCTTCATGATTAATCCGATATAAATCTAAATGGTAGATACTCCGCGTGCTATCTGGAATTTGATAATGTCGCACAATAATAAAAGTGGGGGAGAGCAATCGTGTGGTAATCCCGAACTCCTTCGCTACCCCCTGTACGAATGTTGTTTTACCGCTGCCTAATTCTCCCCATAAACAAATAACACGGGGGCGCTTCGCATCCTCCCCTGCTAAAAAGGAATGTCCAAATTTCTCGCCAAATTTTTTAGTTTCTTCGGCGCTTTTGGTAATAATTGTACGAGGTAAAACCATGTAAGTCCCGCTCCGATGCCATCAATTATAACATCGCGCAGGTGCCCCTGCCTGCTCGGCACGAACTGCTGATGTAACTCATCACTCATCGCATACACAACTGTCATGATAAATGCCCACACGTATACATCGCGCTTCACTTCCCCTCTCCCGCCTCGGTACAATGCTCTCGCGGTCAACGCAAACAATATCGAGTATTCAATAATATGAAGCGTTTTAAAAAACAGGAAGTTGAGAAAATACTCGGGTGAAACAGTAACACTCTGCCTACTCGATAACAAAAAAATAATTATCATCCATACCACGACCGGCGCCCAATATACCCCAATTATTTTCCTGGATACCGCATTGTTTATTCCATGATTGTTTTCCATATTTCTACCTTCTTCATAGCTAAGGCAAATGAGAGTAAACCTACGCCAACACTCATCACAAGCAACGCAATCAATACTAACCGCTCCTTACCCGCCACGGTATTCCCGCTGGTTGTCGCTTCCAGACGAACATGAGGAACTGCTGCTCCGGCAGTTGCTTCCTGTTCTATTCCCAGTATATCAGAGGTATATGGCAATGTGGGCACCCTCGTTGGCGTATGCGTGCGGTACGGGGTCGGGTGCCACGGAGGGGTTATCGTTACGGGAGTTGGGGTATATGCCGGATAAGAAGTTGGGGTTGGGTTGGTCAGGGTTGGAGTCGGAACTGATGTTGGGGTAGCGGTTGGAGTGGGAATCGTGAGTATCACTTTTTGGGGTGTCGCATCACTTGCGGCCGAGTATGATTTACAAGAACTGGTATATCGGTGAGCCTTTATCACATACGTACCCGACTCTACCGCCTGATCCTCACCTATTTTTATATATAACGTAGCGCTGGTCGAACTCACATCGGACACACTAAAATAGTTCACGCAGTCAGACGTGCCCAACGAAGCAATTTTTGTCCATTCATCGCGGTCATTTTTGAGATATCCAATATAACTATCGCTCCCCTCCTTTTGGAAAGCTACACGGAAATATGAAGCGCTTGGTAATCCAGAAAAATCCAGTACCACCTGTACTTCCTGCTCCTTGGAAGTCAGGGAGGCGGGTGTCACAGACGCGACACGAAAGGAAAATGCGGCAACCACCGGAGAACGGAAAAAACCGGTGGCACAAAGCGCCAACCCGCAGTACAACAGAAAACCCCGGCAGGACATTTGGGTTCACAGTATAGCAGCCATCATGAGGCTTTTCAGTAAGATTTATTGCACATGAAGATAAAAGCTGATGGTGCCACCGCCGTGATCTATATACTTAATCTTGATAATACTCGAACCGCATGATTGGCTAGAAGAATATAATTCGCCATCAGATGGTGCGCGGATAACATCACCACCTGTTGAAACCATATCAAAGCCGGTATGGATACCCCCGGAATAACTATACCGCCACGACCAGGGAGTTTTGCCAAAGTGCTGTGTCATGCGTATGGTATCGGCAAGCGGCCAACTCCAACTACCGCTCCCCAACGTCCAATCTCCACCCGCCTGATCATCCCGTATCGTTTTGTTGGAAAGATATCCCGAAGGATCAACCCATGATCCGCCCTGCCGCACTTCAAAATGAAGATGCGCTCCCGTCGAACAGGATGGATACCCGGTGTTGCCGACCAGCGCAATCGGGTCGCCTTTTTTCACCGGACCCACCTTGACTGAGTCGACCAACGCGCGTTCCAATGCCTGTTTCTCGGCCAACGCCTGCGCGAGTAAGCGCTGGTACACCGACTCACTGTTTCTTGTCTGATCAAGAAGTGCCTGCTTTTGTTTTTTTTGGTTTGCCAAATCCACCGTATGCTTCTCGAGCTGCTTACGAAGCGCTTCCTGCTCCAGACGTTTTTCTTCACGCACGTCGCGCCGCTCATTATAATTTATTTGCGTCAGCTGCAGCTGCTTATACAGCTGAGTATCTTCTTCCTGCACCTGCACTAGATATTTTGCGCGGGTCAGTAAATCGGAAAAATTCTGGCTAAACAGTAACCAGCCGAATTGCGAAGACGAAGACCGCTTATACGATTGCGGTATCCGGTGAAGCACCAACTCCAACCGTTTGGTTTTGAGCTCTTCAAGCCGGCTGATTTCCCCGGTTAACTCCTTTATCTCATTTTCTAATACCTCCACCTTTCGTTCCGTATCCTGCATCTGCAGTGTCGTAAGCTTAATCTGTGAATCCAGCAAGGTAATCTGCTTCGAGAGGGTATTTTGTTCGGACTGCAGACCGGTAATTTTGTCCTTGAGCTTCTGGATTTCGGAGTCCTTCTCTTCTACGGTAGCAGCAGAAACCCGCACGGTGACGAGCAAAACAAGTATAACGGTGGCAGCTATCCGAAGAAACATTCTCATGCGCAATACATCAGGTTATTTCAGGTATCTTCTTAGCGCGATGGAGCTCCCTATTGCTCCTAAAATAAATCCAATCAGTAGATTTGCCGCGATAAATACGGCAATGGAAATAAGGAAAGCAGGCGACGTGAGACTGCCGAGGAGCATACCAAACGGAGGAATGGATCCCAAGAATGAAAACAGATACGGACGTAGCCAGGCGATGAGTGCGCTCAGTATAACCGAGGCTATCCCTGCCCCCGCCAAGCCATACACACCGCCTTCAAGCACGAAAGGCGCGCGTATTGTCCAGGGTGAAGCGCCTACCAACATCAGTATTTCAATCTCATCTCGTTTCAGCGCGATTTTCATGGCGATCACCGTACCGATAATAAGGAGTGAATCGATGACCAAAAGCAATGCGAGTGTCCCGCCAACCCACCGGATAGCATTAGTCCACGAAAGCAATGAGTCGACCACATCACGCTGGTACACAACCTCATCTACCCCTTCGGTGCCCTCAATGGCGGTCACCAGGTCTGATAGATACTGGGGATCGGTAGCGGACACCTCCAGAGACGCGGGGAGAATATCTGCGGTAACCATCTCTAGGAGCAGTGGGTCATTTTGGTTTTGCTGGCGGTAAATAGTGAGCGCCTCTTCTTTGGAAACATATTGGGTTGACGCGACTTTTCCGGTACTTTCTAATTTCGCCTTGAGATTATCAGCTTCCAACTGGCCAGCCTTAGGTGCCAAAAATACCGTAATCTGTGGCTTTCCCTCAAAGTACCCCAATACCATCACCGACGTCATCGTTGCCAGAAAAAACACGCCACCTACAAGAAAGGTCAAAAACATCGTGAGCGTGGCCGCCATCGCCTGATATGGGCTTCTTCTTATATGGGTTTTGACATCTCTAGTGATCGGCATCGTGTTTTCCCCCTTTGGCTACATTTTTCTTTTCGTGCTTTTCCAAGTGATAATGACCACGGGCTTCATCCCGTACAACGCCACCGCCTTTGATCGTGAGCGTCCGCTTTTTCATCTTATTGACGATGTCCGCATTATGACTGGCGACGATAACGGTAGTGCCGAGGTCATTTACCTCTTTGAGTATTTCCATAATACCCCAAGCGGTGTCGGGATCCAGATTACCGGTAGGCTCGTCGGCAAGTAGTATTTTAGGCCCGCCCACGATCGCGCGGGCGATACTCGTCCGCTGCATTTCACCTGCAGATAGCTGCATCGGGAATAAATTTCTTTTGTCAGGAAGCCCCACGAGCTCAAGCACATTCATTACCCCTTTTTCGATATCACGCTCAGGTTTACCCAAAATCTCAAGCACCATCGCGATATTTTCATATACCGTGCGGTCCAAGAGCAATTTAAAATCCTGAAATACGATACCTACTTTTCTCCGCAGTATATGGATATTGGAAGCGTTAAATTTAGATATATCCGCGTTTTCTATGGTAATAACACCGCTCGAAGGTAATAAATCACGGATAAGCAACCGCAAAAAAGTGGTTTTACCGCTTCCGGAAGGACCAATCAAAAACACAAATTCCCCTGCCGGTATTTCTACGGTTACATCGACAAGACCAGGAATGTTCCCCGGATAATATTTGGAGACGTTGGAAAAGTAAATCATTCAAGTTCAATCCTGCCAACATCCATGAGCCATGATACTTTTTTGGCAGCAAGCGTCTGACCGCATACTTTTGCTTTTAAACCGACATACTGATCCATATCAATAATTGACGAAACTAAGTACGCTGTCTGGCTCGGGCCTCCGTCACGCACGAGCTTATGGGTTCCTTCACCCTCCACACCGTCCTTTTCAATAGTCCCGGTCGCGCAGTCTTTAAACGTTGAAGCATCCTGCACTCCGATTATCTTATTGGTAGAGACTGGCGTCCCTTTGGGGGCAAGCGGACCAGAACCTTTTTGGCTCAAAAGATAGCCGGTGCCCACACCTAACAAAAGCAAAATGACATAAACAACAAGCACCACCCGTGCATCTTTCTTAAGTGTATTCATATCCTGTGATTGATCTTTCATATCGACCGGCCTCAGTACTGGTGATGCAGCAGGATGGGGAGTAGTTATTCTCATACTATCCATTATCTGGGTTCAGGAATATTTTTTCAAGTATGCCAATATGAAATCTTCCAAATCCCCGTCAAGCACCCTATCTGTTGCTGATGTTTCATATTCCGTTCGCAGGTCTTTGACCATATGATAGGGGTGCAAAACATACGAACGGATTTGATTTCCCCAGCCCGGCGTTTTGTATTCGCCGCGGAACGCTTTATCCTGACTCTTCCGCTTTGCCTCTTCTACTTCCCACAGCTTGGCACGAAGCACTTTGAGCGCAAACTCCCTATTCTGCCCCTGATACCGCTGCGCTTGACTGGTGACAATAATGCCCGTGGGAATATGTTTAAGCCGTACCGCCGTCGAGACTTTATTGACGTTTTGTCCGCCTTTGCCGCCACTCCGGTAAAATTCCCATACGAGATCTTCTTCTTTAATATCAACTCCCACTTCATCGACGATGGGCAATACTTCTACCATGGCAAAAGATGTCTGGCGTAATTTGTCTGCGTTAAACGGGGATTGCCGCACCAACCGGTGTACACCCGCCTCCGCTTTCAAAAACCCGAACGCAAAACGGCCAGTCACCTCTATGGTGACACTTTTTATTCCCGCCTCATCACCCGCGGTATAGTCCATTTCTTCCATTTTCCAGCCCTTTTGCTCTATGTACCGCGTATACATACGGTAGAGCATACCAGTCCAATCCATCGCCTCTGTCCCCCCTTGCCCGGCATGAAGCGCCAATATGGCATTTCCTTTGTCATACGGGCCAGAGAGGTAAAGAGCAAATTCCAGCCGCGTAATTTCTGATTTGAGCTTTTCTTCTTCCCCTAACTCAAGAAGCAAAGAAAATTCTTCTCCTTCGGCAAGTTCTTTTTGCAATGCAGCCAAATCCTGCATCTTGCGCGCGGCGCTTTCAGAATCTTTCCAAAAATTTTCATGCATCGTTTCAGCTTCCAACTCTCGGATATGCTTGCGCATACCGTCAAGGTCGAGCCGTTCAAGAAGTTCTGTCGCGCGTTTTTTGAGTTCTTCGTCCATAATAGCTTCTTATTGTAACACGGATGATCGGAGGTAAATAACGAAGCAGCACTCGCACAACCTAGCGTATTTATGCGTGACCAAATAGCATACCCACAACCGGCACCACACATAATCCCGCAATAAGTAACACTATCTGCCGAACTGACTCCACACCTTTGCGGCTCGTGAGCAACTCCGGGATCAAATCACTTGCCGCAATGTAGAGAAAGTTTCCTGCGGCGAGCGGGACAAGGTATTGCTCAAGCAGTGAAAACTGCTCAGATACAAACAATACGAGTATTGCTCCGACGATAGCAGTCGCGGCGGACGCAAAATTATACATGAGTGCCTTCTTATAAGACAAACCGCCATGGATAAGTACCATAAAGTCGCTCAGTTCGTGGGGTATCTCGTGTGCAATAACCGCGAGCGTTGTGGTTATTCCCAACGGCACGGACACAAGATACGCGCCGGCAATAACAGCCCCGTCAACAAAATTATGAATACCGTCCCCGATAAGGGTGAGATATGCCAATGGCTTCTCTTCGTGAGTATGTCGCCCCTCTATGTGATGATGCCATGCGATCAGTTTTTCTAACGCAAAAAATCCGACAAATCCGATAAGTACCCACGAAAACGCGCTCTCCGGCAGCAATTCCACTGCCTCTGGCAGCAAATCAAAAAACGTCGCACCCAACATAACACCCGAAGAAAACGCCAACGCATACGTAATCATAAAATTCAACTTTTGACGCTGGACAACCATAAGTACCGCACCCAAAAGTGAAAGTAAACTGACGATGACCACCGATACGATAACGTACAAATTTGTCATGATATACACCTCCGGCAAAGCCCAAAAAATTCCAATGAATGCCTGGTCACTTTTCCACCGGTGGTCTCCTCTATCTGCCGCTCAAGACCACTCACTGTGCACCCTTCTACATCGGTAATCGTTTTACACTTTTCACAGAAAAAATGATGATGCTTCGCTTTATGAGCATATTCATACCGGAGCTTGCCTTCATTAAGTTGTATGGGTTTGGTAATTCCCTTATCGGTGAAGGTGTTGAGTATCCGGAACACGGTGACTTCGTCTGCAGCAATTTTTTGTTTTTTAAGATAATCAGCAATCATCGATACGTCTACCGGCACATCTGTCTGCTCCAACATGGCGAGCACCCCAAGCCGCGCGGGGGTTACACGGAGCTTTGCATTATGCAGCTCTTCTTTACAATCATGTTTTGCAACGGGTTTCATGAGGTTCAGTATATGCAAGTAACTTGCATTTGTCAATACACCATGATATAACGGTGTATAGCCAATTCCTGGCGCCATTTTACACAATACATCCAAAAATCCCGCCATAGCGGGATTTTTGGTGGTCTACTATAATACATATATGCTCCGGCGTTTCAGTCTCCCCATCGTATTTTTCATGGTTCTTTTACTCACGCCTTTATCCCGATTGCAAGCCCAAGATAGCCTGTCGTTTCAGGATACCTACTACAAAGCACGGGTAGAACAGATAATAGAAGAGGGATCCAAGGACGCAAACGGAGTAACCGTCCCTTACCAGATTGTGCATATAGAAATCCTGGACGGAAACCTCCGCGGAAAAGAATTTACCATTGATCACGGTACCATATTCAGTATCGATAAAGATAAATTTGTGAAACCCGGACAACCGGTGGTTGTCGTACGGACAACCGGTCCCGATCTTTCCCCTATTTTTCAGATTATCGACTCCTACCGCTTACCCACACTCCTCCCGTTTCTTATCGCGTTCGCGGTGGCGGTAGTATTGCTCAGCGGTTGGCGTGGCATCGGATCAATGATCGGAATGGCTGTAAGTGTCATTGTTATCGTACAGTTTATCGTTCCCCAAATTCTTGCTGGCAATGATCCGCTTATTATTAGCATCGCGGGAAGCATGTGTATCATGCTGACGACTATTTATTTAGCGCACGGATTTTCCCTGCAAACAAGCATCGCGCTTGTCTCCACATTACTCACCCTGTTGTTTACCGGAGGTCTTTCTGTGCTCCTGGTAAAAGCCACCCATTTGACCGGACTCGGGAGTGAGGACGCGTATTCTCTCAAACTCGGACTTACCACGATAGTAAATTTCAAAGGACTGTTATTGGGAGGCATATTGATAGGAGCCCTCGGGGTGCTCGACGACGTAACCACCGGACTAACCGCTTCTGTTTTTGAGCTCAAGCGGGCAAACGCGAATCTCTCGTTTTCCGAACTTTTTAGTGCAGGACTCCGGGTAGGGCGGGAGCACGTGTCCTCACTCGTCAACACTCTGGTTCTTGCGTATGCCGGTGCCTCACTACCGATTTTTATTATCCTCATCACCAATCCAAACAACTATCCGCTGTGGTCGATAATAAACAGCGAAACAATAACAGAAGAAATCGTGCGGACACTTTCAGGAAGTTTTGGGCTTATTGCGGCTGTCCCGCTTACCACCGCGATTGCCGCGTGGCACCTTACTCGGCGGGCGCACAAATAAGCTGACGGAATTTTTCCTGATCTTGCGGTGATAATTGTTCTACTTGTTTTACCACCACCTCAAGCACGTGCGTCGTTACGGCACTTTGCGCCTGGGAAGAAACGGCAGTAACGGCATTTTGCACGGCGGATGACGCGACGGATGAAATACTCACCGGTTGGACGGCCCGTTCATCGCTTACGCCCAACGTATTTGCCAGATCCTGCCCCGCCTTCGTTTCCATAACCATGTCGTGCACTTTGGTGAGCGCTTCAGGACGCGGTTCACTCGTTACCTTGGGCCATACGATGCTGGTGATTGAAAGCATCACCGTTGCTCCAACCGCTGCCGCGATAAACTGCAATACTGGCATATAATTTTTATTATAGTGCCCGACTGCTTATAATGGAACATATGATGACGATACTTGGTGTTGATCCGGGAACAGCGCGTATTGGTTGGGGAGTCGTTGAAGATAACGGAGGCAAAATATCCGCTAAGGCATACGGATGTATCATGACCGATAAAATAGATTCACCTTCAGAACGCCTCGCGCAACTGTATACCGCGTTTACGAAACTCATCAAAACCTATAAACCCAAAGAAATTGGCGTGGAAGATTTATTCTTTGCGACAAATGCCAAAACAGCCATCGCTGTGGGTCAAGCCCGTGGCGTCATACTTTTGGCATGCGCGCAGGCACACATACCCGTGACTTCCTATAGCCCCATGACCGTCAAAAAATCAATATGCGGCAGTGGGGCAGCCGAAAAATCTCAGGTCGGGAAAATGGTCACAAAACTACTCCGTCTCAAAGAAATACCCACCCCCGATGACACTGCAGACGCACTTGCTATTGCAGTCACTCATGGATTCTCGTATAAACTAAGAGCCTTGTCATCCCGTCCGCCGAGCCGGGATTCATTTAGCAAACCTTTGCGGCATGGGATAACATCCCGAATGACGAATAAATAATATGATCGCCCAACTCACCGGTACGGTTATCCGCATGCATCACAACCCGCTCGTCCTGGATGTGCATGGGGTTGGATATGCCGTGCATGTACCACAAGGCCTTCTCGCAACAACCACAGTGGGACAGCAGCTCACTGTTCTTACGTACTTGCATGTGCGGGAAGACGTTTTGCAATTATTTGGTTTTTCTTCGGAAGAAGAAATGTCTCTTTTTGAACTGCTATTAAGTGTCTCGGGTATCGGACCCAAAACCGCGCTCGCCGTTCTTGACCGCGGAGAAACCGCCATAAAACGGGCAATTATTGCTTCTGATGTTGAATTTTTTATGGCCGTTCCTCGTCTCGGCAAAAAAAACGCGCAAAAAATTATCATAGAGCTCAAAAGCAAACTGGGGAGCACATCAGACCTGGATCTCACCGATGAAACAAGCGGCGACACAAAACAAATCATAGACGCGCTTATTACCATGGGATTTGACCGTAAAGAAGCACGGGAGGCGGTAAAAAAGCTACCGGCAGAAGGAACGCTGGAACAAAAAGTAAAGTTTGCCCTCAAAATGCTCGGGTAATATCTTATGAAAAAATCTCCGCTTACCCAAAACATTCTGGAAACGACGGTCACTCCGGAAGAACAATCACTTCTCGTATCACTCCGGGCGGCTACCTGGCCGGAGTTTGCAGGTCAGGAAAACGTCAAGCGCACTCTACACATCGCTATAGCGGCAGCCAAAAAACGGAAAGAGGCACTGGAGCATATCCTCCTCTATGGCCCTCCCGGACTGGGTAAAACAACGCTGGCCCACCTCATCGGCAAAGAGCTTGATGTTAATGTCCGCGTCACCAGCGGACCGGCGATAGAACGGGCAGGCGATCTGGCCGCTATACTTACCAATCTGGAACCCAACGACATCCTGTTTATAGATGAAATACACCGGCTCAATAAAGTAGTAGAAGAAACCCTTTATCCAGCGATGGAAGATTACGCGCTCGACATCGTCTTGGGGAAAGGTCCGGCAGCCCGGACGCTACGGTTGGATTTGCCTCCATTTACCATTATCGGCGCGACGACGAGGGTGGGACTCCTCTCTTCCCCTATGCGCGACCGCTTTGGCGTCGTCACCAGATTGTCGTTTTACGAGCCAAAAGAAATCGAAGAAATTCTCGACCGGGCAGCCAAAAAACTCAATATTGCGCTTGATCCCATCGCGCGCCGCGAACTTGCCAAACGGAGCCGCGGCACTCCGCGCATCGCGCTCCGGTTGCTCAAAAGGGTACGGGATGTCGCGCAAATTGAAGGTAATGGGACGATTGATGAACCCATACTTCACCACTCCCTTACCCTTTTTGAAGTCGACAGTGTAGGACTCGACAATTCAGACCGAAGACTACTCACTATCCTTATTGATAAATTCTCCGGCGGCCCTGTGGGCATAGAAACACTCGCCGCTGCGTTGTCGGAAGACACCGGCACCGTAGAGGAAGTATTGGAACCATACCTTATGCAAATCGGGTTTTTGAAACGGACACCCCGGGGGCGTTCAGCAACAGAGGCAGCATTTACGCACTTAGGAAAGACACCAACCAAGAAACAACAGGAAGAACTCTTCTGATAAGGGATTTACGGACGTTACCACGCTTGGAAAACTAGCACTAGGTATTTCTTCCCTTTACCACATCCGCACTTATCCGCGATTATGTTCTTAAAGACTTGCCCAGTCTGTCTGGTTATCAAACAACTGATCGTGGAATTCCCAGAATTTACCCTGATCCTTGGCACACTCAGCCGCTTCTGCGGATTTCTGGGCCCGCGGATGGATGCTTACCAATGGGAAATGCTTGAATACCAGTGTTACTTTATCGCCATAGTCAGCCAGCACTTTTTTCACAGTCGGATGTGCTTTTCCGCAGTATGGGCATTGAAAATCGGAAAATTCGATAATCGTTACCGGCGCGCCAGCTTTCCCGCCACGCACGCTCGAGTTACCCACCGCAACCACTCTTGGCTTCGGATCGAACGCTCCTGATTTATTTGCGTCCTGCAGGTTTTTCGAATAATCAGCAGGATCTTCTGATCCCGTACCCGCCAATTCTTTATCGATTACTTCCTTAAAACTTTCATAAGGAAATGCCCCACCCAACAGCTTACCGTTGATAAGGAAAGCCGGTGTGCCGGTCACCCCCACAGTGCTCCCTTCCTCAGTTTCCGCGTTTACTATCGCGGCTTTCTCGCCGCTTTCCATACACGTAAGAAGCTTCTTTGAATCCATCTTTACGGCCTTTGCAAACGCGCCCATCGCGTCTTCAAAAGATTTGTATTTTGACTTAACTGCCCCACCTGCGGCAGGTGCACCGCCTGCTTCAAGATATTGCACTTTTGTATAGAGGGACCCCAACATAAATGAAGCGATGACGAGTAAAACGACAAGTGTTATCTGTGGCCATGCCGGACGGGCTGCGGTTTCATTTTCTTTCATATAAAGGCATTGTAAGTAATCGAATAATGTAACGCAAGATACAAAAAACATCATTATGCCGTCCACACAATCTCCCACAGATCCGTCACAAAAAACAGGGTTGACAAGAAATTAGCACTCATGGTATAAGAGTGCTAAGACCTTCTTAACACATTGAAGAAGGGTGAAGAAAGGAGGTGATACGATTATGGTAGATTTAGTCCCCCGCTCATTCTGGCGGATCCCGTCAGTTCCAAACCTTTGGGAAGATGAAGAAGACTGGGGAACGCTCACCAATTGGCCGAGCGGCTTATCACTTTCCGAGGACAATACCCATGTATACGTACAGGTCGCGGTTCCGGGAGTTGACCCCAAAGACATAGAGGTAACATTTGACAAAGGTGTCGTCTGGATCAAAGGCGAAGCCAAAAACGAAGAAAAAGAAAAAAAATACTACCGCAAAGCGGCGAGTATGTTTTCATATAGAGTCGCGGTACCAGGCGACCTTGATATCAACAAAGAACCGGAAGCGGCCGTCAAAAACGGTGTGATGACTGTTTCTTTTGCAAAATCCCCTAAAACACAACCCAAAAAAATTTCCGTGCGTGAAGAAAAATAAGCCGATACGCATATGCTCGGCTCTCGCCTACTCAGCCCGCCACACTGCGGGCTGAGTTTTTGTACGATATCCAATAGAAATAGGCATACATTACTGCTATAATTCTTCTATGAAAGCGATACTAACACGCTATTGGAAAATATCCCTGATTATCGTGTTTGTCGTCGCAGGAATTATTTTTTGGTCAAAAAACACGGCTGCGCAAAAGGCCAACACCTCTATCACTACCGCTAAAGTTACCCAAAGAAATTTCGTAAAAACGCTCTCATCTTCCGGCAAAACCCAGGCGGATAAATCAGTTGAGCTCAAATTCCAAACATCAGGAAAACTTGCATGGGTAGGAGTGAAGGAAGGCGACCGGGTGCAGGCATACCAGGCACTTGCAGGGTTAGACGTGCGGGAGGTACAAAAAAATCTGGAAAAGGCGCTCCGCGACTATTCTAACGAACGGAATGATTTTGAAGAAGCCCGCCAGATTACGTATGGCACAAGAAAAACTGACGCGGTGAATAATCTGCTCAATGATACCGTCGCGCGGATACTCGAAAAAAACCAATGGGATCTCGATAAAGCGGTCCTTGATGTAGAGCTCAAGAGCCTGGCAGTAGAGTTTGCATCATTAACCACACCCATTGCCGGTATTGTAACCCACATCGACACCCCCATTGCCGGCGTGAACATCACACCTGCCACCTCGGTGTTTGCTGTCGCTGACCCTGAAAGCCTGATATTCGAGGCAAATGTGGATGAGGTTGATGTCGGGGGTATCAGCATCGGCCAACCGGCGATCATCAAGCTGGACGCGTTTCCCGAGTCGACATTTTCAGGTACCATCGCCCACATATCCTATGTCTCAGAACAATCGAGCGGCGGAGCCACCGTGTTCCCCGTTAAAGTCGCGTTTACCGATCCGCAGCAATTACGGGTTGGGCTAAACGGTGATATAACTATCGAAACAGGCCGCCAGGACAATGTGCTCACAATTCCAACCGAAGCGTTACGGGAAGAAAATAATACAACCTATGTTTACAAAAAAACAGGCAAAACATACCAGAAAGTAACGGTAACCACAGGCGCCAAAAACGAAGATGACGTCATCATTACCTCTGGGTTGAATGAAAATGATTTGGTAGTCACTAAGGGCTTTACGAGCATCCCAAAATGACAACACTTCTCAAGATTGCTAATGTCTCCAAAGAGTACAAAATGGATGGCGTCGTTTTCCAGGCTTTGGATAATGTATCCCTCTCCATCAAAGAGGGTGAATTTGTCGCTATCATGGGACCGTCAGGGTCGGGCAAATCAACACTCATGCATATCATCGGCTGCCTGGACCGGCCGACAAGCGGCAAGGTATATATAGAAGAACACGACATATTTACGGCAAATGACGCAGAGCTCGCGGAAATCCGGAATACCCACATAGGATTTGTCTTTCAACAATTTAATTTACTCAGAAAAACCAGCGCGCTCTCTAATGTTGAACTTCCGCTTGTATATGCCAAAGTTACCCCAAAAGAACGGAAGGAACGGGCACGCGCCATGCTTACCGAAGTCGGATTATCAGAAAAAATGGGCAACTTCCCATCCCAGCTTTCCGGAGGACAACAACAACGGGTAGCGATCGCCCGCGCGCTCGTTACCAAGCCCAGCATCATATTGGCAGACGAACCAACCGGTAATCTCGATAGTAAGTCAGGGCGCGATATCATGAACATATTCCAAAACCTTCATGACAAGGGTAGCACTATCGTGCTCGTCACCCATGATGAAGACGTCGCGCATCACGCAAAACGCATCGTCCGGATAGCGGACGGGAAAATAATTGCTGACGGGAAACCACCCAAACGGACATGACCGGGTAGTAGAATTTCGACACGCTTTCGTTCATTGCGAGTCGAATAAATAATCTAAATAATATTATGTATACAAAACGAAAGGAGACTGAATTTTCAACAGCGTAGATACGCAATGGTCGAAATTTCACTTCCCGGATGAACTTTGCCGAATACACCAAGCTCGCGTTCAATGCACTCCGCACAAACAAAGTGCGCTCACTCCTCACCATGCTTGGCATCATCATCGGCGTTTCATCCGTTATCCTCCTCGTTTCTATTGGCACCGGCCTCCAAAACTATGTCACTGAGCAATTTGCCAGTTTGGGTTCAAACACCATCATGGTCATGGCAGGAGATGTCGATGTGAGTCAAGGGCCACGGGGTGCTATGATGTCTGCCAGTAAATTCGAAATTTCTGACGCATCGGATCTCGAAAGTGGTAGTGATGCGATCAAACAGGCGTCTCCCATGGTGCAGGGGTTTGGTACATTTTCCTATGGAGGAAACACCGTCTCTACAGAAGTGTGGGGACTTTGGGAAAATTACTTCGATTTAGCCAAATATGAACCAGAGTACGGCAGGATCATTACTCAAAACGATGTCGAAAGAACCCGCCGCGTCATTGTGCTGGGCAATAAACCGGCGACCGATCTGTTCGGCGAAGGAGTAAATCCGGTGGGAAAAAAATTAACCCTCAATGACATACAGTTTGAGATAGTCGGCGTCATCAAGTCCAAAGGAGGCGGTGGAGCAATGGGAAGTGCGGATGACTTTACGGCTATACCGTTAACAACCGCCATGCGGCAGTTTAATCAGGACCGGCCATTTATGATATTTGTGGAAGCAAATAGTGCCGACGAAGTGACCCAAGCCCAGCAGGATGCGGAACGCATACTGGCAAGACGTCTCAAAGATGATGAGTTTACGGTACTTGAATCAACTCAACTTCTGGAAACAATTACACAATTTCTCAATGTGATTACCGCAGCCCTCGGTGGTATTGCCGGTATATCGCTTCTGGTGGGTGGCATAGGGATTATGAACATCATGCTCGTGTCCGTCACCGAACGCACCAGAGAAATTGGACTTCGGAAAGCGGTCGGTGCGACACCGCGGGATATCCTTATGCAATTTCTGATCGAGTCAGTCATTCTCTCGCTCTTCGGAGGAGCCATTGGTATAGGCATCGGGGCGGCCGGAGCGCTCGGAATTAATCAGTTTGTCACAACGTCCGTGACCCCCTGGTCAGTCATGTTATCGTTTGGATTTTCCGCTGCAATCGGCATTATCTTCGGAGTAGCGCCCGCCATCAGAGCTGCCCGCCTCGACCCCATTGAGGCACTCCGTTATGAATAACAAGGAAAGAGAGCAGTGCTGGTTTTCATCTGGCTAAGCCGGATGGCACGTCGAGAGAAAACATTAGTTTTCTCTCGAGACAAACTATTCGCAATTTGTGCCTAGCCCACCAACGCATTCTTCTGAGGGAGGAGTTCCTCGTTCAGGGCACTTTTCAGAATATATACACGCATCATCAGAAACCGCGGCAATTTGCGATTGCAACGCGGTATCGGACATGCTTCCGCCTGAAACCACCAATATGCGGTCTAAATCCTGGGGTTCATATGCTTCATTTAAAGACTGCAGCTTGCCATTAACATACATGGCAAACGGCTTCCCGCTAAAGTTCATACCAAGTGATCCGAACAGATCACTCAACTTCATTCCCTTTTTGTGAACATGAAACACATTCCCTATCCCGTCATGGAAATGTATATACTCATGAAGCTCTTCGCCTTCCTTTGACTGATATTTACTTTCGGAAAAATTTACCGGCGTGCCGTCTACCAATACGCGGATATTGGCGTGTATATGATATGACGCTTCATCCGACGCGCTCGGCTGTGGAGCGTTGAGTATGGCTGCTTTTATAAGCGTTTCAAAATCTTCGAAGCTCGCGGGATTTTGGATCTTTTCGTTGTTGAGGTAAAACGTCGGTGTCGCGTTAACTCCCAATACGTTCGCGTCATTTATATCCCGGTCAATTCGCTTTTGCACCGCATCACTTTTCATATCCTTGGAAAACTTCTCGCCATCGAGACCCAGGTCTTTCGCGTATCCTGCAAATATTTCCGCCGCATTTTTCTCGGTCGACCATTCTGCCTGCGTTTCATATACTTTGTCATACATTTCCCAGAACTTCCCCTGCAGTCCAGCGGCTTCCACTGCCCGGGCGGCAGGGAGTGCGTTTGGATGCGATGGCAATGGGAAATTACGGAATACGAGAGTCAGCGATTCTTTGTATGTTTCAGTAAGCCGCTTCACCACGGTATGATAGGCGCTGCAGGCAGGACACTGATAATCCCCGAATTCCACAAGAGTGACAGTTGCGGACGGAGACCCCAACTTATAACTATCTTCGGCAACCAATAATTTTGGATCAATCTTGGGCGCGTTGGTGGGTCTGCTAAACGCAAACACCGCACCGGCAATAATAACGACAGTGGCAAGAATCATCCCCGCAAAAAGTTTTGTTTCGCTATTCATATAGGGATGATTATAAAATGCCGCAAGGAATTTGTACAACCACCAACCGCTACAGACGGCGGGCATCATACGCCCAATGCAACAGCGCCTGCCGTTGACGGGGGCGGCACGACCAATCCCCCGGCGTACAATTATGCTTAATTTGGGCAATATGCCGGCGTATTGCTATCCATCGGGTAATTTGCCTATCGTCTTCATCAGGCATACGCCTTCCCGAATAATACCGGCAATACCACTGGAACCATCCGCGCGGATCATCCGGGTGAATCCAATCCTTCCGCCGCCATTCACGAAGTGGTTGACTCGCCTCTATGCCAAAAAAATTTATTTTCGGATCCGAAAACTCAGGGGAAAGTTTCGCGCCAATAAACCAGCTTTTGGGGAATTCATCCCGGCAGTCTGTCATGTATTTACCGCCAAACACCCCCAACCGGAGCATCTGCTTGGGCGTCAACTCCGGCACAAAACGGGGGTCAAAAGCTTTGCCTTCCGGTTCGGTTCGGTAATAAACATATCCGCGCTGCATCCGGTCGTTAACAAGTACTTTTTTCGGCTTCATGAAATACGTTTCGGCGGAAAAGGAATGAATATGCTGGTTTGCCGTGCGTACCGCGCAAAATCCTCCCGGCCCGCGTATTTTTTTTCCAACAACGGGACGCCGGAAACGAAAAGAATAAGCAGGGTGATGGTAAGAGGCCCCACAACGGAGACATACCCGCTTGGTGCAGATACGGCATATAAAAATATGCCCCACCACTGCACCACTTCTCCAAAATAATTCGGGTGTCTACTAAAGCGCCACAGTCCTTGCGTCATTATTTTGCCTTTGTTTGCCGGGTTGGCGATAAACTGTTTCAGTTGCCAATCTGCGGCTGATTCAAAACAAAATCCAAACAACCACACGAAAAATCCGGCTATATCCCATAAACCAAGCGCTTGTTCAGTACGGAAATAATTCATATACAACACGGGAAACACAATGATGTACAACAATACTCCCTGCAGCATAAATATCTGGAAATAGGATCGTACATAAAACCATGAACCCCACTCTTTTCTCCATGCGAGATACCGGTGATCCTCACCCTTTTTCCGGTTTCGAAAATAGATATGCAACGCCAACCGGATACCCCAAACGGATATCAGCGCATTGACAGCAAGTCCTGCCATGGTAGGTGATGGTGACCATACATAGGAAACCCATGACAACAAAATAAAGCCCAATCCCCATGCGATATCCGCAATGTCGTTACGTTTTACAAAAACCGCGACACAATACCAACACGTCATGTAGATAAATAAAATGGCCGCCAAGGAGAAAAAATAATTCATACACCCAGTTTCTTCGCGACAAAAAAGCTTACCACCGACACGGTGCCTGATAACACCATACCCCACAACAAATCCACCACGGTCACGATCACCGGCCAGTTTTTTAATGTCGCGAGGTTAGTAAGGTCATATGTTGCGTAGGTAATAAGCCCAAAAAACATGCCGGTGAGCAACGCTTGGCTCCACAATCTTTTTTCCAACGATGGTGTAATAACAAAAAATACCAAACCGGCTATAAAAAGAAGATAAAAAATAAGAGCCGCAGGCCAGTTTACCTCTTTGGCCATCAGAGACCCCAGATGTTTGCTATAAAAATTTTTCGCGACAAGCCCTAGCCATACCATGTCGATTGCGATAAAAACTGAAATGGCAATCGCGTATAGTTTTATAAACATACCCTTCCTCCTCGTTTATTTCTTATGTTGCGGCGCGTTGATGAGTCCGCATTTTTTATATTTCAATCCAGAACCACAGGGACACGGATCATTGCGCCCTATCTTGGCATCAGCGGATACCTTTGGCACTTGTGACACTGCAGAAGACTGCGCGTTAGTCTGCATGCGTTTTGCCGCTTGCGCTAACGGCGATTCCAGCGCGCTCGCAACCGGGGCATTTACTGCGGTTTGGTTGAGTTGCTGGCCGGCCTGCTGATTTGGCGAAAGTTGCACCTGTACTTTAAAAATGCGGTGCGCAATTTCCGTATCAATGCCACCAAGTAACCGTTCAAACATGGAAAATGCCTCATTCTTATATTCAATAAGCGGATCGCGCTGTCCATATCCCCGAAGCCCTATACCTTCCCGTAAATCGTCGATTGCATCCAGATGATCCATCCACAAATTATCAATCACCTGCAAGCTCACCCAACGCTCCACCTGACGCATCACCTCTTCCGAAAGTTGTTTCTCCCGCTGTGCGTATACATCCCCCGCAATTTTGGTGAGGAACTCGGTAATGTCTTCGGCTGTATGCAGTTGCTGAAGCTGCTTAAGGAGCTGTTCAACGCTTGCCGGATCAAATGGGATGATGGCCGTAAATTCTGAAGCGATTTTTTGCCGGTCAATGTTACCTGCATCACTACTAAACACGTTTACGAAGTTTGCTATCTCGTTGCCAATCTTCTGGAGTATCGCTTCTTTTTGACTTTCCCCTTCCAGGATTTTTCGGCGCCTCCGATACACTATCTCCCGGTGTTTATTTAATACATCGTCATACTCCACGAGATGCTTCCGGTTATCAAAATGAAATCCTTCTACTTTCACCTGTGCCTGCTCCAACGCGCGCGACACCATCGGGTGCTCCAGTGGCACATCTTCAGGTAGTTTAAACACATCCATAAGGCGGGATACCTGATCACCGCCGAAAAGCCGCATGATGTCGTCTTCGAGTGATACATAAAACCTACTCGCTCCCGGATCACCCTGCCTGCCACTTCGGCCGCGCAACTGATTGTCTATCCGGCGTGATTCATGCCGCTCTGTGCCGATAACATAAAGTCCGCCGACTGCAAGCACCTCATCATGGCTTTTTTTCCATGCCGCCAGATCTTTTTCCCATTCTTTCTCGTTGTCGTATTCCCATTTTTCTTTTTTGGGTCCGCCCAATATAATATCGACTCCCCGCCCCGCCATATTGGTAGCGACGGTCACGGCGCCCAATTTACCTGCGTCTGAAATAATCATGGCTTCTTTCAGATGATTTTTCGCGTTCAGCACAGCGTGGGGAATACCTTTTCGTTTCAGTGCCTCACTAATAACGTCATTTTTATCAATAGATGTCGTGCCCACCAGCACCGGCTGTCCTTTCTTATGGTGCTCGATAATGTCGTTTACCACCGCGGTATACTTGGCTCTGGTCGTTTTATAGACCATGTCAGAAAAGTCTTCGCGCACCTGTGCTTTGTGCGTTGGCATAACAACAACATCCAGGTTATATATTTTCTTAAACTCCTCAGCCTCCGTGGACGCGGTACCCGTCATACCGGCAAGCTTTTCGTACATTCTGAAATAATTCTGTAAACTGACGGTCGCGAGCGTCTTACTTTCCTGCTGTATCGCTACCCCTTCTTTGGCTTCTATCGCCTGATGAATGCCTTCACTAAACCGCCGGCCAGTAAGCAATCTCCCGGTAAACTCATCGACGATCACCACCTGACCGTCTTTGACGATGTATTCTTTTTCGCGGTGAAACAGCGCGCGCGCTTTGAGCGCTGCTTCTATATGATGAACGGTTTCGAAGCTCGTTTCATAGATATTACCAAGTCCCAGCATTTTTTCGACCTTGAGTATGCCGTGGTCGGTAAGATGGGCGGTACGGAGTTTTTCGTCGATGACGTAGTCGGTTTCGCCGGTCAGCTTGTCTACCATCTTTGCGTAATCGTAATATTTACTCGTGGCTTCGGCGGCTGGAGCAGATATAATGTGTGGTGTCCGCGCCTCATCGATAAGAATAGAATCTACCTCGTCGATGATTGCATAGTGATAATCCCGCTGCACCAACTGGCTCATGTCACTCACCATGTTGTCGCGAAGATAATCAAATCCGAATTCGGAATTTATGCCGTAGGTGATATCCGCGGCATACGCTTCTTTTCGGCTTACCGGTTTTAAATGTTGCAGCCGCCAGTCAGAAGCCATGGGATCATTGTATTCAGGGTCGTACAAAAACGATTGCTCGCTGATCATCGCTGAAACAGACAACCCTAACAGATGATATATCTGGCCCATCCAGCCCGCGTCCCGCCGTGCCAAATAATCGTTGACGGTGACTAGGTGCACGCCTCTACCGGTAAGCGCGTTTAAATACAAAGCGGGGGTGGCTGACAATGTTTTTCCTTCTCCTGTTTTTTGCTCCGCGACTTTGCCCTGGTGCAAAACGGCAGCGGCCATAAGCTGCACATCATAATGCCGCTCGCCGATTGTGCGCCGCGCTGCTTCACGTACCAGTGCGTATGCCTCCGGCAAGAGATCATCCAGCGTCTGACCGCCTTTCAGGCGTTCTTTAAATTCTGCGGTTTTTTTGGCAAATCCGGTGTCTTTCGTTTTTTTTATCTCCGGCTCAAGCGCGTTAATATGCTCTACCAGCGCGCGAAGTCTACCGATCTCTTTTTCATTGCTATCAAGAAGTTTTCCGAGGAACTTAAACATTATCCAATTTTAGCACAATCCATGGCTACTGCGCGAGGAAAAAACGATTGTTATTGCGGTCAACTGAACTCACCTTTGTATACAGTGACGATAGTACCGCAAAAAGCTTCGGTGCCTTCTTTTCGTAGCCTGGCTGCCGGAGATAATTGATGATTGTCAGACCGTTTTTACGCAATATGTTTTTTACCCGCTGCTGAAAAACAGGAGTCACCACAAAATCCGGTATATCAGGACCGACAAAAATATCAGTGACCACAAGATCAAATTTGCTACCGGTATAGTCCTTTACAAATACATTGGCGTCATTACAAATAAGCCGTAAACCAGGTACTTCAGCTAATCCAAAATATGTTTCCCCCACACTGATCATTACCGCATCAATATCCACCCCTGTTATTCGAGAACTTGGAAACAACTCATGTAATACATGAATGACCGTACCCCCAGCGGTTCCCAATACTAAAATATTTCGTATCTTTCTCTTACCGGGGAATTGAAGGTGCGTGAACGCATATCTCCATAAATCTTCTATATACGCACCCGACTCACGCGCGCCGTTTACCAGAAGCTTGTACCTCCCCTTTTCTTCATTTATCCGGATAGAACGGTTGTATGGCGATGATAATTCCGCGACAGTTTGGGGGAAAATATAAGAAAGCCAACTCATCTTCGTATCTCTTTTTTGCCCACAAATGGTTGGAGCACGTCAGGAATACGTATAGACCCGTCTGATTGCTGGTAGTTTTCAAATATCGCCACTAAAATTCGCGGACTCGCGACGGCGGTATTATTGAGGGTATGGCAAAACTTTATATTGCCGTCTTTCCCTTTGTACCGGATTTTGAGACGTCTGGACTGAAAATCCCCCATAAATGAATTCGACATCGTTTCTCCGTAGCCGTTTCGCCCGGGCATCCATGTCTCTATGTCATATTTTTTTACCTGCGGTTCACCCATATCACCGGTACACATAAGAAGCACGCGGTATGGAAGTTTCAGATCCTGCAGAATTTCTTCACTGTTTGCCAACAACTCTTCATGTAGAGTAAGTGATGTACTCGTTTCCGCATCCGAGATAATAACTTGTTCAATTTTGTTAAATTGATGCAACCGGTAAACCCCTCTCGTATCCTTTCCATAGCTTCCCGCTTCACGGCGGAAACATGGAGAGTAAGCCACAAATTTCTTGGGCAAATCTTTTTCGTACAGCATCTCATCGCTATAGTACGCGGTCACCGGCACCTCAGCAGTGCCCGCCAAAAACACATCATCTTTGGGGATGCTATAAACCTCTTCTCTTCCCCACGGAAACTGGCCGTTACCGACAAATGTAAATTCCTTTACTAAGCTGGGCGCGATAAGCGGCGTGTATCCTTTGGCCACTAACTTCTGCAGCGTATAAAACATAAGTGCCACTTCTATTTGCGCGGCTTCATTTTTCAAAAAATATGCCCGTGAACCACCCACCTTTGCTCCCCGTTCAAAATCGATAAGATCGAGGGATTTTGCTAAATCAATATGATCTTTGGGTGTAAAATCAAACGCAGTCGGTTCACCCCATTTTTTGATCTCCACATTTCCCGTTTCATCTTTGCCCACGGGTACACTTGGGTCGGGGACATTCGGCACCGTAAGCATCGCGAGAGAAAACTGCTCCTCAGTGCTCCGCAATTCGTCTTCAAGTTTTTTTAGTTCGTCTTTGATTGCCTTACCGCGCTTTACTCCTTCATCTGACCGCTCACGGCTTATGGTGTTTCTCTCGGCTCGCAGCACTTCAGTTTTCTGGATTAACGCCTTGCGGGTATCGTCAAGCGTAAGCAGGGTGTCCCAGTCCACCACGCGGTTTTTATTGATCGCCGCGGTTTTACATAACTCAAGATTGTCCCGGATAAACTTAATATCTAACATAACGTCGCAAGAATTGGCTTTAATTTTTCCAACGCTTTCTTTCTATGATTATACCTCTCCGTCTCCTCGGGCGTAAAGCTGACGTGATCATAAAACTTTCCCAACTCCGGTAAATATAAAATTGAGCGGTATGGAAATCCTTCATGCCGTACCTTGGAGGGCTCGAGCGGCACGATGCCGCGGATAGATTCTTTAACGGTTGTCACAACCGGGTTACCCGGCTGCACCAACGCTAACACCAGGACCAACCTCGCGCCACGTTTTTTTTCGGGAACATCCTTCATACGGGTAAAGGTATACGCGATAAGTTCTTCATCCGTGCTATCCCGATCGCTATGCACCCACCGATGAGACTTCACCCCCGGTTCTCCACCAAGGGCATCAATTTCAAACCCTCCATCGTCAGCGAGTGTTATAAATCCCGACGCCTCTGCATATGTTTTTGCTTTTAACACTGCGTTCTCTTCAAATGTTGCTCCAGTTTCCTCAACTGGTGCCGTAATCCCAACGTCTCTGAGGCTTACTAGCTCTAGTGGCATATCGGCGAGGAACCGCCGGATTTCTTCTAGCTTTCCGGGATTGGTAGTGGCGATCAGAAGTTTTTTCATTTATAACCCAAGCGCTTCATGGTTATCCTGCATGGCTTTTAGTGTGAGATTAATAAATTCGGGAAGAGGTATACCCAACTTTTCCTCGCACTGTGCAATCTGTTCCCGCTCGACGGCTGCAGCAAACGCTTTGTTTTTCCATTTCTTCATGATGGATGACAACTCCACGGTTGCCAGTTTTTTGTCCGGCCGCATCAACGCGACCGCGACGATAAAACCCGTAAGCTCATCAACCGTTTCGAGCGCCCACTCCATGTTACCCTCAAGCTCTGCGAGCCCCGTATGTTTGCGGTTGTGAGACATAAGCGCGTGCACAATAGGTCCGTCTGTTTCACCCATATCCGCAAGCCACCGCAATGTGTGTTTTGTGTGCTCGTTTGGCGTGTCCTTTGTTTCTTCCCAATCCGCGTCATGGAGAAGCCCCAGCGTTTCCCACATATCGCCGTCACCGCCAAGGCGTTCGGCGAGCGCGCGCATTGCGAAACCTACCGCGTACATGTGACGGCGGAGATTTTGGTTTTTTGTGTGTTCATGCAGCAACTCTGTTGCCTGATTTTTGGTAATCATGTGACAATTCCTTCAAACACTACGGTTCCTCCGCAGTATTTCACTATTATTTCCACTGATTCTTTCAGCGTTTTTTGCACACTCTCCGCTGTGATATCGTGCACCCCATCCACATTTATCCAGATGTTTTTGGTTTGCTCTGTCACCATCGTACGTTGTGCATCACGGTAATTAAAATCGATATTATATCCACCCACCCGATCATAATACGCGATTTCACCGGCAGTATATTGAGTGGGCTCCTTATCACCTAAAAGCAATATCTCATCCCCCTCGCCTGCGTACCGGAGCACGGTAGGAAACACTACATTGTCCGCGTCAAAAGCGCCCACGGATATGCGTTGCTTCATCACGATAAGGTTGTACGCGTCAACACAGGTATTAACGGTATATAAATCTTTTCCGACCGCAATCCGCCGTAACAACGCCTCCGGAGATGGACGCCGCGAATGCCAGTCGATACCCATTTGTTTATATAATCTCCGGTAACTTACTAACTCGGGATACGTGCTAAGTTGCTCGGTAGTTAATCCTTTTAGCCCCGCGAGAAACTCCTGTTTTTCCTGCTCCAGCTGCGGGTGCGTTTTTTGAATGTTCACGCCGTTTATAAGCGCTATACCCACCGAGATGCTTGGAACTGCTTTTTTTAACGCTGCATCTATCACAAAAAAATCCGGTTTTTCTATAGTCGCTACCGCGGATTTCTGTGCCGCTTCGGTTTTACGGGTGTTGAGTGTTAGTCTTTCTACTACCACGTCAACGGGAAACTGTTTGCGTAGCCACCCCGCTCTCGGCCCATGCTCTTTATCCAATACCACCAGATACAGTGCTTTAAATGCGGATTTGGTATCTAGCCCCTGAGATTTGGCGAGAAGAAATAGTTCTGACTGCATTTTCTCAGGGTCATCTACCCGCGGCCACAACCCTGCGAGTGCGTTAAGAAACGCCCATTGTTCGGGAGTAAACTGGTAGTCATCTTTCGTTTTGCGGGATATCTGATATCTGTATTCATCAGGCGCGTAACTATTAAGCCAGACAGACGCGTATGTCATGCGAAGCGCAATAATTTCTTTTTCTTTTGCGGTGAGCTTGGCGCCTTTTACCTGCTCGAGTTTGGAAACTACATCCACGTTGGGTAACTGTACGAAGTTCGCAACATCCCGAAATCTGGGCAAAAAGGTGGGGATTTTTTCCGGCACCGCGGTAATCTGCGAAAGCACAAACGCTCTGGCGAGACTTTCATCCGACCCGTCGATATACGCCTGCCAACACCGGTCGTATTCATCAAATAAATCCGGGATCGCCATAGTACCCATGGGATCAAATTCTATAGCCTGACGGTAATCCGTCCGGGTAAAAAGAAACCGGCCAACTTCAGGCGGCAATAATTTAGTAAGATCGCGGCCTTTGAGTCCCAAACCTTTGGAGGATGACATTTTTTTGCCCCCGATAAGAAAAAATTCATAGGGAAGATTATACGGATTATCGATGTGAAATACTTCACGGCAGAGCTCTTTGGCGATATCCCGTGATCCACCCGCAGACGAGTGATCTTTACCCGCGCCTTCGATAGTAACCCCCAGCACTTTCCAGTGTGCCGGCCAATCTACTTTCCACGGGAGTTTTCCCGGATGATGCGCTGGATTTTCTTTATCGGTAAATGGACTGGTTCTCCCGGTGTATCCGCACCCTTTTGCCCAGGTTACCATACTTGGCTCACAGGTATATTCCACCGTGGCACCGTCCCAGTTGTGTACACGGGTTGTTCCCAATTTGCCGCATTTTTCGCATATCACCTGCAGTGGTAACCATCCCTTATCACGTTTTTTACTTCCACTGACCCGCTGATAAATATCCTGAATTCGTGTCGCGTTATCAAGCGCTTCGCGGATTACTCCGTCAAACAATCCTTCATGATACATGTCCCACGAATAACGGAACTCCGCCCGTATCCCTAAATCAAGCAATACGCGCTGAAAATCTTTTGTGAAATACTCGGCAAAACTGGTAAATCCGGCTTCGGGGGATTTTGCCAAACGAAGCGGTTTACCTAACTCACCCGCCATGCGTTCCAGCTCAGGTGGCAGCCCGTCTACCGGATCAAAATCATTAAAGACATAGGTAAATGTCGTTTTGGCGTTTGCATCTATCAGTGAGCGATACACCAAATCGTGGACAATCGGACCGCGCAATGACCCGATATGAGCGAAACCGGATGGGGTAAACATATCGTCTACCCAGTACGGCTTGTGTACCCCTGATGTAATGATTTCCTGTGCTATACGATCTGACCAAAACATAACTCCTCCTATTTTAACTTATTTTACGCTCCACAATAAATCACCCGTTGTCCAAGCTGCCAGCTACTGCATAAACCCGCTCACAAATGTTTTTGCGACAGTTGCGAGCTTTCCCGTATTATACCCCCCTTCCTGTACCAATACGGTAGGCAACCCCAATGATGCGATGGTACTCGCCATACGGCGGTAATAATCAGTGCTCAGACGGAGCCCTCCAATCGGATCGTCAATGTGTGCATCGTAACCTACAGAAACCACTAAATACTGCGGCGCATATTTCTCAATATGCCGTACCGCCTGTTGTAACACCGGATGATATGCTTCATCAGTCGTACCGAGCACTAATGGAAAATTCATATTGTATCCAATACCCTTCCCTACTCCGGTTTCCTGCGCGGAACCACTGAAATAAGGGAATTTTTCCGACGGGTCAGCATGAATATTAACAACCAATACGTCACGGCGCTCATAAAAAATATGCTGTGAGCCGTTGCCATGATGCACGTCGATATCCAGAAGCACCACTTTCCCCCGGTGACTTAAATAATTGGCGGCGATCGCGGCATTGTTAAAATAACAATATCCTCCCATGCGGCTTCGCTCTGCGTGATGACCGGGTGGCCGACAAAGCGCATACGCGTGGATATCTCCGCGGCGCACTAGTGATGCTGCGGTGAGCGCCGCCATCGCGGATCCGCAGGCAGCCTGGTAGGTGGTACTACTTACCGGTGTATATAAGTCAAATGCATACTGCCCCCGCAATGCAATAGGATTTGAAACCTCACCATGTCCTGCATAAGGAAACACCGAAGGATACATATAGGTACTCCCGGCGAGTCTCCCCGCTTCTGCCACATAACTAACATACGCACGGTCGTGTACTGCTTCTATCCAGGAAAGCGGAAACCGTTTCGGAAGCGTTACCCGCACCCCTGACATATCTCGTAGCGCCGCGTGTATTTGCTCGATACGCTCCGGTACCTCCGCGTGCGGCTCACTTTCGCCATTAAAAATCTCTGACGGCGGCCGGTGACGCACATGATGTGATGGATAAACAATGATCATATATCTCCTTTCAGGATCACGCGCCGGGACGCGGGATCATAGAGGGTTTGTATTGCCGGCTCTGGTAAATGCATCATGGTGAAATCTCTTTTGCCGTCCGGCGATAGTCCATCACCGACACGCACATTCTGAATAAGCATCTGAGGCAACGCTCTCCCCTGTATTTCGCGGGTTGGAACTTCCATGCCGCTCGCAAATCCCACATGATGCGCGCCTGACCGGTAGTTTGTTTCGGCAATGATGGCAGGATGTAAATTTCCTACGTCTTCCAATATCTGCGCATTAAGATGTGAGACTGCTGCCGCAACCAATCCATGACGGTTGGTTTCCTCTGAACGGCGCCACTCGGTATTTTCGATGATAGGCAACTGTACGCCATCAATAATCGGCAAATCAAGACGCTCAGCGGTAGCAAGTGACACAACCCTGTTGCTTCCCGGCTCAATGACTGCGGTAAACCATACCGACCGGTCAGCCGCCCGCATTCTGCTATTTTCGATAAGGTCATCATGTAGCTTCCGGACACCTGCTTCATCCCACTCAAAACTATTTTCCCAAAGGCGGTGTACCTCACTTATCCGGTCACCCGGCAAATTTCGTATAAATGTGTATCCTTCGCGTACTAACTCACTGATTCGCTCGGCCGGGGACTGGAACGATGGTCTTTTGGCAGCGTCGACGCGCCGGATCATCTCCCCAACCGGTTGGAGTGGCGAACGCGACGGGTGATTGACCGCGCCCAACATCATCCAGATGGGAGAGTTTTTCCGGCCCCGGCCGGTAAATACCGTAGGCACCGCTGCTTCTATGAGACCCGAGAGGTTTGGCGATCCGAGCGCCTCACCCAACACATCCTCAGTCACAAATGGACGTGCCACGACACGGGTTACTCCCCGGCGGCCTCTCCGCACTATCTCATTACCTATTCTCCCCAATCGCTCTAAGACCCCCGTATCGGTAATAACTCCGTTGGGATAGTTGAGATAGCCACGCTCATACGACCGGTATGAAAATCCCGGTGCTCCCGTGCTTCCTGTATTTACATTGGTAAACTGTTCAATCATATTTTCTCCCATAAAAAAACCCCTCCTGAGAGGGGCTTAAGGAAATTTTCTCGTGATTAATTATTTTCCATGAGCTGCCCTCCCGGTTTGGGATTGTTTCTTAGACTTCTTGGAAACAAATTGGGTGCTCATAAATACAAGTTCCTATATATACACGTATTCTCCTCTATCGTCAATACCTTAACTTGGGATTTCCTCGCGTACTGTAGGGTTATTCTATACCGAGGACTTTGTAAAGGATTTTGCCCGCCGGCGCTTCTACCTCTACCTTTTCTCCGACCTTTTTACCGAGCAAGGCCTTCCCCAAGGGGGATTCATGAGAAATCTTTTTGCTGGACGGATCTGCTTCCCACTCACCCACCACGGTGAATTCTTCTTTCTTCCCGTTTATATGCAGCGTGACTTTGCTGCCAACATTGACAAGATCTTTGGTGTGAGTGGTAACCACTTTGACGTCGTGAAGCACCATCTCAAGCTCCGCAATGCGGCCATCGATAAATGAGAGATTTTGCTTTGCGTCGGTATATTCACTGTTTTCAGACAAATCTCCCTGTTCCCGGGCATTAGCCAAGCGGGTAACAGCTGCCGGCCGTTTCACATTCACAAGCTCGTCATATTCAGCTTTCAGCGTCTCCAACCCTTCCTGGGTCACGACTATTTTGTTGTTATTCATATTCATAATTTAGGTTAAAAAAAACCTCCCCACGCGACAATTAAGGCCAGGGAGCTAATCATTTCTCTCGGAAGCTTCAACTGAAGCTCGCGAGCGTAGCTAAGATTGTCTCAAACTCATTTTCCCTTGTCAAGGCGGTATTGTCGGAGCAAAAATGAGGCTAAAACGCGCTTCCTCGCAACGAACGGTTCTTCGCGGAAGTTCTTGCTGCAGCACAAACAGTTATAATCACCCGGATTGTCTGGTGGCGTGGCATACGGGGCAAGCAAGCTCCACACGCTCATCACCGAACCGGCGAGGAAAATAGACACTAACTGAGGCTGATAAGTATGGCACCGATTGCCATAAGTAAACCACCCAGGAGAATACCGAAGCTCACTTTTTCTTTGAGGATGACGGCGGCAAGGACAATCGTAATAATGAGACTCAGTTTATCTATCGGCGCTACCTGTGATGCTTTCCCCAGCTGCAATGCACGGAAATAAAACAACCACGACAAACCGGTGGTAATACCGGATAACACCAAAAACCACAATGAATACTGGGAAATAGACGATACTTTCTGTGCGGTGCCCTGCCAAAACACTATGCCCCACGCAAAAAACAAAATAACGACAGTCCGTACTGCCGTCGCTAAGTTGGAATCGACATTTTTAATACCGATCTTGGCAAGTATTGCGGTTAGCGCGGCAAATATGGCAGAAAGGAGTGCGTATACAAACCAGGTCATACCGCTAGTATAGCACCGAAATCATAAAAACAATTTTCAGGACGTTTCTATGGGAGCAAAAAGAATTTCTCCCCAACGGATATTTTTGGCAGCATTATAGATCGCTTTGTTGCGCTTGAGTACCCGAGCGTTTGTTACTCCTTCGCGGGTGAGCACCGGAACAGTGAGAAAACCTTTGAGTTTTTCGATCTTGCCGATGCATTGTCCCCAGACAGATTTTTCTCCGGGCACCTTACCCCACGCGACGTAACTATACTTGGCATCTTCCCAGTCAGATGCCATGAGCGAACTGTCGCGCATGCTTTGGCGGATACGCCGTTGAAATTCGGGCCGCTGAAACCGCTGAGAAAAATGTATCCAGTAAGCTTCACTATCCACAAACGTATGGTCTATATACGGCGCCACCAAGCGTTGGGCCGGTGCAACCTGGCGCGCGGCTTCACGGACGATGGCATACCCCACCGCGGTACCCGGCTCTATAACCACGACTAACCCCGCGCTTTTTGCGGATATTTTTTCTATCACCAGCGCGCGTTCTTCTTCCGGAAGTTCGTTTAACACATTGGGGATAATAATAAGGTCATAAGTGGTTGCATCTTCAGCAGTTATCCATGGAAGGATGGCGCTTTTTATCCATGTGGTTTGTAGGGCCATTTTTGAGTCATAATGCAGCTCTTCGGCAAGTGTCAGAAACAGCTGCTCACGGTCTATACCCGTCGCGGATGTGATACTTGGCCAGATCGACTTCGCCGCCCATATACCCGTACCAGGACCGCATCCCACTTCCAAAACATTTTTTGGCTGCCATGTAGGTACTCGCTCCTGGATGTGAGACAACGCGCTAACAATTTGAGCAAATGTCGCCGGGAACCGAAGCGCTAAGTAGGCTACGCAGTCAGACGGTTTCTGGATATTGGGTTCTATGGGATTTGCGCCCTGCATATAGCGCTCATGCAGTGCCTTGGCGTGCACACTCAGCATGCGAGCGTCACTTCGTGAGAGTATCCGCGCGGCACTTTCCGAAATTTGGGGTGGAAGATTTACGAATGTTTGCAAGATATAGGGATTATACCAGAAAACACTAAAGACTTATAGTATAATACCTTCCTGTTATGACCAAAGAGATACCTTTTACTATGCCGTCTGACAGAGCACTACGGCAAAAGCCGGATCTTGCGATGTTTCCTGAAGCGCTTTCTGCATACGGCAAGGGTCTCGGAATACTTGCCCGGCACCTCATGTGGCATCATGGTCAAGGCGTAGTGACCTTGGGTAGCTCAGCCGAAGCGATGTGGCAAGATTTACGCGCAGTCGCACTCCGTAACCTCGCCATCCTTCCAAAAGCTGAACACATCACAGGATCGCTTTCATACAACTTATATAGGGGCAGTTTCGCCGATATGAAATCTGCTTATAAAAAGTCGGGGCTTCAGTTAGAAGGTAAAATCATCGTTGAAGACTATGCCCACAGATTGAGTAAAATGGCGAACTTGCACGGGCTATTTCAAGACATGGGATTTCCCATGCGATTTGTCCTCCTTTACGCCGGATCAACCGCTATGTGGAATATTGCAGATTACGGCATGAATGTACACGTCATCATAAACGAGCATAATCCCCAGCTTGAAACGCTCCTTGCCACAAGACGGACGCCACGGAAATTTGGCCGCTAACTCCCCCGAAGTCTTGTAGTAACCGGAAGGACGTTGGTATACTTACCGTATGGCAAAGTCAGTCACCAAAAAACTTGTGCGCCCCAGGAAAGGCAGAAAAATTGCTGGCGTGTGTCTCGGTATAGCAAATTATCTCAATGTAGATGTCACGCTGGTCCGGTTACTCTGGGTCTTTGCCCTTATCCCCGGCGGAGTCCCTGGTATTATCCCCTACATCCTCTGCTGGATATTCATCCCATCAGAAAAGTAGACCCCTCATGCGCCCACATCGGGAGTGGGCTCTCACTATAATGGCTTTTAAGCCGCGCACTAAGCTTTCTCTGTATCACTACGTGGGAGTGAGTTGATCTATACCTCGGGAAGACTATGTGCCGTACGTCCAGGCTAACGCGGGCGCAGGCATGAGCGAGGCGACGGGAAAGTAAAGAATTGGCTTGTATCCACGCCGGAATAAAAACGCGGTGGTGTCAATCTGATCAAATGTTGGATATGTGATCCGCACCGTTTTTCCCTCCATTTCAGAAAGCGCCGCGGCCATGTGCTCCGCATACGAAAAAACGGTGACACCACTCCCTCCACGCGCGCGCCGGTGCGTATTTTCCATTTCGATAAACCCCTTCCGTTCCCCAAGGGTAAATGTAAACACGGCGTATTCTTTTAGACGCGGATGATACACGCAATCAACAACATATTGCGCATGAGGATAGCTCTGCACTGTCCAGTTCGGAGTTTCATAAACGTTTGCCCGCCCATTTACGACGGACCGGAGGACGCGTGCAAAACTCCGCATTTCGTCAGAACGCACAAGCGCAAGATTTATTCTTATACCCTCTTTTGCCATAGGTAAGAGGCCAAATTATACCATGAAGAGCGTATTATAGGGCTAAATTACAATTTAGAATAAGAAATTTACAAATTTTGAATTTATTCCGGTATTTGAATGAGGACTATCTCCACATTCACTTGACCTATAGTCAAACATTACAGATAATACCGACTATGGTAAAGGAACATAATATTGTTATCACAGATTTTTCTGGCGGAGATGACAAGGCGGCGGCACTCGTATTGATGGGTCAACAACACCGCGACGGACTATCGTTTGTATCCACATTCGGTAACCGATCAAGCCAAGTCTGTTTTAGAAACATGCAAACATGGATACCCGAAATGAACCGCCATTTACGGCACCCGTACGATCCGTCACCGAATATTTATTATGGCGCTGACAGACCCATAAAAAGTCGAAAACGATATACCATCAAACCCGGCGATATAGAAACATTCATTCATGAGGACATGGGTCATGACCGGCCTGACACACCACACTTTCGAAAAAATGACCGATCAGCACAACTTTACCGTATGGTAGATTCCCAACCATCCGATGTCCGCATACTCTCCTTGGGAGCAACATCAGAACTCCCCCACGCGCTCCAAAAAATACGTTCAAAAATTCAATCTTTGGTCATTATGGGAGGGGTGTTATCCATCCAAGGAAATACCGCCCCGCATCAGGAAGCTAATCTCCGCCACGACCCGAACGCAACGGTAGCAACGCTTGCTCAGGCAAGAGAACAGAATATTCCCGTCGTCCTATTACCTTTAGATACGTCAGAACAGGAGGGCGTACAGTTCACCGCTGACCGGCTCAAGTTTTTAAGCAGCAAGATAAAAAGTGCCTTCGCGATGAACACATTGCGAAGTGTTGCGGGTCGCGCGGCGACATATGGAGCTTTTTACCTAAATAGAACGCATCACCAGGATCATTTTCCGTACCATGAAGTTCCGTACACCGGCGTACCGCTCCACGACTTGACCGCGGCGGTGGCGCAGCATGATTACCATAACGGACAATCAATTTTTACCTACACGAAAAGCAGCATCCATCATGATGCGTTGGGACAAATCGGGATTGCCCGCGGGTATATGGAACCCCATGCGCCGGTGACAATCGTCGGTCCTCTAAGAAGTTATGACGAGCACTGGAGAGCGGTCGTCGAACACCTGCGGTCGTATCGCTAATACCTCTCACCATCCTGATGCGGATACGACCTCATGACACACCGCCCACTATCCGGTTCATTTCCGTATGCCGGATTGCTGTGGGTACTCGCCGCGCCCACATCGGGAGTGGGCGCAAAAACGGAATAAATCTAGTTTGGAATATGGAGACGTGTTAAAATAATAAACGCGCCCCGTTCGTCTAGCGGCCTAGGACGATTCCTTCTCAAGGAATAAATCGCCGGTTCGAATCCGGCACGGGGTACTCGTATGGTGTAGAATAATAGTTATCTCTATGGGTAGTTATATCGAAATCAACGATACATTGCGGATCACGAGAGAACAGGGATTTCCTGATATTCTGGATTACGAACGGCACAAAACTACCCCCGTAACCCTAAAAGACGTGGAAGGGAAAATATTTGAATTCCGCGATAAGCCGAATATCCGCATATACAAAGCGCCGCCCGTACGGAACTTTTTAGTACAGGACATCGGTGGCAAATGGCTCTACTGGGGACTCGTCCATATTCTGGAAATTACGCACGATTATAAAAAACTAACGACATCAGGAAAATTCACCATCATCCACATCTACTCACCGGAAGAAATGCTACAAGCACAACAGATTATCGACCGGGATCTGGAAACAGACTACCTCCGCCCGTAACAGCACCGGTCATGTGGGTTTATTATCAGACGTAAGTGATACAATACTTGCCATGGACGGCGTACGCTCAAAAAGAAAACGATGGGTCCGGTTTATCTTTCTCGTCACCTCTATCGTTATTGCCGTGTTTTTGATCCGTTCATTTTTCCAAAACCGCGTGACGGTGATCTCCCCTATACCGGATGATATGGTTATCGTACACAACACGCCAAAACCCAAATCATTTACGTTATTTAAAAAACAAAAAAGCGCGGATGATCTCACCGAAAAAATAAATAACGCGCTCGGTGGCAAATGGAGCGACTATTCCATTATCGTCGAGGACTACACCTCAGACTTCGCGCTCCGCATCAGTGAGGGAGAAATATTTGTCGCCGCGTCGGTAAACAAAGTGCCTATTCTTGCGGCCCTTTACTACTACGCAAACAATGGAGAAATCGATCTTGACCGTGATATCACGGTACAGGCAAATGATATTCAGGATTACGGCACGGGCTCCATCCGTTATAACGATCCCGGCACCGTCTATTCTGTAAAAACACTCGCAAAACTCATGATCAAACAAAGTGACAATACCGCAGCCTATATCCTAGCAAATCACATCGTCGGGTTTCCAAAATTAAAAGAAATAGCTGCCACTTGGGGACTTACCCAAACAGACTTGGTTGCCAATAAAACATCGAACCAGGATATGGCAAAGATATTCCGCCTGATCTACGACCGCAAAGTTACCGATGAAGCACACACGCTTGAAATGCTCTCGTTTCTCAAAGATACCGACTTCGAAACAAGAATTCCGGGCGACCTGCCGGATGGCGTCACCGCCTATCATAAAATAGGCACGGAAGTCGGCATTATCCATGACGCCGGTATTGTTACCGACGGGAAACATACGTATTACATTGGGGTATTCACCAACGGTACCACCGAAGGCGAAGAAACGGACAAGCTCATGGCGTCACTATCAAAAACAGTGTACGACTACATGAAGCAGTAGGTGAAGAAAAATTAGTTTTGTGCCGAAAACTTGAGTGAAGGCATGGCTACCTTGAGCACCTCGTCCATGTGTTCCACAAAATGGAACTTCAGGTCGGTCATGACTGCTTTGGGTATATCTTCCAAGTCCTTTTTATTATTTTTGGGCAATATCACATCTTTGATACCTGCCCTGTGCGCCGCAATCACTTTTTCTTTCACGCCGCCTATCTCGAGTACCCTACCCCGGAGCGTAATTTCTCCGGTCATAGCGACCAACCGCTTAGCGGCTTTTTTGCTGAGCGCCGAGACAATCGCGGTAGCGATCGCTGCTCCCGCCGACGGACCGTCTTTGGGAACCGCACCCTCCGGTACGTGTACATGAACATCAAGCTTCTGGTAAAACTTTTCCGGTAACTTGAGCGCCTTCCATCGGCTCCGCACGTAGGACATAGCCGCCTGCGCGGATTCTTTCATGACGTCACCCAGTTGACCGGTGAGAATAAGCGTTCCGCGGCCCGGCATAAGGGCGACCTCGATAAACAATATATCTCCTCCGGCTTCAGTCCACGCGAGTCCGGTAGACATACCCACTTCATCCTTCTTCTCTGCCAAGGATGACGTAAATTTCGTGGGTCCCAAATAGGTCTGTAGATCAGCGGGCTTAATCGCAAATGATTTCCTGTTTTTTGCGTCCGAGTCGGCAATCTTTTTGGCAACCTTCCGGAAAATGGTTGCTATTTCGCGCTCCAGGTTACGCACCCCTGCTTCCCGGGTGTATTGTCTGATAATTTCCCGGAGCCCTTCATCAGCAATATCAACAACTTTAGTAGGCACCCCGTGGATTACCCGCTGTTTTTCAAACAGATAGTCTTTAGCAATGTGGAATTTTTCATCTTCCGTGTATCCGGCAAAACGGATAATCTCCAGTCTGTCCCGGAGCGCCGGTGGAATTGTATCGAGTACGTTACAGGTCGTGATAAAAAATACCTCAGACAAATCATACGGCACTTCCAGATAATGATCAGAAAATGCGTAGTTTTGCTCCGGATCGAGCGCTTCGAGCAGTGCGGCTGATGGGTCACCGCGGAAATCTGCCCCGACTTTGTCGATCTCATCCAACATAAATACCGGGTTTTTGGTGCCTGCCTGCTTGATGCCTTGGATGATGCGTCCCGGCATCGCTCCTACATAGGTTCTGCGGTGTCCACGGATTTCTGCTTCATCCCGTATGCCACCCAGTGACATTTTGACAAACTTGCGTCCCAACGAACGGGCAATTGATTTTCCGATGGATGTTTTTCCCACACCGGGCGGGCCGACAAAACACAAAATTGTTGGCGCGGATTTACTGCCACGCTTTGGGGTCATTTTTTCGGCCGCACTCTTTGGAGTTTTTTCCGCTTTCTCTGCGGGTTCATCACTCGCACTCCGCAACTTCATCACAGCCAAAAACTCTAAAATACGCTCTTTTATTTTCCCCAACGCGTAGTGATCCTGATTAAGCACCTTCTCCGCATCCGACAAATTGACGGTGTTAGCACTCTCTTCGTTCCACGGTACTTCCACCAGCCAATCAAGGTATGTCCGCACATAAGAGGCTTCCGGATTGTATTGGGACATTTGCGTGAGGCGGCGTAGTTCTTTTTCCGCCTTTTCCTTTACTTCCTGCGGCATGCCTGCCTTTTTGATCTTATCGGCAAGCTCTTTAAACTCTTTATTCTCATCGTCGTCACCGAGCTCTTTTTCGATCGTTTTTATGCGCTCGCGAAGCACCTGCTCTTTTACATTTTTCTCAAATTTCTCTTGGGTTTTTGTCGCAATTTTTTTCTCCAACTCCAACACTTTTACTTCTTTGGCAAGATACGCCGCTTCTTTTTCAAAACGGGCTTTTACGGAATTTATTTCCAACAGCTCCTGGCGTTCGCTGGGCTTTGTATCCATCACACCTGCCAGCTGATACGACAATGTCTCCGGCGACATGCCGGACATAATATTCATAAATGTCAGAAAGTCCATGGTTTTCCCAAGCTTCACCGCTTGTCTGAGTTCGTTAGTGAGGTGGTTAAATAAAGCTTTGGTTTCCTCATCGTCCTCAATGACATCGGCAATCTCAGCCACTCTCGCCACGAAAAACGGCTCTACAGCTTCATATGAAGTAAGCTCGACTTTTGAAATACCGCGCACCAACGCATTTATTTCTCCTTCGTTGCGCATCATCTGCACGATTTCTCCGACCGTACCAATCTGGTATAAGTCAGACGGTGTAGGATCATTGATATTGGGGTTGCGTTGCATGACGAGCACAACCCGCCTACCGGCATTTTGTGCTGCTTCAATAGCTTTTACCGAACGCTGCCGGCCGAAAGTGAGGATCATTTCGGTACCCGGAAACACGATGCCGTCCCGTATCGGGACAACTGGTAACATCTGATTTGGATTGTCGAGTGAAGTACTCATAATGACGTATTAGCACTCTAGTATAACAAGTGCTAATCAATTGTCAACCCCCGATTTTGATGAGAGTATCCCGCATCACACAAATTCATTGAGTAGCTTGTCCCAATGCGCTACCTCCAACGGCAAGCGGTTTAGAGGTGCACCTGAAAGCGCAGGCTCCAGAGCTTCACTGGTTGGCTTATCTTCTTTATAAAAGACGCCCAACGGAATTTTGTCTCCCCACTCCATCGCTTTTTCCAGCGCTGTAAGCTTGTTATCGGGCGTATATCCGCTGTCTGCAAGCCGGTACAACCGCTGGCGGTACCACTGATATGTATGTACTTTATCAAAGGTAACACACGGCTGCATTACATCGAGCACCGCAAAACCCTTATGGTTCATCGCCTCAGTCATCAGCGCGGTGAGTCCGGGTAAATCTCCGGCAAACCCGCGCGCGACAAATGTCGCGCCGGATACGATCGCGAGCGCGAGCGGATTAACCGGCGCGTCAGTCGAACCCTCCGGTGTCGATTTGGTTTTAAATCCTGGCTTAGCGGTAGGCGATGCCTGACCGGTAGTCAACCCATACACCTGATTGTCATGGATAATGACGGTAATATCCGGATTTCTTTTGGCTGCGTGCATGAAGTGGTTACCGCCTTCTCCCAGGCAGTCACCATCTCCCGATACAACAACAACAGGGAGCGTGTGGTTGGCGAGCTTTGCTCCCTGAGCAACGGGCAATGCTCTACCGTGCAACCCTGCAAAACCGTACATTTTCATCCAGTCATACATGTTGCCGTGGCAGCCAATGCCATAGACGATAAATCCATCATCCGGTCCGATACCGAGTTTGGCAAACGCGCCCTGCAGGGATTTCCATATCCCGAAGTCCCCGCACCCCGGGCACCAGGTCGGTAAAAATCCGGTATTGTATGATTCTGCGGTAAGGGTTGCCATAATTGTTATTTTATCCTATCTACTATCTCTTCCGGTAACCACGGTCTGCCATCTGATTTCAGGAATTTCTCCTGTATGTCGATACCGGTTTCCGCCCGTATGAGATACGCAAGTTGCCCCGTCGCGTTTTGTTCGACGTCGATTACCCGGCTTCCTCCGGAAAGCAACGTTTTGGTTGCCTCTACAGGAAACGGAAATACCCATGGATACGAAACAACTGCTACTTTTTTGCCCTTCACCCGTAACAATTCCGCAGCACTCAACACCGGTCCTTTTGTGGTGCCCCAGGTGACGAACGTAATGTCCGGCTGCTCATCGCCAACGCGGTTGGGTGGCATGACGGCCGACTGTATCGCTTTTAGCTTCTTTAGGCGCTTCGCAACCATTTCCGCCCGTTTTCCGGCATTGTCAGTAACATGCCCCAGACCGTCATGTTCGTAGGAATTTGCGTAATATTGGCCGTGTTTTACTCCTGGCACACTCCGCATGGACACACCATCTTCAGGTGACACATCATATCGTAAAAATTCGCCGTCGGGCTTACCCGTGTCATCGGTAATTATCTTACCCCGGTCAAGCGTTACCGGCTTCTGGAGTGACGAAAGCTTCATACACCACTGGCTTTCATTGAGATACTTATCGGTAAGGACAAAGACGGGTATCTGATATTTATCCGCTAAATGAAATGCGTCTATGGTAAGAGAATATGCTTCGTCGGCATCTGCGGGAGCCAACACAATACGGGCAAATTCCCCGTGTCCGGCGTGGATTGCAAAAAGCAATTCGCCTTGCTCAGTGTAGGTCGGCATACCAGTTGCAGGTCCCACCCGCATCCCCAAATCGATAACAAGTGGCGCCTCCACCATGCCCGCGAGCGATAATCCTTCGACCATAAGCGCAAATCCGCCTCCGGAGGTCGCCACCATGCTGCGCACTCCCGCGATAGATGCACCGATTGCCATATTGATACCAGCGATCTCATCTTCCGGCTGCTTATAGACCACGCCGAATTCTTTGGCATGGTCAGCAAGAAATGAAATAATCGCGTTAATCGGGGTCATCGGATAAATTGCGGCAAACTTTAGCCCCGCACGCACTGCCCCCAACCCAAGCGCTTCGCTCCCGTTTACTACCAGTTGTTTTTCGGTCACTGTTCCGGGAGATACATGCATGCTTACTTCCGAAGAAAAATGCGTAGCAATAAAATCAAATCCGGCGCGTGCGATTTTTTCATTCTGGGCAACCACTTCCTCACCTTTGTGGGCAAACTGATCGCGGATCACTGAAAATAACGCTTCAAACGGAGCGCCCAAAAGCGCTACCGTCGCGCCCAGCACCACGGTGTTACGCATCACGCCATCGGCGTGCAACTCGCTTATGATATCCCGAAGCGGGATGGGAATAAGGCGTACCCCAACAGGAAAATCGGTCGCTACCCACTCTTTATCTTTCGGATCAAACAGCACGAGGGCATCGGGACTTAATTCATTTTTATGAAACTCCACGGTTTCGGCATTTAGCGCGACCAAAATGTTGAGGTCTTTATTTATCCCGTGAAACGGAAGGCTACTTATCCGCACGGTAACTATGTTGTGCCCTCCACGGATAAGCGACGGATAATCGTTGACCGCAAATATATGATATCCTGCGCGGGTGAATGTCCTGGCAAGCACCGTACCTGCGGACATGATACCAAATCCCGCCTCGCCCCCGATTTTCCAAGTCACGCTATCTCTCATAATGCTAAGGTAACACAAACAAACGAAAACCCGCTATATAATGTAGTCGCAAATAATATGAAGTATCACGCAAACTCCCCCGGAAACGTAAGAAGTGCGTGCTTATGGGTAAAGCTGTTTCCCGTTTTCGTCGGTAATAAATATCGCCATAACGGGGCACCCTTTTGCCGCCTCCATAAGCGCTTCATCGGTTTCTTCTTCTGTGGTATCTAAAATAATAGCTTTTGCTTCGTCATCAAGCGCCCATGCTTTGGGAGCGAGCGCGACACAGGTAGCTGCTCCTATGCAGAGATCGCGGTCTATCCGCATCGTCCAGTTTCGTATTTTCCGTATGACTTTCGGGTCTTGTGGATCCATATATGTATCAAATATACCCCACCAACCGCAAAAACAACATGAGTTATCTTACAGATTGCACCGCTTTTTGTATAGCCTCCAGTGGTAACAACGCGCATTTTACCCGTGATGGCGTCAACGTTGTTCCCAATAGCTTTTCTATATATGGAAGATCAAGCTTCATTACCTGTGGGATAGTCATCCCCTTCACTTCTTCAGTAAGCATAGACGCACTCGCCTGGTTTATCGCGCACCCTTCTCCGGAAAACCGTATATCCGCAATACGTTCTTTGTCATCACTCAACTGAATTTCTATCGCGATTTTATCGCCGCAGCTTACGTTTATTTCTTCGCTCATCACATGCGCGCCCTCCAGATGGCCAAAATTTCTGGGGTGTTTATAATGGTCAAGAATTTGTTCGCGGTAGAGATCCATCAGGAAAAAGTTTTTTGAACACGCAATATGCCCTCGATAAACGCGTCGATATCTTCACGGGTCGTGTAAACATAAAATGAAGCCCTCGCGGTAGAAACGACACCAAAATGTTCATGGAGCGGCATGGCGCAATGATTGCCGGCCCGGATAAACACGTTCGTTTCATTTAATAATTGCGCGATGTCGTGCGGATGCGCGTTTTTGAGTGTACACGCAAACACTCCCCCCCTAATGTCCGGATTTTTAGGTCCTAAAAATTCCAACCCCGCAACAGCATGAAATTGCTTTATCGCGTAACTCACCAAATCGCGTTCATGTGCCCGTATATTTTCCATACCAAGCGCGCTTAGATATTCCACGGCCTTGCCAAAGCCGATAACCCCTGCAATATGCGGCGTACCCGCTTCAAATTTGTGCGGGGGTGCTTTAAACACGGTGCGGTCTACATGCACTTCTGAAATCATATCGCCGCCATAATTAAACGGTGTCATTTCTTCTAACAACTCCCGCTTCGCCCATAACACACCGATACCCGTAGGTCCCAACATTTTGTGACTGGAAAACACCACAAAATCAGCATCCCACTCTTGGACATTGACGGGCATATGCGGCACTGCTTGCGCGGCGTCCACCAGCACCAAACAGTGTGGATTGAGGCGTTTTACTACTCGAACAATTTCTGTTATCGGAGTAATGGTTCCAAGCACATTTGACGCGGCGGTCACTGCTAACAATTTTGTTTTGGGTGTTATCAACTTTTCAAGTGCTGCCATATCGAGCAGACCATCCGGAGTTACACCCCATATATCTACCATTATTCCGCGTTTCCTACCCAGCTGCTGCCAGGGAACAAAGTTTGAGTGATGCTCCATGATGGTCGTCACCACGCGGTCACCCGGCTGAAAAGAATTGAGCATATAACTATACGCGGCAAGATTAATGGATTCAGAAGTGTTACGGGTAAATACAACTTCTTCGGGTGTTGCTGCACCGATAAATGAAGCGGTGAGCACACGGGCGTTTTCATACGCTGCCGTGGCTTCTTCACTGGTTGTATAAATTCCCCGGAATACGTTTGCCGTGTATTGGGTGTAATACTCGTTTTCCTTATCAATCACCGGCCGGGGCTTGAGCGATGTGGCGGTTGAGTCCAAATAGACAATGCGCTTGCCGTTAATTTTCCGGGTAAGCTGGGGAAAATCTTTTTGAATTTTTTTGGCGTCAAACATAATTATGGTATTTTTACCATCACTTTACCGTCTTCTACTTTTGTCTCATACGATGAAACACTTCTTGGTGCCGGAGGAGCCAACACTTCACCTGTCATTACATCGTACTGCGCTCCGTGACACCCGCAAATAACAACATTTCCATCAAGCGCCCCGTCACTTCCCAGTGAACAATGCTCGTGTGTACAAATATCATCAACAGCAAAAAAATTTCCGTCAACGTTGGCAAGCGCGATTTGCCTGCCCCGCACCGAATATGTTCTCATACTTCCTGCCGGCAACTCTGTAACCAAACTTACAAAAGTATATTCTTCCATATACATATATTACACCGTAAACGGCATACGTTCTTCAACTTGTCTCCGCTCGTCACCATCCGCTATCTGCGAAAATGCGCTCAACAAAAAACCTTCAGCTATCATACTGCGTGATACCCCTCGATCAATACCCCGGGTAGATAAATACCATAATTCATTCTCATCCAAGGTTTTTACCACAGCACCGTGAGTACACCGCACGTCATTTGCCAAAATCTCGAGCGCCGGAGAACTCACTGCCTTGGTATGTTCGTCGAGTAATAAATTTTCATTACGCTGGTACGCATCTGTTTTTTGCGCAGAGGCGTCGACCCGGATACCGCCATCATACTTACACTCACTTTTATCTGACAGCACGCTTTTTATAAGCAAATTACTGGTCGTATTGGGAGCCTTATGGTGCTGAAGTGTATGTATCTGAATACTTGCTGATTTTGTTCCCTTCACTAACCCCAACACAGTAGCAGATGACCCATCACCCACCAGGTGAACACGTGGAGTCAGGTTAATCTCACCACCACTCCCTGATACAAAATACACCAATGTCAGGTGTACAGAAGCTGCCACCGCGTAATCTTCACGGATAGTACCGCTTTCGATAGTGCGGATAATAAGCGTATTTTTTTTGATTGATTTCATCCGACTGACCCCTCCATCTGCAACTGTATGAGCCGGTTCATTTCAACCGCGTACTCAAGCGGTAATTCCTTGACAATCGGCTCAATAAATCCGTTGACAATCATCGACTGGGCGATTTCCTTGGTAACGCCACGGCTCTGCAGATAAAAAAGCTGTTCGTCGCCGATTTTGGAAACCGTTGCTTCGTGCTCTATTTGCGTCCGCGGCTCACCTATTTTCATCGTGGGATACGTATCTGACCGTGACGCTTCATCCAATATGAGCGCGTCACATACAACCTTTGATTTACAATTCTTTGCTCCGGCAAATACTTCTATTAAGCCCCGGTATGACGTGCGTCCTCCGCCGCGGCTTATCGATTTCGAAATTATCTGTGACGTCGTCTCTGGCGCATAATGCACCGCTTTCCCTCCGGCGTCCTGGTGCTGGCCGGCACCGGCGTACGCGATAGAAAGCACCTCACCTCTCGCTTTTCTTCCCATGAGATATACACTCGGATATTTCATCGTAATCTTGCTCCCCAAGTTTCCATCTACCCACTCCATGGTTCCTTCTTCTTCCACCTTTGCGCGCTTGGTTACAAGATTATAAACATTTGAACTCCAGTTTTGGATGGTGGTGTAGCGTACCCGCGCGCCTTTTTTGACGATAATTTCTACCACTGCGGAGTGAAGCGAATCGGTACTATAAATAGGCGCCGTACAACCTTCCACATAATGCACATAACTTCCTTCTTCCGCGATAATAAGCGTGCGTTCAAACTGCCCCATATTAGCGGCGTTGATGCGGAAATAGGCTTGTAACGGCAAATCGACATGTACTCCGGCAGGCACATATACAAACGACCCGCCGCTCCACACACAGGTATTTAACGCGGCAAATTTATTATCTCCCGAAGGAATAACCGTACCGAAATATTGCCGTACCAGGTCGGGATACTCGCGGAGCGCCGAATCCATGTCCAAGAAAATCACTCCTTTTTTCGACAACGCCGTTTGGATGCTTTTATACACCACTTCACTTTCGTACTGCGCAGAAACCCCGGACAAAAACTTTTTTTCCGCTTCGGGTATACCGATCCGGTCGTACGTATCACGTATTTCCGGAGGTAAATCCTCCCAGGTATTCGCTTTTTTATCTGTCGGCCTGATGTAGTAAAAAATGTCGTTGAAATCTATGGTAGAAAGGTCGGCACCCCACATCGGCATATGCTTCATGCCGAATATCTTGTACGCCATAAGTCTCCGCTCACGCATCCACCGCGGCTCTCCTTTTTGGTTACTGATATCCAAAACTACCGCTTCGTCGAGTCCTTTTTGGGACTTAAACATGTAGTTTTCCGGCTTATGAAAACCGTATTTGTACTTACTGCTTACCGGTGATCGTTGTCCCATAGGCTTTAATCCTTTTAAGAAGAAACGTGTGATCTGGTTACTTTATATACGCGCTGTATCCGTGTTGCTCGATCTTTTTTGCTAATCCCGCGTCCCCACGGTCTACTAGCTTACCCGCCACCAACACATGGACGTAATCCGGTTTGGCGTACCGGAGTATCCGCTGGTAATGAGTAATAATGAGCACACCCACACCGCTTGCCCGTAGCACCTCAATCCCCTTTGATACCGCGCGCAACGCGTCCACATCCAAGCCGGTATCTATTTCATCAAAAATTGCTGCTTTTCGCGGAAGTACGAGCGCCTGGAGCATTTCTATTTTTTTCTTTTCTCCACCGGAAAATCCCTCATGTATTCCTCTTCGCAATAACTCCTCGGGTAAACGCAGCGTTTTCGCATGTTTCTGTACCATATCCGTAAATTCACCTATCGACATACCCCCCACCTGAAACCGCCGCGCGAGGGCAGGGTTTTGCACCGTGGATGTTTTGATATTCTTTTGCGGAAGGTGTGCTTCATACGCCGTGCGGAGCAAATTCATCACGGTAACTCCGGGAATTGCGATAGGTGACTGAAACGCCAAAAATAATCCCGCAAGCGAACGTTTTTCAGGCGGCATGGGAAGTATGTTTTTCCCATCCAGCGTGATTGCGGACTTTTTTTTGCCCTTGAGTGTTGTTTCGTATGCCGGGTGTCCCAGGAGGACAGAGGCGAGTGTTGATTTACCGCTGCCGTTAGGCCCCATAATCGCGTGCACCTCGCCGGCTTTCACCGTCATGGATACCCCATGCAATATTTCTTTCCCTTCAACGCTTGCGTGCAAATTTGAAATAACGAGTTTCATAGTCGGTCAGCAATGCGATCATACTTCCCCATAAACACTTCGGTGACTCCACTGAAACGGAGGATAAAGTGCTCCTGTTTCAAAAACGGATTATTGGGAATACTCAAATGCTGCTCAATTTCACCTGCCTGGCTCACGTGTGATTTAAGCGCATTTATTTTTGTGGTCTTTACCCGGCTAATATCAATAACGGTAGTAATGCGTTTGTCTTCAACCCCAGTCATAGGCTTATCAAACGATTCTTCGGGAATAAACTTTTTTTTCACAAAATAAGAAACGATGCTTTCCGGCATACATCCGAAATACAGTTTCGGCGGGTTGTCGTCTGCGGGGTTGAGCGATTTTCTCTCCCACGCGTATTTCTGAAACGCAAACGTCGTCGCGAGCGTCAGCTTTATATGATCCGGATGATTGGTTATCCCCGCCGGCTCAAAAGTAAGCACGACATCCGGAACGTGTTCCATCAGAAAGCGGGTAATTTTTTCTTCTATTTCACCAGGGGGCATCGCGCTAAGTCCGCCGTCTTTATAATCTAAAAATGTCGTTGACCGGACACCGAGTATGGAAGCTGCTGCTTCCAGTTCTTTTTGCCGGATGACACCAAACTGCACGTCATCTGCGTCGGTGTATTCACCTCTGGTTCCCTTTTCTCCGCGGGTCGCGCAAACGAGGTCGACCTGCCAACCAGCCTTCACGTATTTGGCAATAGTGCCGCCAGCCATATAGGATTCATCGTCCGGATGTGCGAATATCCCGAGAAGCTTCTTCATGGAACGTATAGTAACCTATTTTACAAAAAAGAAAAACTCACTTCTTTATGGTGAGCACCTTTACCAGCCAATACGCCCCGGCAATGCCGATGAGGCTATAGGTTACCCGCATAAGCCATGGATTGGTACTAAAAATTATTTGTACGAGGTCAAACTGAAACGCGCCAATAAGCCCCCAGTTAAGCGCGCCGATAACCGTCAGTATCCACGCCGCCCACTCAAGTTCAGACATTTTCATTTTCATCATATTGTTCCTCCTTTCTTATCATATCATGTGTAGCAAACGCGACAGATTGACTATTTTTGATTTCCGGTTACTATAGAAGCACATCTATGAAACTACGGGCAAAAATGCTTTCTGTCATCATTTGGTCGGAAAATCACGAAAAGCTAGCCAAATGGTATGAAGACGTATTGGGTTTTACCGTCCGAGAAGTAACGACACATCCTGATGATTCGTGTATCGGATTTGATTTTGGTGATACGTATTTTTCTATCGGTAGGCACGACAAAGTGCACGGAAAAAACCAGGATCCCTACCGCATCATGATCGGCTTTCCAGTAAGCAGTGTATCTGCTGCGTATGAAGAACTAAAAGACAAAGATGTCACCTGGATAGCCAAACCGTTTCTCGCGCCGACAGGAGCCACATGGTGTATGACAATCGCGGATCCCGAGGGAAATATTCTCCAATTTTTCGGTACTAAATAACCCCGGAAAAATAAACACTAGCCAGTATTCGTGTTATCCTGTACGATACATTACAGGAAAGGAGTTCATGAATGAAAAATAATATCCTGATAGTGTTAGTACTGCTCGCGCTCGGGGCAGGGGCGATATGGTATGTAAATCAATCCGGTCAACCAACCGCAAATGACGCGGAACAAACAACGGCCGCGAGCACTCCCGCACCTGTATCTGACTTACAGGGTTCATCCGAAAATGTCACTGCTGACGGTGTCCGGGAAATCACCATAGAAGGAAGTGAATTTAAATTTTCTTTAAACGCACTTACCTTTACATCAGGGCAACCAGTACGATTAGTATTCAAAAACACCGGCAAGATGCCACACGATTGGGTTGTTGATGAACTCGACGTACGGACCAAAGTAATTGAAGGCGGAAAAGAAGACATCATCGAATTTACCCCGGACAAAGCCGGAACCTATGAATACTATTGCTCGGTAGGCAAACACAGAGAAATGGGCATGAAGGGCATGCTTATTGTGGAGTAATCAATTGATACATAGACCATTGCCATCAGCCTCCTAAACAGAGGCTGATGTTGTCGTTAGGGCGCTACTGTTTCTTTTTTGCGGAGTACGATATTACGGGCATATATAAACAGAGCGAGAAACTGCGCAGTAATAAAGACAATATCTTCCCGCTTGATGGCGTATATCAGTATCATCACCGAGCCGGCGATACTGAGGTACCAAAAAGACAGTGGTATAACGCTCTTTTTTTCCTTTTCCGATGCCCACCACTGCACAGCAAACCGCAGAAAAAAAACAAACTGCGCCAAAAATCCGAATAGTACCCAAGCGTCAATGGTTATATTCATGTAAGTATTTCCGAAACAGGTGACCGCCGTTGGTGGGTTGAAATACTAGTAATAAGTTCGCCCAACAACCCAGTCGACAATAGTTGTACGCCAAACAATACAAATAGCACACCGAACAGCAGCAACGGCCGGGTACCAATGGATTGCCCCATAAAATGGAGGACAGACAAATAGCCGATAGCAAGTGTTCCTGCGGCGACGAGTACGACGCCCGGCGGGCCGAATACCATAAGCGGCCGGGTACCAAATCCTGCTAAAAATAATGTTGTAAGCAAGTCAAATGCCGCGAAAATCCGCTCAACACCAAATTTTGATGTACCGTACTTACGCGGGTAATGAACAATGGGCGTTTCCCCTACCCGGAATCCCCTCGCGTGGGCGAGGACTGGCACGAAACGGTGCAATTCCCCATACAGATTTATTTCTTTCGCGACGCCTGACTTCATCGCTTTCAGTCCGGAATTCATATCGTGCAACCGGACGCCCGATGCCATAGACACACCCCAATTAAACACGTGAGAAACTCCCAGTTTACCGCCTGAATCCCTCCGTTTCTGCCGCCACCCTACGACCAGATCATAACCCTCATCTAGTTTTTTGATAAGCTTTGTCGCTTCAAATGGGTCATCCTGTAAATCAGCATCCAGCGTGACAACAACGCTTCCCTTTGTGTGAACAAACCCTTCGGATAATGCGGCAGACTTTCCCGAACGCTTCCTGAGCCTGACAAGCGTCACCGGGAAATCCATTTTTTTACGCATGGCAGCCAATTTTTGAAACGATCCGTCAGTACTTCCGTCATCCACAAAAACGCACTCAAATACAAACCCCCGGAACGCACGGGTGATCGCGGCAACTAATTCGCCCAAACTTTCTTTCTCATTAAAAAGCGGCACGACGATACTTACGTCAATTTTCTTCATTTATTTTTCCTTTCAAAGGCATAAAAATTACCGTCCCGCGCGATCAGGGCGTGATCAGGACTTTGAAGTAACTGCATCACCACCCGCTGCTGCTCATCACCGCTCGGCCAAGCATATTGATCGCCAAGCCGCACCAATGCGTAATCCGCGGTCATCGCGTTTACCGGAAAATTATACAAGTACATCCGTTTCGCGAAATGTGACCCGATATCGTTTGTTGCCGATACAGTATACTCCGGCAACATCATATCTTCCATTCGGCGCAATGTATTTTTTTCAGGTAACGGCCAGATAAAGTAATAAAATCTGTCCTCACGGGTGAGGGGCAGCTCCCCCCATAAGAACGAACTCAGTGCCATACACAAAACCATAACCCCCGTGATATAAAACCGCACCGGTTGATTTGTTCTTCCATATTGTAGAACAAGCAAAACTACTTTTTGGTAACCGTACACGGCGCTGATAAAAAGAAACGGGATGATATCGCTTGTGTATTGATAATCAATTTGGCGCATCAGACTGTAACTACTGAGAGTATTTATCACCAAGCTATGCGCCGCAAATACAAGGACAAACGGCGAAAATAACGGTAAAAATCCCACCGGCAGGAGCAACCGGTAATAATACTCAAGCCTATCGGGTTGAATAAATGTGAAGAGTACCGATCCGGGATTGCGGAGTACATTCCATACGACACTTGTCGTATTGTCACCGTATTCTGAAAGATACTGCAACGCGAAATGCTGTCCGTTAGGTGTCACGGCAGGGATCGCGTGCCAGAAAAGATAATAAAATATAAAAAACGCGGCGATAGCAACTCCCCCACCAAGAACTTTTTTCCTCTGCCAAATAGCGATATACAACCCCATAAGTCCCACGGTAATCCATACTGTTTCTTTTCCGAAACCAGCAAGTAATGCAAACAATACAAACAAGACATAACGCTTGCCCAGCATAAACCAATACGCGAAAAGCAAAAAGGTCGTCGCGAGTGCGACTGCGTGGAAATCATGAAGCATGATGTGCTGAAGCGGTGGATATAATAAATACGCAAGCGCAAACAATAACGCAAGCCAAGCTGACTGTAGGATGTATTTCGCTATCCAATAGAGAGGTAACGCCCCAAGGCAGACAACGATAGTTTGCACGAGGATGAGCATTTTTGCGTCCTGCCATAGCATATAAAACGGCACCATACCCACAAGGAGGAAATCGGCATGCACCGCAAGCCTCGAAATATTTTCTGTCCCCATAGGATCGGTGAGGGTAAATCCATTCCCATGCGTCAGGTTCCATACGGTTTGCTCCATGTTACCCATGTCTAACCTTCTCGAATGGAAATTGTCATGCCGGTTGAACGCAACAAATGAAAAATAGACGGAAAAAATAATAATGAGAACCCACAGGAAGAATAGAGGAGAAATATTCCGGATTATGGTGCGAGAAAAATGCATCAGTACATGTGATAAATCAGTATGTGGAGTGTACCACAAGATTATCCAACTACAACACTTATGGGCAGATGGTCGGAAGCTTCGGACGTTTCTGCCCTGAAATCTTTGGCGGCAATATCATCGGTAGTGAAAACATAATCAAGCTTCCACTCCACGCGTTCTGGTTTACACACGCTACACCCATCAGGATACAGACACCACGACGGTGTATCAGATGTATCAGGATCGGTAAAAGACTTGCGCATAATCCTGATCGCCTCACTTTCCGGGACCGCGTTAAAATCACCCATAATAACCGTTCGCTGTTTGGGTGCTGCGTGTATTAAGCTGGTGACCTGCTCAACCTGTATGGGCGATGGCTGTTGATGCGAATGGATAATGTGCACCGAAAACACATGAAGCACGCTCCCCCCAACATCAATGTCCGCCTGTACCGCGGTGCGCGACTGATCCCGGGATAACACATGGATTGTGTGATCAATGATCGGATATTTACTCAGCACCGCGTTACCGCGGTACACATCTTTGCCCTTATTGTTGTACCGCATTGAGCGCGCGTACGCGTGCGTGTATCCGAGTTTACCGGCTATATACTGCGCCGTATTGTTGCCGTCATCCTGCTCCTCCACCTCCTGCAGCGCGATAATGTCTGCGTTCGATGCGGTAAGAAAGTCGGCAACTCCAGGTAAAAACTTTCCTCCCCAAATATTCCATGACAATAACTTAACAGTCATATATTTACATACGTATCACTACTTCTCTTGTTTTGCCAGCGTTTTTTGAAAATACGCAGTGTTACGGTATCCTTCATTTAATACTTTTACCAACGTAAACCCGTTCGATTCATATATACGCCGTAACTTTGGCTCATCCGCGTTGGTGTCTACCCGCATGAACGCCACATGAGCTGCCTGCGCTAGCTTCTCTGCGTGTTTTATAAGTAGTGTTGGCAAACCTCTGCCGGCAAACTGCCGGGATACGCATACCCAGTGGATATACAGCGCCTTGAGCGGCGTATTGCCATCAATAAATTCCCACTGATTACTATCGGTAATTTGTAATACCGCGGAAGCTGCCGGAGCGCCGTTTATCGTCACTACATAAAATTCTTCCGCCGTAACAAATTGAAGCAAAAACTCCGGCGTAAGGTTCTGTAACTGCCACCATTTATTTGGATTTTTTCCGCTATCTTTGAGCCATTTACCCGCTTCGCGCATAACGAGGAGCGAAGCAGACATATCGTTTATGATTTTTATATCACCTGAAGTCATGGCGCTCATTTTCCCATAATGATATTGAGTAGCTCTCCCCTACCTTCCAGCGTGTGCGATGAGTACACAACGAGGGGTAACCCACCCATTTCTTCACGGATAAATTCAAGCTGTTTGTGGCGCTCACCCATCTTGAGCTTATCTACTTTGTTGGCGACCACGATAAACGGTATCCGATGATCGGTAAGTAAGTTGATCGACTCCCGGTCGTAATCGGTCAGCCCTATTTTCGCGTCAATAATAAGCACCGCGATTTTATGATTTACCTCTGACCGGAACAAATACCAGGCGATAAGTTTGCGGTAATGCTCAAGGGCTTCTTTACTCCGTTTGGCAAAACCGTAACCGGGCAAATCGACAAAAAAGAGCCGCTGTTCCACGAGGAAAAAATCGAGCTTCACTGTTTTGCCCGGCCTACTACTGGAGCGGGCGAGCGGCTTCCCCACCAGTGAATTGATCAGGCTGGATTTGCCCACATTGGAGCGACCCAAAAAGGTCACCTTGAGCCGGTTATCTTTGATGATGTCATCGGTACCATTGATACTTTTGACATATTTAGCTTCGAGTTGTGGTTGTGGCATACCCCCAAAGTATACGTTATGGAGATGGAAAGATATAGAGCTCCTCTTCCGCTCTGGTCACTGCGGTATAGAGCCAGCGCTTCCACTGGTCATCTGTCATTTTGGAAAACCGTTCTTCAAAAAGTATCACGCGCTTGGCTTGTGATCCCTGTGCTTTGTGCACGGTAAGCGAGTAGCCGAAGTCAAATAAGTCAATGCCGTTAAATAATCGTCTATTTTCGGTGAAATTAAGTGCCGTATCGGCGTCAAACTGATCGATAGCGATAAGCCCTTTGTACGTATCGCGCTCCCCGTCTATTTCGATCTCTACTTCATACGCCTGATGATTTTTTGGCGCAATTTCAAGAATTGTTCCCAACATACCATTGTAGATTTTTGCTTTGTGATTGTTCCGGAGACAAATAACCCGGTCACCGGCCACGGGCGCGGGACTTTCAAATCCCAAAGCATTACGGATAAACGCGTTGAGCCGCTTTCTCGTCTTATTGTACCCGCACAGGATGAGCGTTTTGGCGTTGTAGTTAGTCAGCATTTCGCTCATCACTTCGCCCGTTTCGGGATCGTCGCGATCGTACTTAATCACATGGCTCGAGTAACGGCCCGCGGTAATCATCCCCTTTTCCCGCGCCTCGATAGAAAGTGCAATAATGGGATTTTGCCGCGCCTGCCGGTGAATTTCTTCTAACCGCAATTGTGGTGTCTGCATGAGGGTAAAGTTTCCGCTTATCGGCGGCAACTGCCCGTGATCTCCCACCACAATCATCGGCACCCGGTATGACACGAGATGCTCCCATATCGTTCTATCTACCATCGAGCCCTCATCGATAATGATGAGGTTGCGGTCAATGGTATCTTTCGTTTTCCACCCGATGATTTCTTCCCTATCGTTAAGCACCGGGGTGTAGATAAGCGAGTGAATAGTACCCACACTGTCCTGCTTATACATGACATCAGCTTCTTTTATCTTACTCTGCAGTACCCGTGCGGCTTTGCCGGTAAAGCTTACAAACCCTACCTTTAGCCCCGGATCAATCTTGTGAAGTTCACGCCGGATGACGCCGATGAGCGTGGTCTTACCCGTCCCCGCGTAACCCCCTAGTGTCACATACTGCATCGCTTGCCTGTCTTTGCGGTACCACTCCAATACATGTTCTAACGCGGTTTTTTGGTCACGAGATAGTTGTGGCATACGGAACCTCACTATAGTGGAGGGAAAAACGTTAGTAAAGCTTGGCTTTCGAAGTAAGTCTCCATTTAGCGATAACAGTCAAAGCTATAACCGATGCGAGAAAAGCCCCGCCGCTTATACAAACCCGCGATACCGGAACTGTTTCAAAAACCATCAACAATACGCCACTCACCAGTGTCCCCACGGTAGTGATATAGGTAATAAAAAGTTTTTGTTTTGTTGGAGTAAGGGCAGTGAGTGATGCGATAACTAAACTCGTAAAGGAAATAACAACGTGAGCAACTAACATACTCTACTCAGTATAACGTATTATTTCTTTCTAAACTTAGCGAATAGTTTCTTTATATCTTCTACCAATAAGGCAAATCCAATAGTGCCGCCGTCATTATCACCCATTCCGGACATACGGACGAGACGTCGCTCTCTCCCCTCGGTAACCGCCCGTAAAGCAGGTGAATCCTGCGCCACAAGTATCCCTTCGAGGTCACGCTCGTCACTGCCTGTTGCCTGGGCTAAATCTCGGGTACTTACAGTAATTCCTGCTTTTTGTAGCCTCACTGCATCACTAAATCTTCGTTGTCGTTTGTTTTTCTCTACCATACGTAGCCCCATCTAACGCAATAATCGTGTATTTATAGCGCAATCACCGTGAGTACCACCATAAGGCTAAATTGAGGTATAATACCCCTACATGCGGGATCGTATAATGGTAGTACAGCAGACTCTGAATCTGCTTATCTAGGTTCGAATCCTAGTCCCGCAGCATGGTAAAGATCGCAAAATTTCTCCTCAACCGCAAAGAGCCACGTATCCCTTTTACGCAGGTGGGTTATGACAAGATTGTCGCCGAAAAAGCGGAATTAGAAGCTAAGCGGCCCGAGGCAGTTGACCACCTCAAAAAGGCGCGTGAGATGGGTGATCTTTCTGAAAACGGGTACTATAAAGCCTCGCGGCAGCAACTGAATTTTATCGACGGCAGACTGCGCCGTGTCACCCGGCTTATAAAGCTTGCCAAAATTGTTTCCTCCGTAAATGACGGCACGGTACAAATAGGTAGCACGGTAAAGCTCAAAGATGCAGCCCGTGAATATGAGTACACCATCGTTGGCGGCTATGAATCCAATCCCGGCCAAAAATCTATTTCACATATTTCCCCGCTTGGCCACGCGATTTTAGGAAAACGGATGAATGATGTGGTGGAATTTCAGGCACCATCGGGCACCAAAACGTTCACCATTATAGAAATATCGTAACCCTGCTTATTTCTCCAGAAGCTCCAACAACTTTTTTGACGTGTTGTAGTTCCGCATTGTCATATCCTGATAAATTTTCTTCCCAATAATTTTATTTATTCCGCTTTTGGTTAACCCGGAAAGCAAAGTCGCCATATACACGGCACCCGTACCCGGGGTGATCACATCAATACCTTCTTTGGGTTGAACTTCTTTCATGACTTGCGCCGCTGTAGTCGGTCGCTTGAGAAATGCTATGTAGCAGCGGATATCACCACGAGTTTTCCAACTTTCCGGTACATCATCCAGCACCTTCTTGTATTGTTTGTCGTTAAGAACCACTACCCGCACGGGTAAATGGAATGTTTGGTGTATCACCTGCTCAAGTGTTTTTTCTATAGCCGCAGCACCCGTTTCTTTCGTTTCAAAGAGCAAATTGCCGCTGGCGATATACGTCATAACGTTGGTAAATCCTGCTTTTTTAACCGCCGCCTTGAGGTCTGCCATCTTAATCAATGTATTGCCGCCGACATTTATACCACGGAGGAGTGCTACATATTTCATACATGTAATGTAGCATTTCTTACAATCGGGGAAAACTATTGAGGAAGGGTGACTTCAAGACGGACACTGCGGTACGCATATACACCCCCAATGTCATCGGTGCTTTCAGCAATCTCCGGCACTTTTTTCAACCGCTCCACTTCGCCCAAAATCAGCTCCTGTGATTCTTTCACCTGATGAACTCCCGTGTTTACTCGAAATACAGGGATATCCCTTTTTTCCAAATCTGCGATAAGCCTGTCCCAATATGGTTGTAATTCGTGCGGGTCGTGCGCCACTAACCCGTCCCGCTTGAGCGCCCGGTCTTTAATCGTGCCGTCATCTGCGTGGAGATATACCACGAGATCAGGCTTGGGAAACGATGACATGTGATGCTCGTACAGCCACTGCAAATACGAAAACTGATCATCGGTCATCAACTTCTGATCGTGGAGATACCGGTTGTAGATGTCGGTCGCAAGCACGCCGCTTTCGCGGAAATGCGGGTCAGTAAGCCCGTCTGTTTTGGTATCCAGAATTTCAAGCTGCATGAGCTGTGTCGTTTTATGCAGCTGATTTTGGAACGCAAACTTTTTGGGGTTTTCCAAAAATAACGGAAACACCGGATTATCCGGTTCGGTATGTACGGTAAATCCGCTATCCTCCAGCGACCGGAGGAGTGTTGATTTCCCCGAACACGCGGCACCGATGACGGTAATCTGAAATGGTTTTTGCAGTTCGTGTTCCCGCGACTCAGGTGGCTTCGTATACGCTTCTCTCATTCAATAAAGTTTTGGGGCAGCGACTTTGTATCACTATACTACTATTTTTCCGTTTGTAAAATACCTTTCCGCTGCTTTTGTTATAATCAGGGTTGTGATCAAAGCACTCGTCATCGATATAGACGGCGTCATCGTCGGAGAAAAAATCGGTTACAATACGCCGTATCCTCATCCTGACGTCATCAGTCGTCTTGCCGCGATAAAAAATAGTGGCATCCCCGTGGTGCTTTGTACCGCCAAACCGCATTACTCAATTACCCCCATCATCGAATCTGCCAAACTCACTAACCCGCACATCACGTTTGCCGGGGGCATCGTCATCGATCCCTTGCAAAACAAAATCGTAGAATCCCACCCGATACCCTCATCCCTCGCGCAACGTGTCTTGAGCGCGTGTATCGCGGGTAACTTTTATATGGAGCTCTATACCCGTGACGCATATTATGTGCTAAAACATCAGGAATCCAAACTTACCGAGGTGCATACGCATATACTCCAACAGCCGCCGATACTCGTCGATTCACTGGAGGAAATCGCGGAAAATCAGGAGATATTTAAAATCCTCCCCATCGTACCGGACGAGTCAGGCATACAAAAAGTAACCGAAGTACTTGCCCCATTTCTCGGTTCGATAGAAACCACATGGAGTATTCATCCCATCGCCAATCCCCATCAGTTTTGTAATATCGCGCCAAAAAACGTATCCAAACGCCAAGCCACACTCAATGTGCTTTCCCATCTGGGAATAGACGCCAAAGATACATTAAGCGTTGGGGACAGCACGAGTGACTGGAAATTTATGGAGCTGTGCGGATACGTCGCAACACTGGAAAACGGACAGCAACCACTCAAAGAATTGGTAAATAACAAAGATAACGCCGGATTTATCGGCGGGCATGTCGATACCAACGGGTTCCTCACTATCGTCGATCACTTCACTGTCCCCCCTCCCCCTCCTCCGAAGACCAGCTAACGATACCGCGGTTCTTTTTGTTATTTCTTATGATCAACTATTACCAACCATTTTTATTGCCGTTTCTTACCTTTACACCAAACATGCTACCAAGCGATCTGCAGCGCGCTTATTTTTTGTCGTTTGAAGACGCGCTCTGGGTACTTTTAAAAAACAAAAACATCCCGGAGCATGCGGTCATTCTCGTCCCTGATTTTTACTGCATGGATGTCATCATCAATATCAGAAATCACGGATTCCGCCCGGTACATTATCCGGTTGATGATAATTTTCGGGTAAACATATCAGCACTCAATAAACATATCCAAACCCATACGCCCGCGGTTATCATCTTATTTCACGCGTGCGGGCTACCATGTATAGACACATCTAACATAAAAAAACTGGTGCATAGCAATCCAAACACTATCGTCATAGAAGATGCTGTGCATCGTCTCGTAGAACCCGACAAGGTGAAGCTTTTTGGGGATAATCACCACCTTATCGACAGCCTGCGTAAAGTTTCACCCGTGCCGGGAAGCTATATATATTGGAAAGCTGGGAGTGCCGCTGTGGCACCCGGCAACAAGAAAAGCGAATGGATATACCGTTTTTCCGTGCACGCGTGGTATCTCTTTTTCCGCGCGCTGCTTGTAACTGCCACGCTTGCGCGCGATCCCAGGCTCATCCTCTACGCGCATGAGAAAACACTGAAAATCCACGATGATATCGTCGGAGACAGTAACAGTGGGCACGCGGGCAACCCGCTCATCCCCCATATTCACAAGCATTTTCACTTTACCAAAGTACAACAACGCAAACATCATCAGGTAGCGCTGTATGAACAGCTCCTTAGCGGCGTGTATTCCAAAAATTCCCTCTGGTACTCCATCGCTATCCCAGAAGCCGCCAAACAGGAACTCCATGTATATCCCGTCGGTTTCCGCCATCACGGGGACACAGAAAAACTAAAAAATATAGAAAAAGAACTGCATGATAAAAATATTCTCGTGTGGTTCAAATTTCCCGATGCGCCCTGGAGCAACAAACGCGGCGTATTATTTCTCCCGTTAGGATTTCATATCCGCGATAAGGATATTCGCTACATCGCCCGAACACTCAATATCGTATAATGATCAACATGCATTGGTTAATTTTCGGCGCACTCAATGTCGTAGGGTTTTCGGTCGCGGCGATATTTCAGAAACTCGCGATGAAAAAAAGTGACAGTGATCCTGTCACCTCATCGATTATTTTTGAATTTCTTCTCGCGATTGTCGGAGGGATTGTCGCTTACTTTGTCGGCTTCACACTGCCGCCTTCCAATGTCTGGCTATTCCTCTTTATCATCGGATTTCTTTACGCGTACGGCAATTTACTTTTCTTCCGCGCGATAAAAACGATAGAGGCTTCAGAGATGAGTATCCTGGGAAGTGCCGGCACGCTCGTCAGTGTCGCGCTCTCCTACATATTCCTCAATGAGCGCTTGAGTGGCGCTCAGATTGTCGGAATATTATTTATCCTTGCGGCAGTCGTTGTCATCAACTACAACAGACATAAATTCCAATTAAGTGTCGGGGCATGGCAAGCGATCGGCGGAGCAGCGTGCTTCGGCACAGCGATTATTTTTGACGCCTTTATCCTGAAATCATATACCGCTATTTCGTATCTCCCCGTCGGCGCGTTTATTATCGGCATTATACTGCTGTTATCATTCCCGAAATCATTTGGGAAAGTCCTGCACGACGTCAGGAAAATTAACCGTAACCTCGTCATATACGGCGTGCTGTATACATTTGCGGCGCTCATGTTTTATCTTCCACTGCAATACGGCACGTATGTGTCACAGCTGAGTGCAATCGGACGGGTTTCAATAATTCTTACGGTTATTCTGAGCGCGATATTTCTCAAAGAGCGCTCACATATTGGCAAAAAAATCATTGGTGCTATACTCACCACGATCGGCATTTTTCTCATACGATAATATATGAAGGACAAATATTCCGCGGTATGGGTCTCCCACTCTTCTATCAGCGATTACCTGAAATGCCCACGGGCGTACTACCTGCGTAACGTCTACCGAGACCCCAAAACGAACAGAAAAATCTCGGTGATGGAACCCCCCCTCGCCCTGGGTCAGGCAGTACATGACGCGATAGATATGCTATCTAAACTTCCCACAGAAGAGCGCTTTGCGGCCCCGCTCATGGAAACATTTGAAAAAATCTGGGAAAACGTCAGTGGGCAAAAAGGCGGATTCACCGATAATGAACAGGAAGAAAAATTTAAATCAAGAGCCCGAGATATGATCAACCGAGTGACACTGCACCCCGGTCCCTTGGCTAAAAAAACTATTAAAATCCGCCAGGAACTTCCTTACTATTGGTTATCCGAGGACGACAATATTATACTCTGCGGCAAAGTAGATTGGTTGGAATATAAAGAAGACACCGACAGCGTACGCATTATCGACTTTAAAACCGGCAAATTTGATGAAGACCCGGAATCTCTGCAACTCCCTATTTATTATTTACTCGCGAGCCACACCCAAACCAAACCGATCACGGGTATCAGCTACTGGTATCTCGACCGGGATGACGAGCCGGTAGACATGGACATCCCGGATAGCGAAATTTCAGAGAAAAAAGTACTGGAACTGGCACGTAAAGTAGCGCTTGCCCGCAAGCTAGGTCATTTCAAATGCCGCGAGGGTGAATGCCGTGCATGCCGACCGTACGAAGCAGTATTGGTAGGCAAGGCGACACATGTCGGGATAAATACCTATGGGCAGGATTTGTATATACTAAATAACAGTTAACAAATTAACAAAATAACCAAGTGACAAAGTGACCATTATGAATTTTGAAGAATTCCAGAATATTGTCAAAAAGACCGCTATATACCCCAATCAGGGAAATAATGTGGCGTACGTCACCCTTGGACTTGCGGGAGAAGCGGGTGAGGTTGCCGACAAAGTCAAAAAACTTATCCGCGATTCCGGTGGGATTCTTACTCCCGATAAACGGAAAGAAATGATCAAGGAATTGGGCGATGTGCTTTGGTACCTCACGGCATGCGCCAGTGAGTTGGGTGTAGGGCTCGAAGAAGTCGCCACCCAAAACGCCAAAAAGGTAGAAGACAGGAAAAATCGCGGTGTCATATCCGGCGAAGGTGATAACAGATAGAGCAGATATTTCCATGAAACGTATCCCCCCGTTTGTCTCCAATAGCGGTGACGACACGCACTGCGTCAACGCAGTATTCCGCATGGTGCTCAAGCACTACAACAATCAGGATATGACGTGGGAAGAAATCGATATGCTGACCAAGGCAATCCCCAGCAAGGGGACATGGACAGTAGGCGGCGACATAGCGCTCGCGAAACGGGGAATTAAGGTTCGTAACATTGAGCCAGTCGACTACGACAGACTCTATAAAGAAGGAACAAAATACTTACAACAAGTTTTTGGCGCGGATACGACCAAATACTATCTCGAACGATCAAATATCGCATTTGTAATTCCGGATATCCCGGAATTTTTACGCCTCGTTCCCCACGAAACCCGCCGAGCTAGTATAGAAGAAATCATTTCCTTCCTTCACAAGGATAATCTGGTCGGCGTTACGCTTAACTCAAGTATTCTCAACAGTAAACCGGGATTTATGCTCCATTATGTACTACTGTATGACTTTGACGGCATCCACTTTTCTCTCCACGACCCAGGTCTGCCGCCTCACCCGTCACGCCGTATAAGTCGGGAAACGTTTGAAACAAGCTTTGTGTACCCCGGAGGGAACGGAGGTATTGAGATATTCAGCAAATAATAATAGGTATTACGGGAGTGTCAGTAAACCTTTTTTCCTCACGAGCAACCCGTCTTTCTCCAATCCATCTATTATCCGGTGAAAAAAATCAGGAGTTTTACTGTACTCGTCAACAAAGTCAGCAACCAACTGCAGCTCTTTCACACTGCCTACCCGAAGCACATCGATAATCCTCCCCCGATAATACCGATCTGAACCCTTAAAAGGCGCCTGCTTTTTGACGATGTGCATTGATCTCTTCTCTTTACCCATAGCACTCGCCCCGAAATCCATGAGTGCCTGATGCCATTCCCACGCGCGACCATCCGGCACCAACATATCGGCAGCTTCTTGAATTAATTTTTCCTTTTGTGGCAGCCCATTAAAGAGATAGTGAGTAATAATCTGTCGTATGTTTGTATCTACCATGGCGACGTTTTTTTCAAAAGCGAACACCATAATTGCTCGAGCAGTATATAACCCCAATCCTGGAAGTTTAGTAAGCGCCACCTCGCTATCCGGAAATATACCCTTATGATCCGTAACAATCACTTTTGCGGCTTTTTGGAGATACAGTGCCCTCCGGTTATATCCCAATCCCCGCCACAAGGTAAGCACCTTTGCGGGTTGTGCCGCAGCAAGACTATAAACATCAGGAAATACCGCCAGAAACTCCGCGTACTTCGGTAATACTCTCGAAACCTGTGTCTGTTGCAGCATGACTTCGGAAACAAGGATGTGATAAGGATTTCTCGTACGGCGCCAAGGCAAATCTCTGCGATTATCCTTCCACCAGGAAAAAATCATATCCTGAAATTTCCTCACGGTAGTTTTGGAGAGCTTCATTGTGGCAATTCTATCACACCAAAAACCCCGCCTGATGGCGGGGCTAGTGGGTACTTATCGGATACCAAATTTATGGAGTAGGAGTGACCGTCGCTTTCACTTCTACCTGGACAGGCAAACTAAAGTCCTTGACCTGTGTGACTTCCGTCACGGTGTTTAACGTTTTGTCCCAGAGCCCGCGGACACGCACCTTGTGTCCTACGACGACATCAGCCTTAGTAATCGTCTCGCCGTTACGGTTTTCAAATTTCGTATCAGAAGTGACGGTGACTGTCTGATCTGCGCGGTTGCCGCTTTTAGTGCTCATCACCCAACCGTTCGTAACAAGCGACTTCACGTCTCCGAAAAACACACCGAAGCGCTTCTGTATAGAAACGTTTCGCACCAAAGTTGCATTTATGGCCGTGTGGGTGTCATCTGTCCACAGACCAATGACATTTACGACATTTCCGACACTAAACTCCGAAAGATCGGACTTCCCCCAAAATCTGCGGCGGATTTGTGTTTTATCGCCTAAGTTAACAAGGTAGCTTTTTCCGTCTTTCTCAACGGTAAGCGTGGTATCGGTTTTGGCGGTAATCGTACCGCTCCCTATAGCTGCTCTACCACCACCAAGAAAATTTTTAAGTTCCGCAGTTCGTGAACCGACTCTTTCGCGGAATTTCTCAAAAATGTTTTTCTTTTCCTGCCGGAATTCTACCCGTGCCTCCACTTTTGCCTGACGCAGCCCACCCCGATCATCATCTCCCTGATCGTCGTCTGCAAGCACTGTGTGTGCTGGTAATCCCAACACTAATATAAGGGTCAATACACTAACGGCTACTTTATGAGTTGTATTCATACGAAATATACCTTTCTATATGTAGTACGCGGAAAGCGGACAAAAAGTTTCACTACGGTGTATAGGTGATCGTGAGCTCCTTTTCGGAGAAATTACCATTCGCATCGTTTGCCACCACGAGTATGTAGTTTTCACCTTCATCCAATGTAAGCGTCACAGAAAAATTTCCATTGGCATCTGCCTCTGTTTCCGCATCATTTACAAATACTTCTGCTTTTGGTGCAGTTTTCCCCCGCACTACCAGTGAGCTACTCGTGACAGTGATATTATTTGCCGGAGAACTTATGGCAAGAGAAATACTCGCGGAGGTAACCACCGCATCCTTTTCTTCAATCGGGGTGGTGCCCGTTTCTACAGTTTCCCCCGGCTCCTGGGCAACTGTGGGTACTGCGTTGTTTCCCGAAGAACTCAGTGGTGCTACCCGGCTCATGGAATACTGACGGACAAGAAATCCTACAGCGATTATCACAAAGACGCCGATGATGATGGGTAAGTAGTTTTTCATGCTCCCCCTTTCTTTACTCAGTTATTGTTGCTTTTTTTCCTGCGTTTTGCAAGTTCACTCAGTCGCCGCTGCACAATTTTTCTTCGGCGGCGTGTTATCGCCCAGATAGTCACCAGAAGAACACAGAGTAGTAATCCCATGAATATAGTCTGCTTCGGCAGTTCCTCCACAATGACCGCGACTGCGTCCCGCCAAAACTCTGCAATTATTTCTTTGTCTTCATAAAAAATTTCAAGAAGATCCAATGTGTGTTGCTTACTAAGCACATCGTATGTCCGCAGCACAGCTGCCCCGATAAGTGCCGCGATACCTAAAATTATTGCAATAAATACGACTATCCACCGCCGTGACCGGTTCTCCTCAAACCGGGTCACTTTCTCCATAACGGCATGGGTAACATCTGTTTTTTTCATAGTAATACCCGGCGAAGCGCTTCTTTGGCGCGCTTCAGATGGGTGCGCACCGTATTTACCGGTACACCGAGACGACTTGCTATCTCTTCATATGATAAATCATCGAAATAATAAAGCATAATCACCTGCTTATATTTGTGATCTATGATATTGAGTGCTTCTTGTACACGCTTGTTTTCATCACTCACCTCTAACCGTAATTCCGGATTATCGTCTCCAGCAACTTTCTCCGCTGTCTCTAGCGGAGCGTGCACTTTGCGGCTCCTTAGATATGAAATAGCATAGTTTCTCGTAATGGAAAATAAATATGCCGAAAACTTCTTCGCCGTATCAATGCGGTCGATTGTTTTATAGAGGCTGATAAACGTTTCCTGAACCACATCCTGTGCGGCAGCTTCATCCCAGACAATAGAAAATACAAACGAAAGGAGTTTTTTTTGGTACCGGTTAACCAACTCCTCAAACGCGGAGATATTCCCTTCCGCCACCTCAGCAACGAGCACTTCATCACGTATTTTCTGCATGGTTATGGGTAATTATAGTACAATACGTACATGAAAGCCGGTGTCGTCGCCCTTGTAGGGCGCCCAAATGTAGGTAAATCGACCCTTCTTAACACCATCTTGGGACAGAAGGTGTCTATTACCTCGCCTAAACCACAAACCACCCGTTTCCCTATTCAGGCGGTATTTGAAGACGAACGCGGACAGATCGTTTTTATGGATACTCCGGGTATATTTGCTAAGGTCATCGACCAGGTATCCGCGCGCATCAACCTAAGAACCGAGGAAACCATAGAAAAAGGCGTCGATGTAATCGTCTATATGGTAGACCATACGAGGGAACGGGCAGAAGAAGAAAACCGGGTACTGGGCATTGTCCGCAAGCTGAAAATCCCGAAAATACTCGTTATCAATAAAGTCGACGTACAAAGTCCGACACACATGGTGCAGTACCGGTTTATGGAAGATGAATTTGATCAGGTCATAGAGATATCCGCGCTCGAAAATAAACATATCCCACTGCTTCTCAACGCCATCTTTGAGTACTTACCCGAAGGACAGCCGTTTATCGATACATCCACGCTGCCTCAGCCGGGACTTAACTTAGACAGTAAAACATTTATCGCGGAAATTATCCGTGAGAAAGCATTCCTCAATCTTCGCCGCGAAGTACCCTATGCGATAGCGGCGTTTGTTGATGAAATAGAAGAACGGGATAATGGTGTTACCTATATCAAAGCACGCTTGCTTACATCCGCTGACCGCTACAAGGGCATGATCATCGGAAAAGACGGATCCATGATAAAAGAAATAAGTATGGCAGCCCGCAAAGAACTCGAAGTCGCTGCGAATAAAAAAGTGTATCTAGAGCTGACGGTGGAGACAGACCCACATTGGATTGACTACGTCTAACCCTCCTTATTATTTAGAGAAGCTTATCTAATTCTTCGCGTTGAAACCGACCTAAAGTTATATCTTTGCCCAACACTTCAAGCGATTCGAGAAGCGGTGGTCCAACCATTTTTCCGGTTACCGCTAAACGCAATTCCATAAACACATCGCGCGCTTTCAATTTTGCAGTATCTGACGCCGCTCGTATTGCTTGCTCCATCTTTTCATGTGACCAGTCACATTCCCCTAAAGCGTTCACTGCTACGTTCACTAATTCTTTATTTAAGGGGCGCTCAAATTCCTTCGGCGCCTCAAAAAAGAAAGCCGCGAGCGACCAGTAGTCACTCAAAAGGTGCATCCTTTCCTTTACCAAAGGCATAGTTTTCATAAGCAGTGTTTTATCCAATTGCTTTACCCTATCGTCAAAATCGGCAATGCGCGCGAGCAAGTCTTCATCCTGCATAGCACGGATATACTGGCCATTTACCCAATCAAGTTTTTTTAAATCAAAACGGGGCGCTTGCGCCGTAATTGCCGTTACCTCAAACTGTTCTATAAATTCCTTACGGTCATAAATTTCTTTTCCTTCGGGATGGTTCCAGACGATGTTAGACAAATAATTCAGCACTGCTTCAGGCAAATACCCTGCTTTACGGTAATAGTCAACCGAGGCGTGACCGTGACGCTTCGATAATTTTCCCTTACCATCCTCATTGAGGATCAGAGGTAAATGGCCATGTACCGGCATTTGCCAACCAAAATATTTATACAACAACACGTGTTTTGGCGTGGAAGAAATCCACTCTTTCCCCCGGAATACATGAGTAATCTCCATCAGATGATCGTCCACGACCACACCAAAATGATATGTCGGGAAGCCATCTGATTTCATGATAACCTGGTGATCGATAACATCACTATCAAATTCGATATGACCCGAAATTATGTCATCAAACGCAATTTTTTCGTGTTCGGGTATTTTCATCCGGACGACATAGGGCTCATGTGCGGCTAATTTTGCCGCAACGTCACCGGGGGTAAGCGCCATGCATGTTTTGTCATACATAGGTGGTTGATGTTTCGCTTCCTGATCTTTCCGCATCGTTTCCAGCCGCTCGCGGGTACAAAAACAATAATATGCGTGCCCCTTACTGATGAGTTCATCGGCGTACTTTTTATAAATAGCGAGACGCTCTGATTGCCGGTATGGCGCAAACGGACCACCTATTTTTGGACTTTCATCAGGCAACAAGTCAAACCACGCGAGGGACGCGTATATTACCTCTTCCGCCCCTTCCACAAACCGCGCTCTGTCGGTATCTTCCAACCGGAGAATAAACTTTCCTCCTGTTTTATGCGCATAAGCATAGTCGATAAGCACTTGGTATATAGTCCCGATGTGCGGAAAACCCGTTGGAGATGGCGCAATCCGTGTACGCGTCGTCATACGATTGATTCTATCAAGTCATATCCATATACTCAATGTAGGGTACCTTTTCCTGTGGTACTATACTGCCTATGAGCAACTCGCTGACGGAAACCGCTTATTACACCCGCAGGGCTATCAATTGGTCCATTTTGGGGGTTATCGGCTACATATTGCTCCGGATATTCTGGGGACTGATTGTCACGGCCTATCTCGCGATTTTCCCGCCGCAGGCACCACCACCAAATCACGCGTTTGGATCACTTCCTCCACTCACGTTTCCGCCGCAGCAAGCGTCTCCTGCCGGACAACTTATCTATCAGCTCCAAACTATCGAGGGGTCAGTCCCTGTCGCCTCATCTTCGGCCAACGTTTACTTTATGCCTAAAAAAGGGTCCAACCTTCTGGCGCTGTCGACCGCCCAGGCGTTCGCCAAACGCTTGGGATTTGCGACCACGCCGATACCCGAACCATCGAACAAAAATATTTACCGGTTCGACGACCCGGCTAATCAACTCCGGCACCTTTGGTATGACATTGTTTCAACCAATTTCATCATCCGGTACGATTTTCAACAGGATACCGGTCTATTTTTAAACAGCAAAGTACCATCTGCTCAAGAGGCGCGGGCAGAAGCCAGAAATGTACTCCAAACGTACGGTCTATTTCCAGACGATTTCGCGACGGGAGATGTCCGTGTCGTATTTTACAAAGTTTCCGAAAACAAACTTGTCCCGGTTCCCAGCCAGTCACAGGCTGACGCGGTACGGGTAGATTTTTACCGCCCCCACGTGGCAGGAACAAAAGTTGTCACCGGTACACTTTCCGAAGGGCCAATTTCTATAGTATTTTCCGGCTCAGGCAACCAAAAAAAGCGTATTTTACATTTTAGCTATGCGTACTGGCCGATAGACTATGAGACCTCCGCGACATACTCATTAAAAACCAGCACACAGGCATGGCAAGAACTGCAAAGTGGTGGAGGGTTCCTCCTACAACTTCCAAAATCACTGGTGGTTACGGTACGGAGCGTGTATTTGGCGTACTATGATTCCGTAGAACCACAAACATATCTGCAACCCGTCTTTGTATTTGAAGGTGATGACGGCTTTATCGCGTATGTTCCTGCCGTAAATCCTGAATACGTGGAGGCTACGGCAAATTAACTACGTGACGTATAAATATCACTCCGCTTCCTGATTGTAGTTCTGCCACGAATAATTACCAAACACCCAGTTAATAAGTCCTTCAGTATCAGCGAAACGGTTGAGGCTCTTAAGCACCACAATAATCACTTTGTGGTTATCACGCTCTACGAGCGTTACCAGATTTTCACCCGCTTCTTCTGTCCAGCCTGTCTTTATCCCGGCAACTCCGGGGATTTTCCCGAGCAGCGTATTTACATTCGTCAGTGGGTGAAATTGTGTGTGTGTCACATCTGAAATAGTAATCTGTGGTATAGCAACAATTTTTACAATCGTTTTATTCGTCAGCGCATATGCGGCAAGCCGTGTAAGGTCAATCGCGGTCATCGTATGATTGGGATCATCAAAACCGACGGGGTTGGTAAAGTGCGTATTTACTAAATGAAGATCAGCGGCTTTTTTGTTCATCGCCTCTACAAACTTTTCCACACCACCGGGAAAATGTTCTGCCAGCGCCCACGCAGCATCGTTACCCGATTGCACGAGCGCGCCGTACAGCAAATTTTCAACCGTAATCCTCTCCCCGGGCACCAGGCCCATCACCGCTCCTGTGTTCGCGACCGTCTGGACATGCACAACGTCGTCAAGCCCATAATGCTCTAACGCCACCAACGCCGTCATAATTTTGGTTGTCGAAGCAGGAAAAAGCGATACATCCGTGTTTCTACCAAAAAGCGTCACACCACTTGCGACATCATATACCACCACGCCGGCTGCTGATATTTCAAATCCGGGGTATATTCCCGTGGTGTTGGTAGGATACGGTGCGGGAGAAGGGGTTGCAAACGGCAACACTCTGGTAAGCGGTCCTGCGGAAGACGAAATCCGCTCAAGTATCTTTACCCCGGGAGAAAACACAAAAAATAGGATAAACACTACTGCAAACAGCAGCTTATCCCAATATCTCAACACCCACATCTTTTTTATGCGGTCTATCAATGCGTGCGTCATTCAAGTATTTTAGAAAACTCACCAATAGTCGGCTTCGCCATCTTTTCATAATCTTTTTCACTCATCCGTATGGAATGGGTATGAAGACCGGCATTAAATGAAACGTGCGAGTTTTTCTTAAACGCTGCGTCCATGTATGCAGGTATGCCAAATATATGTCCAAATGGCGGCACCGCGCCGATAGTAACACCGGTCACTTCCTCCACCTGGGCGGGTGTTGCCATCCGTAGGTCACGGATGTGATACTGCGATTTAAACGCTTTCATATCGAGCTTACGGTCACCGGGAACAACTACCATGACCGGTTTTTCATCCGCATACAGCACGAGGGCTTTTGCGCCTTCATAAAGTGGCGTATTCCGGATTTTGGCGGCATCTTCTGAAGTACGCACTGCTTCGTGTTCGTACGGCTCAAATGCCAATTTAAGTGCCTTAATGTCCCCGACTATCCGCTCGTACACCGCTTTACCTCCTCCTTCTTTCGTGTTTCCCATTGTTGCTACGGAAATGCCAAGCTCAACGAGCTGCTCGGGTGAAGCGTTACTGGGCGCGTCCATGACACTTGTCCCACCTGACGCAGATGTCGGAAATGCCATGACCTCCCGCACGCTCGGCTCTCCCAAAAGCGCCATCATCAGGCGGTCGATGCCGGGCGCGATCCCACCGTGTGGCGGCACACCATAACTAAACGCGGTGAGCATGTGGGAAAACTCCTGCTTTTGTTTTTCGCTAAATCCAATAAGGTCAAACACCTTCGCTTGTACCTCCGCTTGATGGATACGGATACTCCCGCCACCTACCTCAAATCCGTTCAGCACCAAATCATGCTGCAGTCCCCGCACCTTCAGCGGATCGGTATCAAGAAGCGGGATGTCATCGGGATGCGGTGCGGTAAACATATGGTGGCTCGGCGCAAATTTTGCGCCACCGGATCCGTAAAAGAAATCATCATCTTTTTGCTCATTAAAAAGCGGAAAATCAACTGTCCAGCTAAATGCCAATTCATCGGGATCATTTTTATCTTTTCGCAGATCCGGCTTGTCAGTGCCGTACTTCTCCATGACTTCCCGGTGTGACAACCTCGGCCAGGGAGTTTGGGAAATGTGTTTGGCCGGAAACATAAGGCGGATGAGGGTGGTAAACATCTCCTCAGTAAGCGTTAAAATATCATCCTGCGTCACAAATGACATTTCCATGTCGAGCTGGGTGAACTCACCATACGCGCGGTCACGGCGGGGGTCTTCATCACGGAAACACCGTGCAATCTGGAAATACCGCTCAAATCCGGCAACCATCAGAAGCTGTTTATACTGCTGTGGTGACTGCGGAAGTGCGTAAAATTTTCCCGGCTGCAGACGTGACGGCACGAGGAAATCCCTCGCTCCTTCGGGGGTCGTTTTGGTTAGCACTGGCGTTTCTATTTCAACGAAATCGCGGTTTGATAAAAAGTTACGGATGAAATTGACGACTTTGCTCCGCAATCGGATATTACGGGCCATCCTGGGACGGCGTAAATCCAGATAGCGGTATTTGGCTCTGATTTCTTCATTTACTTCGTGTCCGTCAGTGTCTATGGGAAACGGCAACTCACGGGCTTTGGAAATAACCGAAATTTCCTGTATCTCAACTTCCACGGTACCGGAAATAATTTTTTCATTTACCATCGATTCTGGCCGCTTCTTCACCAGTCCTGTGACGGTTATGACATCTTCTGCGTGCGCATCGCCCAATGATTTACTTCCAACAAGCTGCACAACACCGGAACGGTCCCGGAGGTCGAGGAACATGATCTTGCCATGATCCCGCCGCGCAAGAACCCACCCCTGCAATACAACCGTTTTTCCTTCTAATGCCGATACCTGTGACGCGAGTGTTCTCATATATCTATCATTATGACACAACAAACCCGTTCTCCTTACTAGTAATAGTATAAGGGCGAACGGGTAATTCGCGGTACCACCTTATTTCATCTCGCCGTAGCTTTTGCGTAGGCGGATCTTATTAGAGCTATTACGGGCATACCCGTTCCGGTTGTTACCCCGGGCCACTCCGGCTTGTCAGGCCATCATCGCGTACTTCATTTCTTATTATATTTGCCCGATTACCGGTTGACAAGAGATAAGTTGTCTATTTATAATAATTGACTGTGACTATGAAATCTTGGCAGCAATCACACTTTATGACCCTTATTAACCTCCGAAATGTCGGGGGGGTCGTGTGATGGCAGCTTAAAAAACTTTTTAAAACCAAACACACGAACCCCTCCAAAAGAGGGGTTTTTTGATGGTTAGAAAATAAACGAGTTCAGACGAGCGAATGTACTAACCATCAATCCGCCAATAGTCGTTCTGTGAGCCTCAGAATTAGGCGGACAGCAAGACATGGCGATAGCACAAAGGAGATACATGAACGAAACGGACAAACAATTAGCGGCAGAAATAGTACCCGAGAAACGGCCTCCGGTGGCATGGATGATCGCATCCGTCACCAACGAGGCGCAGTCCGTGACGGTCATATTTCCTATGGCACCCGACACAGGGAGCGCCAACGCTGCTGGCACACAAACGGCACAGGGACAAGAGTAAAGTATTTGGCACCTTAACAATTTTGAGAGTTAGTTCTTGGACAATGATAAAGACAGAAAATTAGCCTGTCCTTTTCTGTCTTTTTCCTTATCCGACAACATCACCGAAAAAATTCAAAAAAGAGGTTTGCTTATGAAGTCTGCAGTGAAAAAATTTAACGATCAACCATTTTATCCGGGCAAGTCATTTAGCAAGAGGAGTCAATCATGAGTAAGAGGCGAACAGGTTCAGTTCCAGTAACCATAAAACAATCAATGTTTTTACAAGTCATCCAGGCGTTGACACCCAAATCACAAACGTCTGTGGCAACATGCAACTGTAGAAGCAAAAAACACCATAAAGGTGGTAGATGCTCTGCCCCGACCCCGGGTCGCGAAAATACTTGCACGTGGTGTTCCAAAGGACACCCCGACCATAGCCATCACGACGAACACCGCCACGAACCGAAGCGTCGACAGCGGACACAACCACATTAGGCGTGGGGGCAAACTTCTCTATGGAGACCTCGTTATGGAGAGGTCTCCATAGTTTTATTTTTGGGCAGGAGACTCACAAAGAAATAACACTAAGCAACTTGCTGCTTACCATGTATTTTCTTTGGTCTCACACCCAATTTCGACATTTTGTCCTTATACACGCTTTTTCTGAAGGAGTGAATTCATTAAATTATTCACTTTTTCAATCCAAGCGTGTATGAGGAAAATCTATTATTCATAATCCCCATATTCTCCGGCATGAAGCGCTGGTAAGAATGTGGGGATTTTTGTTTATTGCGGTATTGCTATATCTTTTATCTTTAACTGCAAATTCCGCTTCCCGTTCCACTCATTCATATCGATGGTGTAGGCAATGTTTACGGAATCACTCCCTTGTAAACTCCCGTAAAGTTCAGCCATATTAAACGCCACCGCATCGACTACCCGCTGTGACCCCGGCATATGCACCTTTAGTTTTAGATGTTTCCGGGTGGCTCCGATCATGCGGACATCACTTACCAATACCCCCATAGACGCGAAGAGCGGCTCATAATTTCCAAATCCAAACGGCTCCAGTTTTTGTATCTTCTGCCAGAGCGATTCCGAAGCCATAGTAAAAGGTATTTCCGCGTCAATTTTCAGCACACGCTTGAGCATCTCTTCATCAATCTCTTTTTCCGCGAGCGCTTCCAGCCGCTTTGTGAGTGCCGGAATTTTTTCCGCAACCACCGTAAAACCTGCCGCCATCGGATGACCCCCCACATCTACCAATAAATCGCTGCAACTTCTGATTGCCTCAACAATATTAAATCCGGGAATACTGCGGGCAGATGCCTTGGCAAAACCATCTGCTATGGCAAGTACTATTGATGGCCGCCAATACTCCTCCACCAATCTCCCGGCCACCAACCCAATGACCCCCGGGTTATAATATTCATGTGATATAACAATGATATTTTTAAGTGTTTTTGGTACCAATTCTTTTGCGTGCGTCACCGTATCTATGGTGAGCTGTTGCCGTTCTTTATTAGTTGTTCCTAACTTTTGCGCCAGTAAATCTGCCTTTACCTGATCTTTTGTACAAAGCAGCCGTAGCGCGTCCAACGCGTGTTCTAATCTCCCCATCGCGTTAAGCCGCGGGGCGAGCATATGGGACACGGTATAGGTATCTATCGCTTCCTTTGCTATCCCCGCTTCTGTAATAAGCGCGTTAAATCCTATCCTATTTGTCTTACGGAGCACCCCAAGCCCAAACTTTACAATAGACCGGTTAATACCGGTTAATGGCAACAAATCAGCGATAGTACCTACCGCCGCAAGCGCGGTAAGCTCACGCTCGTGTTGACCGGCATCGTTGCCACTTGCCGCAAGTAATTCTTTGGATACAAACCATGAAACTCCGCTCCCGGAAAGGAGTGTCGTATGCACAATCTGGCAATCCGGTATCTTATCGGGCTTCACATGGTGATCGGTAATAATCACTTCTATTCCAAGTTTTTTGGCGTACTTCACCTGCTCTTTTGCGGTTATCCCGTGATCCACAGTAATAATCAGCGTGGGGTCATATTGGCTGCGTACGGCATCTATTCCTTTTTCCGATAGTCCATACCCTTCGTCCACGCGGTGTGGGATGTAGGGCATTACCCTTGCTCCCATGTGCCACAGCGTTTCCCACATGATAGCGCCGGCAGTAATGCCGTCCGCATCATAATCGGCATACACCACTACTGATTCTTTATTCTTTATCGCTTTTTGAATACGGGCTATCGCTTTTGCCAATGCTTTAGGATCAATGTCTACGTCTTTTGCCCGCAACGAGCTAGGATCAGGGGGAGCCAAAAAAGCTGCCCGCTCCGCGGGGGTGATAATTCCCCTGTCTTTGAGGATATCTTCTATGATCAGCTCCGCGGTTAACTCCGATCGGATCGGAGTGAACTGTTTACTTATCTGCCACTTCTTAGCCATTGGGGGTATAATATCAGTATGATCAGCCTTCCTCAATCAGCGGTAACAGTGATCGACATCCTGAAAAAAGCGGGATTTGAAGCCTATGCAGTAGGAGGATCCGTACGGGATTTACTCCTGGGTATGGAAACCAAAGGCTGGGATTTCACCACAAACGCAACTCCAGAAGAAATTCTCGCGCTTTTCCCCGATAGTTTTTATGACAACCTCTTTGGGACGGTCGGTATAAAAATCAGAAAACAGGGGGATACCACCGCGCCAAACGGAAATGAAGAGCTTGAAGATATTTACGAAATCACGACATACCGGAGCGAAGAAGGATACGAGGATCACCGCCACCCGGATAAAATTTCCTGGGGCAAAACACTCACAGAAGACCTCGCCCGGCGCGACTTTACGATAAACGCGATCGCGTTTGACGGCAAAAGCTTAATCGACCCGTATGGCGGACAAAAAGATCTCAACGAAAAACGCATCCGCACGGTTGGCATTGCGTCTGAACGGTTCGCCGAAGACGCGCTCCGCATGCTCCGGGCAGTCCGGTTTGCCGCGCGGCTGGGTTTTACCATAGAAGACGAAACCGCAAAGGCGATCTCCTCGCACGCCTCCTCTCTCACACAAATTTCGGCGGAGCGCATACGCGATGAGTTTTTTAAAATTCTGACTGCCACCCATGCCGCTGACGCAATATTGGTTTTAAAAAATCTCGGTTTGCTGCTTTATATTTTGCCGGAACTGGAATCTTCATTTGCCACTCCGCAAAAAAGCCCTAAACGGCATCATATATACGATGTAGGCACCCACTCGGTCATGGCGATGAAGTTCTGTCCGTCTACCGACCCCGTGGTGCGGCTTGCCACCCTTATCCATGATTTAGGAAAGCCCAAAACATTCCGCCAGGACAAAACAGGGCTTATCACGTTTTACAATCACGAGGTGGCAGGTGCCCATATCGCAAAAGACATCGGGCGGAGACTACGGCTCTCCAAAAAACAATCTGATCTGCTGTATACCTTGGTGCGGTGGCATCAGTTCAGCGTCGATGAACGCCAAACCGATAGCGCGTTGCGGCGTTTTATCCGAAGAGTTGGCAAAGAAAATCTTCCCCATATCCTGGCACTCCGGATTGGCGACAGGCTCGGCGGTGGAGCCACCGAAACATCGTGGCGCCTGGAGTTATACAAAAAACGGCTGGAAGAAGTGCAACTGCAACCATTTGCCGTTTCTGATTTACACGTAAACGGACATGATGTCATGAAACTCTATGACACTAAACCCGGCCCCATTATCGGCAAAGTACTAGACGCGTTGTTTGCTGAAGTCGAAGCAGGCACATTACAAAACGACAGAGATGCCCTTCTGAAGCGGATGGAAGAATTAAAAAATCTTGCTGCACACTAAAAACCCAGGGCTAACGTGACCGCCTTCTCGCTTCCAGCTTATGCCACAGCAACAGCACTGGTGTTGCCACAAACGGTGAGGAATATGTTCCGGATACGGTACCTATAAGCAATGCTACGACAAACCATTTAGTTGTATCTCCTCCCATCAACACCAATGCTACCAACATAAAAATAATCGTAAATGAATTGGTAAGTGACCGGTTCATCGTTTCGGTAACCGCAATATCGGCAATTTCATCAAATGGCCGTGACCGGTCACGCTTCGTATACTCGCGAATACGGTCAAATACAACAATCGTGTCATGCACAGAAAAACTCATGGTGGTAAGAAATGCCGTGACAAACAGGGTGTCTACCTCAACACCTAGGAAATGCCCAAATAGCGAGAAGCTTCCCAACACCACTAAAAGATCATGAAGCAGCGCAATCACCGCGGCAACGCCGAACCGGATATTTTTAAACGCGTACGCTACATATCCTAGAATTGCTGAGGCTGCCAAAATTGCCGCGATCAAAGTTTTAGACAACAATTCTTTTCCGAGTGTCGGACCCACTGTTTCATTCCGGACTGCAAGTGCACTTACAGAGGCAAGACGTTCTACGCCCTGCGTCATAAGTGAAATTTTCTGATTTGTCTCGGGCTTCATGCGGATAAGATACGCGCTGCCGCCTGACTGCTGAATACTGACGAGACTGACCCCGGCATCGAGAGCTGCCTGACGCATAACCGCCTCCGGTACCTTTGCACTTGTCCGGTATTCCACAAGCGTACCTCCGGAAAAATCTATGGATGGCCGGAATCCGTATCGCACAAGGGAAAATATTCCCGGTACGAGCACAAGCGCGGAAATAATCGCATACACCCAGATAAATTTACTGAACCGTATCATACTTTTTCTTTCTCCTTATAAAATCTTACGATTTTTGATCCTCCTTGTACGCACTTCGTGCGGATTCTATCCGCTTCGCTTTTCGGAATAAAACACACGGATAAATGTCCGCGTCACCACCAACCCCGTAAACAAACTTACAAATACTCCGATAAGCAGAGTCGCGGCAAACCCCCGCACAAGCCCGCTGGATGGCAGGATCGCCCAGTTGCCGGGGTTAAATAGGATAAGTGAGGTAATAATCGTCGTAAAATTTGCGTCCCGGATACTATCCCACGCTTTTCCAAACGCATGCTCTATCGCTATTTTCCAAGGCTTCCCGCTCCTGAGCTCCTCTTTGTACCGCTCAAATATAAGTATATTACTGTCAACCGCCATACCAATGGAAAGCAAAAATCCGGCAATACCGGGTAACGTCAATGTCACGCCAAATAGCCGGAATAATCCAAATGTGAGTAAGCCATATAAAACAAGCGCCGCGTCGGCGATCAGCCCCAACCTGCCGTATTGGGCAACCATAAATACCGCGACAAATCCAAGGCCGATTACTCCTGCCCGTATACTCTTTGTGACTGATTCAGCCCCGAGCGTGGCTTCCACCGTGCGCTGCTCAACGGGTTTCACCGATACTGGGAGCGCCCCTGCATTTAACTGCAGCGCGAGAGTTTTTGCCCCTTCCTGTGTAAAGCTTCCGGTAATCACTGCTTTACCGTCAGGTATCACTCCTTGCACGACAGGGGCGGTGAGCGGTATGTCGTCAAGGAAAATAGCTAACGGCTTGCCGGTTAACCGCTTTGTCGCATCCGCGAATTTTTTTCCTCCCTCACTGTTAAACTCTAGAGCAATCTCCGGTTCTCCTGTATTGGGGCTAAACTGCATACTTGCCCGCGCCAAATCTTTTCCGGTAAGACCCACTGACGTTGTTGTCTCAAGAGTAGGAATTACAAAAGCTCCGGGCGACGCCTCGCTCTCGTCCGTAAATTCACGGAAATCCAAAAGCGCAGTCTGCCCGATAAGCGATATCGCCTGATCCACGTCACTTACACCCGGCAATTCCACGATAATTCGGTATGAATTTTCAGAGACAGCCGTCTGCAGCACCGGCTCCGCCACGCCGAAAAAGTTCACTCTGCGCTCTATCACTTCTTTTGCTGATTCCAACGCGGTCACACGGTCGCTTTGGCGAATGTCCTTCATATCCGCTTCCAAAACGACATGGCTTCCTCCCGCGAGGTCTAACCCCAAGGAGGTGGTAAGCTTCTTTTCCAATCCAAAAATCCGGATAGTGGGAGGATTAATCACCCGGTCAACAGTGACACCAAACGCAGAAAATTTGAGACGGTAATTTTCCGGCAAATCAATCACGATCAGAAGCATCGTGAGAATGAATAACAAAAAAAATACCCTCCGTGGGTTTTTAAACATATACGTATTTTTCGTTCTGATTTATGAGTCCACCTCGCAAAATCGAAGCGAACCGGAATCTATGTATTGTATTTATTAGCGGCTCATCCGGTCAAGACCGGATTGACAAAAAAACGTTAGCTCACCAATTCTTCTTCATCGCCTACGAGCATCACCCGGGAGCCTGCTAATATCTCCAGTACAAACGGATCACGCCTGCGTTTCCGGAATGCAAATTCTTCTTCTGTCATTACCGTATAATTCAACTCGCGTTCCCGGCGCACCTCTTCACCTTTCACCATATTGGATAATTCCGGCAATACCACCGATCCTACAATCAAAAGATCTACATCACTGCTGCTTTTATGCGGCAATCCCCGCAAATACCTACCCGAAAGCATCGCATATTTGATTTTCCCGAGCTTCACTTTATTTTTTACGATATCCCATCCTAATCCTGTTGTTTTCCCCACAAGCTCCATAAGCTCAAAATATAACGGGTACTCTTTACGGAAACGGTAAAACAGTCTGTTTGCGCGCTGCTCCTTAGCAAGCATCCCGCCTTTTTCAAGGTGTGCTAGTTCCCGCCGCACGGCGTTTATTTCTTCACCCACCTGCCGCACTACTTCGCGGACATGATAAATAGTCGAGGGATTATTCAAAAATAATGAAAGCATCTTCACTCTGACACGCGAGATAATCAGATCTTCAAGAAGCATATATCCTCCTTCTCCGCCGATGGCGGCTTGGGCAGAGGTTTAGTATGTTACTGTTGTTCCGGTGGGCAGCATTTCTATCCATATTTGCCCGCGGGTTAATGTAATCTCTTTGTTTGCTGAGTCATAAAATATTGTCCGCGCGTTCCTTGTCGCCTTCTTCCATACCCCCTTTGTCGCTTTACCATCCTGGAACACAATTGCTTCCCCGCTCCCAATATTTTCATACAGAAGGTGGGCATGGCTGTCGACTGGTCCGATCTCTTTCGCAAACAGTATTGCGACCACTTTTGCAGAAAGCTGCTCTTTGGTTTCTAAATCGGTATGCGCGATACCACCGTTGTAACGCTTATAAACGTTGGCTATTTTATCGTAATCCCACCGTACGCCATATTGCTTCTCGTAACCTTTCCAGGCAGAAAAGCTGATAGACGTATTTGTTCCCCGTTCACTCTCTTTTGCGTCATCTTTAAATTTCCATGATTGGAATCCCTTATCCCAAGGAACACCTGACGCATCCACGTTCGTCCATCCGCGCTGCTTAGCCAGCGCGATAAGTTTATCGGTAACACACACCATCGTATGCTCGGTTGCCACCGGATGATCCAACCGGTCGTAATTCCTAAAACATGTGGGGAATGAAATGCCAAACTGATCCATATCTTTCACCTTGTATGTCTGGATATGGCATAGCGCCTTAGCGCGTTCATCGACTGTGTTATCGTTACAAAGCCCGGCTCCTCCAACATGGTTATACAGCGCGTCGTACTCAAGGACCCAAGGCAAATAGTATTCCCGAGCGCTCCGAACCGGTGCCAAATTCACCGATTCCGCCGCAGCTCCGCAGTAATAAATACCCATAAACCGGGTAATACCACCTTCGGCAACCGCTTCATACACCACATCTGCTTTGGATAATCCAGATTGTGGCCGTGATTCTTCGTGATTTTCTATCATGACGGCAAGCGGCCGACGTGCTGACCAAATATCTTTTTCCTGTTTGGTATACAATTGACCGTTTATCGGACACGCTTCTGTACGTGGTAATGAAGGATCTATCGCAAAATGCTCCTGCGATCCATTTTGTGTATTAGGCGCTTTGGTGCCGGGTGATGACTTTCCCAAATAAGAAAACGCTGCGAACGACAAACCGGTCGATATGAGGTAAAGTACTAATCCGACGATAATTGTCGAGATAAATTTTTGCTTGTTCATGATATTCCTCCTATATGCTTTGCGTTGTCTATAGCAGCCTCTTCTTCCTTTGACAACGCGAGATCCTTACCTTTACCCGATACTATTTCTTTTATATACCACCTGTTCCCTGCCCTGGCATACAGCGATGTCATCACAATACCGGAATTTTTTCCATCAAGCAGCGCAATTGAAAAACTCTGCGCTCCCCCGGTATCGGCAAACGGATTAAACCGGACAATACCAATTCGCTGCACGTGTAATGCGCCGTCTACCTGCAGTTCCCGTGTCACTTTTTCAAGTGCTACACTCCTGACTTTTATATCCTGGAGAGAACTGAGTATAGATTCGAGCACATCCAAAAGACTCTGCTTCGTGACACCTTTGCTTAACCTATTATAATGGGAAATCATCCGAATAAGCAAAGCGGAAATGATACTGAGCCACAACAAAAAACCTATGGCTATTCCGGTAATAAGTAATGTGCTACTGAACACCATTCGTATTCATTATATTACGATTCCTGTTTAATTTTTGTCAATCACGGTTTCCGGAGCATGTAATACCATACTGCTTCACATTGAGGCTATTTTATTTGACAACCGAAGCCGGGCTATGCTACGCTCATGCGCACGGATATTACGCAGTATGCCGAAGAAAACCAAAAAGGAAAAACTGCTCGCCCAGCGTCACAGAACGAAACTATCCCCTGTGGCAATCCAAATCGCACCAGATGCTACGGTGCAACCATTGCCGGTATCCCAGGTTTCATTCACACTTCCGGCTATCCGCAAAGCCCCATCTGCCATAGCAGTCAGCCCGGAAGAATCGCGGGTATTGCGCGCGGACATACTAAAAACCATTATTTTTACGACGATTATACTTATCAGTGAATTCCTGCTCGCTCGATCATTGCCGCAATAACAACGTATTGTGGTGAAAGGAGGTGAATACTACTATGGCACAAATGTATTGTGTAAAATGCCGCGCGAAGCGTGAAGATCCAAACGCCGTCAAAGTTACCATGAAAAATGGCAAACCGGCTATGAAAGGCAAATGCCCGGTCTGTGGTACAGGAATGTACAAGATTGGTGGCTAATTTTTTTCTGGTAAGACGTTTTATCAAAATACCCCGCACCCTTTGGGTGCGGGGTTTTGTTTTCCCTATACTTCATGCGGACGGTACTGGAGCGCTTCTGCAACATGCTGAAGGCGTATATGTGTCGCCCCGGCAAGATCAGAAATAGTCCGCGATACCTTCAAAATCCGGTAATAACTGCGTGCGGATAGTCCCATTTTCGCGACCGCCTGACGCAAAAAATCACCGGCATCAGAAGGCAACACGCAATATTCTCTCACCAACTTCGTGCTCATCTCACCGTTGCAGGTCACTTTTGTCCCCGCAAAGCGCTTTGTCTGGATATCCCTCGCGCGCTGCACTCTTTTTTGCACCGCTTTGGATGGCTCCGCAGGCGCCATATCGATACCGAGCTTGTGCGAAGGAACAACCGGCACCTGTACATGCAAGTCAATACGGTCTATGAGGGGTCCTGAAATCCGCTTTTGATATCGCGCTACCATACCAGGGAGACAGGTGCATGGCCGCGCTACCGAATGAAAGTTACCGCATGGACAAGGATTTGCCGCGGCCACGAGCATAAATTTCGCCGGATACCGCATGGTGCCCACCGCGCGCGAAATAGTGACGATACCATCTTCTACCGGCTGCCGCAATGCCTCCAGTACATGACGGGGATACTCCGGAAACTCATCCAGAAACAATACGCCCCGGTGCGCCAACGATATCTCTCCCGGCATTGGCCGGGTGCCACCCCCAATGAGGCCAATACGGGAAGTCGTATGATGCGGTGAGCGAAACGGGCGGTACTTTACCAGTGATTCACCCTGGGATAAGTTTCCCGTCACCGAATACACTTTGGTGACCTCTATTGCCTCTTCCTCGGTCATCGCGGGCAAAATCGAAGGAAGAGTACGTGCCAGCATTGTCTTCCCTGCCCCTGGCGGACCTTGCATAAACACATTGTGTCCTCCTGCTGCCGCAATTTCGAGCACCCGCTTGACATGTTCCTGTCCGGTAACGTCAGCAAAATCAAACTCAAATCCCTGCGGGATGCTTACCTCTGAAAAAGGGGTATGGGGGTACACCGGCAACGTTTCACTTTTGGATAAATGGCGGAACAATGCCAAAAGCGTGGGCACGGATATAATCCGTAAACCTTTAATCACCGAAGCTTCTTTCGCATCAGGAGCAGGCACGTACAACGTGTCGGCGAGCATCTGATCCCGACCCATCAATGCTAACGGCAAAATTCCGTTTGTATGCCTTAACCCGCCATCAAGCGACAACTCACCCACGAACAACGCGCCATCTGCAACCGGCGCGAGCTGACCGGAGGCGATTAACATACCCAATGCTATGGGAAGATCATATGCAGGGCCTATCTTTGGAAGATCAGCGGGTGCTAAATTGACGGTAATACGGTGATTGGGAAATTCAGCGCCGCTGTTTTTGATTGCCGACCTCACCCGCTCCTTGCTTTCTTCCACAGCTTTGTCCGGTAAACCGACTATAGTAAATGACGGAAGACTTTTTGAAGAAATATCTACCTCTACCGTAACCGGTATTGCGTCGAGACCCACGACTGCTCCGGACAGAATTTTGGCAAGCATTATCCCCTACGATACTCGGAAATAGTATATATTTCAGTGGAATATCTCACAGTAATGGTGTATACTATAAGCTGCACTTTGGGAACCCGGATTCTCGATATATACGGTTACACGTACGTATAGGAAAGTCCAGACAGCGAAATGCAGGGGACTCCGCGTAAGCGGAGCGTCGTAAGATCGGGTGTCCTGACTCCGTAAGGAGTCAGGAACGAAATCTGAACTGACAGATTGAGAGAGCCACAGAGACGATCATCAGCCGCAAGCCGAATAGGCTCGGAAGATGGGTGAAACGTTGGCAATCCCACCCGCTGCAACCGGAGACTGGTCCGTTACTACCACGCATTTGGGAGGACCGAATTTTACGGGCATTAGAGAAATGAGAGTCATCCGCCAACCGGCGGAAAACAGAATCTGGCTTACGAGGATCCCAAGGTGCACAAAAAACCTATTTTCCCTTAGAAGAAACAGGGAGTGAATTAACAATTTCTTGAATAGATATAAGCACCGGCACTGCCAGCACTGCCCCTGCGACTCCGCCAAATTTGGCCCCGATCATAAGCGCCAAAATAGTAAGCACCGGCGGCAACCCAACGCTTTGTTTCATAACAAGCGGCACCAATAAGTTATTTTCTATCTGTTGAACAATAATATAAAGCGCGGCTACCGAGAGGGCGAGAATTGGCGAACTTCCAAAGGCTACCAATATTGCAGGGATAGCGGATACTGTAGGGCCAATCGTCGGAACGATTTCCAGAATTCCTGCAAATATAGCCAAAGGCAAAGCATATTCTACCCTCAGGAAAAACAACCCGCCGTAGACCAATAGACCAATAAATATCATAAGACACACCTGCCCCAATACCCACGCTCCCAGGCGCTTTTCAATCTGCAAGAGCACGGTAAACACCCGGCTCCCCGTGTCACCACCAAGGAAACCGGCAAGGAAGTTTTCGAGGTGCTTCCGTTCCAATAAAAAGTAAAAGGTGAATGTCATCACTGTCACCACCGCGATTGCATTTGAAAACACGCCGACCGTCACCCGTAATAAATTTTCGCCAACAGGCCCCGCCTGTTGCAATAGTGAACGGACATCAGATGAAATATACGGGAATATCCGGGACAAAAACTCTGGCAACTGGGTAAATAACTTACTTGACTGGCTGCTAAGCGTCGGGATCATGCTGAGGACTCCCGCTCCCAACCCGCCAAATATAAGCCCGTATAACAACAATATCGAAATAAACCTTGGGATCCGTAACTTACTCATGCCATCGACGATTGGCCGCAGCGCAGACATGAGAATAAATGATATAAAAAGCAAAAACAGAATATCGCGTATCTGTAACACCAGCCATACCGCGGCGATGAGTACCAGCGTAAATATTATCGTCTTATGAGAAATTTCTATTTTGGTTGGCATAGCTTCCTTTAAGTATACCACTCACGCACAACCTTCACTACAAGTGTTGCGAGCCCGTCTTGACCGCTGTCAAACCAGTGTATATGTTTGTTTTTCTTAAACCACACGGCTTGCCGTTTGGCGTATGCGATTTCCTCCTTCGCCCATGCTTCCATGGCTTCTTCTTCCGTTTTTATATTACGGATATAGTCAGTGATTGCAGCGATACCGAGAGTGCTTACTGCCGGCAAATGCGGCGCCATGTCACCGAGTTTTTTTACTTCATCGACAGCACCACTTTTCCATCGGGATCGAACGCGCTCACGGATGCCATGTTCCATATCCGATACTGTGTTTCGGAGACCAATCCATAATGCATGAAATTCTTTCATTTTTTTTCCGAGTTCTTTGTGTTGTGCAAGCCACCGTGCAACTTCGAGTGCACGTATAAGCCGCCGGGGGTTGTTCCTGTCAGAATTATTCATGCGTGACAGCCGCGCCTGATCAATGCCAATAAGTTCCTTTTGCAATGCTTCCACCGTAAGTAAATCCCAACGCCGGCGCGCCAGGTTGTCCATGGGCACATCAATTGTCTCGGGCGTATCAGTCACTGCTTGTATGTACAATCCGGCCCCTCCAACGATAATTGGCAGCTTCCCCCGGGAAACGATGTCCGCAATAGCTGCACGGGCGAGCGAACGGTATAACGCAATACTACATGGCTGATCGGGTGACACAGCGTCATACAGCCACACCGGTATACCATCGATCTGATACGTTACAAGCGGATATTTTTCACCACGGAACAGAACTGTTTTTTGGTGACGGGACGTGTCACCCGGATGGATATCTTTACCGGAAATAATATCAAGCCTTTTATAAATTTGGCGGGAATCAGCGCTCACGAGCTCACCACCCAATTCCTTGGCGACGGCGGTTGCCAGTTTAGTTTTTCCGGTCGCGGTAGCACCTGTGATAATAAGCACCTTGGTCATTTGTACGTACCAGCGCGCAAATTTGTTTTATTAACTAACTCTTCTAGCACACTCCAGCGGCGCTTCTTTTCGGCAAAAGGGATATTGTCTGTTAGCGCTTTATGCGCTGCCGTCATAGGCCTATCGGAATAAATGGCAACATATGCCTTACTAAACCCGACCTCTCGTGCAAGCTTCACCGTATTTTCAAACTGGGTTGCAGTCTCTCCGGGAAATCCTACAATAATATCCGTACTTATAGTGACCCCCTTAACGCGTGCCTTCAGTTTGGAAACCAGCGCGAGGTATTCTTCCCGCGTATACCAACGGTTCATTTTTTTCAGTACATCGTTATCCCCCGCCTGTACGGGTAAATGGATATGACGGGAAATTTTTTCATTACCTGCAATCACATTTATCAAGTCGTCCGAAAAATCCCAAGGATTACTGGAAATAAAATCAATAACCTCTATCCCCTCAATTTCGCTTATCGCGGTAAGAAGCTGCGGAAACAAAGTAGGTATACGTAATCTTCCCAGGTGTTTGACATACGTGGGTTTCATTTGCCTACCTTCTACCATAAATGTTTTTTCATTTATCTTGCCCTCTTTCTCGATACGGAAATATTGCTTATCCGGTAAATCCCTCATCACCTGTACATTGTCCGCGCCAACCAGTAAATCAGCACCGTATGAATTAACATTCTGTCCCACGAGCGTAATATGCGCCATTCCTTTCGCGGCAAGCTCCCGCACTTCAGTGATGATATCGCCCATGGGTCTACTGATCTCCCGTCCTCTGGTAAACGGCACGACACAAAACGTGCAGAAATTATTACACCCATTGGCGATCGGCACCCATGCATGATGTGCATTGGTTCGTATAGGCGCAAAATCAAATCCAACTTCTTCGATGGGTAAAAATTCATCCACGCCCGGCATTTTTTTGGCTAGCGTTGCCAGCATCTTTCCGGTTTTTTCGCGTGCTGCCATCCCCACCATACACCCAGTGACTACAATTTTTACTTTTCTGCCTTTTTTCTTTTCTTGGGTAAGGTTGTATACCAATCCGTAGACCCGGTGCTCGGCAGATGCCCTGATCATACAGGTGTTGATCACCACGTCATCAGCGGCCTTCATTGTCTTACTGCGCTTGTACCCGCGCGCTTCGTATAGCGCGGCAACACGCTCCGAGTCCGCCTCGTTGGCCGCACAACCGAATGTTTTGATGTAATATTTCATACGGGTTCATTTTACCATCAAATGGAGCGCAAGAGGAGGGTTGAGGGGTATTACGAAAGGATAAACTTCTCGATCACTGTAGCTACCCCGTCTTCGGCGACCGTCGGCGCGATAAAATCAGCAACTGCTTTTAACTCCGGCACCGCGTTTCCCATGGCAATTTTTAGACCACACGCTTCCAAAAGCGGAAAATCATTGTATCCATCCCCAATGCCGATTGTTTCTTCCGGCCGCACCCCGATACGCGTGCATATTTCGACCACGCTATGAAGCTTGGTGGCCGTGGCGCTCGTTACCGACACCCACACGTTTCCCTTTTCGTACGATGGCGGTGTTTGCACAGAAATATTTGCTATTTTGGTAAGCTCATCCCGAAGCGCCATGGCGATTTGCACCGGCACTTCCGGTACACACAATGAACACACTTCATCAGGAAATGGGCCACCCTCATAATACTCCTCTGTCTCACCGGTGTTTACCATAAACCGCAATTTCTTTTTCGCGAAAAAATCGGAAACCAGGCCGATTTCCTTTTGGGGCAACGCAAATGTTTTGACTATTTTTTTCTTTGTAGGATCATATATTTGTGTTGCGTCGTTTATGCCGCACGGGTCATAGATACCCAACGCATGGATAACATCTTTGGCGATAAATATGGGTCTGCTGGTGCATACAGAGACATGTGCCTGCCTTTGTGCGGCTTCAACTGCGCGCACTACCCGTGGGGTTGGCACACCATCAATAGCGTTTGGCACACTCGTACCATCAACATCCATAATGATGGCTTTATATTTCATGGGGATCCTACGCTCTTCTCTGATGAGGCGCGCTTATTCCTCTTTACCGACGATTACCTGCGCGTCATATTCAGCGCTATCTTCAACGGTGGCAGAAGATGTGCCCAATACATAATCCGCTTTCAAATCTTCAGACAGTAACTTTGCGTAATCTTCCTTGCCGGATTTCACCAATACTTCCGTATCGGTATAGGTATACTCCTCCGCGTTTCCGACACTGACTACGGTGTACCCTTTTTCTTCCAAAAACGTTTTCATTTTACTGCCGGCTCCAGGAGTTCCTCCTCCGTTTATAACAGACACCTTTACGTCACTTTTCGTGACTGTAGCGGGAGTTGGCGAAGGAGCAGCAACCGTCGGCGTTGGTGTCGGCGTGGGCTTCGCGGCAAAAAATGGCAACGTTGATGGCCCACGAACCAAGAGAATGAGCGATACGCCGATAGCAAGCGCGACCCCAAGCATAGCCCCGACCCATACCCCGAGAGACGGACCCCGCTTCCCGACAACCGTAATTTCAGGTGTAACCCCAGGCTCTGACTTTACAAATAATGAACCTACTCCTTTGGAATTTTCTTCTGCTTCTTCCTGCATACGCGGTGATGCTACCACATCCGGCTCCACTTCTTCTTTCATTTGTTCAACTTCTTCCTCTATCGCTTCTACTGCTTCTTCTATTTCCTCTGCATCTTTTTTAATCGTTTCAATTGCTTCCGGTACTGCGCCCTCCTCCACGACTTCCACCACTTGCCGCACAGGCGGCTCGCTTTGTTCAGGAACGGTCACTTCCGGGGTATCAGTATTTTTTATCTGACCGGTCATCTCATCGAGTTTTAATGATGCACGCTTCTTTTTTGCTTTCGGTGGCATATAGATTAAGTATAGTAACTTACATCAATGTCTGCAAGTATGATCTATTAACTACTGGCGCTCGTGTAATGACGGAGCGCAAACCGCCAATACCAGCGGGAGGCTGCCCACATCCCTGCAGCAAGGACGAGCACCGCCAACGCGTCCTTGTAATCAAGTTTCGCGAGTAATGCCCGTGACGGGGTATTGATAACAAGCGCGAGCGGCATGACAAAAACAAACAGAAAAGATGAGAGTTGCTGCAGCATCTCTTTCGGAAATCTCGCCATACTTTCAAATGAATACATAAACAACACGAGATTGGTCATATTGGAAAACCATATAAGGTTCGTAAGTATCAGAAACCAAAGCGAGTAAAGAAGTATAAGGGCAGATAACGCAAGAACGACGAAAAGTAACAACTGTGGCACAGTGAGCGCCAAATGTAATTGTCCGGTGATCCACACCGTATATCCCAACGCCATCAGAATACGGAAGATGGTCGCAAAATTTACCATCCACAAACTCACCGCAAACTGCGAATCAATGGGTTTTAATAAAATTCCATCCAGCTCCCCCATGTGGATTACTTTCGACAACCGCCCCATATTGATACTGATAAACATATGGAATATGCCGACAATCACCCCGTATATACCATTGAATAACAGCAATTCCGCACGTTGCCACCCGTATGCGTCAGTTACCCGGGCGGTCAGCATAATGACGCTATATAAAGACATGGCCCCCCACCCGATGCTGGCAATAATATTGTTGAAGAAATTCACCCGGTAAGTCAGCAGCGAGGCTAAATTGAGCCGGAGAAGCTGACGGTAAATAGAAAAATAACGTTTCATAATTTATTGCCCCACAGCAGTAAATTGCCGCAAACCATGCCTCCACATCGTACGGTAGACACCCAAAAGCAGAATAAGCCATGCCCACTGCATACCTAACACCTGCCATAATTCAGTTACCCCCAATACTCCTTGTGTGGCACGCACCGGATAATACAACATGTAGGCAACCGGCTGAAAAAGGGCAAATGCCCTGATTGAATCAGGCAATAAATGCAGCGGCACCAATATACCGCTAAACAATATAAAAATGATTGTCTGGATATTCTGAAATCCCGAAAAATCAATCGTCCAAAACGCGATAAGACCGACAATCATTTTATAAAAAAAGCACAACAGATATGCGCTTATGACAATAGCGGCGACAAGCGGTACAAGCCGCATGTCAGAAACCAATTCCGGACGGCGGATAAATACCGATATACCCAACAACGTGATGACCCCAAATCCTCCCTGTATTATCCGCCACGGCAATTCCTGAAAAAATTTAAATTTCGTATACGAAAACGGCCGGAGTAAATATTGGGATAACCGTCCGTACTGTATATCTTCAAATGCGACTTCTTCCTCTATATGCACCTGCAAAAATGAACCGGCGACGAGCAGCAACAAATAGTAAGAAATCGCTTCAGAAAAAGACCATATCTGCGCACCGGATGGATTTGTTAACACGCCGCGCCAATATAGGAGGTACACAACGACATCGATAAGGATAACAAAAAACCAAACAAATGAACGGGCTTTGTATTCCAGTGCGTGCTGCGCATACAACAGAAAAATAGTCAGCAGCCGTTTCATATTTTTTTGTTACCCGCAAACACATCCCGGATAACATCTTCGATGTCAGGCTCTTCAATATTCAGATCATCAACAGGAAAATGCTGTAAAAGCTCTGCTGCTGCCAGGCTCGAAGCGTTTCTGCTTACCTTGATGACAACTTTAGGAAATGAATAGGAAACCAATTCCCCAATTTTTTCAAGCCTTTCAGGAGGTACATACTCGTCCAACACAACAGACAAAAGTTTATGTTTAGCGAACCGCTTTACCAACCGCTCAAGCGCCCCGTCATACATAATTTTCCCATGATCGATAATGATGACCCGCTTTGCCAGCTGCCGGACATCTTCCATGTAATGGGAAGTCAGCACTATCGTCGAACGGTGAAGCGAGTTATATGATGCTACAAAATCACGCATCTTTTTCTGCATCACAACATCAAGCCCTATGGTTGGCTCATCAAGAAACAGCACTTCCGGTGCGTGTATCAGCGCGGCAATAAGTTCCATTTTCATCCGCTCGCCGAGCGACAGCTTGCGGACAGGAATTTTTACCATCTCTTCTACGTCCAACAGCGACGTCAATTCACCGATATTTTTTTTATATTCTTCGTCCCCGATACCATAAATTTCTTTATTGAGAAGAAACGTTTCCTGCGCAGGTAAATCCCACCACAACTGGTTTTTTTGTCCCATCACCAGCGCGATCCGGCGTAAATACGCGTGATCGCGTACAAACGGCACGCTCCCCAATACGGAAACATGTCCTGAAGTGGGATAGAGCAAGCCGGTTAAACACTTCAGGGTGGTCGTTTTCCCGGCGCCGTTTGGTCCGATAAATCCGACAAGCTCACCTTTCCCTATCTCAAACGATATGTCATCAACTGCCGCGACTGATTCATAATTCCGGTGAAACAACGACCGCACCGAAGCGGCAAAACCCGGTTCTTTTTTATGCACTTCATAATGCTTTGAAAGGTGTGATACCGAAATTACCATAGACTTTCCTCCCTAGTATATACCAAAAGAGACCCGCCTTTTTGAGAAAGCGAGCCTCTGATTTGGAAAAAGTCAAACAATTTAGCGAACGACTTTTTTTAATGCTTTCCCGGCGGTAAAACCAGGAGTCTTGCGTGCAGGAATATTGATCGCTGACCCTGTTTGCGGGTTGCGGCCAGTTCGTGCTTTGCGGCTTCGTACCATAAAGGTACCAAATCCGGTAACCACCACCTTGTCACCTTTTTTCAATGCATCGGTAACGGCTCCAAATACTGCTGCGACTGCTTCGCGAGCTGCTTTGGCGGTGAGATTAGCTTTTTTCGCTACGACATCGACGAGATCTGCTTTAGTCATGTAGATATTCACCTCCTCTTGGGCAGAGGGTTCTGACAAGACATTTTTTTTAAGGGATTGTTGCAACAATCTCTAAGAGGCACTGTAAAAGATATAGCGCGTACTGTCAACCTATCATTTAATACATCGCACTGTAACAATCTAAATCGTAACAGATAGATATTTTGGGTCGTCCCGACAATCCAATAATAAAAGTTGCACAACCCATGTGCTATTGAGGGAAAAAGAGCAGTAGCGGTTTTCCTCGGGCTAAGCCCGACGCTACGTCGGGAAAAAACCGCAGGTTTTGTCCCGAATAGCTTATTTGACTACCTCTGTCGCGCGTAATTCGCGGATAACCGTCACCTTGACGCTTCCTGGCACGATCACCTTTTTGGCGATTTCATCACGGATCTCTTTGGCCAGTACCGCCGTGGTGGCGTCAGAAACTGTCCCTGGATCGACGATGACGCGGATTTCTCTTCCTGCCTGGAACGCAAAGCTCTCGGTCACTCCCTTGTGGGACTTGGCGATTTCCTCAAGATCTTTGAGGCGCTTGACGTACTCGTCATAATTTTCATACCGTGCACCGGGACGGCTTCCGGATATCGCGTCGGCGATATACACAAGCATCGATTCCGCGCTCGTGAATGCGGAGTCTTCGTGATGTTGAGCTACGCAATCGATTACCTTCTGGGGTAAGCCGTATTTCTTACACAGCTCGACTCCCAACTCCACATGGTTTCCTTCTTTATCGGCAACGATTTTACCGATGTCATGGAGCAAACACCCCAAGCGTACGACATTCACGTCTGCGCCGATCTCATGGGCGATAGCCACACCGATCTTTGTTTCTTCCATCGTGTGGGCAATCATATTTTGACCAAATGAGTATCGGTACTTAAATCTCCCCAACATGGCAATCAGTGGCGGCGGGAGATTGTAAACCCCCACAGAGTGACATAGCTTCTGCCCCTCCTCAAACATGATGCGTTCTGTTTCTTTTTTCACCTGTTCAATGAGCTCTTCAATGCGCCCTGGCTGTACACGGCCATCCCGGAGCAACCGTTCCAACGTCACCCTGGCAATTTCACGGCGTACCGGATCAAAGCTGGAAAGTCTGATAACCCCTTCTTCGTCGAGGTCTACGTCTACTCCGGTCGCGGTTTCAAACGCACGGATGTTCCGGCCTTCTTTACCAATAATCCTGCCTTTTACTTCTTCATCCGTGACTTTGATAACCGACACCGTGTATTCCGGCACGTAATCGGTGGCACCATGTTTCATGGCATCCACCAATATCTCACGGGCTTTGGTCTCTGCCTCGAGGCGCGCTTCCGCCTCTGCTTCTTTGATTTCACGCGCCATATCTGCGTCCAACTCGTTACGCAATTCAGAAAGGATTATTTCTTTTGCTTCATCGCGGGTAAGATGCGCGGTTTTTTCCAACTTATCAATGGTTTGTTGCCGAATTTGTTCCGCTTCCTCACGCTTCTTTATGATCATGGCTTCTGACTCGATTACCCGTTTCTCCCTATCTGTAAGCGCTGCGTCCTTGCGGTCCGCGGCGATCTCCCGTTCCCGCACACTGCTTTCCAGTCTGCGGACATCCGTCTCCGCGTCACGACGAATTCTGAGCGCTTCGTCTTTGGCTTCCAGGATAATCTCCCGGGCCTGCGCTTCCGCGAGCTTCCGCATTGCGTCGACATCAACGGTGGGCACTGCCGGCTGTTGCGGCTGTTGCTGAGCGCCTTTTTTGACTTTTTTAGCAGCGGGTTGTGCCTGCATAACAGGCGCTGTGTCTTCTACCGGCGCTACCTTTACACTAACTCCACGGGTGTTCTTGGGTTTTACTAACCCCGATAACGTTTTGAGTACATCAAACATATGATTCCTTTCTTAAAGGCGAAGAAAAAATGCAGCAAAAATGACCGCGCAATCTTTAGGCGGCGTCTGTAGGAGAATCTGTGGTTCGTATATATCTCATGTTCCTACAAAAATTCAGTTTTGCTGATCTTTATAATTCGCTTGATGGCAGGGTACATCCTCTGCCTATACCTGGTATTTTACACGTTTGTGAGTATATCGTCAACGACACCCCAGCTTATCTCTGATGAAAACCCGCGCCGTAAAAGATAGTCAGACAGCTTCCGTTTCTGTTCCTGCAGGGGCAAATGCTTCCAGGTGTCCCGCTTTTTATTTGCCGTGGCCTTTGCCAAATTTACTTCTGACTGCTCACCTTTCATCCCCTCGCGTAGGGCGTCTTCAATAATCTCAGGCGCTATTCCTTTACGGACGAGCTCCATACGTATCACCCGTGCCCCTTTTGGTTTTCTGCCGGTACGCTGCCCAACCCACCAGGCGCTAAATTCCGTGTCATTGATATATCCGAGCTCAGTGAGACGCCGGAGCGCGTGCGCAAGTACCAGCGGGGCGGTGGTATGGCTTCGTGACAGTTTTTGAGTCAGATAATCCCTGATTTCTTTTTCGCTTCTGGGTCTATACGACACAAAGCGGATCGCTTGCGCCATGAGCTTTTCGTATACTTCCGATTGATCAGTATCCATAACGCTTCTCACCCTTCTTGTTCCAACAATAATTGCAGTATATACTATGAGTGAATAAGCACACTATGGAATTACTATTTGCCGGCATGACCCCGATACTTGTAGGCTTACTTGTCATTATCTTATCGTCCCTCAAGCAAATTAATGAATACGAACGCGGTATACAATTTACCTTTGGGAAATTCTCTGGCATCCTTAAGCCCGGATGGCGCATCGTGCTCCCCGTCTTTCAGACGTGGCAGAAAGTAGACATCCGTACCAAAGTGGTAGAAGAACCCGATCAGGAAGTGATCACCAAAGACAACGTAAGCACCAAAATCACTGCGGTCATTTACTACAAAATTACTGACGCCCAAAAAGCTATCCTCGAGGTAGAAAATTTTTACTGGGCAGTATCACAACTCGCGCAAACCACGATGCGCAACGTCATCGGCGAAGTCACCCTTGACCAGCTCCTGACACAACGACATGAGCTTGCCGTCAAAATTCGAGACATAGTAGAAAAATCAGCAGGTCTGTGGGGACTCGATGTTTCGAGTGTAGAACTTAAGGACATAAAACTTCCGGAATCCATGGTGCGCACCATGGCAAAGCAGGCGGAAGCGGAACGCGAAAAGAGAGCGACGATCATCAACTCAGAAGGAGAAGTGATTGCCTCAAAGAACCTTGCTGTAGCGGCAAAAACAATGTCGGGAATTCCGGGAGCTTTACACCTCCGGACACTCAATTCGATAAACGATATCTCGTCTGATCAGTCAAATACGGTCGTGTTTGCGATTCCTCTCGAAATTCTGCACGCGCTCGAAGGATTTAAGAAAAAATAATCAGGCTTCTTCAGTGTGCGCGACTTTGAGTGACGCGTGACCTGATTTTACGGCTTTCCAGATAGCCTCTGATATTTCCTTAAATAACTTGCCGTTTTCCTTGAGGAACAGCTTGGCGGCTTCTTTCCCCTGACCGAGCATTTGCGTGCCGTATTTTAGGAACGCACCGGATTTATTCAGCACTCCCAGTTCTACCCCGACATCCAAAAGCGCTCCTTCTTTGGAAATACCGTCGTGCATCACATCATATTCCGCAAGCCGGAACGGTGGGGAGACTTTATTTTTTACAATCCTTACCCGGTGCCTGCTCCCGATCACCTTATCCCCGTCTTTGAGGGTTTCAATCTTTCTGCTGTCCATCCGGATGCTCGCATAGAACTTAAGCGCCATACCTCCGGTAGTCGTTTCAGGATTACCGAACATGACGCCGATTTTTTGCCGCAATTGATTGGTAAATATCACAATCGTTTTAGATTTCGAAATCACCGCAGTTAATTTACGGAGCGCCTGGGACATCAACCGGGCATGCACCCCCATCATGCTGTCGCCCATCTCACCTTCGATTTCGGCTCTCGGCACCAATGCCGCGACGGAATCAATGACGATGACATCAATGCCGCCACTTCTAATCAGTGTTTCAGCAATTTCGAGTGCCTGCTCTCCAGTGTCGGGTTGGGAAATAAGCAGATTATCAAGCTTTACCCCCAGCACTTCTGCCCACTGCGGATCCAACGCGTGTTCCGCATCGATAAATGCGGCTACACCCCCTGATTTTTGCGCTTCCGCGATAATCGACAAACAGACCGTTGTTTTTCCTGATGCTTCAGGACCATAAATTTCTACAATTCTTCCGCGCGGCACTCCCCCGACGCCGAGGGCGAGATCAAGCGGGAGAATACCCGTAGGAACCACATCAATCGCGTCATGGACATTTGCCCGCTCGCCAAGCTTCATGATGGAGCCTTTGCCATACTGCTTTTCAATCGTCTCCATCGCCAACCTGATAGCCTGAAGCTTCTGATCTTGTGCCATAAATACCTCCTGTGGAAAAAATATATTGGGGCAGAACTGAAATTATTCCCATTCTTACACAATAAATGATAGAATACAAGGATTGGTCAAGGGTATTTTGTGACCTTTACTCTTTAACAAAGATAATACCTGTCGCGAACGTACGGTTGAGATCTGAATAGTTCGCGGCACCTATTTAGGGAAAAGTCCGCCTGCAACGCGTTGCGTAGCATTACGGGCAGGTTGGGAGGAAACCGTAAGTTTCGTCCCAAAAAGGAATTGATCCGAATTACAAAAAACGGGGCGTAGCTCAGTTGGTAGAGCACACGGCTGGGGGTCGTGTGGTCGCACGTTCAAATCGTGTCGCCCCGACTAGATACGATTTGGCGGTGTTTTAGGAGGGTAGCGAATGGCTCTTTTAGTTGATATGACGCCACTTTCTCTTCATCAACTGTCAAGTTCAAGAATATAAGTCGGCATATCTCATCTTTCACTACCACATCGGCAGATTGGACGATAACAGAGGCATTTTTTGACAAGTTCAAGAATTGTTGGAGGGTCAGTCTATCTGCTTCGGGGTCTCTAATTGTTTTTTCAAGCTCGGTAATTTCTGCACTTAGGGTTTCTTCTAACGCCTTTAACTCAGCTAAGCGGTCTTCTGTTACCTTTTTGGCTGTGTCACTAATTTTGTTATTTAGGTCGGTAAGAGATAAAGCCCTATTTCTTAACTCACGCCTAGCGTCTAAAAGTACGCTCCTCTTGGAGTGGATTTTTATTTTTACTTGTTCTCGTTTTTCTTTGGTAATTTTTTCTAGGTCTTTGTAGTAGTTGTTATAGTCAGCTTCCGTAAAGTTAAGTCCACTTTCTAGGTATTTATAAATAAAATCAAAAATGACCTTTGCTCGTATGGATTTTTTCAGTCTGTTACACCCTCGGCTTTTGTTATCACATCTATAATTGAGGTATCGCTTTCCACTACCACTTGTTGAGGCTCCTGCGTACATATTTCCACCACAGAACGAGCAAGTAACTATGGCTCGTAATGGATAGAAAGCTAGTTTATGAGGCTTATTAGCTTTAATTTTACGGTAACTCAGGCTTTGCACTTGGGTATAAGTTGAGGTATCAATAGCGGGTTGGAAGTTGTAAAGCTCGGTTAAATTGACCTCGTTACCTCCCTGTATCAAAACGCCATAGTATATAGGGTCGTTGTAGAGGTCGCTAAGGATTTGTTTTGTCATCTTTACCTTGCGCCCAGAACTTTTAATTATTCGCCTATATCCGCTATCGTTTAGATACTTAACAATTTCTTCTATACTCGTTCCTTCTGCTCGCATTTCCCAAGCCTTAACTATTAGAGGAAAGGTTACAGGGTCGGGTCTGTAAAGCCCGTCCTCGTCTCTGATGTATCCATGCTTTGGAGCGGGTGATTTTCCCTCTGCAAAACTTCTACGTACTCCACGGGTGACTTTCTGAGAAAGGTCGTCTGAGTATTGTTTTGATAACACAAAAGCCATACCCAGTAGCATTTTTCCGTTAGCGTCGCTGGTGAAATGATGAGTGACAAACTTGAGGTCTTTTATATAGCCCTCGTCAATCATATCTATTACCTCGCCACCCTCTTTCATATTTCTGGCTAGTCGGTCAGGGTTCCACGCTAAGATACCGTCATAGACGCCTTTCCTAATATCGCTTAGGATTTGTTTGAATAAGGGGCGTTGGTTTGGTTTTTTGGCTGATTTTGTTTCAATGATTGGCTCAGAAACATTAAGATTTAGCCTCCTTGCAAGGGCTAAACATTCGGCTATTTGGTCGTCAATAGACCTTAATTGGCGGGAGCTATCATCCGTAGATTTGCGGGCATACAGCACGTATTTGAGTTTAGTAAAGTCAATTTCTTCTGTATCTTCATACATATTTATATTTCATTTTTCCTAACAATTTTTGCCTTTTTATCAATCTCTATTAAAAGGCTAAAGTAGTCCACCAACTTTTGACCTGCTTCCTTTGCCTCTTCGTCTGTTAAGTCGGCTTTGTACTCCTCCTTAAATATCTTTTTCAGATTATCAGTACTTTTTTGGCTTATCATGCAAGGTCGCTAAACTCGCTTACGGGAGCTTTGAAAATGACCTCTGGCATGACTTCCTTAAACATAGCTCGTGCAGAGAGTATTTTTATCTGCTCCTCTTGGCGGAGACTACTAATGATATTAGTATCCTTAGTTTCTGCTACAAAATAGACTTGGTTATGGTCGCCATTTTCAACTACTACCGCCCAGTCTGGTGTATATTGCCCTGCGGGAGTTGCGATAGAGTAGGTGTCTGGGAGCTTAAAGAAAAACTTAACCGTATCGTTGCGGTCTGCGTTCTCGGCAAACCTTTTCTCTGGCTGTGATACACCCTCTACGGACGGGCTGGGGTCAATAATGACTGCGTCCACTTGTCCGTTATTTGCTGTTTTATAGAGGGTCTTGGCGCTCTCTAGCTTTACTAAATACTTTTCGTAAGTCTGGACTTCTTTATTAAAAAGCGATAATCCGTAATTGTCGCTAATCTCTACATAGCTAATACCTTTAGAGGCTAGGTCTGATATGACGGTTTTAATGGCGTAGGAAACGAGGCTTGCATACTGGTAGGAGTTTTTGAAAAACAGGTCAAAATTATTTACCCTTTGGAGTATGGCTAATAGGGTTTTCTTGGTGAGCTTAGTATCGGCTTGGAGGAGGGCAATAATGTTAGGTAGCTGTTTAGAGGCTCCGATTTCGTAGCTTCGGTCGCTTACGATGTTGCCTCTAATATCATCAAGTAGAAGTGTGTCTATTCCTGTTTTAGTAATGCGTACCCGAATTTCTCGGATATTACTTTCGTCAATTTTGTTAATTTCATCTACACACTTACTTATTATTTCCTCTTCTTGCATAGAGACAACAAACTTAGCCCGCTTTGCTAGTAACTTCCAAAGGCTCTGGAAGCTCTTGTTAGCTAATGCGTCATCTTTTAGGGTTAGGCTAACTCGTTTTTTCTTATGCTCTACAGGTGGGGCGCTTTCTCCTGCCTCATCTCTAAACTCGGTCTGCAATTCAGATACATAATTTTGGTAGCTTTCGTTGGTAACTACGGTAAGTACGTTTATATCTCGGTCGTATATGCGGTCTCCTTGCTGGTTTACCACTAGACGCAAGCCTCGTCCGATTTCCTGTCTTTTTTTAATATCAGAGGTTGAGTAAGCTAAGGTACAGATATTAAAGATATTGGGGTTGTCCCATCCCTCACGTAGGGCAGAATGGGAAAAGATAAACTCCACGGGATTATCTAAGGAGAGCAATTTTTCCTTATCTTTCATAATCAGCTCGTAGGCTTTCTCGTCATTTTCTATTGAGGAGGTTTTTTTCATCTCTGAGAAGTACCCAGAGTGTACCTTGTCAACTCTTGCGGTCTTAAACTCTTGGTAGTCGGCATTGGTAGCTTTCTGGTACTCTTCCTCAAACATTTTGCGGAGCCACCCGTCTACTGGTAGGTAGTCGTCTACACGGTGGATGAAGAAAAGAGAGAGGGTCTTAATCCCAAGTGGGTTAAACTTTCGCTTTTTTTCCAAGTGTTCTAAAACTATCTCACGTACCATCATGCGTACTATTTCATCCTCATTTACAGAGGATTGACCCACATACACCTTTAGACCATTAGAAAAAAGAATGTAGTTATTACCTAAGTTAATCTCGGAGACGGTAAAGCCGTCGTAATATGGATTTTTTGATTTAGTAGCTAAGTTATCACCAGAGCCAACAGTAATAGTTTTGAGTTGCACGGATGTTGCTTGCTTTATGAACACCTTTATTTTGGCTTTTAGGCTACTTCCAGAGGAGTAGATATTCTCCAGAATAATCTTTTTGGTATTTGGGTCGCTTTCCTCTACAACGGTCGCTAGTTCTATTTTTTTAACTAGACCTTTGGCATAGGCGTCAAAAGGGGTAAGCTTGTAAACCAGATTTTCAATATCTCTATGCGTAGCAGAGTATCTAAGTACTATGAGGGGGTTAAGCTCTTTTATGCCCCATTGGGTAGCCTCTCCACCCATCTTCTGTGGTTCGTCTAAGATAACGATAGGGTTAGTCTTTTGGATAAGAGAAATTGGTTTATCTCCCATGCGGTCATGGTTGTTATGGATGATATTTTTATCTTTATTAAAAGCGTCTTTTGTAATGACCATAATTTGCAGGTGAGAGGACTGCGCAAACATTCGGACGGTCATTAGCTTAGTAGATACATACTCGTAGTACTCATAGGACAAGTTGTTATACAGACCCTTAAAATGGTCTTTAGTGATAGCTAGGGACTTCATAACGCCCTCTTTAATGGCTACCGTAGGGACGACGATAATAAACTTAGATAGTCCATATTTTTGATATAGCTCTAAAATGGAGCGGAGGTAAACGTAAGTCTTACCCGTACCCGTTTCCATCTCAAGAGTTACGTTAAGAGGGGCGGTAAAGTCTGGGCTTTTTGAAAGTCTATTGTTTTCCTGTACGGTTTGGATGTTTGTTAGGAGGGCGTCTTTTTCTAAAGTGAGCTTGTTAGGTATTACTTGGAAAATATGCTTTTTTTCTACCTTTACCTGCCCCTCAAAAATATCAGTTACCGCTTTTATAGCGTCCTGCTGATAGTCTAGGTTGGGGTTAAACTTGAGCTTTAGCATAGATTAAATTACCTGCAATTTCACAAAGGTATTGAGGTTTATCTTTTGGCTATCGGTGAGGGCGTTGTCATAAAATGCAAAGGTCTTGCCCTTATATTCTGTGGTGCGTATAGCCTCAACAGACCCATCCTCAATCTTGGCGTCTAGAGATATGTGTATCTCTAGCTCGTTTTCGGTGTCGCTTACTTTATAGAAATTATTTGACCCTAGTTTTAACTCCTCAATTTTTGAGTTAAGTGAAAAACCATTTTTTAGAATTATCTCGTAGACAATATCCAGAGTATTTGCGGTAGCTACGGTGGGTTGGTCTACATATAATCCTAGCTCCTTTAGGTAGTTAGTTTTAAGCTCCCCAAGGTCTTTATTCTCGGTTAGTTCAAACTCTTCCTTTAGGTTAAAGTTGGATGGAGACAACTTAAATACTTTGTATTTTAAGTTTTGAGCGTTTTTAGATGAAAGTCTTTTTAATCTATCCAAGCATACCTCGGCTACGGTGTTTAGTCCTAGTTGTCTAGCATTTTTACCGCTTTCCTTTGTATCATCTATAGCTTCATCTAACTGGACTAACAAAAACTTATAATTCTTTTTATCTTCGTTAAGTAATTCAAAAATAGCCTGTCCTGTTGAACCAGAACCAGCGAAAAAGTCCAATACAATATCATTTTCTTTTACGTTGCCTATTGCTACTAGGTTTTTAATTAACTTTGCTGGTTTGGGATTATCAAATACGCTTAACCCATCAAATAGGTCTGCAAGCTCACTTGAGCCATCCTGATTGCTTCCAAATTGCTCATGTCCCCACCAGTTAGTAGCGCATTGACCCTCTTCTTCACGTTCAAATTTGAAATACTTTTTTCGGGGAGTGCCATTTCCCTTGTCTGGGAAAATTATCCTATTGTCTGCAAGCAACTTTTTGAAATTTGCTTCGTCTCCCATCCATTCTTCGTCATATTCTTTTCCAGTTGGCGTGGTAACCCTATATTTAGTACCAGATTGACCCGTACCAACTTTCCAAGGTTTTGAAGCCCAATCACCCCTAGGGTCATTGTCTGGATTTGAAAACTTACCAGTAAGTTCAACTTTTCCAACCCCGCTTTTTTTTAGCTCTTGTGAGTTTTTAGCGTATGCCAAAATGTGTTCTCCAACTAAGCCAATCATTTTTGTCTTATCATTTGGTTGATTATGGCGACGTCTCCAATGTATATGTCCCTCAAAATTATCTTCACCAAAGATTTCATCCATTACCATTCGTAAATGGTGTACTTCCTCATCTCCGATAGACACAAAAATTACACCGTCCTCTTTGAGTAGATTTCTAGCTGTAAATAATCTTGAATACATCATGGAAATCCAATCCGAGTGGTATCTTCCATTAGTTTCTGGGTTGGAAGTAAGTTTTTGACCACTTTCTGAAAGTTGATTAGTTCTGGCTAAGTATTCTTTAAGTGGAATACTAAAATCGTCTACGTATATAAAGTCTTTATCCTTATTGTAAGGAGGGTCAATATAAATAACTTTAACTTTGCCAAAGTAGGGCTTTAGGAGGAGTTTTAAGGTCTCTAGATTTTCTCCAACTATCATTAAGTTCTCGGTCTCGTCCCAGCCGATGGATTTATCCTTTTGAGGTGCTAGGGTTGAGTAGGCGGGTGCTTGGATGGCTTGGAAAACCTTATCCTTACCAGCCCAGTTAAAATAAAATCTGTCATCTTCTTTTTCGGTGATTTTACCCGACAGTAGCCCGTCTAATTTAACTAAGTTTACTTTGCCGTCTTCTACAAGGTAGGGAGCGTCTTTTTTAAGTAGCTCTGCTAGGTCAATTTCAGCTTTTTTGTTAATTTTGTTGTTTTGGTCGCTCATATTTTCATCCTAATTTTTAACCTTGTAGCTTTGTACAAAACTTTCAAAGTCATGCTTTTTTATGCGGTACTGTTTTTCAACTTGAAAGGCTTGTAGCTTTCCTGCCCGTATCCACCTGTAAACCGTTAAATAAGCCACTTTAAGGAGCTTGGCGACCTCGGTAATAGAGTAGTATGTGTCTTCTGCCATAGTTATATTTGCTTTATCATTATTTAACATTTAGGAAAGAATTGCAACAGGTTTTAATAGTCTTTTGGACTTTCTCCACAGTAGGTAAAGATGTCACTTTCTTTAACTCGGCTTTTAATCCTGTCATCAATAATTTCCTCAATTTCTTTAAGGTCTAGCAATTCTTGGTCTACAAACTTCATAAACATACTTGTCTGGACAAAATTGTCGTAAAAGTTTCTTTGTGGGTGGACAACTCCCTCTGGTATCTGAATATCATAGGTGGCTCTCAGGTAGTCTAGTATCTTGCCGTAGATTTCATCCGTAAGCCCATCAAAAAGATGGTGCGCCTGCACGTTGCCATGTAGCAGTTTATGTCTCAAACCTTTGCCATACTCGTAAAGTTTGTCGTATAAAGCACCTCCCAATATCTTTTTAATTTCGACTTGGTTCGTAACTACCATTTTGCCCTTGGTAATTTCGCCAGCAAACGCTTCCACGGCGCCTATTAGCATGGTTAGACGGGTATAAAAGGTGGTGGCGTTGGAAGCCTCCATAATGTACATAAAAGCCTGCTGGTTTGGGATAGCTGAGAGCTTGCTTAGCTGGGCAACTTGCTCTTCTTGAAACATAAGACCCGTATGTCCGACGTTACGTACAAAGTAAATGTATATGATTTTTTCTGGGTTGTTGGTTTGCTTGTAAATCACATAGCTATTTGCCACAAATCTAAATGCACATTCAGAAACGACGGAGCATTTTTCTACTTGAGGTATTAGGTTTTTCATAAACTCAAACCTAGCCTCTCCTGCTGATTTTGCCTTGATAACCTTGGAAGCTACCCAAGCGTCGCACTCCCACCAATCTTTGTGATACGAGGTGAATTGATAGCCCTCAAGCTCAAAGGGCGTAACTAGCTCGGCTACCGTGGCAATTTTATATTTAATTAAGTAGTCGTTCATGATTTTGTTTCATACTTAAAGCCAATACTGTCATGGGGAATGTGAGAATTATCATCAACAGATGATGGCATATAGACCCAGCAAGAAAGCTCTGTATATTTCTCATGTCGAGGGGCGCAATTAACAGATACTTCTGCTTGCCTTTGACTTCCGAAAACGTACGTACCTCTGCCCCCATCCTTAGACCAGCATAACCAGAAAGGAGAGTAATCGTCTTTACTACCATCGAGGTATGTAGCGACGCACCTAAAAACGGTTTTTCCGTCTCTCAGAAGATAAGGGTTAATGTGCTTACCTCTTTCATCCACAAGCTCTAGTTTAGTAATGCTCTGGTGACTTTTTATAAGTTCTCTATACTTTTCACTCTCAATGGAAAACAGTTTGGTCACTATTTTTAGGTGTCTCGTATTTCTATTTCTATATAAAAAAATAGCTATGGCAAATCCGAAAATACAGCTAATAAGCGAGGGTAAAATTATTTCTAAAAGTTTATAAATATCCATATTTCAAATATCTAAATAGGTTAGGGTTAATTAGCCGTTAACTATTTTTTCTATCTTTGCTCTAGAGTTTTTCTGAACATCTGCAATCTCTTTTTCCATTACCTTTAACTCCGCCTTAACTTCTTTATACGAAACAATGTCATCTCCCTGCTTTAGGCTACCTCTCCTTTTTATTAACGGGATACTCCAGATATGCTTGTCTTTTCGCATAAATACTCTTACGTAGGAAACTAGATATTTCGTATCCTCATCTAGTCCTTTCAAGAACTTAATTACATCTTTTGCTTGAGCAACTAAGTGGTTCTGATTTAGTTTTTTTGCTACTTCTGTCAGCGCACCAGAAATCGCCGCCTCGTGGAGTTTTTCGTTCATTTTCTGCCATGTCATCATGGAGTGGTTCATTCTTACTGCTGAAGTCTGGTAGTCTGCATATCTGTTTATCAAGGCAAGCTCGCCTAATCTTAACGAGATATCCTCAGGGAGCCTAAACTCGCTTAAGAGAGTAAATGCAAAGGCGTCTTTTGATATTGTCGCTATAGCCCCATCTAGGAGGTACTGATTTGCTGAACTTCTGTCCAAATGCTCTTGTAGTAGATATTCTAACTCTACCGTTGCGTAGGTATGTTTATGGTAGCGGTCAAACTTTTTTTGAATAAAATAAGCTACTAGTCCAAAAATAAATGCAAAGAAAGCGCCAAAAAAGGCTCCTGAGGCGTCTGCGAGAAAAGTATTGTCTGGTTTTGTCTCAGCTATTTGGCTATAAAATCGATGACCTCTATATGCAAGTTCCATGCGTCCATTTTATCTTATTTTATCATTACTATACAGCTTTATTTGTAAAGCCATTCCTTATCCCACGGTAAACGGTTCATGACTTTTAGCGGAAAGTACTTACGTTTTAGATACCAATGTTCTCTAGCTCCTATTTTTTCTATCTGGCGTAAACTATAGCCAAAGCGCCGTGCCACATCTCTATAGCTTGTCTTTTTATAGGTAGGTAAAGAAAAGTGTTTAACCTCACGGGTTGTGGGGTCAACAATACTTAACGAGGTTTCGTGGTCTGTCCTCATCCCCAAAAAGTAAAACTTATACATATCCAACCTATCTACTCGTATGCTTCTTCCCATACCTACATTATAAAATATCTTTCTTTTGGCTAAAACACCGAACTAAAACCACCACTTTACCTTCATTTTGGATAATAACTAGCTACATGACTTATAATAGGTGTATGCCTATCAACGGTTTTATTTCTATAAAAGAAAGTGAGTACTCGTACTCCGACCCCATCATCGTAAGGAAGTGGGCAACTGGAAGTCTCTCAGTTAAAGTTGGATACGTAAAAAAGCACCCAGAAAAGTATGTGATTTGTCTGGAAAAGATATGGCATGGAAAAGGTGGGCAACAAACCTCAACATTCAATATAAAGGATGGTGGAGACTGGGAAGCCTTAAAGAGGGCTATAGATAGTTTACTACCAAACCTCGGAGACGTATCTAGCAAGGAGGCTATTGACAATGCTATCGATAAAATAAGTAAAGAGACTGATTTCCTTGGAATAATCGCTAGGTATCCCCAGCTTTTGGAAAGTACAGGTGATATTGATATTCTAATGCTCCCTCAAGACCAAAAAGAAGCATTGAGTAAGCTATTGGCTCTGGGTGGGTCGCTAACCAAATCTGTAATTGAAAAACTTGCAAACCAGCCAGCAAAAGATATTGAGGAGTTCATTAAACTTCTTGAGACAATGAAACTATCAACCATCAATTCTTTGGTAACTCATGTAACTTCACGTCTAGGGTTTATTGAGATGTTTGAAAAAGTCATACACGATGACAGTTCTTTTGAGAGACGAGGTGCTAATTCTGTGCACAATCTCCTTAAAGCCAATATCTGGATGATTGATAGAAACTTTTCAGTACTTCACGATGACGAGACCCTTAAAAAAATAATATCTGAACGGTGGGGAGAAATTTGTGAGGACGAAAATGCCACAACACGCCCAGACTTTCTTTGCATGACCAACCCGTTTGACAAGGGAAGAGATAGGAACTTGGTCATTATTGAAATTAAGCGACCTTCTGTGGAGCTGAAACTCCCACATGTTGAGCAGATTATGAAATATAAGGAAGTGCTTGAAAAATACTCAGGAAATACGGTTTCTAGCTTTACCTGCTATTTAGTGGGTCGAGAAGTTAGCTCATTGCTCAAATCAAATGATTTAACCAAATCAGGTTATTTCATCAAAACATACACGGATTTTATTCAGGATACTCGTCAATTTTATGAGGAATATCTAAAGATTATTCAGAGTGAAGAACTTGCCTTCTAAACACAAATACCCCACCCTTATTATGGAATGGGGTATTTAGTAACTTTCCCCAAAGTTTACTGTTTTTCGTAAGTTACTTCTACATAAGTACCAAAGCCAAAAAGGGCTAAGGGTAAAAAGATAAGTCCTAACAAAAAACCTTTCCCCGCACTAAAGCCACCGCTCTCTTTTTCCTCAACAATTTTCCAGCCTCGGAGTAAGGTCGCTTCCTTGAGTTTTCTTCCGACAATGTCTCCTTTTTTATACCGTATGGTTTTTCTCATGCTCTCACCTGCCTTTCTTTAGCAAATTACTACTAATAATTTGCGTAGGGTCGTTAGCGGTGAGTAAACGCAATAAGCACTCCCCGCCAACGCCATAGCCTTTCGGCTACACACAACCCTTTCGGATTGTGACCCACCATAGGTACGCTGAACGAGGAGCGCTCGTTCCCTATGGTGGGTTTTGGTTTTAACCATGCTCGTATCGCTACGAGTTTAGGTCGTTACGCAAATTATATCAGACTGAGGCGCCTCATTGGTATAATGGGTAGTAAAGATAAATATAAATATGCACGTTTTCGTATTTCCTAATAAAAAGGTGATTTTGACTAGCTGGCAACTGGAGACGGACGGTCGGAGTGGTTTTTTATATCACAACAAAAAACTAGTCCATACTTTTAAGGATTGCATGACCGTACGGTGCAAAATCTTTGTCCACCTTTTTTACAATGCCAACATTCTCTGTAGCTATGAGGATATTTACAAGACAAGCTATAACCCACACTATCCACCCCAAGGGAAACGGGCAAGGGTAAACCAAGGGATACAAAGACAGATAAACCACCTCCGCTTGGAGCTAAAGGGTCTACCCATGTCCATAGAAACGTGGCACGGTGCAAAGCTCGTCATAGAAGACAAACAAAAAGTGGTCATCATGGGCTAATTTCTCCTCAGTTTCCTCACTTTTCCTCAGTATCCTCTAATAGAAATAGGTCGGTCTAGCAATGAAAATTAAGGCATGGGACTTAAAGAGACAAAAACTCTCCATGCTACTGAAAATACATCACCTCCAGCAGACCAAGAGGAAAAGGTAGATTTGACCAAAGTAACTTTTATATCCCTCGTCAACGCACTTCTCAAAGTCCCCGTAAGTGAGGAGCTAATAAAACTCAATGCCTACACGATTAGCGACGGCGTGGGTGGGCGGATAATTCTTTAACTCCTATTACTTCCATAGTTAGTTCAATAGTCATCACCATATTAGTATTGGTAGGTAAATCCACCGTTACCCAAGCCCTCATACCTGTATTTTTCATCCAAAATAACCTTAGTGATGTCAAAAGTAGGGGGTTTCCAGTATGTTAAAATGGTATCCGTCAACAGTTCAAGATTTTTCGCTCGTTGGCGACCAAACATGAATGAACGCAGACAACAACGCATAAAACGCGTAGTACAACAACGCCAAAATGGCATCATCGTTGTACTTGAAGACATCCACGACCCGCATAATTCCGCTGCCATACTCCGCACTTGTGATGCCATGGGCATACAGAACATCTGGTATATTTTTGAAAAAGAAAAACGCTATAACCCCAAAAGAATTGGGAAAGCCACGAGCTCAAGCGCCAATAAATGGCTTGATTTTCAGATATTCCTCTCCACTGCTTCGTGTGTCGATGAGCTTAAAAAACAAGGCTATACTATCGTCGTTACCGCACTTCATGACAATGCGGTTTCATTATTGGATAAGGAATTTGATGAAGAAAAAATCGCCGTTATAGTCGGAAACGAACATAGCGGTGCATCAGAAACAGCCATCAAATCCGCGGACGTTATTTTACAGATACCGATGCTTGGATTTGTTCAGAGTATGAACGTATCGGTAGCCGCGGCCATGGTACTTTGGGAAATGACAAAACAACGATATGGGAAATTCACGCTTCCTTCCTCTGAACAGCAAAAGCTTCTCGACGACTTTCTGGTGCGCGCCAAAAAATAAAGTTCTTAAAAGGGAAAAAGAGCAGCGGCGGTTTTCTTCGGGCTTTGCCCGGCGCCGCGTCGAGAAAGAATCGTAGGTTTTGTCTCGAGACGAGCCTATCGCTTCGGAGATTGCTTGCGTGCGCGTGATTTGTGGGCAAATCCTGCCTTGATACGCTGCTTTTTCCGGGAATCCCGGGTCATAAAGCCACGTTTCTTCAAAATCGGGCGGAATTTTTCTTTATCTGTCTTTTCGAGCGCGCGGGATAATCCGTGAACCACTGCGCCCAATTGTCCTGACGGTCCTCCGCCGGTGACATGGATACTGGTCACGAATCTGCCAATCGTATTTGTCGTACGGAATGGCTCAAGATATACTTTTTTCGCTACTTCACCCGGAAAATACGCATCGGCCAATCTGCCGTTTATGATACATTCACCTTTAGGAACAGACACGCCGTCGATCGTAAGGTTTTCACCTTTGACGACATACAACCGGACTCTCGCGGTGGCATTTTTTCTCCTGCCGGTCGCTTCGTAATAGGATACGTTTGCTTCCGTCGCTACTTCATCTAACGTTTCTTTTATTACTTTTTCGTCTGCCATATATTACCTCACTATAAATAACTTCGTTTATGCTGTGTGCTGTACTTTACTTGCAAATTCATGGTTTGCTTCCGGTCGGACATGCAGCCTCGCGATCATACCATGGCGCAACCGGTTTTTGGGCAACATCCCCATGACTGCGGCGCGTATGATATCCTGCGGCCGGTCACGTCTGATCTGCCACAGCGCTTTGGTTTTCAGTCCCCCTGGAAATCCGGAATACCGGGTATACAACTTTTCCTTTTCTTTGTGACCGGTTACCTGTACGTGCTTCGCGTTTATCACTACGACAAAATCACCGCAGTCCAGGTTGCGGACAAAATATGGCTTTGACTTACCGATGAGCTTGGCAGCAATCTCTACCGCCACGCGGCCAAGCACTTTGTCCTTGGCATCGATAACATACCACTTTCTTTCAATTTTACTTGCCTTGGTAGATACGGTTGTACTCATAGGTTATTTGGTTGATTTGGCGGCTTTCACCGTCTTTTTGGCTTTTACCGGTTTTTCAACAACCACTTCAGCTTCCTGCACTGCATTTCCGTCTTTCGTTGTTTTCGTCACTTTCGTTGCTTTCGTTTGCGGTTTTTCAGGTGCTGCGTCAACAAACTCTAAATATACCATTTCTGAAGCATCGCCGCGGCGTGCGCCCAACTTCACAATCCGGGTATACCCGCTATTCCGGCCTGCGAACCTGGTTTTCGCCATATCCACCAGGAGTTTTGTCACCGTTACATCAGACAATGTTTTTTTCACTTCCAGCAGTGAACCATTTGTCGCGCGCTTCGTTTTGGTAATAAGCTTTTCGACCATCCCTTGTACGGATTTCGCTTTCGCGAGCGTCGTATGCAGCCGTCCATGTGTGATAAGCGCACGGGCAATATCCCGGAATAATCGTTTCCGCTCATCTTTGTTTCTGCCTAATTTTCGGCCGTATACCCCGTGTTTCATACAGTATTAGATAGAAAGCACTACTCCCTTTTCTTTCAGCTTATCTTCGACAATAGAGAGGGATTTAGCTCCCAAATTCTTAATTTTCATAAGATCAGTTCTCGGCGCGTTCAATAATTGTCCGATTGTTTCAATATTACCCCGGCCAAGTGCGTTGACGATGCGGGTTGGGATATCCAACTCTTCGATGCGCATCTTCAACACCTCGTCTGAGATGGAAGGAGACGCGACCACTGCATCATCTGCAGTCTTTTCTTTCGGTTCATGCACCTGTGAGAAATAAGAAACCAGCACTTTTGCTGAACTCCGGAGCGCGGCAAGCGGACTTACCGTTTCATCGGTCCAGATTTCCATAACTAATTTATCCAAGTTCGTCATGCGTCCGACACGGGTCGCATCTACTCGGTAGTTTACGCGGACAACCGGGCTGAACAATGAGTCCATTGGAATACGTCCGACTTCGTCATAATGGCGTTCGTCTGCCTGAACATAGCCATATCCCTTTTCTACTGATGCTTCAAGCTCCAGCTCAGCCTTTTTATCGGTGAGCGTTGCGATAACATGGTCAGGGTTGACGATCGTCACTCCTGCGGGAACTTCAAAATCACGCGCAGTCACGACTCCTGGTCCTTTTTTGGATAATTTCAACACTGCAACATCGTCACCTTCCACGGATAAACGGACTTTTTTAAGATTTAAAATAAGTTCTACGATATCTTCCTTGAGCCCGGCAAGTGTGCTGAACTGATGTGACACACCCTTCACTTTAATAGAGGTGATCGCAGCACCGGGAAGCGAAGCCAACAGCACGCGGCGGAGGCTGTTTCCCAATGTATGACCATACCCCTGTTCGAGCGGTTCGATAACAAACATCCCGTATCCGGGTTTTTCTACCTCTGTTTTTATTGCAAAATTTGCATCCATCATACTTTTTAGAAATTTATCGGCCTAGTTACTTAGCGGCTTAGACATTATGCTAATCGCTAAACTCTAGACTCCTAAAATCCTCCTTTAACGTGAATAATACTCAATAACTAACTGTGTGTTGATGTCTTCCTTAACGTCATCCCGCTCCGGCAAACGGGTCACTTTACCCACTCCTGACTGACGTTCCAACCACGCGGGAGGTGTAAATGTTTTATCCTCAAGCATTTTTTTAACCGCAGGAATATTTCCCGATTTCGGCATAAGGGTGATTACCTGGTTAGCAGAAACAAGGTATGAAGGAATATTTACCCGGCTTCCGTTTACCATGACGTGCCCGTGCGATACGAACTGACGCGCACTGGTCCGGGTCGGAGCAAGCCCCAACCGGAAAAGCGTGTTATCTAGTCGGCGTTCCAAAAACTGCACCAACATATCTCCGGTGTTTCCCCTCCATTTACGTGCCATCGCGTAGTAACGGCGGAACTGTCGTTCCAGCACTCCATACATACGTTTCATTTTTTGTTTTTCCCGTAACTGTGTGCCGTAGCCTGAAACCTTGCGGCGCATTTTCTGACCATGCTGACCTGGAGGAATATTGAGCCGGCGCATTAAACCTGCGTGACTCTTCGTCCCCACGGTTTTAAGGCCTAAATCAATGCCTTCTTTTCGTGCTAATCTGTTTTTTGGTCCGTTATATTTTGCCATATACGTACATTACACTCTGCGCTTTTTCTTCGGTCTCACGCCGTTGTGCGGAATTGGTGTTACATCGGCAATAAGCGTAATGCCCAATCCAACTGCTTTTAGCGCCCGGAGTGCCGCATCGCGGCCCGCTCCCGGTCCTTTGATAAATACTTCAACCTCCCGGAGTCCTGCATCCATCGCTTTACGCGCAACGCCTTCTACCGCTGTTGTTGCCGCATATGGTGTTGCCCGGCGCGCGCCTTTAAACCCGACAAGTCCTGACGAGCCCCAGTACAACGCGTTGCCATGCTCATCGGTTACCGTAACAAGCGTGTTGTTAAACGTTGCCGTTATATATACTCTGCCTTTTACCGGAATTGTTTTGGTGACTTTGGTTGCCATAGGTTATTTCGTTGCTGCTGCTGTTTCTGTCTTTGCGCGATCTTCTTTCTTGAGTGCTCCGACCGTCATACGCTTACCGCGCTTTGTCCGGGCGTTTGTCCTGGTTCGCTGTCCCCGTGAGGGTAGGCGGCGTGCATGCCGTATACCACGATATGACTTGATATCAATAAGACGCTTGATGCTGTCTCCGACTGAACGGCGGAGATCTCCTTCTACCATGGTTTCTTTTTCAATGATCTTGGTAAGCTTACTGACTTCATCGTCCGTAAGTGATTTAAATTTTCTTGCTCTGTCTAATCCTGCTTTTTCAAGGATACCGATGACATTTGTGCGTCCTACCCCATAAAGATAGGTAAGCGCTATATCTAATCGTTTCTCGTTTGGTAAATCAACTCCAGAAATACGTGCCATAGTAATATTCACTCGGAGGGGCAAACCCAAAAGGGGTTTTCCCCTTCCGACGCTTCGCTGCCTCCCTTTTCTATTGTGTCCTCAGCCTGAAATAAATTCATGCTTCGGACGTTTTTTTATATGTTATCCTTGTCGCTGTTTATGCTTCGGGTTTTCACAAATAATGTATACCCGCCCCCGCCGGCGGACATTTTTACATTTTCTACACATTGGTTTTACACTTGCTCGGACTTTCATAGGTTATTTCATCCTATACGTAATTCTTCCCTTATCAGCATCGTACGGCGACATTTCTAATTTTACCTTGTCACCCGGCATGATACGGATAAAATGAAGCCGCATCTTACCTGACAAATGACAAAGTACAATATGGTTATTAGCCAGCTTTACCCGAAACAATGTATTGGGCAAGCATTCGACCACTTCTCCGTCAATCTCTATATTTCCCTGATGTGCCATAAAATAACAACAATTTTCCCTCTTAGTTAGAGAGGGAAATTGCTGAAGTACCCTATTGTACCCCATACAGGAGATTTGGTCAACCCATGCCCGGAAAAGCAAACTACAGCCTCAAAAATACCCTTCATCGATGAGCTCCTTGCGCTTTTCTTCGTCAATCCACAAAGGAAACTCCCCGCTTACCGAAGCGTATTTGGGTGATTTGCTCAACTTGAATTCGAGCACGCTATCGAGCAACCGCGCCACATCGAGCCGCTCACCAAGGATATTCTGCTGCTCCTGCGGATCCTTGAACAAATCAAACAACTCGACATACTTTTTATGCGGCATATTATTTTTATACATTTTCCACCGGTTGTTCCGTATAGACACAATCGCATCTTTACGGTGTTGGCCTATAAGATACGTATCCCCTACATGTTGCGCGCCATCGCCCATGATAACCGGCATGAAACTTGTTCCATCAACCGGCTCTTTTTGCGAAACGCCCACTAACGACAGCAGTGTGGGGTATATGTCTACCATCTGCACCAACTCGTGATACACACCCTGCAAGGCTCTTGGTACCGACATGATGAGCGGCGCGTGGGTTTCTTCATTGTAGATGCTCCACCCATGGTCAAGGTTGCCGTGTTCCATAAACGCTTCTCCGTTATCGGAAAAAAATATCGTTATCGTTTTCCGTTTCACTTCAGGACGGCGCAAAAAAGCAAGAAGCTCCGAAATGTCAGAATCCGCATGAAATAATTTTTCGTCGTATAGCCCTTTCATATACGCCACAACATCCGGATCCTGGTTGTTTACTTTCCCCCAATACCAACTCATCCGCAGGTCATAGCTTTCATACGACGGTAAACTATCCACAACTTCCCGTGCTTTTTCAAGATTATTTGCCACAAGCGCTGCCCGCAACGCAACGGCAATCTGCTGATTTTTAGCGCGGCTCTGAGGTGTCGTGGCGCTTTGGAGCCGGCGTGTGTAGTCGGCAATAACAAATTCATAAAACGGCCGGTTATGTGCACGGTACTCATCTACCGATATCGATATATTTGTATACGGTGGCGCTTCTCCAAACAATCTCGGTCCGCTTCCGGGTAAGTAGGGGGCGTGAGGCACGTAAGAGTGCAAAAAAATAAATGTCGGGGTGCCGTCCAATAATTTCGGGAGCAGCGGTGTGTAATGCGCAGGATCACTACCCTCAATGTCATATACTTCCGTAAATCCGCGGCCCAAGCCTTTATCCAAAGGAAGGAGTATATCATCCGTTACCCCTCCCCAAATTGTCCGGTACCCGCGGTTAGCAAGCTGTTGGGCAAGCAGCGGTATATCAGCGGACAATGAGTCGGTAAACCCGCGGACAACGTGGTGTGTGCTGGGGTAAAGCCCGGTAAACAACGACATATGACTGTCTAGGGTTATCGATGACTGGGTATAAAACCGGGAAAATAATATATTCTCTTTGGCATACGCGCAAAGATTGGGCATCGTGTCACGATCATAGCCATAGCAAGGCAATTCCGGAGCGCGCATCGTGTCTAAATTTACCATGACGATATTACAGTCAAGACATGGCGCGATACCAGGGATAGTAAACGGCAACCGGTAGGTAAGCTCGCCAAGCATCCTCCTCACAACGCGGGGTTTCCAAATCAATATCATTGCGGCACCAACGGCGACGGCTATTACCAACAATAATGCGCAATATTTTTTACACTTCACCATGTCCTACATCTCCTTTGGTTGATTCCGGAGTTGCTGCAAGCCTTCGATATGTTGCAGCAGTTTTTCTAATAACACTGTTTTCTGGGAAGAATTTTGGTGATATAGATCTTCCTGCTCACCCGGATCTTTTGTTATATTAAAAAGTTTTTTGGTCTGCATTTCTTCGTCGTAGATAAGTTTCCATCCGTCTGCACTTCGTATGGCTTTTTGCATAGTCGCGTAACGGTATACCGTCTCCGGATAGATATCCAAACGCAATGATTTTCCCTCCATCAACGGCAGCAAACTTTCTCCTTGTATTTGTGACTGCATATCAGGAGAAAATTTCAGGCCTACCAACGAAAAAAGCGTGGGCATGATATCAATATTGCGCACTTGCTGTGGTATTCTGACTTCCTTTGTATGTCCCGGCGGTATCACCATAAGCGGTATATGCAACACTTCATCGTACAAGGTCATTCCGTGATCTATTCTCCCATGCTCGTAAAACTCTTCTCCGTGAGATGACGTCACGACAAATATTGTTTCCCGGGGTAATGCAAGATTTTCATATGCCCCGATAAATTCCCCGATACTTTTATCCATAGCAGCCACCTTCCCGTCATATACTGCCCGTAAGAATGCTACGTCATCTGGTTCTAAAAATATCTTTCCGAGCATAACCCCTTCTTCCCGTAGTTTTTTTTGTTCTTCTGTGGAACCGTTTAATCTGCCTTTATATGAGGCGTCCACAAACCGGCGGCTTATTCCTTCGGGAGGCATATACTGTCCATGCACATCAAATCCGTGCAATAGTAAAAACATTTTGTTATCTTTATGCTTCTCGACAAACGCTAACGCAGACGGGGTAGCCATAGGTAACCCGGTAAAATTTCCTAAACTCTCATACACGTCAAACCCCTGATCAAATCCATAGGATGCTTCCATTGCTGCCCCGCCGGTAAATGCAGCTGTCGTATACCCCTGGTCTTTAAATTCCTGCGCGAACGTGCGCATACCAGGATGCAATACACTGAGATTAGCGGACTCTGTTTTCTGTAGCGCATCCTCGCTCAGCAAATCTTTGTTGACGATACCATGTATTGAAGGATACACCCCGGTCATCAGACTCATGGCTGATGGAAGCGTCCATGAAGAAGCAGCCATTGCGTTCGTGAAGACATAACCCCGATTTGCTAATGTGTTCAAGGTGGGTGTTACCGGCCGGTCATTACCAAAGGTCTCCAACGCATCTGCCCGGAGCGGATCAACCACAATCATCACGATATTGCATTCCCGGCACGGTGCGACCGCTGATTTTCCCATGTTCATTTTTCCGAAGACTATCCACCCGACGACCAGAAATCCAAATAAACAAAAAACAACGGCTATCGCGCTCTGTGCTTTTTTCATAAGGCGTGTACTATACTTACTATAGTACATCTCAAACCGCAATTATGCCCAGAAAATTTGCCGTTGTTATTCTTTTTCTGTCGGTCATTGCAGCCGGCATTGTGTGGCAAAAAAACACACAACCGTCATTATGCAAGAATCTTGATTGTTTTCTTATGAAAGACTCGGACGGCTTCACGGTGAAAGAACTTTATACCGACACCAAAGACGCGTACCGCGCGCTATATAAAAATGCCAACCGGTATATACGAATAGAAGCTAGAGTAATCAATCCTTCACAAAAAGACGCTGAATTACAGGCGGCGGTAAACCGGATGCGCGCGCTGTTCGAAAAAGCCCCTGCGCCGTATCCCGGCGAAATATCAGACGCGATTGTCTGTGACCCCGCATTTATCCCGATGGAAAAGGAGCTGAAAAACGCAAACACCTCCCTCACCTATTTTACCGGGTATCTCAATAACCGTATGACATTTGGCTCCTGTTCCCTCGACCAGGCAGTCTATAAAGGAATAGCCGCGTACACCTATTGTCCTGCCAATAATCTTTATATCAATATTGAGCTTTTTACGCCGACAGAAGAATTTGAAGCCAATAGTCCGGCAGTGGAAAATCAGATACGTACATTGCGGTGCCCGGACTAATACAACGGATGTTAGCGTGAAAAAATATCCAGCGGCTTACCTTGTACAAAATCAGGAATTTTTACCCCTAGTGCTTTCATAATAGTCGGATACTGCTGGATAAGTGAAAATGGTTTATCGCCCAAAAAGTTATTTTTCTTTATCCCCGGTCCTGCCATAATAAACGGGGTCCACATACCCGGCACGTTTTCTGATTTAATTGCCTGCTTATAGCCAGATACCAACGGCGCTGAAAACGGCGCCAGGTCAGCAGTCATTTCTTCGTTCCATCCGTATCCTGGAGTATTTGCGATCACGAGATCACCGATACGGCTGGGGTCAAGCTGCATAAACTCACGGGCATCTTCCCATTTCACCACTTCGACGACCGGAGAAACACCGTTTTCATCTTTAAGATCTTTAAGCGTTGCGATAACATCCTCGCGGAGTGCTTCATATTGGGCACCCGTTGCACGGACATACGGACCGGCAAGCCCATTGGGATTGATATATACATGTGCCATCTTCAGATACATAACTTTTGATTGTTTCCAGTCTATGACCGGCTCGCCGGTTTTAGGGTCAATGGTAAATTTCAGCCATCCCTTTGACGCGAATATGTTGTTAAGATTAACACTCCTATCCTGCGGCACCGCGCCATGATCACTGCTTAATACGATATATGTATTTTTATCCGCGACTTTCAGTATTTCTCCGATCATCCCGTCAAGCCGTTTATACATATCCTGCACCTCCTGCCACAACGCTTCCCGCTCACTCGCGGGTACCGCGGCGTAGGAAGCGCTCTTGGGGTCAATACTCCCCATCCACCATTTACTGGTGAGCATCTGGTTGGGGGTATAAATATCGTGGATGACGACATCGGGTGAAAAATCTTTTACCATCGCCCCGATTGCTTTTGTGTGCCAATCAAATGATAACTTTGCCTCATCCATGAATGCTTTTTTATCTTCAGGATAGTAAACAAGCTGTGCCGGGAAATTATCCGCGAAATCCACCATGGGACCTACTGATTTCTCAAGCGCATCTGCCGCGGATTCCGGGAACGTTATGTTCCGGTTTAACGCGTCATAGAGCAACCTGATACGGAAAAATCCGTTATCACCCAGCTTAATAACTCCGGCTTTAACATGCGAGTCAACGCTTACCGACGCATCGGCAGTTTTCCATACAAGCGATATCGGGTGCCAGTCCGTCCAATCCCCTACCGCGATATCGCCAAGCTTATTTTTCTTATCCAAAGAAAATAGCACCCTATCTGCCGATTTTTTCTCATCATTGGTGCTGTCGTAAATATACGCATACACCGGTGTGCCCCACCCAACAAGTGTTACTTCCAGTGGATCGGCAAAACTGATCGGTGGATTGTCCCAACCAGTTGGCGTGACGCCATCCAAATACTGGGTAAGCTGCGGACCGAAATAAAATAACCGCGTTCCCCTTCCCTGCTTCTTCCGTTGCGATAAGTCTCCGAGTGTTTCAAAATTAAGTGACGCAAAATCTGCTCCCCACCCACCCCAACGTCCACGGATAACGACGCCCTTTTGAATTTCAGGGGGCGTGCTTCCGGGCACTGAAAGGATGGCAACTTTCATCCCGGCTTCTTCCAGTGTTTTCCATATGGGAGCAACTTTTTTTGCCGTTGAGCGGAAACCGGGAACCGCGACTGCATCCAACGGCTTTCCTACTTCGCGCATCGGACCATCGTCTACCCCATGGATTTCCGGCATAGAACCCGTTAACAGGGTCGCGAAATTTGTCGGTGTATGACTGGGAAAATTCGGATATGAATATCCAAATGTGCCGCGGTCCATCAGTTTTTTTATATTGGGCAATTTACCTTCTCGTGCCCAGGCGTAGATATTAAACAACCCGGGCTCTGCGCGCATGCCATCAGGGATAAACCAATACAACTTAACCGGGGATTTTGAAGAAATGTTTTTCGTTCGGGAATAATACGCGCCACCCACGATCAGTAGCAAAACAAGAAGGATGACGCTTTTCTTCATTACCTCTGAGAATAATACTCAGGTGCTTTCCGCGTCAAGCGAGCTATCTCACAACGGGAACAGGGGTTAAAATGTCAGGAGCGCTATCAGTGACTGCGAGCGTCTGCTCAAACACTGCGGCGAGTGAGTGATCACGGGTTGCGATAGACCACCCGTCCTCATGGTAATACATGGTGGGATTACCCATCGTATAGATCACCTCTATCGCAATCGTCATGCCCTTCTCTAACAATGGGGTTTTTTCTATATTTCCCTTAAGATACCCGGGGATCTGTGGTGGCTCATGCAATGTCGTCCCAACACCGTGACCCACCAATGACTTAGCGATCCCATACCCTGCTCCTTCAACAACCTCCTGAATTATTTGGGATATGTGTCCTACCCGGTTACCTGCTATTGCCTGCCCGGTCGCCTTTTTAAGCGCGTCTTTGCCCACGGCAAGAAATTGCTCTACCTGCTTGCTGCGCGTGGCGTCTTCTATGCTACCTATCACTTTCGTCCATGCTGTGTCAGTGTGATACTTTTTATTGATTAAACCGACATCGATCGTCAGCACATCACCGTCTTTTAGTTCATACTGCGTCGGTATACCGTGGACGATAACGTCATTCACGCATAGACAGGTCGCCCATTTATAGTCTGCAACCGTAGAAAACGACGGCTTCATCCCCGCTTCTTTTATGCGCTTCTGCGCGAGCGCTTCTACAGACAAAAGGGTAACACCCGGTTGTGCAAACTCGAGCAGCTCAGCAAGCGTCGCGCTCAACACTTTTCCGCCTTCGCGCATTGCCTCAATTTTATGTTCTATCTGTTGTGTCATCATACGAGTGTTCCAAGAAACCTTTGCAACTCCTGGATTAATTCCTGTTCTGATCCTTCATTCTTGATCACATAATCCGCAATAGCGATCGGGCCACCGGAATTTAATTTTTCTATCTCTGCCCGGTCACGCTCACGTGACTCCGTTGCCGTCAGAGGACGGATTTTCCTCGCCGCTAAACGCGTATAACGGATTCTCGGTGATGCGTATATAGAAAGAATAATGAGACTGGGGAATTTTTCTTTCAGAAATATGTATTCCTCCCAACTTCTCATACCATCAAGTACGATACGGTCAGATGTTTTTTCTGCTTCCCGTATCCTTGGTTCTATTTTTATCGCCATGGCTGCCATACCCAACTCACGGCGGATATCTTCGCGGTACTTACGTTCGTTCGTCTCATTTATGGGGAGCCCCAATTCACGAAGACCTCTATCGGTCGCGTCACCAAACCGGAGAATGGTAAAACCCTGCGCACGGAAAAAATCAGCAGCGGCTGTTTTGCCGGAACCCGGAAGTCCTACAATGGCTATATACACCTTGGATTTCACGAAACCCCCAGGCCGTTAAGAATTTGAGCGGTCACCTCTTCAATTGTTTTCTCGCCGTCAACTTCCAGCAACCTGCGTTGCTTCCGGTAATAATCGAGCACCGGTTCAGTGACATCATGGAATAATTTAATACGCTTTCTGATTGCCTGCAGGGTGTTGTCTTCGCGTATACCTTCTTCTATTCTGCCGCTTAAACGCCACAGTGCTTCTTTGTCATTTACTTTAAGATAAATAACCCGCTCTACACCGTTGGTAAAATCTTCCGCTTGTTTTGTCGTTCTGGGAAACCCGTCCAAAATATAACCGTTTTTGTATTCAGGTTTCGCGAGATACTCTTCGATAATCGGGATAGCTTTCTCATCGGGTATAAGATACCCGGCATTAAGTGTTTCTTTTACATATCTCCCCCATGCGGTTTTTTCCGCAGCCATCTGCCGGAAAATATGTCCGCTGGATAAATACGGGACATGCAAGCGCTCACTTAAGATATTTCCCTGCGTTGATTTGCCTGAACCCTGAATACCAATAAGTATAAGTTTCATAACAATCAGTACATTCCTTTCTCTCTTTATATAAGATAATTACTATTACTTCTCCATGAACCCTTCGTAATTACGCATCACCAGCTGTGCTTCCAATGCCTTTACCGTCTCCAGCACAACAGATACCACGATGAGTACCCCTGTTCCGCCGACGAGCAGTGTGGACACACCCGAGACTCCCCGAGCAAGCGACGGAAATATTGCAAGTACTCCTAAAAACATAGCGCCCGCCAGTGTTATACGCGTCAGAATATAATTTAAGTAATTTGCGGTAGGTGTACCCGGCCGTATCCCCGGTATAAAGCCACCGTATTTTTGGATTTCTCCGGCGATCTTTGTGGGATTAAACGTGATAGCGGTATAAAAATACGTAAATCCGATTACAAGCACAAAATATATGATGTTGTACGAAAGTCCGTCGGGATTAAACGCGGAAGTTAAAAATCTCCCTAAACCCGAAAACACCGGGTTTGGCAACTGCTGGAGAAACCCTCCCAAAAGGGACGGTAACAGCACAAGAGAAACAGCAAAGATAATAGGGATAACGCCTGCCTGGTTTACCCGGAGCGGCAGATATGATGTGTTTCCCCCATACATCTTGTTGCCTCTAATTCTCCGTGCATAGTGCACGGGAATTCGCCGCACTGCCTCGTTCATAAATACTGCCCCCGCGACGACCACAAGCGCGACTACGGCAAAGATGAGCATACTCATAAGTTGCTCAGGCTGGAAGACACTCGCGGTCTGGAACAACACGACCGGCAATCTTCCCACGATACCGGCAAATATGAGGAGTGAAATACCGTTGCCTACACCAAATTCGGTAATAAGCTCACCAAGCCACATAACGAACAGGGTTCCCGCGGTCATTGTGAGCACCACGGAAATGAGCGTCATCGGATCCATAACACCGACAATTCCCTGGTTCCGGAGCAGCATATACATACCGATTGACTGCATCGCGGCAAGAGGAACCGTGAGAAACCGTGTGTATTGGTTTATTTTCTCGCGGCCAAATTCACCTTCTTTTGAAAGCTCTTCGAGTTTTGGAAACACTATTGTCAGCAGCTGCAATATGATAGACGCATTGATATACGGATTAAGTCCGAGCGCCAACACAGAGAAATTCACCAGCGTTCCTCCGGAGAAAATATCCAAAAGTCCCAAAAATTGGTTCTGTGAAAAAAGGAGGGCGAGTTTTTCCCGGTCAATACCAGGGATAGGTGTATGCGCGAATATCCTAAATACTATAAAAATGAAAATGGTTATGAGGAGCTTACGCCTCAGTTCGGGCGATTTCCAACTGTTTACGAGGGCAGTCAATATTGAATTCATACCTTTGATGATCCGCCAGCTGGCGGACAACTACCCGGCGTTCGTCAGACGACTTTGCCGCCTGCTTTTTCTATCACATCCCGGGCCCCTTGTGAACAAGGAACCATGACGGTCAATGCGACAGACAATGATCCTCCGGAAAGAATTTTCACTTCTTTCACGTTTTCCGCAACAAGCCCTGACTTTTGCAATGACTTGACGGTCACTTCCGCTTTTGCAGGAAAAGCCCCAAGCGCGGAAATTTTTATGATGACCGGTTTTGCTACCAATGATTTATTGCGCGCTTTACCGCGGAGGAACGGAAGCCGTTTCATAACGGAAAGCTGGCCTCCTTCAAAATGCTGCGGGACCGTTCCCCGGGCTTTTTGACCTTTTGTTCCGCGACCGGATGTCTTTCCCCGGCCTGACCCGTGTCCGCGTCCAAGGCGTTTGTGTGAGCGTTTTACGGTAGATTGTAGTTTGTGTAATTCCATATTATTTTCCTTGTGTTGTTGCACGGATTGTCCGTAATTTTTTCAGCGCTTCCATCGTCGCATAGACGTTGGATGCTTTATTGTTTGTTCCCAATATCTTGGACACGATATCCCGAATTCCAGCAGCTTCCACTACCGCACGCACCGGTCCACCTGCAATAACTCCGGTTCCTGGTGGAGCGGGTTTTAACATAATCTTGGCAGCTCCTACTTTTACATATACTTCATGCGGAATAGTCGCTTGCTTCATGGGAATAGTGAACAGATGCTTTCGGGCGTAAATAACTGCTTTTTTGACTGCTGCCGAGACGTCCGGCGCGCCGCCCAATCCCACACCTACTTTTCCTTTTTTGTTACCGACAACGACAAGCACGGAAAATCCTACTTTGTTGCCGCCTTTGGTTTTTTTGGAAACGCGGTTTACCTGCACCACCTTTTCCTCGAATTCAGAAGGCACGCCCCGGTTATCTGATCTGCGGAAATTGTTCATCATACCTGTATTCCTCCTTCACGGACACTGTCTGCCAATGCTTTCACTGCTCCATGATACCGATAGCCGGCACGGTCAAATACAACCGCGGTAATTTTTTTTGCTTTTGCTTTTTCTGCTATCGTGCGTCCCAAAGCAATTGCTGCTGCGACATTTTTCCCTTTTGTCCACGCAGAGACAATTGTCTCTGCTTTATCGTCATTGACGATTTGCACGGAAAGCCGGGTGTTTGAACGAAATACCGCTAACCGTGGCCGTTCTGCCGTCCCGCTGAGCCTCCGGCGGATCGACAGTTTTCGTTTCAATCTCATTTCATTTTTGTTTTTCATAATAGTTATTTAGCTCCCGGCGCTCCACCTACCGCTTTGGCTGATTTACCTGCCTTTTTGCGGATATGCTCACCGGTGTATTTAATTCCTTTTCCTTTGTATGGTTCAGGCGGTTTCACTCCGCGCACCATTGCTGCTGTTTGGCCTACCAGATACTTATCAATGCCGCTTACGACAATCTTTCCGTCGGTCACCGCAAATGTAATGCCAGCCGGAGGAGCTATCGTCACCGGATGGGAAAATCCTACATTAAGGGTGAGATTGGTGCCACTTAATGCTGCCCGGTATCCTACTCCTGACAGTTCCAGCTGTTTCGTCCAGCCTTTCGTCACGCCGACAATCGTATTTTTCATGAGCGCTACTACCGTACCATGAAGTGCCTTTGCTTTTTTGTCATTCCGGGTTCTGGTAGCAGACAACTCTTCACCCTCTTGCTTCACGGCCACACCCTGCGGCACGGCAACGACCAATTCACCTTTCGGTCCTTTCATCGTGACTGCATGCTCCGCCAAAGTGACGGTTACATCTTTCGGAACTGATACTAATGAATTTCCAATTCGTGACATACTATCTCCTTACCAAATTTCACACAATAATTCTCCGCCTACACCGAGTTTTCTTGCATCTTTACCGCTCATTACCCCGCTGGGTGTTGATATAATTGCGACTCCAGCGCCTCCCATAACTGCCGGGATCTTCTTTTTGTTGACATACCACCGGAGTCCTGGCTTGCTGACGCGCCTGATACCAGTCAGTATTGGCTCTTTTCCTTCGTAGGTAAGCTCAAGCTTCAATACCGGTCCGTGTTCAGTTGCAGATTCGTCCACAGAAACAAGGTAGCCTTCCTTCACGAGCAATTTTGCCACAGCAACCTTAAGCTTACTTGAAGGAAGCTCTAATGTTTTTTTGTGTGCGAGCGCCGCATTTCTGATGCGGGTCAACATGTCTCCAACTGGATCGCTTATCATCATACTTATTTCTCCTTTACCAAGACGCCTTCACTACCCCCGGCAACTCTCCCTTATGAGCGAGTTTACGGAAACAGATGCGGCACAATTTAAACTTGCGATAAAAAGCCCGTGACCGGCCGCACAGCGAACAACGGTTCCTGTGCCGGACATCAAATTTCTGCTTATGTTCAAATTTCACTACATCAGATGTTTTTGCCATATTATTTCTCCTTCGCAAACGGCATACCCAACTCAGTAAGCAGCGCCCTGCCGTTCGTATCATTACCTGCGTTTGTCACGAATGTTGCTTCAAATCCGCGAGCCTTGTCTATCATGCTGTATTCTAATTCCGGGAAAAGTGATTGCTCTGCTAATCCCAGCGTGTAATTTCCCCGTCCATCAAATCCTTTATTCGGTATACCCCGGAAATCACGGACACGTGGAAGCGCGACTATGGTAAGTCTCATCAGAAAATCATACATTCTGGTACCCCGCAACGTAACACGTAGTCCTACCGGATCGCCCGCGCGCAATTTGAACGTTGAGATTGCCCGTTTTGCCCGAGTAATGTGCGGACGTTGTCCGGTAATCACCGCAAGCTGCTCCGTCACCTTATCTATGACTTTTTTGTCTTTTTGTGCCTCGGCTCCAATACCGCAGTTTATCACAACTTTCACAAGCTTCGGTACTGCCATAGCATTCGTAATCCCCAAATCCTTCATAAGCTTGGGCACTAAAGTTTCTTTATATGTTTTGTGTAGTTGGTTCATAGTTATATTTTCTTTCCACATTTCCTACATACCCGTGTCTTCTCATTCTTAGAAACGATTATCCCGATCCGCGTCGGCTTACTGCATGCCGGGCACACCAGCGCGACTTTCGATACATCGATGGGCTTGATGATGTCTACAATGCCACCGGGATTTTTTTCATCCCTCTTTTTCATATGGCGCTTTGACACATTTATCCCCGCTACTTTGATGCTCGCGCTTTCCGGGAATACTTTTTCAATTTTCCCTTTGCGGCCTTTGTCTTTGCCGATTGTCACAACGATGGTGTCACCTTTTTTGAATTTCATATTAAAATACTTCAACTGCTAAACTTGCGATTTTATCGAATCCCTTTTCTTTCAGTTCGCGTGCTATCGGCCCGAATACCCGGGTTCCGCGCGGATTTTTGTCCGTAGCGTTGTCGATAACGACACCCGCGTTGTCATCAAACCGGATATATGACCCGTCCGCTCTGCGGTACTCTTTTCTTGTGCGTACAATAACAACACTTACCAGCTCATCATCTTTGACAATTCCCAACGGATCAGCTTTTTTAACCACACACTGTACAACATCACCGATCGTTGCCGTCATCTTTTTCCAGGCGCCATAGATATGGACTACCACAAGCTCCTGGGCTCCTGAGTTGTCTGCTACTGTAATATGTGTTCTGCGTTGTACCATGTTATTTTGTTGTTTTACCCAATACTATAAAGTGTTTTGTTTTGCTGATTGGTCTGGTTTCACCGATCCGTACCCAGTCGCCGACCGCTAATTCAATTCCTTCCACGTGGGCGACAAAGTGTTTGGTGCTTTTGACTGCCTTCCGGTACATCGGATGACGGGTCAGCCGCTCGACACTGACGACAACCGTGTTGGTCATGCTGGTCGAAATAACAATACCGATAAATTCTTTCTGTTTTTTCATAGTCTCCTTATTTAGTCTCAGACAATACTTTCATCTGCAATATAGACAATGCAACGGCTCTTTTCCGGCGTAATTCTTTCGCAAGATGCCTGTTTTTCACTTCTTTTGTCATCATATTCAACCGCTCAGCTGCGATAAGCTTTTTGAGTTCCGCTGCTTTTTTAACCAGCTCTGCGGATTTCATCCCGTGCATTTCATCTTTATCTTTTCTTTTCATACAAGCTTCTCCCTCGTCACAAATTTCGATTTAATCGGCAATTTAATTCCTGCCAATCTCATGGCCTCTGCTGCTAATGCGCGGTCGACACCAGCCATCTCAAAAAGCACTCTTCCCGGACGCACGACACACACGTATTCTGCCACATCGCCTTTTCCGCTTCCCATACGTGTTTCCGGCGGTTTCTTCGTAATCGGCTTGTCCGGAAATATCCGTATCCACACGCGTCCTCCGCGTCGGATATGGTGGGTAAGTGCCCGTCGTGCTGCTTCTATCTGACGGCTAGACACCCATCCTGCTTCCATCGCCTTCAATCCGAATTCACCGAAAGACAACGCGCTACCCTTGAAGGATAGACCCCTCATTTTTCCTCTAAATACTTTCCGGTGTTTTGCTCGTTTTGGCGCTAACATAATCTTACGTTTAACAACTGACAGTTAACTGTTAACAGTCAAATGTTAATTGTTACTTTTTTTGCATATCCACACTTTTACTCCGATATATCCAGATTTCGTAAGTGCCGGCACTTCTGCGTATTCCACATCTTCCCGCAACGTGGAAAGCGGAATAGAGCCTGTCTTATATGTCTCACGGCGTGAAATTTCTGCTCCCGCAATACGTCCTGAAAGCTTGATTTTTACACCTTTTGCTCCTGACGTCATGACGCGGTCGAGCGTCTGCATGCAGACCCGTTTGTGCGGCATGCGCTTTACCAACTGGTCACCGATATTTGTTGCTACAATCTGCGCGCTCAAATTCGGTTCCTTGACCGGCTCTACCACCACTTCAACTTTTGTTTTTGTCTGATCAAACGCGGTTTTACCTAATTTTCTTTTGTGGGCAATAGCGCGGAGCGTCATTTCCACAAACTTTTTGATTTCCTCGAGTCCCGTTCCACCTCTGCCGATAACCAATCCCGGACGTGAAACGTGCAGTATTACCCGCAGTTTGTTAATAGACCGTTCGATTTCCACCAATGCCAACCCTGACGGCTTCAGGCGTTTCGTCAGCGCTTCACGGAGTAATACGTCCTGAAGCAGTATGTCTGCGTACCGCGCGTCGTTAGCAAACCACCGTGATGTCCAAGTGTAAAGTGGTCCTAACCGAAATCCGTATGGATGTATTTTTTGTCCCATATTATTTAACTATGAACAATTAACTATTTACTTGTTAACTGTTTTAGCTTCCTCCTCTTTCAACGTTACTTTCACATGTGTCATCCGTTTTTTGAATCCGTGTGCAGAACCTCTGCTCACCGCGTGCCATCGCTTCAGCACCGGTCCGCCCATAACATCGATGGCGGCAACCATCAGTGTGTCAATCGCTGCTTTTTTCTGGCTTGCGTTGGCAACTGCTGACTCAAGCACTTTGCGCACCGGCTCTGCCGCGTGCTTCGGGATCATCCCTAATGCTGCAATTGCCGATACTACTTTTTTTCCTGCAATCGCACGGGCGACCAGCCGCACTTTGCGCGGACTTGTTCTCACATATTTTGCTGTCGCCGTGTATTCCATATAAATATTATGTCTTGTCTAATACCCGCTTTGTCACCTGTCCGTGTCCTCGGAACGTCCGGGTCGGTGAAAATTCACCAAGACGGTGACCAACCATTGCTTCAGTTACAAAAACTTCCGTGAACACCCGGCCGTTATGTACTGCAAACGTGTGTCCGACAAATTCAGGGCTGATTTCACATGCCCTGGACCATGTTTTTATCGGTGTACGGTCTCCGCCCGCCTTTTGCTTGTTTATTTTTGCTAAGACGCGTGGATCAATATAAGGACCTTTTTTATTGCTACGTGCCATAATTATTTCCTCCGACCAACGATAGACCTATCACTGTATTTTCTCAGTTTTCTTGTTTTCTTACCAAGTGTCCGCTTACCCCATGGGCTCTTCGGCGATTTCATACCAATACCGCTTTTACCTTCTCCTCCGCCGTGCGGATGGCTTCGCGGGTTCATCGCTACTCCCCGGACTGCCGGGCGGCGCCCCATATGCCTGCTTCTTCCCGCTTTTCCAATGACTCTATTTTTCCATTCTTCGTTACCGACCTGACCGACAGTTGCTTTACATCGGGCATCAAACACCCGGGTTTCACCACTGGGTAATTTTACCTGGATCAATTCGCCGTCTTTTGCCAGTACGACTGCCGCATTGCCTGCTGACCGCACCATCTGGCCACCGCGGCCGGGTTTAATTTCCAGGTTGTGAATAAGCGTTCCCACTGGGATGCTTCCCAACGGAAGACTGTTGCCGACCTTCGCGTCAATATTCGCGCCGGAAACAACCGTATCGTTTACCTTGAGACCCAAGGGTGCAAGTATATACCGTTTGTCGCCATCTTGGTAGACCAAAAGTGCCACATCGGCTGATCTGTTCGGATCATAGCTAATCTCTGCTACCTTGGCTGTCACCCCGTCTTTGTCCCGTTTCCAGTCAACATGCCGGTACATCCGCTTATGTCTGCCGCCCTGATGACGCACGGACACATGACCAAATACATCCCTACCGGAATTTTTGGGTAATATCTCTATTAACGATTGTACAAACGCTTTTTTCATAAATTGTATTATTTTGCCGTTTCTTCACCGATATCAAATATCGCGATCTTCTGACCCTTCGCAAGACGGACCATTGCTTTTTTCCAGTCTGCCCGCTGTTTCATAATCATTTTGCGTCCTGTCCGGTGCATTTTTCCTTTTCTGCGGATTGTTCTCACTTCTTTGACCGTGACATTGTAAAGGTCGCTTATTTCCTTGGCAATATTTTCTTTGCGGCTAAATGCAGCCACAGCAAACGAATACCAGCCGTTTCGGGCGAGTGTCATCGATTTTTCAGTGATAACCGGACGTGTCTGCTTCATATTATGAAACGCTAAAATGCGCCTTGCTTTCTTCTAATGATTTTTTGGTAAATACGATCTTTTTATGCGTTAATATCGCGTATGTATGCAAATCTTTCGATGAGACAATATCAAGCTCATGGATGTTACGTGCGGCGCGGGCGAGTAATGGCGTATCTTTCGGCACTACCAACAATACTTTTTCCGTCGCTCCCGCGGCAGTAAGTGCTGCGGCAACCTGCTTGGTTTTAGGTGCCACTGTTTCCAAACCGTCTACAATAACGACATCTTGATGTTTCGCGCTTAACGCAGATATAAGTGCCAAACGCCTCATGGATTTACTCATCTTCAAATGAAAATCCCGGGTTACCGGTCCAAACACTACTCCTCCACCGACAAAAATATGCGCGCGGATCGAACCATGGCGTGCTTTTCCGGTGCCCTTCTGGCGATAAATTTTCCGGGACGAACCTTCGACCTCGCCGCGGGTTTTGGCCTTTGCGCCACCCTGGCGCTGATTTGCCAAATACACCCGGACGGACTGTGACAAGAGTGCTTCGTTTACTTTCGCGCCAAAAAGCTCAGTGGGCAACGCTACTTTACCGCTCGCTTTGCCGTCTACCGCAAACACCGTTGCGGAAAGACCGGCGGATACCGCTGCTTTTTCTTTCGGAGCTTCCTTTTTGGGTGCTGCTTTTTTAACTGGTTTTACGGTTTTCGTTGCCATAGGTTATGCCTTTTTTGCTTTTTCTTTAGAAATAATAAGGAGCCCGTTTATGGCTCCTGGTACTAATCCTTTGATTGTTACTATTTGTGTGGCGGGATCGACGGCGATAACTTTCAGATTTCGGATAGTGACGGTATCGCTACCCATGCGGCCTGCCATGCGCTTTCCTTTATAAACACGGCCTGGTGTCGTGGTTTGTCCGATTGAACCCGGCGCGCGCTCGCGGTCTGATTGACCGTGTGTCCGGGGGCCGCCGCGGAACCCATGGCGCTTGACCACTCCCGCAAATCCTTTTCCTTTACTGGTTCCCGTAATCCGTATGACATCGCCGGCAGCAAATACCGCATCGGCGGCAATTTGCGTCCCTGGTTTTTCGTTTTCCGCAATCTCGGAAACGGTAAAACTACGTAAAAAGCGGAGCTTTTCTTCGAGCCCCGCTTTCTTTAAGTGTCCAATTTCTGCTTTGCTAAGGTTTTTGATGGTGCCAAATCCAAGTTGGATGCTTTTGAAGCTTTCTTTATCTTCGACTTCGGTAATCCAGTTCGGACCGGCCAAAATTTGCGTGACAGGAATTCGCATCCCTTTTTCATCAAAAGTTTGCGATTGTCCTAATTTTTTACCGAGTAATGATGTAATCATGGTCATTCCCCACAAAAAAACGACCTCGGTTGAGGTCGTTTCCTCCCTCCGCCAACTGGCGAAAACGGGATTTTACGCTCATCCGAGACTTTTGGTTACCCTCGCTATGGCCGACTTTGTCGCGTCATATCAAGATGTGTAAGTATACCAAAGTATCTCTTCGAAAACAAATTTACATCTTAATTTCTACATCCACCCCAGCTGGCAAATCTAAATGCATCAACTGGTCGATCGTCTTGTCTGTCGGCTCCACAATGTCAATCAATCGTTTATGGACTTTAATCATAAAGTCCTCACGGCTATTCCGGTCGATAAAAGTAGCTCTCGCCACGTTGAAATGGGTTTTGTCGGTAGGAAGCGGGACTGGTCCCACTACCCGAGCACCCGTTCTCACTGCGGTATCGAGTATTTTCTGACAGCAGTCATCAATGATCCTGCTATCGTATGCTTTTAATCTGACACGAATACGACCTTTTGGCATTGTGTGTTAAGGTGCTTAATGAGCCTTAATTAACTTAAGAAACTTAAGCGACAATCTTTGTAACTACTCCGGCTCCTACCGTGTGGCCACCCTCGCGGATAGCAAACCGTAGTCCTTCTTCAAGAGCAACCGGTACGATCAACTTCACGTTCATCTTGGTACTATCTCCAGGCATAACCATCTCGACGCCCTGGGGAAGTGCAACTTCTCCGGTTACGTCAGTAGTCTGGATATAGAACTGCGGGCGGTATCCCGTAAAGAACGGTGTGTGTCGTCCACCTTCTTCTTTGGTAAGTACGTATACTTCCGCTTCGAATTCGGTGTGTGGCTTCACAGAGCCAGTTGCTGCAAGCACCTGACCACGCTCAACCTGTTCTTTTTCTACACCGCGGAGAAGAACGCCGATGTTGTCTCCGGCAAGTCCTTCATCAAGGGATTTTCTAAACATTTCAACTCCGGTAACAACAGTTGATTGTGTGGGTTTGATACCAACAATCTCAATTGTTTCCCCGACCTTCACCTTGCCGCGTGAAACACGACCGGTGACAACCGTACCACGGCCTTTGATAGAGAACACGTCTTCTACCGGCATAAGGAACGGCTTTTCGAGTTCGCGCACTGGATCCGGGATGTATTCATCCACGGTCTTCATGAGCTCTTCGATTGCCTTTTCGGCTTCCGCATCACCCTGGAGTGCCTTAAGGGCGCTCCCTCTGATAACCGGGATTTTGTCTCCTGGATACTTATATTTGGTGAGCAACTCACGGACTTCCATCTCGACGAGATCAAGAAGTTCTTTGTCCTGCACCATATCGCACTTGTTCATGAAAACGATGATGGCCGGCACGTTGACCTGGTTTGCAAGCAAAATGTGCTCGCGGGTCTGCGGCATTGGACCATCGGGAGCGGATACCACCAAGATGGCTCCATCCATTTGTGCGGCGCCGGTGATCATGTTTTTGACATAGTCGGCATGTCCCGGAGCATCGATGTGTGCGTAGTGCCGTTTTCCGGTTTCGTACTCAGAGTGGTGAATGTTGATGGTGACTCCGCGTGCCTTTTCTTCCGGAGCGTTGTCGATTTCTTCATACTTCAAGGCCTTTGCCATACCGGTCTTTGCAAGCACGTGGGTGATTGCGGAGGTAAGGGTTGTCTTTCCATGGTCGACGTGACCAATGGTACCAATGTTCAAATGTGGTTTTGTCCGAACAAATTTAGCTGCATCTGCCATATTTCCTCCTTAGAAAAAAACGTGAATAGTTTATAAAAAATAAATACTCGACCTTAAAAAATAAGTCGCTTTCGCCATTTTAACACATACTAGACATTTTTCGCAATAATCTTTTCCTGAATATTCTTCGGTACCTCTTCGTAATGTGACGGCTCCATGTAGTACGTGGCGCGGCCTTTGGACAAACTCCGCAGTACGGTGGCGTAGCCGGAAAGTTCCGCCAAAGGTACCATTGCCAAAATAACCGTTACTGTTCCGCGCTGTTCACTTCCCATGATTTGTGCGCGTCTGGCGGAAAGATCGCCGATACAATCTCCCATATATTCGTCGGGCGTGGTGACCTCCACTTTCATGATCGGCTCTAATATGGTCGGATCTGCGTGCTTTACGGCGTCTTGAAGCGCCATACTTCCTGCGATCTTAAATGCCATTTCAGAAGAATCGACATCATGGTAACTTCCGTCATACAACGTGGCGGACATGTCGACTAATGGATAACCCGCCAATACGCCGTTTTCCATAGCTTCCTTGATACCTTTACCAATTGGCGCGATAAATTCGTTGGGGATTGCTCCTCCTTTGATCGCGTCGATAAATTCAAATCCTTCGCCTCTGGCTTTCGGCTCGATTTTGATCATGGCATGACCATACTGACCACGACCTCCGGTCTGACGGATGTACTTTCCTTCTCCTTCGGCCGGCTTCCTGATCGTCTCTTTGTAGGCAACCTGGGGAGCTCCCACATTTGCCTCTACTTTAAATTCACGGTTCATGCGGTCAACCAAAATTTCCAGATGTAGCTCTCCCATACCCCAGATGATGGTCTGGTTCGTTTCCGGATTGGATTTAATCTTAAATGTCGGATCCTCTTCGCTTAACCGCTGCAATGCATACCCCATTTTTTCCTGATCGTTTTTGGTCTTGGGTTCAATAGCAAGCGAAATAACCGGCTCAGGGAAGGTGATCTTCTCAAGAACTATCGGATCTTCTTTTTCACAAAGTGAGTCTCCCGTGATGGTATCCTTGAGTCCTACGACAGCGACGATTTCTCCGGCGTATGCTTCTTTGATTTCTTCCCGTTGGTTCGCGTGCATCAAAAGCAACCGGCCGACGCGCTCTTCGACACCTTTGCTGGAGTTATAGGTATAGGAACCTGACACCAGCTTACCGGAGTAAAGACGGACGTACGTAAGCTTTCCGACATGCGGATCAATCTGGATTTTGAACGCCAATCCGGAAAATTTGTCTTCTATGATACGTTTCCGTGATACCGGTGCTTCGGTTTTCGGATGAATACCGGTTACTTCCGGCAAATCCAACGGAGACGGAAGATAATCGACCACCGCGTCCAAGAGCGGCTGCACTCCCTTATTCCGGAGACTGGTTCCGCAATAAATAGGAACCAGCTTGTAGGCGATAACTGCGCGCCGTAACGCTGCTTTGAGTTCCTCAACGGTTGGTTCTTCACCCGCCAGGAATTTTTCAAGCAATGCGTCGTCAGTTTCGGAAATACGTTCAATCAGTGCGGTTCGTGAAGTTTCGACTTCATCTTTTATGTCTGCGGGGATTTCCGGCAATTCATCGGGGTGGCTTCCCAAATCGTCGGAATTCCATACATATGCCTTGCGGGTAAGAAGATCGACTAATCCTTTATAGGTAGATTCCCGGCCGATCGGCACAACCATGACGGCGGTTCTGGCTCCCAAGCGCTCTTCGATCTGCTGGATCGTGTGACGGAAATCAGCGCCGATTTTATCCATTTTGTTCACAAAACAAATACGCGGCACTTTATATTTATCTGCCTGATGCCACACGGTTTCTGATTGGGACTGCACGCCTTCCTCCGCGTCGAGTACGGTAATACCGCCATCAAGCACACGGAGTGACCGCTCTACTTCTGCGGTGAAATCAACGTGTCCCGGGGTATCAATGATGTTGAAGCGGTAGCCTTTCCAAAATGTCGTGGTAGCAGCGGATACGATGGTGATGCCCCGTTCCTTTTCCTGTTCCATCCAGTCCATTTGTGTCGTACCCTCATCGATGTCGCCGATTTTGTAACTTCTTCCGGTGTAGTAAAGAATACGCTCTGTGGTTGTCGTCTTGCCTGCATCAATGTGCGCGATAATACCGATGTTGCGCACTTTATCGAGCGGCACATCGCGGTTTTCGGTAATGGTTGTTTGTGGGTTAGCCATAGTGCTATTGTATCAGAAACAAAAAAGCTCCCCGACTGGGAAGCAGAACTGCTTCTACAATTCAACAATGATGATTGTACTAAATTTTATTCCGTCTGTCTATAGAATTTCCTGTATCTTTCCACTTCCACCATTTGAGTAACTCCGGGTGATGAGTTTGGTGTGACGCAAAGTATACCGCGCACCGCATAACGTATAACAAACACCTGTCTATCACCATGCCTTGCGCATCGCATAGTTTCCGGTAGAGCACATCAGGATCCTTACCCTTTAATTCTTCTACACGGAAAATGCCTATACCGTTTAAATCTTGCGCGATACTTTTACCCACGCCGGGGATAATTGTCAGAGGATTTTTCATGCCATAAGTATACACGGTCTGTTACGCGGCCCACCTCCGGGGTGTACGTATCACCCCGGAGGATACCGGTTAGGCCGTATGGCTATCGCAGTAATACGCGATCGCATTTTTCATAAATACCGCCATACCGGGACGGAACTTATCGTAATACGCGCTAAACCGCGCGTCATCGACATACATCGCTCCTAAATTTCTATACATCTCGATAGGACAATCATAAAATACCTTGATGCCCTCATAGTGTTTTGCTATCATCTGCTGCACTTTTTCATCCGCTACACCTCTATCCATAAGCTTGGCGAGCGCTTCAGTAAATTTCGTACCCTCCTCGGCAATCCTGCGGTAATCCTCTTTTGTCCAATGTTTTGTGCGCTCCACAGATTGTTTGTACGCCGCGGTATTCCCCCAGCGTTTCCGCGCCTCGTCTTTAAATTCTTCCATTTGTGTATCGGCAAATACCCCGAATGCGTGTTGATTGGTCATGTGCTCACCTCCTTTCAATTGTGTATCCACTACATCCAATAATTTGTTGATCCGATCTTTTTTCATCTCCAGCATTTTCCGCTGGTCCCGGAGCGCTGTTTTCACATCAAACTTTTTGGCGTTAATCATTTCTTTTATTTGTCCGAGCGGAAATTCCAATTCACGGAACAGCAATATTTGCTGCAGCTTGATGACCTCCTTCTCTTCATAGACCCGGTAACCGTTTGACCGCACGAACGACGGCCGGAGTAAACCGATATCGTCATAATAATGAAGCGTCCGGATGCTGACCCCGGCGAGCTCGGATAACTGATGTACTGTATATGTCATAGAGCGATAGTAAACTATAACGTAACGTTATAGTAAAGTCTGATTGTCGGTTTTGAAAATACTGGGGTATAATCAGCCGTAGGCTATGGAAACTATTGAAAACTCGGTAATCACCTTACGGACAAAAGCAAAAATCACCCAAGAACAACTGGCTGCAGCCATCGGTGTAACACGCCAGACGATCATTGCTATAGAAAAAGGATCATATATCCCCTCCTTGCTGTTGGCGCTCAAAATTGCACAATATTTTAAAAAACCTGTAGAATCTATATTTGAAATATGCAAAAAATAACCCGTTACTATTTAGGTGAAATCATCACTGCCGTCGTACTCATATTGCTGCTCGCTGCATTTATGAGTCCACCGGGACTACTCATGCCCGCTTCCACCGAAATGCTCCTATTGGTAATCTTTGTCTTGGCGTTTTTTGTATACCTCGGATTTATCTGGAAAGAGCACGCACGCGATGAGCGGGAACACGCGCATCAGTTGACTGCTGGCAGGGTATCATTTTTTGTTGGCTCATCAGTGCTCATGGTGGGCATCATTACCCAAGCCCTCAACCATGATATTGACCCTTGGCTTATTGGCGCTCTCGGCATCATGCTGCTTACTAAAATCGTTGTCCGTCTTTACACACAAATCACCCAGTAATATTTCTCCGTGATGTTAAGTCCACTTGACATTCTCATAAAATGGTTTTATTGTGAGATAAGTAACAAATATTTATTTCTCACGGAGGATATATGAACAAGAAACTACTCGCGGGCGCCGGCATTGTAATTCTTCTTTCTTTAGGCGCGATCTATATCCGCAATCAGCAATCGTCATCAAATGATGATCTCATGCCTTCCCCCACATCCGTCATGGAAAAAGACTACGACACGATGACTAAACCTACCGATGTCATGATGGAAAAAACAGAAAACAAAGATGAATCCATGAAAAAAGATGATGGGGCGATGATGGAAAATGAGTCACGTTATGTCGTATATTCCCAAAACGCCTTTGACGCAGCCAACGGCAAAAAACGCGTCCTCTTTTTCCATGCACCGTGGTGCCCAACCTGCAGACCTGCGGATGCGGCGTTCCAGAAAAACTCGGCACAAATTCCTGAAGGCGTTGTGCTGTTTAAAACAGACTACGACACCTCCGCTGATCTTAAAAAGAAATACAATGTTACCTACCAGCACACATTCGTACAGGTGGACGCCAGTGGCAACGCAGTGACAAAATGGAATGGCGGACAGATAACTGAGCTCATCGCCAATATTAAATAACAAAATGATCATCCTCATCCTTTTTGCATTTTTAGGCGGTATTATCACCATTCTTTCGCCCTGTATTCTTCCCATCCTTCCCATCGTGCTTTCGGGTTCTATCACTGGAGGCAAACGGCGGCCCATGGGAGTGGTAACCGGATTTATCCTGAGCTTTACGTTTTTTACCCTCTTCCTCTCTGCCATCGTGCGGGCAACCGGGTTGTCTGCTGACGCGCTCCGCATGCTTGCGGTTGTTATCATCGCGTTTTTCGGTATCAGCTTACTCGTGCCTGCATTACAAAAAGCCACGGAAAAACTATTCTCGCGTCTCACGGCACTTGCACCCAAACAAAACACACAGGATGGCTATTTATCAGGTGTGCTCGTCGGCATGAGCTTGGGGCTGTTGTGGACGCCGTGTGTGGGGCCGATACTTGCCTCTATTATTACCTTAGCGGCAACAAGCAGCGTCGGACTCAATGCGGTCATTATCACGCTTTCGTATGCCATCGGCACGGCGATACCGCTACTGGCTATCACCATGGGGGGAAGAACATTACTTACCAAACACCCATGGCTACTCAAAAATACCGGCACCATCCAAAAAGCATTTGGCGTGCTCATGCTCCTTACGGCACTCGCCATATTTAACTCCTGGGACAGAAAGTTCCAAACATATATTTTAGAAACATTCCCTTCATACGGCACGGGGCTTACCATGCTTGAAGATAACGCTATTGTTCGTAACCAACTTGACACACTCAAAGGAGGAGCCCCTATGCTGACCGGTTTACTATCCGAAAACTTTGGCAATGCCCCCGAGTTTATCGCCGGAGGACAGTGGTTTAATTCGCCCGCGTTATCTATGCGTGAGCTGCGGGGCAAAGTGGTATTAGTCGACTTCTGGACATATACCTGTATTAACTGTATCCGCACGCTCCCTTATCTCACATCCTGGCACGAAAAATACAAAGATAAAGGACTCGTGATTGTTGGCGTGCATACACCGGAATTTGAATTTGAAAAAAATCCGGACAACGTCAAAAAAGCGCTCACGGATTTTGGCATTACTTATCCGGTGATGCAGGACAATGATTATGCCACCTGGCAAGCGTATGCCAACCGTTATTGGCCGGCAAAATACATGACCGACAAAAACGGAAAAATCCGCTATACCCATTTCGGCGAGGGTGATTACGATGAGACGGAAAAAATGATCCAGGCATTACTGGAAGAAACAGGAATAGCGGTTGATGATCAGGTTGCAAACCCAACCTACCAGGTGCAATCACGGACACCGGAAACATATTTGGGTTACGAACGCATGGCAGGGCTCGTCTCTCCCGAACGGGTAAACCCAAACAAAGCAACAACATTTACTGCTCCCGCTGATATAAAAAACAACTCATTTGCCCTCGGGGGCACGTGGACGATCAGGAGTGAGCGCGCCATGCCAACTAAAGGCGCGACACTTATCTATCACTTTGACGCAGCGGAAGTGTTTCTGGTGATGCGGCCAGCAACGATGGGAGCCGCGGGAGGGATCAAAGTATATCTGGATAACGTGCCGGTTCCTGATATGTACAAAGGCGAAGATGTACAAAACGCGAACGTGAAAATAAATAGCGATAGACTATATAAGCTTATCAAGCTTCCCGCACCAGGACGGCACATATTAAAACTCGAAGTGCTGGACGCTGATATAGAACTGTATGCGTTTACGTTTGGTTAATCTTCTTGGCCCTTAACCACAACACCCGGCATGTCGGTAGAACAACAATCAAAACCACCGTTTCTTACGCGTCTCAAGCGCGCCGCCCAAACGCCCGAGGTATATCAGGCGGGCATTGGTATCGGCGTATTTACCGATGTGTTACTCCATCTGTCTGACGGTAACACCGCACGGCAACTCTTCGATATTTTCGTCTACACAGTTATGACCTACAGCAATAAAGAAATACGGACGGGAATAACAGAAGAGCTTCACCGCCTGCGCGAGGACATACGTGCGCTCCGGAAAAAACATAGCCGCGTCTAGCGCGACCTCATTCACAACTTGAAAGCGGACCCTTTATCGTGTCGTGGCGTATACCTAAGTGCCACTCCCCATCAGGTCCTTTATATGTTTCCTGCTCATAATCCTGACCCCACACACCTTCACACGAGCCTTCGTGATCAAACGCGTGAACCAACTCCCCCATACCCCGGGGCAACCTACGCGTCGCACGCTTTAATGTGGTATGAAACGCGACCACCTGATCATAAGTCGCTTCTTCCTTGCCCAGGCGCTTGGCTCCTACCTGATGAATACCGAGTGTCCAAAGAATAAGCGGATGTGTTGCGAAACGATGAAGCCGCTGTTTTTCAGGGCGTACCCGGGGCGCAACCTGTTCGCGGTCAAATGCACGGAACTTTCTGATGGTGTCACGCAAACTTCCCAATCTGGTCACTGCATCGAGATAAGGCTTGATGCATAATTCGTGTGTATCAAATGGATTGCGGAAATCTACTACTTCGATCATGCGGGGTGAGTATAGTCCCATCAAAAAACGGTGTCAAATAATCCGGAGTACCTATTATTGGGCGGCCGTCACCTGGTATATGACACCCGCTTTATCATCAGACACAAACAATGTTCCTTTGGTATCAAACAACAAGTCTACCGGCCGCCCAAACGCGCCTTCGCCGGCTGGCGAAGTCTGTAGAAAGCCCGAGATAAAATCAATCTCCCGTGTGGCAGCTAACTGCGAATTCAGGTCAAATCTCACTATCTTATAACCTGTCGGAACGCTTCTGTTCCATGAACCATGGTAGGAAACGAGTAAGTCGCCACGATACTCCTCCGGCCAGCTATCAGGGATAAATGTAAGTCCTAGTGGTGCTGAGTGCGCCTGAAAAGCGATGTGGGGCGGCTCACTCCCTTCACATTTCCGTTTCGCGTCATCAGTACTATCAAACGTGCGGTCATGCACACGGTTGCCGTAGCAATATGGCCAACCGTAAAATCTTCCGTTTTGTACAATATTTACTTCATCGGGCGGCACATCATCACCCAGCAAATCCCTGCCCATATCGGTCGCCCACATCTGCCGCGTCACTGGATGCCAGACAAAAAATACACTATTCCGTAGCCCTGAAGCGAACTCCCGGAAGCCGGTGCCATCCGCGTTTGATATAAAAATCTTGGCACGTCTCGCGTCTTTCTCGTGACACGCGTTACAGCTTGATCCGATTGACGTATATAACTTGCCGTCCGGACCAAATCCGATCGTGCGGGAGAAATGGTTGCTTCCTCCAGGCAGATCAAATAACTTTTTCTTGTTCCCCGCTTTTTTTGTTTTCGCGTTGTAGTCATACATGGCTACCTGATTTGTTTCGGCGATATATATGTTCCCATCCCGGAATGCCAACCCGTGCGGCAAATGTAATCCTTCAACAACCGTAATCATCTCGTCGGCAGTGCCATCAACGTTGCGATCAGGCAGCGCCACTACCTTGCTCTGTGACGGGATGCTGACAAGTAGCGTCCCTTCGGGATCAAAGATGAGCACCCGCGGATTACCTAAATTTTTTGCAAACGTTCCGATAGAGATCCGCTCCGGTAGCGTAAGAGGTAAGCCCGTGGTGTTCGTGGCAGCTATGGCTCCGGTAGTTTGTGTGGGAGGATTACTTGTGATAGACGGTATCGGTCCAAACGCGGGACCTGATCCCCGGAAATTCCGGTACATAAACCATCCGCCATACGTCAAAGCAAAAATAACAACGAGAAGAAATACTACTCTCGCCTTCATACATCTATAGTAACGTGTTTTCACCCGCAAATGAAACGGTACGACGTAACAGATTATTCCGGAGCGTCCAGCGACGCCCACAGCATCCGCGCGACAATCGTGCGGTACGGACGCCATTTCGTTACAATCTTTTCCATCTGTTTGGTACTCGGATAATCACGGAATTTATACAGTTTTGCCATCGCGCGCCGCAACCCCAAATCTCCGTACGAAAACACATCTTCGCGTCCTAGCGAAAACATCAGAAACATTTCCGCGGTCCATCTCCCTATCCCTTTTACTTTCGTGAGCGCCGTTATAACCGCTTCATCATCCAACGCACCCAAATCAGCAAGCCTCAGGCGCTTTTTCTCAACCTCCTCTGCAAGTGATTTAATGTATGTTACTTTCGACCACGATATACCCACATCCCGCAATGACTGATCAGAACGCGCGAGTATGCGCCGCGGTGTGAGCTTAGCACCCGGAAACGACGCACGGAACCTCGTAAAAATTGTTCTGCCTGCTTTCTCGGACAACTGCTGGTTGATAATCGCCTCCACTAAGTCCGAAAACGGATCTTTGGAAACAGGAAGCGATACGGTTTCTATATGGGATATGATGGCAGCAAGCGAAGGGTCTGAAGCGAGTAGCTGTTGCCTGATAAGGGATAACCGTTTCATAACATTAATCTGCCGGATAATACTGTTCAAGTTTCCCCTGCGCGGGTACAAACCCAAATTGTAATCTGCGGTTCACCATGATCTGGTGATGCGGGGGTATGACCACGTTTGCGGATATCCGTTCATAGACCATATGTACGTAGTCTGCTACACGCCGGTCAGCTCCCGCGGGAAACCAAAACTCTGCGGTGCGCAACCTGTCGCGGTCAATGTGTAACACGCCCATAGCCCACGCTCGGCGGTACCATGGCGCGGCGGCGTTCATAAGTTTCGGAAACTCTTGGTCGTTACGGCACTCGGCAAATACCGGTGGTGTCCGCCGGCTAGGCCGGAGCGGTATGCCGACCCGGATACGCTGATCAATCCGTAGCATCCGCACATCAAAGGAACTTTGCAAATCACGGGAAATAAAACGCTGTACCGGATCAGTTTCACCCCAGATCGTAGGAATTCTTTCGATGGTAACAAGTTCGACCGGCATGAAGTACTCGTGCGCAATTTACCACTTAAAGTGGGCAAATGCTTTATTTGCATCAGCCATACGGTGTACCGTATCTCGCTTTTTGATAGCCTCACCGACATTTTTGGATGCGTCCAAAAGTTCTACGGCGAGTTTTTCGGCGTATGAGTGGAACTCACGGTTTGACCGTTTCTTGGCAAATTCGACAATCCAGCGGATGGCGAGTGCTACTCTCCGATCACCGCGGACTTCCATAGGAACCTGGTAACTGGCTCCTCCGACGCGGCGCGCTTTTACTTCCGTCTTGGGACCGACGTTGTTTATCGCGGTTTCAAATACTTTGATCGGATCCTCACCTTTTTCTTTGATGATATCGAGCGCTTTATAGACCAATTGCTGCGCTACGGTCTTTTTGCCGCTTAACATCACACGGTTGATAAACCGTGAAACGAGACGGTTTCCGTACACCGGGTCTGCCGGAAGTAGTTTATGATATGTTTTGCTAATTCTCATAGGTATTTATTATGATGCTGCTGCGGTAGCAGGACCACTCTGTGTCTTTGTGCCATAGCGGCTGCGGCCTTGACGCCGTGATACAACGCCGGTCGTATCATACTTACCGCGGACAATATGGTATTTTACTCCTGGCAAATCAGGCACGCGGCCTCCGCGGATCAACACGATGGCATGTTCCGTAAGTTCATGTCCGATACCGGGAATATACGCGGTCACCTCTTGCTTGTTCGAAAGCCGTACACGAGCCACTTTCCGGAGTGCTGAGTTCGGCTTTTTCGGTGTCATGGTTTTTACCAACACCACCACTCCCCGTTTAAACGGAGCAGGTATCGATTTGGTGACACCCTCTTTGTTGTTTAAAAATTTACGGAGCGCCGTCGCCTTGATTTTCTTGGCTTTGTGATGACGTCCGTGTCTGACTAATTGATTTACTGTTGGCATACTATTACTCCTGTATCGCGGCCCGTTCTGCCGAAACCGGGATAAGTCGTCCGATTATAACGTTTTCTTTGAGTCCTAACAACTTGTCTTCCTTGGTAGCAAGCGCTGCATCGGTCAATACGTTGGTCGTTTCCTGGAAACTTGCAGCGGATAACCAGCTTTCGGTATAAAGCGCTGCGCGGGTAATACCCAACATGACAATGCGTGCGGTAGACGGTTCGCCACCTTCGGCCAACACCCGTGCATTCTCTTCGCGGAAGCGGTTTTTATCGACCAATTCTCCCGGCAATAACATGGTATCTCCTGACGTATCGATACGCACTTTATCACTCATCTTGCGGACAATAGCCTCAAAATGTTTGTCATGGATAGAAATACCCTGTGATTCGTATACCTTCTGGATTTCATCAATAAGGTAATGCTGGGCGCCGGACAGTCCGCGTACCTGCAGTACTTCTTTGATATCGAGATATCCGCTGCCAAGCTGGTCGCCTGCGGCAATCAAATCACCGGTCTTTATGTTGATTTCACTGGTCAACGGCACGAGATATTCACGCTCTTCAGGCGGTTTCATGGTGTTGTTCGTCACCACAACTTTGTACCCTTGCGGGGTTTCGGTTACCTCTGCTTTCCCTGCAATCTCAGATACCGGTGAGAGATTTCTCGGTGTTCTTGCTTCAAACAACTCTTCCACACGCGGCAATCCCTGAGTCACGTCGAGTCCGACGATACCTCCCGCGTGACGCACACGCATGGTAAGCTGCGTACCCGGCTCTCCGATAGATTGCGCGGCCATAACACCGACTGGGGTGCCTAATTCTACCGGCTTGGTGGTCGCGTAATCGCGGCCATAGCACGTGGCACAAATACCAATCTTTGCCTCACAAGCAATCGGTGAGCGCAGTACTACTGACTCAACACCTGCTGCGTCTACTTCGCGGGCGAGTTCTTCAGTAATCTCGTCGCCTTGCTTCACGAGAACTTTCTTGCTTCCTGGTGCTGTGACATCTTCTGCGGCGTAGCGGCCGGCAATACGGTTAGCAAACGGTGCCTGGCGGCCATCTTTGCGGGATAGCGTCCATCCTTCGGTTGTTCCGCAGTCATTCAATCTGATAATGACGTCATGCGCGACATCGACCAAGCGGCGGGTAAGGTATCCGGCATCGGCGGTCTTAAGTGCCGAGTCGGTCAAACCTTTCCGTGATCCACGGGTAGAAGTAACGTATTCGAAAATATTCAGTCCTTCGCGGTAGTTACTCTTGGTGGGTAGTTCCACGATTTTTCCAAGCGGATCAACCACCAAACCTTTGATAGCACAGAGCTGTTTCAGTTGGTCTTTGGAAGCCCGGGCTCCTCCTGAGTCGATAATCATCTTGACCGGATTGTCACTCGTTAACCGCTCCCATGTAAGGTCGGCGATACGCTCGGTAACTTCGATCCATACTTCGTTGGAAAGCCGCTTCTTTTCCTCAAGGGTGATTAATCCCATCTGGAAATTCTGATCGATTTCTTTTACCTTCGTGTCAGACTCGGCGATGATCGTGTTCTTTTCGGCAATAGATTTATTATCAAATACTGATACGGATAATCCTCCGCAGAGGGTCGCTCCGTAGAAACCGATGTCTTTGATAGCGTCTATAAGCTTCGTTACTTCTTCTTTGGAATACATACCAAATGCCTTGGTGATAAGCTGCTTAATCGTTGCGGCTTTAACCGGTGCATTGATATAGCGGAGCCCTTCTGGTAACACTTCGTTAAACATGTAGGTACCGACCGTCGTCGTTACTAACGCACCGTTTATCATTATCCGGACGGGCTCACGGAGCGCGACTTTGTGTGCCTGGAGGGCATAAATCGCTTCCTGTCCGTCTGCAAAAATACGGAGTGACTTCTCATCCTGCCCTGCTTTAGCGGGATCAACAGTCGTTAAGTAGTAGCATCCGATAACCATTTCTTTGTTCGGCACGGTGATGGGTGATCCGTCAGCGGGCTTCAACAAGTTGTGGGTCGGCAACATGAGATCGATGGCTTCTTTTTGTGACGCCCCGGAAAGCGGGATGTGTACGGCCATTTGGTCTCCGTCAAAGTCTGCATTGTAACCTGCACACACACACGGGTGGATGCGGATAGCAGCTCCTTCGATAAGTACTGGGTAAAATGCCTGGAACCCGAGCTTATGCAAGGTAGGCGCGCGGTTTAACATGACCGGATGGTTCTTCGTAATCTCTTCGAGGATGTCGTACACTTCCGGTGTCCGGCGCTCCAATACATTTTTGGCATTCTTCACGTTCGGGGCAATACCGCGGACGATAAGCTCACGGAGCACGAACGGCTTGAACATCTCGAGTGCCATTTCTTTCGGAAGTCCGCACTGGTTGAGCTTCAGTTCCGGACCTACGACGATGACAGAACGGCCTGAATAGTCAACGCGTTTTCCAAGCAAGTTCTGGCGGAACCGTCCCTGCTTACCGCGCAACATGTCTGACAATGACCGGAGAGGCTGGATAACCGTCCGTGAAGACGGGCGTTGGGTCGCATCGATAAGACTGTCAACCGCTTCCTGCAACATGCGTTTTTCGTTGCGCAGGATAATTTCGGGAGCCCCAAGATCCATAAGGTGCTTCAGACGGTTGTTGCGGTTGATAACGCGGCGGTACAAGTCGTTTAAGTCGGAGGTGGCGAAACGCCCTCCGGTTAACTGCACCATAGGCCGAAGATCTGGCGGAATAACCGGCAACGTGTGCATCACCATCCACGCCGGATTTATTTTTGATTTCCGCAAACCGTCGACGACACGGAGGCGCTTGGTAGCCTTCACATGGCGCTGACCTGAAGAATTTTGAATTTCTTCACGGAGTTCTGCGGCAAGTTTATCAAGATCAATCTTTTTGACTACTTCGAGCACTGCTTCGGCACCCATGCCGACTTTCAAAAAGGACGATGCATCGTAGTCAAGCAGGCGGAGATACTCATCTTCAGTGATCGTCACGCGCGGCTTGATACTTTTAACAATCGCGGTGATCTGTTCGATAACCTGTTGGATTTTTTCTGATTCTTTGGCAACCTGGTCGTCAAGCGTCGCAAGCTCCTGGCGCTCACGGAGCGTCAGCTCAGAAATCGCGAGATCCTGCGATTCTTTGCCCTTAACATTGGAGGCGACATCTGATTTTTCTTTGGCGATTTCTTTTTTGCGCTTTTCCCGTTCGATATCTACCCGCGCGGTCAATTCGGCAATACGCTTTTCACCCTGTTCGACCAAACCTGCCAATACTTTTTTCTTTTCATCGTCGTCAACATTGATAACGAGGTATTGTGCAAAATAGATAACGCCTTCAAGCGCTCTGGGTGAAATATCCAGAAGCAAGGAAAGCTTGCTCGGAGCGCCTTTAAAAAACCACACGTGTGCCACAGACGTTGCAAGGGTAATATGACCCATCCGCTCGCGGCGCACTTTGCTCTGGGTAACTTCGACTCCGCATTTATCGCAGACGATGCCACGGTACCGGATCCTCTTGTATTTGCCGCAGTAACATTCCCAGTCCTTGGTGGGACCGAATATGCGCTCATCAAATAATCCATCCTTTTCCGGCTTCAGTGTGCGGTAGTTGATCGTTTCCGGCTTGATAACTTCGCCGTAGCTCCACGCCTTCACTTCGTCAGGAGAAGCAAGCTTAATCAAAAGCCCGGTAAAATCAATAATGTTGGAAAAATTCCCTTTTTTGTCCATAGCTTATTCTCCTTCTGCCGGCGCGGCTTCGGCTACCGGTGCTTCCGGCGCTTCAGCAACTGATTCCTGACCACTTACTTCAGCAAGCTCCTTGGCAGCTTTCGTTACCACTTCTTCTTTGGCTGCATCGGAAATTACCGCGGGTTTAGCCGTGACAACTCCGGTCGGGATGACATTAAGCCCCAATGCCTGCAATTCTTTGACCAATACTTTGAATGACTCCGGTACGGTAGAGGCAGGGATATCCGTGCCTTTGACGATCGCCTCGAATGCCTTGGCGCGCCCAACCACATCGTCTGATTTGATCGTTAACATTTCCTGCAATATATGTGCTGCCCGGTGGGATTCCAATGCCCAGACTTCCATTTCTCCAAGCCGTTGTCCTCCCATTTGCGCTTTTCCGCCCAATGGTTGCTGTGTCACGAGTGAGTAGGGTCCGGTAGACCGTGCATGCGTCTTATCTTCTACCATGTGGATAAGCTTCATGATGTAGCCAGTTCCGACAACGATAGGCTCGGCATACGGCTCGCCTGTCTTTCCGTCATAGAGCGTACTTTTGCCACTCAAGGACAATCCAACCTTCTCCATTTGCGCGGTCATGCGGTCTTCAGATACGTGTTCAAATACCGGAAGTGCTACTTTTGCGTTTACTTTCGACATTGCGATTCCCAAGTGTGATTCCAGCAATTGTCCCAAGTTCATACGGGACAGCACTGAAAGCGGCGAAATAATGATATCAACGACCGATCCATCATCCATGTACGGCATGTCGCCTTCTGGAACGATCTTTGAAATAACGCCTTTGTTTCCATGACGTCCGGCCAGTTTGTCTCCGACCACTACTTTACGCATTTGGGCAATTTTGACGATAATCTTGCGGTTTGTGCCTGGCTCGAGCTCATCACCTTTTTCTTTGTCGAGAATAACGACATCAGTGACCGTGCCGCGCTCTCCGTGCGGAAGCCGCAGAGATGTATCGCGGACTTCGCGAGCCTTTTCTCCGAATATGGCGCGGAGCAACCGCTCTTCTGCGGTGAGTTCAGTTTCACCTTTTGGCGCGATTTTGCCAACCAGGATGTCGTTTGGCCCGACATCTGCACCAACCACGATAATACCGTTCTCATCCAAGTTCCGGAGCGCTTCTTCGCCGACATTGGGAATATCACGGGTGGTTTCTTCCGGCCCCAATTTGGTGTCGACCACGCTGCACTCATGCTCTTCAATATGCACAGAGGTAAGCAAGTCTTCACGGACAAGGCGGGTAGAAATCACGATAGCGTCTTCATATCCCAATCCTTCATAACTCATGTAAGCAATCGTCAAGTTGGAACCCAATGCGAGTTCACCGTTTTCAGATCCGGGAGCTTCGATTAACACATCGCCCGCTTGAATTTTATCGCCGGTGTCGACCAGTACTTTTTGGTTGTAGCAGGTGGACTGGCTGGTTCTCTTGAATTTCTGGGGTTCGTACGAAGTGATATCACCATTTTTATACTTCACTTTAACAAGCCCTGCGTCTGCGTAAATAACCTCACCGTCATCCGTCGCGCGGACGAGGCGTCCCATGGATTCTACGACAGCGGCTTCCATACCTGTTCCCACGACCGGGGATTGCGGGATAAGGAGCGGCACTGCCTGACATTGCATGTGCGTACCCATCAATGCACGGTTTGCCTCATCGTGTGCCAAAAATGGAATAAGTGATGCGGGGGCACCAACGACCTGTCTCGGCACAATATCGATATATTCGATATTGGATGCGTCAGTTTCCATAAATTCGCCTTTGTACCGTACCGGCACACGCTCAGCGATGATAAATCCGTCTTTGTCTTTGGGTAATTCCGCGTGGGTGATGTAGTGATACATCTCATCGTTGGCATCGAGATATTCGATGTTTCCGGTGGCGCGTACTTTCACTTTGTCGCCCTGGGTCACTTTTTCTACCCGACGGTACGGAGTTTCCAAAAACCCGTATTCATTTACCCGGGAATACAACGCCATGTAGGTTACAAGACCGATGTTTGGACCTTCCGGTGAACGGACCGGGTCTACTCTACCGTATTGTGAAGCGTTGATGTCACGGATAGAGAAACTCGCGCGCTCCCGGCTAATTCCACCAACTCCCATAACGGTCAAACGGCGGAGGTTGTCGATTTCCGCAAGCGGATTGGTCTGATCCAATATCGTAGAAAGCTGGCTGGTGCGGAAAAAGTCATTAATTGAAGCAATAATCGGCCGGGCATTCACCAGATGCGTCGGGGTCAAATCTTCTGCATTTGGTCCTGCCAAGCTCATTTTTTCACGGATAGAGCGCTCCAAGCGGAGCACGCCGACGCGGAATGCGTTGGTCGCGACCAGCTCGCCTACGCGGCGGACGCGGCGGTTACCAAGGTGGTCGATATCATCGACATCGCCTTTGCCGTTTGTCAGGTTAATGAGGTATTTAATACCACCAATGATGTCCTCTTTGGTAAGCACCCAGTTTTCTTTGACGTTGACGACATTGAGCCCGAGCTTTTTGTTCATCTTGTATCGGCCTACCCGCTCCAATGAGTAGCGGCGGTAATCAAAGAACATGGTGCGGAGTAATTCCTGCGCGTTATCCAAAACAATCGGCTCTCCCGGCCGGAGCTTGCGGTACAACTCAAGCACGGCTTCGTTGGAATTCGTAGTCGGATCTTTGGCGAGTGTTGCTTTGGTAAATTGATGTTCGGGATTGATATCCACATCTGCTAACACGCGCTCAATCTCTTCGTTGGAAGAAAATCCGACCGCGCGGAGAAATGTGGATGCCACAAATTTGCGGCGGCGGTCGATCCTGACCATCAATACATCATTTCTCGTGATAAAGAACTCAAGCCAGCTGCCATGCATCGGGCGGATTTCCGCACTATATAATGTACGTCCGGTTGAAGGGTCAACTTCGCCGGTCAAATAAATTCCCGGGGAACGGACCAGCTGGTTTACTACACACCGTTCGATACCGTTAATCACAAATGTGCCGCGTTCGGTCATCGCAGGGATATCGCCCAAAAATACTTCCTGGGTGAGTTGGTGTCCGGTTTGCTTGTTGGTGAGAGTTGCTTTTACTTTCAGAGGCATGTCGAAGGTGAGGCCTTTTTGCATTGCGATTTCCGGGGTAAGCCGCGGGCGCCCGAAATAATAATCGCCAAATCCGAGTTCCCAATTTTTGCCGGTGAAGTCCGTCATCGGGGTCACTTCGGAAAGTAATTCTTTAATCCCATGTTCCAAAAACCATTGATATGATTCGCGCTGCACCAGCGTAAGATCGAGTTTGGGTAAATCTGGGTACTCTGTACCCCAGAATTGTCGCTTATAAATTGAAGGTTTTGATGCCATTACGTGATTACAATAAATACTGCCGGTTTGTATGTTGTAAAGAACGACAAAAAGAAGCGAACAATGAACGTTCGCCTCCTTAGGCTATTCAAGTATCCATAATTATAACCCGCAAAAACTATTTGTCAAGCACGTAACAGCAACCTATATTGACTTGCATCACGGGGCATATGATACTTAATACTGAAAGAAAGGAATAATATATGTTTTACACACCCGTTAATATCCCTGCGCTACTCTCATCCGCCCTTGCCAGTATGGTTATCGGATTTATCTGGTATTCCCCTGTACTTTTCGGAAAACCATGGATGAAGTTGATGCGTCTCGACGCGAAAAAAATGAAAGCCGCGCAAAAAGACATGCCAAAAACATACGGATTATCGTTTGTTGCCACACTCGTCACCGCATTTGTCCTATCACAATTTATCTCGTCCACGCTGACTTATACCTTAAATGAAGGACTGTTGGTCGGATTTTTGGGATGGCTTGGGTTTACCGCGACGGCATTGTTTACCGGCGTACTATTTAACGAAATGCCGGTCAAACTATTCTTAATTAACAGCGGATATCAACTGGCATCAATGCTCGCTATGAGCACAGTGCTCACTCTGTGGATATAAATTTCCTAAATATTGAGCAACCAGTAGTTGTAGTTTAAAACGGTCGCAAACGATACCCAGGCAAGATACGGCAATAACAGATATGCGCTTACGCGATCCAATTTCTCGAAACGGAATATCAAATACACCAGCGTCACCCAGATAATTGCAATATCGGCAAACGCGAGTGGAATATTTTTTGCCCCGAAAAATAATATCGACCAGAGCGCGTTAAAAAACAGATGCACGAGAAACAGAGAGATCGCGGCCTTTACTGCCGGCTTATGTACTCCCAACCGCCATATGCGGTACGCGGATATTCCCATCAGCATATACAGCACTGTCCACACCGGACCGAATACCCAGTTTGGCGGGTTAAATGATGGGCGCGCCAATGTGGCATACCATGTGGGGATTGCCGAAACGGTAAAAAATGAACCAACAATACCGGCGGCTTCACATAATGCTATCCAACCAAGCAGTGGAAGCCACAGAACGGAGGACTTTTTTTCTGACACTTTTTTCCGGCGGACAGGTTTTTGTTTCATGGGTATTTTCCAGTGTATCACAACATAAGCTGTCCCTGAGTGGTCTCGTATGTCCCCGCCTTCTTTCTATATATACAGTACTCACAGGTCGTGGAAGCATCTGGAATAGACGTATCTTCCAAACACGATTTCATGGCGGCCAGCATGGGACCAACCCAACTTGTATCACCGCGGTGCTCGTGTAAAGTAAGTTCAAATTCTAATTTGCCGTCAAACTGTGCCGGACTTTTGGCCGCGTTTGCGTATACGATGTACGCTTGATTACTCACGGCAAAACCGCTCTCACGGAAAAGCCATTGGTATGTTTCAAGCTGTTTTTTATACGCCACTTTCCACTGATCCTCCAGCGATATCTCCTTATCGGTCGATGTGGATTTATAATCAACGACAATAAGTTCGCCTTGGGGGTTAACCCACAAATCATCGACCGCCCCAAAAACAATAAAATTCGTTTGTCCGTGAAGCACCTGTTTACCAACAAAATTTTCCCGCCAAACATCAAGGTCTTTATGCACAAATGGTACCGCATCAACGCCGTACCGTTTCATAATCTCGTGCGGCTTACCGCTTTTCCGTAACGCGTCAAATTCTTTTTTCAAAAGATGATCAACCGCTGAATTAAGCGAAAATCCCGGCATACTCGGCCGGGAAACACCTAGCCTGCGGTCGAGATAAAAACACCGGGGGCATTCACGGAATAAATCAATTTTGCTCCGGCTCACTTTAAACGGTTCAGACGAACCAGGGCGGTAAAGCTTTGCTCCTTTTTGCCATGCCATATGAGGCGAGTATAACAAATCAGCGGTAACTGGATATCAGGAAATAAGTGATGCGAGTTTCTCAAAATCCTGCCGCATAAGCGGCGCGTATTTTGGAAACCGTATGACGGCTGCCGGATGCAACGTAATAAAGTAGGTGCGTTCACCCTCCTTTATAATCGTGCCATGCGATTTCATAATCGGCTCGGTGCGCTCCAGCATGGCGTACACCGCGGTTGCCCCCAAAAGCACGATAATTTTCGGGTTAATGACAGCTAGCTGCTCGGATAAATGAATTTTTCCATGACGGATATCCTGTTTCGTCGGGGTGCCCCGGTCGGGCAAATATTTTACGGGGCTAGTGATGTACACGTCTTCTTCCGTTAGTCCCGCTTCCCGGATATGTTTACGGAGCAATTGACCGCTTCTGCCAATAAATGGGCGTCCTGTCGCCGCTTCGTTTTTCCCGGGAGCCTCGCCCAAAAATACGATATCGGCGTCAGGATTTCCTTCGCCCGGCACCGGTAGTCCGCTTTTTCCCGCCTTACACTCTTTACACCGCGCGATACGCGAAGCGATTACCTGTAATTTTCCGGATTTTGTCATGGAAGAAGTATAGCAGACAACCAAACAACGTATGATATGATAAATATATGAAACTCAGTGTGCGCTTTATTTACCTTTATCTGTTTTCGTTTGTCGGATTGCTTACCGTTGTTATCGGGTCTGTGCGGATGGTTGATTTGGGACTCAAAGTGTTTGTATTCCGTGAAGCGGATAGATACGAATACATGGCACCGAAAATAGAAGGAGAAGAAATCACCCCCGCTGAAGAACAGCAACTAAAAGAACAAGCGTCCCGCGAACAGACACGGAACCGGCAACGGGAGTTTTCCGGCGCGTTCGCCATGATCGCCATAGGATTACCCCTCTACCTCTATCACTGGAAAACTATCCAGAAGGAACACAAGAAATCCTGATACAGGATTTTTTACTCTGTCGTCACGCCGTCAAATTCTTCCTCATCCGTAAGCGCTTCGTCTTTGGTGCGGTGCACCACGGCATCCGCGTGATGCGCGGGACTATACAGCGTATAGAGCTTTAGCGGTTCAGTTGGCGACACGTTTATCACATTGTGTGTCGCTCCCGCTGGTACTATGACCGCAAATCCATCGGACACGTCATGTGAAATACCATCGATGATCACTTTTCCTGCTCCCGATTCCACGCGGAAAAACTGGTCATTTTCGGTATGGGTTTCCATGCCGATTTCTTCCCCCGGCTTAAGGCTCATCACGACAAGCTGGCAGTGTTTGGCGGTATAGAGGACAAAACGGAAATTTTTATTCGCCTCGGTAAGTTTTTCAATGTTTGCGGTATACCCTTTCATACCATCTTCCCCCTTCACCACTCATAGTACCACCAGGGGAAGAACTCGGGTGTATGCTACATTACGGGATTTATTGTTCGGTAATCGTCACCTTTTTAACGACGACGGGCTCTACCGGACGGGAATTTTCCCGGCCGTCTTGGATAGTTGCCGCGGTGGCAATTTTATCGACAACTTCCATGCCTTCGCTGACTTTGCCGAAAATCACATAAGCAGGAGGCAACGCCTCATCTGCGTGCATGATAAAAAACTGGCTTCCGTTGGTGTTGGGTCCCGAATTTGCCATAGCGACGGTGCCACGGGTATAACTTCCCTCAAACGGTTCGTCATCAAATTTGTACCCGGGTCCCCCCGTCCCGTTTCCTTTGGGGTCACCGCCCTGGATCATAAACCCATCGATCACCCGGTGGAATATGGTGTTGTCATAAAACCCGGTGCGGGCAAGGTTTACAAAATTACCCACCGTTTTGGGTGTTTCTTTGGCGGTTAGGTCAATGACAATATCGCCAACGCTTGTTTCGAGCCTGGCGGTATATGTTTTATTCACATCTATAGGCGTCATGGTCGGTGTGGGAATTCGTTCCGGCGCTATACTCGTTTGTGGCTGATTTTTCTTTGACATAGCATCTCCTTTGGGCATACGGACATAAATCACCGCTGCAAACAATATGATACTGATAACTCCAACCCAGATATATGCTTGCTTCATAGCGGATTTCTATTATACATAAAAAACAAACACCGTCACGCCCCTATTTTCCCCTGATTTCACCCCGAGAGCGTATATCTGGTACAATAAGAGCCTCCATGAATACGGAAAACTCTCATCATTCTCGTGGTTCAAACAGCGCAAACGGCTTGTCTACTCTCGAAAAGGTCAGGCGGTGGTACCGCCGTTTGCCCGATAAAAAACGGTATTTGGAATTTATCACCGCGTTTCTTACTATCCCGGTACTACTCACCGTGTTACTCAGTAACGTTTCCAACCTGCAAAACCAAAAAAAACCAGAGCCCACACCTACACCCGTTGTAACCCCTATAGTAAATACGCCAGCCCCAACTGTGCGTGTGACACCGGTTGACCCGACTCCCACCAATACTCCTTCCGCACAATGCACACCGGGCGTGGGACCCATCGACATCGTGTATCCGGAGGAAAATAGTACTATATCAGACGACCCTGTGTGCCTGGATATCCCGCGCCAGGGCGGCAATTACTGTTCGGTGGTCTGGTCATACCGGATAAACGGCAGTAACTGGAGCAACTACACCGACCGGGAAGTGTGTATGTACGGATTATCGCCGGGTAATAAGCAGCTCGATCTTCGGGTAAAAAGTATCGTATCCGGAGAAGAAAAAATCCTGCGCCGCTCGTTTACCGTAGCGGGATCCGCCACCACCCCAACGCCGGCAACGCAGTCAGGAACAACCTCCGGCATATAACGCTCCCCGCGCATTATTATGCCCTATAGTTCACAAATCACGGATTTTTTTGTATAATCCGCGGATGGCTCATGAGATTGTCATCTCGGATACGCACTTCGGACCGTACCGGGAAAAACGCGACAGACCAAGACTGGAATTTTTACGCTCCATCATACGCGTCAGTGACCGCGTGATAATCAATGGGGATTTTTGGGACAACTGGTGGATCAACTACCATGATTTTACCCGGTCTGGGTGGAGCGAGCTTTTCCGGCCTCTCCGTGAAAAAAACGCAGTCTACATCACGGGTAACCATGACGGAATGGCCATACCCAAAAAGAAACTATTTTGGGATGTTGCCGTCAGAAACGCGTTTCAATTCAGCAGAGGTGGCACAGATTATGCCGTGCTTCACGGTCACACACTGGACTCGTGGCGTCACGCTGACCAACTCGTCGAACACCGGTTTGTCCGTGCGCTATACCCCATCGGGAAATGGCTCCAGGAACACGCGCTGACCGATGGTTTTTCCAAACGACTATACCGGTTATATAAAACATGGAATGAAGAACAAAAAACACAATTAGATAAACTCTATAAACCTTCCGTATGGAAAATAGTCGGCCATACCCATTTAGCGGAATTTGATGTGCCGAGACGGTACATAAACGCGGGTATGGTAGACACGCACCTCAAACGGACATCATATGTCGCGATACATGACAACGGGCCGCGGTTAGTTAACCAATTTACGCCTCGCCCATTTGAACAATAGTACACGTCACGGATCGATAACTTCGCCGACCAAAATATCAGGATCGAAGTATTTCTCAAGTAACGCGAAGTTTTTTACATTCGCGCGGAAAAATACATCAAACACAATACCGATAAATGGCACGACTCCCAACACATAATCTGCCGTGATATTCCACAACATCCGCAAATACACCCATCGGGGCACATCCAGGCGGTACGCAATCCAAAAGAGATAACACGACGTAAGTGCGGCCAAAGCGTTGCCCACGCCCGGGATAATATCCAGCATCGGATCGATCCCAAACCGCACGCCCAATACATTGAACCGCAAATCCATGACCTGCACGATACGGCGGGCAAACTGAACATGAGCGGCAATACTCCTACGAGGCATAGGATATAAAGTATACCACTCTGCCGCTTGCATCCCCACCAAACTCCCGCTATAGTTTCACCATATGCCGGGTAGTAGAATTTCGACACGCTTTTGTTCATTGCGCGTTGAATAGACAATCCCGACATAACATATTATTGAGCAATGAAAGGAGCCTGAACTTTCGCCAGCGTAATAACGCAATGGTCGAAATTTCACTACCCAGTATGACAGATACAAATTGTCCTAAATGCGGTAGCCCGTTAAATCCAGTACAGGAAACCAAATCCGGTAAACAGATGCAAAAATGCAGTGCCGGCAGATGGAACCCCGAAACCCATAAAAACGAAGGGTGTGATTTCGTAAAGTGGATAGTCCCTGAACCCAAAGGATTAGATGAAAAATGCCCCAAGTGCGGCTCCCCGGTCGTCTTGGTTGTCACCCGGTTTGGCAAAAAAATGAAGAAATGCTCCACCAATACCTGGAACAAAGAAACCAAAAAAGCCGAAGGTTGTGATTATGTGGAGTGGATAAACGGAACCACCGAACCTCTGGATGAAGCGTGCCCTGAATGCGGAAAGCCACTCGTGCTCTATACGACCGCGGCTGGCAAAAAAATGAAGAAATGCTCGACATCCGGCTGGGACCGCGAGAAAAAACAAGCAACAGGATGTACGTATGTACAGTGGCTTAAACCCGGCGAATATCCGTCAGATAAACCAAACGGTGAAGAATTCCTTCCTCCCGAACCCCCTGACGCGGAAGACGCGTAACGGAAATTACGATCCGAGGAAAATATCAGACCGATTGACCGCCGCGTCTGCTAGTTCTTTCAGTTGCTGAGGAGACATCCGTGACGCTTCGCGCCTCGTCAGTCCGGTTGCTAATAAATCCGCTTCTTCACTGACTGAAAGGGGGCGCCTTGTTCCTATCGTCCGTCTCCTTCTTACTGATCTTTCTGACGCGTATCCGGGCAATGTCCCCGGGGACTGTGGTCGTGCTTCTTGATGTCCTTTTCTTGTCATATGCGTATATTATACGCCCAGCACGCAAATTTCTCCTTCCCTCCACACACATCGGGTATAATGAACCGATGCCTGAAATTACGAAACCTTCACATATTCTTTTAGTCTACCTCGCGCGCCCGAAAATAAGCCGCTCGGAAATGGAGCATGACATCACGGAGCTGTGGCAGCTCACCGAGACATTGGGTAACGCGACGATTACCGATATCATCACCCAACATGAACATGTTACCGCGGCTACCTACATAGGAAAGGGTAAAGTAAGCGAAGTTGCAGAGTACCTCACAACGCACCCTACTGATATCGTACTGCTTAACGGTCACGTGAAGCCAAGCCAAAAGTTTACCCTCATTAAATCGTTTTGGGGGATACAAAAAAACATACAAGTATGGGACAGGGTCGACCTCATCCTTGCGATTTTTTCTAAACACGCCCGCACTACGGAAGCCAACCTGCAAATTGAACTTGCCCGTATGCACCACATGGGACCCAGAATTTTCGGCATGGGTATGGAACTATCACGCCAAGGAGGCGGCATCGGCACCCGTGGAATAGGAGAAACCAATACGGAGCTTATGGAGCGCCACTGGAAACGCGAAATAAAAAAGGTGAAAGACCAACTCGACAAACTCACGGCAAACCGCGAAAGACAGATGGAGCACCGGAAAAACCTGGGGCTCAAAACCATCTCCATCGTGGGATACACCAACGCCGGCAAAACATCGCTCTTTAACGTACTCACCCACAAAAAACATGTAGTGGAAAACGCGCTCTTTGCGACCCTCGATAGTACGGTCGGGGAAATCTATATGCAGGAGCTAGGAACCAAGGTGGTGATCACGGACACCATCGGATTTATCGCAAATTTACCACCCTCACTCATCCAGGCGTTTACCTCTACACTCCTTGAATCAATTCACGCTGACGTCATCCTCCATGTCGTGGACGCGTCTGACCCCGACGTGGTCGAAAAAATCCGGGTGGTACATGAAATCCTCGATCAGCTCCACATTCCGAAAGAAAAAGAAGTAATGGTGTTTAATAAAATGGATGCGGTCGCCCCCAAAGATCGCGAACGGATTATATTTCTTGCGCATGACATGCCGCATGTACTCGTCTCTGCCAAAACACGGGAAGGTATAGAGGAACTCACGTCTTCCGTGTTTCCCCGCTTTCTAAAATAGACTACACACTGATCTCTTCGTGCATCCGGGGTAGTGCCACATCACCAATCGACAAATCCTTGGTAATCTTGGCGGCGAGTGCCTGGCGTGGTTCATCATCGCCATGCGTAAGAAATACTTTTTGCACTCCCTTCATCGACTGCAGCCAATCCATAAGCTGCTGCTGATCGGCATGCGCGCTCATCGCTTGGGTATCGGTAACCGTGGCTTTTACACTTACGTCTTTATCGGCAATCGTTACTTTGCGGCTGCCTTCCAGGAGCGCCCGGCCCAACGTCTGCTCGCCCTGCCACCCGACGATAAGCACACGGGTCGAAGGGATAGGCAGATACGTGGCCGCGTGTCCTACAATACGCCCGCCCGTCATCATGCCACTGCCGGCGATAATCACTTTGGCACCCAACGCTTCAGCTATCAACCGCTGTCCTTTGTGTTTATGGATAATCACCATGCCGGGAAACGTAAACGGGCCAGATCCCCGCAGTTCTTCTTTTACATGCGCGTTGAAATCCTCGGGATACCGGGTATAGATAGTGGTCGCGGCATTTGCCATCGGGCTATCCATAAAAACTTGGGTATCTTCTTTTACTTTTCCTTTTTCCTTGAGGTGCCGGATGATATGCATGAGCTCCTGTGTACGGTGCAGCGAAAACGCGGGGATCAGCAGTGTACCACCGATTGCCTCAACCGCGTTTATCTCAGCGGCAATCACCTCCACAGGATTTGTACTCGGATGCAGCCGGTCACCATACGTCGATTCCATCACCACGGCATCCGCGCTAGCGATGCGCTCGATGTCGGGCAACAATTCATCGGGACTGTTTCCGAGGTCGCCGCTAAACACTATTTTTTTGATCGCCGAATCCGGTTTGGTATCAACTACTTCAAGATACGCGGAACCCAATATATGCCCCGCGTCCCGGAGTGTCACGGTGAAATCGCCCACAGTAAACGGCTCGCGGTACGCCACCCGTTTAAAATGCTGGAACGTCTGCTCTGCCAATGCTTTATCAAACAACGGTTGCCGCTCATCTTCGAGCGCAATTTTCGCGGTATCCAGCAGTGACAGCTCCGTCAAATCCGCTGTCGCCGAGGTCATATAAATTGATTCGGTAAATCCTTTTTTCAAAAGTACCGGTAATCTGCCGCAGTGATCCAGATGCGCGTGCGTGAGCACTGCCCCTGAGAGCGAGCCGCAGTCATATTCGTATGGTTGATAATTGAGATGATCGACATCCGGCCCCTGAAACATCCCGAGATCGATAAGTATGGATTTTCCTGAACCAGAAGTAAGAACGTAACTAGACCCAGTAACCGTACCCGCCGCCCCGAGGAATTTAATCTTCATATCTTTGTATAGATTACCTGGCAGTGAGGACACTGTAAACAACGACTATATCCCCGCAAGTAATGAGATGTATCACAAAGTTTGTTTTAGAAAGATAATTTTCGGTGAAGCGTGTACGTCACCACGGCGATGAGCATGATTGAAAGGTAATACATATCACCTAACACATAGGTGACGTAAAAACGAAGTTTATTACAAAAACAAACACCAATTCACCAATCGTCACGACGTTCTCTATAACATCAGCGCATATAAACGAAGATTATGTTCCTATTTCTTGGTAGCTATATATTTATTTAATCTTGTTGTAGCTACCTTTATATATTTTTCTTCCTTCTCTATACCAATCCATCTACGACCGAGTGCAGTTGCAACAACTGCCGTAGTTCCGCTCCCCATAAAAGGATCTAGAACTAGATCTCCTTTATTGCTTGCTGTCAGCAAAATGTGTTGAATTAGTTTAAGGGGTTTTTGTGTGGGGTGGGATTTGACGCCATTTTCATCTCGCTCTCTTTCATTTCCTCTACAAATAGAGAAAACCCAGTCTGTATCCTTCATCTGCTTGTTACCATTCAATCTTTTCATTAATTGATAATTAAATGTATAACCCTTAGATTTCTTATTTTTAACCGCCCAAATCAAGGTTTCATGATTATTCGTAAACCTTCGACAGCTAAGGTTTGGTAATGCTCCAATTTTCACCCATATAATGTCGTTCAAGAACCAAATTCCCAAGTCCTGCATTATTTTTCCTACTCGAAATATATTGTGATACATTCCAATAACCCAAATCGTACCAGTTGGTTTTAATACTCTTTGGCACTCTTTGAGCCATTTATAAGTGAAACCATCATAATCGTCATAACTTTCAAAACTATCCCATTTATCGTCAACTGGAATAACCTCAGAGCCATCAGCTCTTCTAAGTCTTTTTCCTTTTGGAAGTTGTAAATAATAAGGCGGGTCAGCAAAAATTAAATCGAACGTATTATCTGGGAATTTCTTTAGCTCATCGATAGCGTCTCCATGAATTATTGAATTCTCATTTTGCACCATACTCAAAATTGTAAACTACGAGATGTTGGGCATCGCGATTATTACGACCTTTAACATTATAGAGATACTTTTTTTCGAAGCTATCTATTATTATTCCCTCTCTATTTGAATAAAGGTCTTTTATAAAGGGAGTTTCTTTGATGATCAATATAAATTTTGCCTTAGTTTTGTAAAGGCAATTTGCTAATCGAATATGGTCTTGTTTTCCGAAGTCATTTTTTTCGTAATTACTAAAGTCGGTATCGTAAGGCGGATCTAAAAACATAAAGTCACTTTCTTTTAAATTTTGAGTAGTGAGTATTTTTTCGAAATCTGTACTAAATATCTTCGAATTTTTGAATAGTTCTTCAACTTCCTTACTAAAAACATAATCAACTTTTCCTCTAAAATCTTTATGGTTATATGCTATACCCCCGTAAGGAATATTAAAATCCCCATTAGAATTAAACCTAAACATTGAACCATAACAAAATTCTCTTATAAAGTAATAATTAGCTATTTTTTTAGCTTTCGTTATCAAATATTTCCCACCATTCTTATTCATAACATCTCGAACTGTCTCTTATACACATCTGACGCTGCCGACGAGCGATCTAGTGTAGAT